>Ga0068858_100007311_pt1 | contig 10697 bp, 9 predicted proteins | sample KBSSwiS12_FD_66589 | JGI IMG/M metagenome (GOLD analysis project Ga0068858, IMG submission 66589) | Switchgrass rhizosphere microbial communities from Kellogg Biological Station, Michigan, USA - KBS Switchgrass S1-2 | ecosystem: Host-associated > Plants > Roots > Rhizosphere > Soil ... | reverse complement strand
ATATGTGGCAGGTTCCGGTACTGCTCCGCGTAGTCGAGGCCGTAGCCGACGACAAACCGATCCTCGATCGTGAAGCCGATGTACTCGACCTTCACGTCCACCTTTCGTCTCGACGGCTTGCTCAGGAGGCACGCCGTGCGGAGCGACTTCGGATTGCGCGCGCGAAGAATGTCCTGCAGATAGGTGAGCGTCAGCCCCGTGTCCACGATGTCCTCGACGATGATGACGTTGCGGCCGTCGAGCGACGTGTCGAGGTCTTTCAGCAGGCGCACTTCACCAGAGCTCGTCGTTCCTTTCGCGTAGCTCGACACGGCCATGAAGTCGAGCGAAACCTGCCCTTCCATGTTTCGCAGCAGATCCGACAGGAAGACGAACGCCCCTTTCAAAACGGCGATGAGATGCAGATCGCCGGGAAAGTCGCGCCGGATCTCCCGGGCGAGCTCGGCGATCCGTTTCTGGATCTGGTCGGCAGAGAGTAGGATCTCGGACGGATTCAGGTCGGGCATCTTGGTCCTTGGTCCTTGGCTTTGGTGCTTGGTCTTGGCGCGGAACGTCGAATTCTACGATCAATGAAGCGATTCGACATCATCACTGAAGCGGACGCTCGCGTCCTGCGGCACGGCGACGTCGTGGAGCTGTCGCGCGGCGGCCACGTCACGCCGCTGGCACAGGACACGCTGAAGGAGCGGCGGGTGACCGTCGTTTACGAGGGCCGGACCGCGGACAGCGACGCGACGCTCGCGCCGCCGGCGGACATTCGTTCCGTCGCCGTCGGCAGCGACCACACGGGCGTCTCGTTGCGGCGCACACTGACTGCATTTCTCCGCGGTCGTGGGCTGGCGGTGCAGGATCTCGGAACCGACGGCACCGAACCGGTGGACTATCCCGATGTTGCGGCCAAGGTGGCACGTGCGGTGGCGCACGGCGAGGTCGACGCGGGCATCGTCATCGATGGGGCGGGCATCGGGTCGGCGATCGCCGCCAACAAGATTGCCGGGGTTCGCGCCGTGATGGCGACCACCGAGACGATTGCCCGTTATTCGCGCGAGCACAACGGCGCCAACGTGCTCGCACTGGGGGCTTCACTCGTCGGCCCGGACGAAGCCAAGGCGATTCTGTCTGCCTGGCTGAGCACGCCGATGCGGGAACCGAGGTATATCAGACGGTTGGCGAAGATTAGAGATCTCGAACAGGGAGGTTGAAGCATCAGCCTTCAACGTTCAGCCAATCCGAGTTGCACTTGACTTTGACGCTCCGCGGCGGGACTGAAGCTTCGATTCGCGCGCCTGGTGTGGTTTCTGATGACGCCTGAAGAGCTGAGACGGCTGATTGACGTGATCGTGCAGGAGCTGGCCCTGGCCAACTCGCGGCCGAAGGGCCTCTGCCGATGCCACTCCGTGGTCGACGACTGCTGCCCGGACCGGCTGCGCGGCGTGCTCGACGCCGGGGCGACCCGCGTCGGTCTGCATGCCGCGGGCGGCGCTCCGGCATCGATCGCGTCGATGATCGATCACACGCTGCTCAAACCTGATGCGACCCGCCAACAGATCGAAGAACTGTGCCGCGAGGCAGCGCAGTTCAGGTTTGCAACCGTCTGCGTCAACCCGACATGGGTGGCGGCTTGCTCGAGACTGCTCGCCGGCAGCGGCGTTGCCGTGTGCACCGTGGTCGGATTTCCGCTGGGTGCCACGACTGCAGACGTGAAAGGATACGAAACCCAGCGGACGATCTTCGACGGTGCGCGCGAGGTGGACATGGTCATCAATGTCGGTGCGCTGAAATCCGGGGACTTGCGCACCGTCGAGCGCGACATCGAGGAGGTCGCCGGGCGCTGCCGCGCGTGCGGGGTCGTCAGCAAGGTGATCATCGAAGCGGCGCTGTTGACCGACGACGAGAAAGTGTCGGCGTGCACGCTGGCGAAAGCAGCCGGCGCCGATTACGTGAAGACGTCGACCGGCTTTGGCCCCGGCGGCGCCACCGCTGCCGATGTGGCGCTGATGCGCCGCGTTGTGGGAACCGAGATGGGCGTGAAAGCGGCTGGAGGCATCCGCGACCTGGAGGGACTCAAGGCCATGGTCGCCGCAGGTGCGACCCGAGTAGGCGCCAGCGCCGGTGTGAAGATCCTGCAGCAGGCGCGCGGAGAGCAGTCCGCAGTCAGTCCGCCAGCACGGTTATAGTCAGCGTCTGCCAGACGAGCACCGTTGGTCGGTGCTGTCCCTGAAATTTCGCTTTGTAAGGAGTTCGTTGGTGACGCGCTCGCTGCAAAGCTGCGTCCTATAATCGTTTCATGCGATGGTCCGGCTATCTCGCTGCAGGACTGACGGTCGGCGTCCTGGTCGCGGCGCTGCGCGTCGGGACGGTCGAGACGGCAGGCATCGCGGCGCCACTGCTGGTCCTCAACGTTGTCATCGTCGCGCGGTTCTGGGGGATGGGGTCGGCGCTCGTTGCCGCCGCATTGTCTGCCGCGGCGATGTCCTATTACTTCCTGCCTCCTGCCGGCTTTGAAATCGAGGATCCGGACGACTGGGTCGCGTTCGTCACCTTCATCGGCACCGCCGTCATCGCCGGGGAGCTGGCGTCGCGCGCGGAGCGGCGGACTGCGGAGGCGCAGCAGGGTCGGCTCGAGATCGAACGACTCTATCAGCAGCTGCACATTGCGTTCGATCGTGCGAGCGAGGCCGAAGCGGCCCGCCGCAACGAGCAGTTGAAGGCCGCACTGCTGGACGCGCTGACCCACAACCTGCGGACGCCGCTGACCGCCATCAAGGCGGCGGTGACCGCACTCATCGGTGCCGGCTTGTGGTCGCCGAAATCCGAGCTTTCCAAAGAGGGCCGTCACGAGCTGTTGGCGGTGATCGACGAGGAATCGGATCGGCTCAATCGATTCATCGAGGGGCTGTCGTCGGTCGATCGCAGCGACATGTCCCAGCCGCGCACCTTGCGGAGCGAAGGGCTCGACACCATCGTCAGGGCGGCCGTCACCCGCGCCGAGAATCTGACGCGCGATCACCGGGTGATCGTGACGCTCGACGATCAATTGCCGCCGCTTTCCGTCGATCCGGCGTCGATGATCGAAGTCGTGTACATGCTCGTCGACAACGCCAGCAAGTACTCACCGCCGGGGACTGTCATCCAGATTGGCGCCTCGGTGTCCGGCGATCATTTCGTGAAGGTCACCGTGCGCGACGAAGGGCCGGGCGTGCCCCCCGAGCTGCGCGAACGGGTCTTCGAGAATTTCTTCAGGGTGCCGGCGCGCGAGCCGAGCGACCCGCGCCGCGTGGGCGTCGGGCTTGGTCTGCCGATCGCGCGCCGCCTCGTCGAGGCGCAGGGCGGCCGAATCTCGCTCCAGGCGCCGGCCTCGGGCCGGGGGACGATCGTGGAGCTGATGCTGCCGACGGCATCGGTTGAAGTCGTGGAACCGCAGCAGGCGGACGCGCTCGAAGTGCCGGTGACCGCCGGCCGGATGTAGCGTAAGGGAGATGGATATGGGCATGGGTACGGGTGTCGGTGTGGCAACGGACAAATCGCGCGTGCTCGTCGTCGACGACGAACCGCAGATCACTCGGGTGCTGAAGACGGTGTTGACCAGCCAGGGATACCAGGTGCGCACGGCTGCGGAAGGCGAGTCGGCGCTGTCGAGCCTGGATGAGTGGCACCCGGAGCTGGTCATCACCGATCTCTATATGCCGCGGATGAACGGTGTCGAGTTGTGCCGCCGGATTCGGGCGGTGTCGACGGTGCCGATCATCGTGCTGTCGGTGAAAGGCGAGGAACGAGCGAAGGTGGAGGCCCTCGATTCGGGAGCCGACGATTACGTGACCAAGCCGTTCGGCACTGACGAGCTCCTCGCGCGCGTCCGCGCGGCGTTGCGCCGACGCAACGGCACCGAGCCGGAGGTCGCCTCGTTTGAAGCCGGCGATTTTCGCATCGACCTCGACGCCCGGCGGGTGCATATTCGTGGCAACGAGGTGCGCCTCACGCCGAAGGAATTCGATCTGTTCGTCTATCTCGCGCGCCATCCCAACCGCGTGCTGACGCATCGCACGCTGCTCGAAGCCGTGTGGGGGGAGGCGTCGCAGGAGCAGCCCGAATACCTCCGCGTCTTCATGGGACAGCTTCGCAAAAAGCTGGAAGCGGACCCGTCCAATCCGCGGTATCTTGTCACCGAGCCATGGGTGGGCTACCGGTTCAACCCTGCGGGCTGAACCGGAAGTTCAAAGTTCAAAGTTCAAAGTGCAAAGTCGAAAGTTGAAGGCAGAAGCTGGAAGGCAAGGGCTGATGCGATGACCCGACGATGGCTGGCGGCGGCAGCGGCGCTCGGCGTGTTCGTGGCGCTCGCCGGCGTCCCCGCCGGTCAACAGCGCGTGGACGATGCGACGCGCGCGCTCGCCGGGGCGATCGACATCCACGTCCACAGTACGCCAGACGATCGTGAACGGTCGGTCGACGGTCTCGAGGCGGCGATCATGGCGCGCGCGCACGGGATGCGCGCGATCGTCCTGAAGAATCACTACGACCCGACCGCCGGCCTCGCGTACATGGTGCGCAAGCAGGTCGCCGGCCTGGAGGTGTTCGGTGGCATCGACCTGAATCTTCCGGTCGGCGGGATGAACCCGGCCGCCGTGGAGCACATGACGCGGCTGTCGGGCGGCTACGGACGCATGGTCTGGATGTCGACGTTCGACGCCGAGAACCAGGTGCGTGTCTCGAAAGAGAATCGCCCGTTTGTCAGCGTCTCCCGCAACGGCGAGCTGCTGCAAGCCACGAAGGATGTCGTCGCGGTCGTTGCCAAACACCAGCTGACGCTGGCGACGGGGCATGTGTCGGCCGCGGAGGGGCTGCTGCTGTTACGCGAAGGGCAGCGCCAGGGCGTACAGCGGATGGTGGTGACCCATGCGATGAATACGCCGATCGAGATGAGCGTCGCGCAGATGCAGGAGGCGGCGAAGCTGGGCGCGTTTATCGAGTTCGTCGGCGGCACGATGCTGTCCAGTGATGCGCCTGCCAGGGTGGAGCGCTTCGCCGACGCGATTCGCCGCGTTGGTCCGCAGTTCTGCATCCTGTCGAGTGACCTCGGTCAGAAGGGCAATCCGTTGCCGGCAGATGGATTCGCCGCGTTCATCGTCGCCCTCAAGGCGCGAGGATTGAGCGATCAGGATCTCGATCGCATGTCGAAACAGAATCCGGCGAAGCTGCTGGGACTTCAGTGAAAGTTAAAAGGTCAATCGGTCTTCTGCTCTCGTGCGCCTGGCTTGCGACAACGGCAGGCGCTGCCGCGCAGTCGGCGACGCTGAACGCCGAGTTGTTGAAGGATTGGACCGATCAGAAGACCACGATGATGAAGATCGCCGATGCGATGCCCGAGGACAAGTTCTCCTACAAGAGCACGCCGGCACAGCGCGATTACGGACAGCAGATTCTGCATGTCGCGGGTGGGAACGTCATGTACCTGCGATTCTTCGGCGGCAAGGCGGTACCGCCGGCAGTCAACAGGAACGCGACTTCGAAAGCAGAGATCCTGAAAGCGCTCGCCGACTCGTTCGACTACGGCACAGCGCTCATCAAGGAGCAGACGGATCAGTCGATGATGCAGATCGTGCAGACGAACCAGTTCCTTGGCCCTTCCTCCAAGGCGCGCGTCATCTACTTCCTGATCGGCCACACCTGGGACATCTACGGGCAGATGGCGGTGTATCTGCGGCTCAACGGGCTCGTGCCGCCGGCGAGCCAGCGGCCCTGAAAGCCGCTACTATCCTTTTGCCGCAAGCCTGTCATCCGCCAACTGGTCCGGCCGCTTGATTGGCTGCCCGTTCGCCCACCCGAGCAGAGCGAAAATCTGCTGCTTGGGCGCCAGCGGGAAGCCAGGATTCAGGCTCAACTCGCAGCGTCGACAGTTCAGATCTTCCCCGATTCCGTAGACGTCTTCGGCCAACGAATCTGCCGGAACGTGCGGAACCTCGCGGCCGAAAATTGCGCCCAGTACGCGAGCATCCTGGTAGTGCTTCGGATCAATCGGCCTGGCTGTCGATGCATGCGAGACCGTGAGGAGCTTGTGGTCGAGAATGCTCTGAAGTTGAAGTACGTTCACCCACTGTTCCCCAATCGCGAAGCTCCGCGCGTGTTTCAGTGAACAGACCAGGTCCGGGAAAATGTCGATTCTAATGCTCGAAGCTGGATCGACAAGCTGGATCATGAACTTCGGAGCATCCGGCTGCGGCACGTGGTAGTGGGAAACGAGGAACGACCCTGACACGGTCTCGGCGACCGCATCCAAGCGAGTCGCCACGAAATCAAGGTCGGCAATCACGGCTCGCGAACCGGCACGGCCCAGGGCCGCCAGGCCGAGTTGAATAGCGACACCTCCCGTCAGCGCGATTTCATCGGATCGCAGATGCGGCATGAGCCGGGTCAGACAACCCGACAGCCGCTGCATCTCGGACGGGGAGAAACCTACCATCAGCTCAGTCAACTGAAATTCCACCTTGCGGGCGTCAGTGACGCGACGGGACGCGTTCAGGATCTCCAGGAGCTCCAATACTTGGCGATCTTACTCGTCGCACACACCGTCACAACGGCGCCGTCTAGCCGCGTCGGATCACACCGTGGCCAGTGAGGCGTGGCAGGGTTGGCGGCGAATCGGACCTTGAATTTGATCATTGAGTCATCCGGTCGTCTGCGGTAGCGTGCTTCTCCAATGAGGCCATCTAGGTCGCTCACGCTCGCGTTGCTCTTGACCGCCGCCGTCATTTCCATGTCGGCGCAAAACGGCGCCCCTCCTCGCATTCCCGGCATCGACACGGCCGGCATGGACCGCTCGGTCAGGCCGCAAGACGACTTCTTCCGCTTCGTCAACGGCGCGTGGGTCGATAAGACGCCGATTCCGGACGACCGTCCGAGTTACGGCACGTTGGGCATCCTGCGCGAGCGCTCCCAGGAGTTGGTACGAGGCATCCTCGAAGCGGAAGCGGTCACGCCAGCCGCGCCGGGGTCGATCGGGCAGAAGGTAGGCGGGTTCTACAAGAGCTTCAGCGACGAGGCGCGCATCGAGGCCCTCGGCATCCAGCCCCTGGCGGCGGAGCTGGCGGCGATCGGCAACATCGCGAGCGCGCGCGATTTTCCCGCCGCGTTCGCTCGGGCCGCCCGCCTCGGCGTTCGGGTGCCACTCTCGGTAACCGTCGGCCAGGACCCGCAGCATTCAGACGTGTACGCGGTGCTTGTCTCGCAGTCGGGTCTCGGGATGCCCGACCGCGACTACTATCTGCGCCCGGACGAGCGTTTCGTTGCGATTCGCACGGCCTACACCGCCTACATCGCGCAGCTCTTCACGCTCGCCAATCTCAAGAACCCGAGCGGCGCCGCCGAGCGCATCCTCGCCTTCGAGACGACCATCGCGCAGCAGCAGTGGGACCGCGCGCGGAACCGCGATCGTAACGCCACGTACAACAAAATGACGCTCGCGGCGCTTCAAACCGCCATGCCGGAATTCGACTGGCGCTCATATTTTTCGCAGGTTCTGCCGGCTGCCGCCGCCGGCCTCAAGGACGTCATCGTCCGTCAGCCGGACTATCTGCAAGCCGTCGATGCGGCAATGGCGACGACGCCCATCGAAACGTGGAGGGACTACCTGACGTTCGGCTTGATCGCCGGTTACGCCAACGACCTTCCCGCGGCGTTCGTCAACGCGCAGTTCGAGTTCAACGGCAGGGTCATCGGCGGTCTCCAGGAGCTCGAGCCGCGCTGGAAGCGCGCCGTGGCGGCGACCGAGGAAACGCTCGGCGAGCCGGTGGGCAAGGTGTACGTCGAACGGTACTTCAAGGGCGATGCGAAGGCGCGCATCGACGCGCTCATCAGAAACCTCCTCGCAGCCTTCAAGGTCGGGATCGACGAGCTCGAGTGGATGTCGCCGGTCACGAAAGTGCAGGCACAGGCCAAGCTCGCCAAGTACACCTTGAAGATTGCGTACCCGGACCGGTGGCGCGACTACACCGGTCTGGACGTGAAGGCCGGCGACCTCGTCGGCAACGTCATGCGCGCTCGCCAGTTCCAGAATGCCGAGGTGTGGGGACGCTACGGCACAGCGGTCGAACGCTGGCGCTGGGGTTTCACGCCGCAGACCGTCAATGCGTCCTACAACGCCGCGAACAACGAGATCACGTTCCCAGCGGGTATTCTCCAGCCGCCCTTCTTCGACGTCGAGGCCGACGATGCGATCAACTACGGCGCGATCGGGTCCGTGATCGGCCACGAGATCAGCCACGGCTTCGACGATCAGGGCCGGAAATCGGACGGCGACGGCAACCTCCGCGACTGGTGGACCGCCGACGATGCGAAGCGGTTCGAGGAGCGGGCGGCCCGGCTCGGTGCCCAGTTCGAGTCCTACACGCCCATGGCCGGCATGAAGATCAACGGTCGCCAGACGATGGGCGAGAACATCGGCGACTTGAGCGGAATCGCCGTGGCGTTCCGGGCATACAAGATCTCACTGAAGGGGAGAACCGCGCCTGTCATTGGCGGCTTCAGCGGCGACCAGCGGTTCTTCCTGGGCTACGCACAGGTGTGGCGGTTCAAGGAGCGCGAGGAAGCGTTGCGCAACCAATTGCTCACCGACGCGCATTCGCCAGGCATGTTCCGCGCGTTCGTCCCGCTCACGAACATCGACGCGTTTTATGCCGCATTCAATCTGCAGCCAGGTGACAAGCTCTACCGCGCGCCCGCCGATCGCGTGAAAATCTGGTAGTCGGCGGCTTCTTAGGTTTTGGCCAGCCAACCGTAGCCTGGCCTGAGTCCACTTTCGACGCGTCGCGGCTTCGACGGACAGCCTTCGCGTGCGATCGCGAGCGAAGGTTGGAGCGGGCTAATGTGTTACCCCTGCTCCCGGCCGTTCACTGGAAGTTTGCTCTCCGCCAGATCCACCAACTGCTCGTGCACGTCGGCCAGCGCGTTGTACGCGACTTCAAACATGTGCAGTGCGACGCTCAGGTTCACGGCGGCCGCGCTGAGCCGCGCGCCGCAGTGACATCATCGCACGGACCGTGGGTGCGACGGCTCCAGCGCGTGGTTCGACGGCTTCGCGTTCGGTCACTCCATTCACATCAAGTGAGCGCGGAGAACCTTCTCGTTGAGTTCGATCCCCAAACCTGGCCGCTCCGGTACCCGAATCGCTCCCTTCTCGAACCGTTCGGGCGGCTTCAGAATATCGTGCCGCCACTCCACCTCACCCCACTGGAACTCGAGCAGGCGAAAGTTCTTCAGCACGGCGCAGACTTGAATGCTGGCAGCCGTGGAGACCGGGCCGCTCGGGTTGTGTGGGGCCACGGTGACACCTTCGTTCTCCGCGACCGCGGCGATCCGCGTCAACTCCAGCAGCCCCCCGCAGTGTTTGACGTCCGGCATGATCACGTGAACCGTCTGGTTGCGGCTGAGCGGAGCGAACCCCGCGACACCGTACAGGATCTCGCCGGCCGCCATCGGCTGCTTGATCCGGCGCCGGATCTCTCGTGTCTCTTCAATTTTCTCCGGTGCCACCGGCTCCTCGTACCACGCCAACCGCTGCGGCTCGAGCCTGCGAGCGACTCGCTCGGCGAGCGGCACGTCGAAGAAGCTGTGGCAATCGACCATCAATTCGACGTCCGGCCCGATGGCCTCGCGCATGGCGGCCACCGAGGCAATGCCGCTCTCCACGGCCGCTTCGATGGCGGCTGCCGGTGAACCAGGAGCGGGAAACCCGTCGAAGGGCGCCGCCTTCACGGCTCTGAATCCGTCGTGCACGGCGGCCTTCGCCGCCGCCGCAAATCCCGCCGGCGTGCGCGGCTTCGTCGCGCGATTGACGTTGGCATAGACCTGGAGCGTGTCTCTCACTCTCCCGCCGAACAGCGCGCAGGTTGGCACGTCCAGCGACCTCCCGGCGAGGTCCCACAACGCCTGCTCGATCGCACTGAACGCGGTGGCCGATACCAGGCCGCCCTTCACGACGAGAGGTTCGCCCCGCTGGCGATAGGCACCGATATCGAGGGGCGACTTGCCGTCGATGAGCCCGAAGAACCCACGCAACTCCGACTGCATTCGCGCGGCGTCCTGCTTGGTCGTGTTGGCGAACCCGAACGCATCGGACGCTTCTCCCAACCCAGTCAGTCCCGCATCGGTCCGCAGGCGGACGATGAGCCACACAGTCCGTTCCGTTGCACGTACGGGTAAGAGCTCGAATCCAGTGACGCGCAACCGTGGCGCCGCCTCGAGCGTCCCCGATGCCCAGAGCGCCGCGCCGGCAGCAAGCCCACCGCCCGTAAGCAGGAACGCTCGTCGGCTGACCGTTTCACTTGGGTGCATAGTCATCTCCCTTGACAGTGAGAGCCCGACTCGTCCGTCGACCACCGAGATAAGCTGCAAGGGCCGCCCCGTCCGTTGACCATGCGGCCCATGTCAGCTTGATCTCGCTATTAGGCTGCCCTTCGCGACGCCGAGAGTGCCTTCTTGAGAAGAATGATCTGGCCCGCATGATACAGGTCGTGCTGAGGCGTGCCGCAGAACTGAATGTTCGCCGAGTACTCGGAACCCAGCTCCTGCGAAAGGCGCTCCGCGGGGAAGGCGCGCACGGCGCTCTGGAGTTGCTGATTCAGTTGCTTCAAGGCGTGCTGGCTCTCGCGCCAGGCCTCCGAACTAAACTCCGCCACTGGAGGCCACTCCTCCTCCGGCGAGAG
>Ga0068858_100007300_pt1 | contig 10704 bp, 9 predicted proteins | sample KBSSwiS12_FD_66589 | JGI IMG/M metagenome (GOLD analysis project Ga0068858, IMG submission 66589) | Switchgrass rhizosphere microbial communities from Kellogg Biological Station, Michigan, USA - KBS Switchgrass S1-2 | ecosystem: Host-associated > Plants > Roots > Rhizosphere > Soil ... | reverse complement strand
TGCCAAGCCACCCACAATCACAAATGCGTTGAATCCATTTTGTCTGAGTATGTGCGCCACCCGGGCGCTAGTGGATTCGCGTGCTCAAGTACAGTAAAGGTAGATGTCTTTTTCGTGGGGAAGGTTCTTGAGTTCTTCGGCAAGGTTGTTAGGCTCTAGCCGGATCGATCCCTTAATGCGAAATGCCCCCGCATCGTAGTAACCGTGACTGCGCACATCCACTAGCAAAATGTCGCCATGGTCCTCGGCGGCAAGTTTTTCTGCCAGTTCCTGCACTTGAATGCGTGGCACGATGCGGTACATGGTGTGCCGGCGATAAATCCAAACCCGATAGATCAAATATCCAACCAGGGCGATTAGAAAAACGGTTTCTACGGCTCGTCCGGCTGTCTGGAAACCGTGAAGGATAGAAGCGAGGAAATCGCGGAAAACAAATCCCACGCTGATATAAGCCGCCGCATACAAGACCGCGCCCAACAGGTCCAGACGCAAAAATTGGAATAACCGCATCCGCATGGTGCCGGCCAGCGGTGGTGCCATTGTATTGATGCCGGGAACGAACTTCGCGAACACCAAAGTTATTTTGCCGCGTTTGTAAAACGACTCGGCCGAACGCAGAATGCAGGTTTCAGGGTTCATGGAAACTCTGCACAGAAAACCCAGCAGACTCCATCCCGTGTGGCGTCCAACCATGAACAGAACAATATCTCCCGTAAGCATGGCCGCTACAGACAGCAAAAAAAGTTCGCTAAGACTCAAAACTCCCGCAGCAGCAGCTGCCCCACCGGCAACCAGCGCCACCGCGGCGGGCATGGGAAATCCAATGGCTTCAGCAAAAACCACGGCGGCGATGGCAATGTGTCCATGGCGCACTACCTGCGAAAAGAAGTCGTTCATGAGGGTGGTGTCAGTATAAAGAAAAAGGGCGACCGAGGCCGCCCTTGATTTCTCGCCAGGACTGCTTACATGCTGGATTGCTTCAGCATCTTTACGCTCATCACATGGATCGAATCCTTATCAGCATAAACATGCGCGCTGACCTGGACGTGATGTCCCTCATGTCCTTTTAAGGCCTCCGGATTCATAACCTCCCACGATTTCTGGTCGGCATCCGATACAAAAGTGACTTTGTCGCCCTCGGCCTTGACTGTCCCCTTGATGGTCTTCAACGGAGCTGACGCCGCTGTCTTGTCGGCTGTGCCCGCACTTGGCGGTGCATCCTGGGCAAATGCTGCGACGCTACACATCACCGACAATCCCAGTACCAATGCCAATAGTTTTTTCATGTTTCCTTCTCCTTCGAATCCAAGTTCCTTGATTTCCCATTTCTATCTACGGAGTGGCAGGGCAAATGGATTTTACGGACTGCCAGACCGCAGAGTTAGGACGCCGAGGCGCAATCCGGGGATGCCCGATGTACTGATCCTGTAGGGAGAATGCTGGAGGTTATTTCTCGCGTGCTACGACAAATTCTGGAGCCCACTGCAATGCGCGTTTGATTTCGCTGTCAGGAAATTCGGCGATGGCGGCGCATGCGGCTTCGGCGTATTGCATGGCGCGGGCGCTGGCGGCTTCGATGGAACAATATTTGCGCAGGATTTCCTGGATCTTCGAGTAGGGAACTGTGTCAAAGGAGCGGTCCTGCAAAACAGTTTCAATCAGAGCACGTTCCTTGGGTTCGCAAAGCTCGAGAGCATGGATCACGGCCATAGTGACTTTGCCTTCTCGCAGGTCGCTGGCCACAGGCTTGCCGAGTATGTTTTCCGAAGCGGTCAGATCAAGAACGTCATCGACAAGCTGAAATGCCATTCCCAGATTACGTCCGTACTGTGACAGATTTTCTTCCTGCTCTGCAGTCGCGCCACCTAGGATCGCTCCCATTTTCATGCAGACCGAAAACAGACAGGCAGTCTTGCGGTAGATCAGATCGAAGTGTTCATCGAGAGAAATGATCTTCCCCAACTTTTCCATCTGGAGAAGCTCACCTTCTACCATCTGTTGCGTGAGTTCGATCAGCGCGTCGAGAATGCGGAAGTTGCGCTCTTGCAAAGCAACTTTGAACGATTGCATGTAAAGCCAGTCGCCAGCCAGCACGCACTTTGAATTACCCCATTGCGTGTTGGCAGCGGGGCGTCCACGGCGGGTTTGGGCTTCGTCGATGATGTCGTCGTGGACAAGGGTCGCAGTGTGAATGATCTCGACAACCGCCCCTAAGCGAACCGCGCCACGCCCCTCGTAGTGGAAAAGCTTCGAGGAAAGTAGCAATAGCGCAGGACGGATGCGCTTGCCGCCGCCGTTGCGCAGATACTCGCCGATTTCAGTGATGGCCTCAACGCCGGAAACAGTATCGCGTCCGAACTCGCGTTCGATGGCGGCGAGATCTTCGCGCAGAAGCTCAAAAAATTCCTTGGCGTTAATGGCTGCGTGTGAGCTCAAACCTTTCTGATCCTTACTGTCCCTTAGTGGTAAACGGTCTTTACTCAATTCGACCGGTAATTCGTAAACTGCATATCAATGCCAAAGTCTTTCGCCCTCAACATGGCGATGACTTCCTGCAACGTGTCCCGGTCCTTCCCGCTCACGCGCACCAAGTCGCCTTGGATAGAAGCCTGCGCTTTTTTCTTCGAGTCTTTGATCAGGCGCACGATCTCTTTGGCTTTTTCCACCGGAATGCCCTGCTGCAGGGTGATCTTCTGACGCGCGGTGCCGCCGAGTGCGGATTCCACCGCACTGTAAGTCAGCCCTTTCAGAGAAACTCCACGCTTCACCAGCTTCTGTTGCAGAATCTCATTCACCGCCTTGAGTTTGTAGTCGTCAACCGACTGCAAGACCACCGTCTCTTTTTCCAGCGTGATATTGGATTTCGAATCTTTCAGATCAAAGCGGGTATGAACTTCCTTCAACGCCTGCTGGATGGCGTTCGACACTTCTTCCATGTTGATCTTGCTTACGATGTCGAAAGTATTCTCGGGCATGTGTTTCTGATCTTTCTGAATAAAGAATCAACACTTGAGGTTATCAGAAGAAGCGCCGTGCGGCACGTGAGTTTATTGTTTGCCCGGTTCGGACAATTTGAAAAATTTGTAGAAATTTTGCGCTGTCTGATGGCCGATGTCTTCGGTGGACACTCCGCGCAGTTGGCCCAGTTGCCACGCCACTTCTTTCACAAAGGCTGGCTCGTTGCGCTTGCCGCGATTGGGCACCGGAGCGAGGAAAGGACAATCTGTTTCAATCAATATGCGGTCGAGTGGGACTTGTTTAGCTGCCTCACGAATCTGCTGGGCTTTGGGAAAGGTTATGTTTCCGGCGAACGAGATCATGAATCCCATGTCCAGCGCCTGTTTGGCCTGGGCCCAGGTGCCAGTGAAACAGTGCAGGACCCCACCTAATCCGTTCGATGCCCAGTGCTGGCCGATCAAGGTGAAAAAATCATCCCAGGCATTCTCGCTGTCCTGCGATGGACGATTGTGAATGACAATTGGCAGTTTTGCCGCACCTGCCAGCTCCATCTGTTTCACAAAAACCTGCTGCTGTAGTTCTCGTGGAGAGTGGTTGTAGAAATAATCGAGACCTATTTCCCCGACCGCTATGACCTTGGGTCGTTTGGCCAGTTGCTCCAGCTCTTGGAAATCAGAATCGGCGGCCAGTCTGGCTTCGTGTGGATGAATGCCGACCGTGGCGTAGATGAAATTGTGCTGCTCAGCGAGTTTGATTCCGCAATCGAGTGAGCCGGGACCGGTTCCGCTTCCGATAGCCACGATGGTTTGCACTCCGGTTTCGCGTGCACGTGCGAGCACCTGGTCACGATCCGCGTCGTAACGTTCTCCGTCGAGATGTGCGTGTGAGTCAACCAGCAACATAGCTATACCCGTCTGCCATCCTGAGCGAAGTAACGTCCGCGATTCTCGGAGGTTACGCAGTCGAACGATCCCCCTACGCGTGGCTTTGCCAAGCCGCTACTAGGTTCAAGGATGACAAGATTTTTACTTTAGTCGTGTTCCGACGGGAACATCTTCCAAAAACCCTGCCAGCACCGCTTTTCCACCCTCAGGAGATGCAGCCACGATCATCCCGTTCGATTCCAACCCGCGCAGCTTGCGGGGAGCGAGGTTCGCGACTATGACAACCTTCCGCCCAATGAGTGACTCTGGTGCATAAGACTCCGCGATTCCCGCCAGAATCTGGCGTACTTCAGTACCAAGATCGACTTCCAGGCGCAGCAGTTTGTCTGCCCCTTTAACTTTTTCAGCAACCTTCACCTGGGCGACCCGCAGCTCGACCTTGGCGAAATCATCGATGGCGATCTTGCCATCAACGGCAGCCAGCGCTTTGGCAGCAGGCGCGGCTGACGCCGCAGGTTCTGCCTTCACCTCGGTTGCTACGGGGGTACGCTGCTCATCTTCCATCTTCTGCATCCTTTCAATGGCGGACTTATCGGCGCGCGGGAATACCGGCCCGATTTCTCCCAGCCTGGTTCCGAGTTTGAGTTGACCCCACTGCAAATCCGCGAGGCGGAATTTGCGGATGTCATTCAGTCCAAGCTGTGACCAAATCTTGATAGTGGCGTCGGGCATTACCGGATGCGCAAGCGCCGTCACGATGCGCAGAGCTTCTGCGCTGGTGTAGAGAACCGTTGCCAGACGCGCACGGCTCTCTTCGTCCGGTTTCTCACCCAAAGCCCACGGCTCGTTTTCTACAATGTATTTGTCGACAGCCGCGACCAGTCCCCATGCTGCTTCAAGCGCCTTCGAAAACTGATACTGTTCAAAATAGGTGTTGTATTCCGCGATGGTATGACGCGCAGTCTCGGCGATGGCGTCATCGGCTTGCTTGTGCGCGGCGGTGTGCGAAGGATAGGGGACTTCTCCCTTGAAATAGCGGTGGATCATTGTCAACGTGCGGCTGGCGAGATTGCCGAGACCGTTGGCCAAGTCAGCGTTGTAGCGCTGTACCAGCGCATCAAAAGAAAACGATCCGTCCTGCCCGAAAACAATTTCGCGCAACAGGAAGTAACGCAGCGCATCGGCACCGAGCACGTCTAGAATCGTCTCCGTGCGTACGATGTTGCCGCGCGTCTTCGACATCTTGTTCTCTTCAAACAGCAACCAGCCATGGGCGAAGAGATGGCGTGGCACGGGTAACTCTGCGGCCATCAGGAATGCTGGCCAGTACACACAGTGGAAGCGAACAATTTCCTTGCCGATCATGTGCAAATCAACCGGCCAGTATTTCTCGAACGCGTCCTGTGCACCCGGATGCGACGATCCGTAGCCGATGGCGGTGATGTAATTGGTCAGCGCGTCCAGCCAGACGTACATGATGTGCTTGGGATCATCCGGAACGGGAATGCCCCAGGAGAACGTGCTGCGGCTGATAGAGAGATCGCGCAGGCCGCCGTTCACAAATGAGATCACTTCATTGCGGCGTGTTTCGGGGCGGATGAAATCTGGCTGATCGGCGTAAAGTTTTAAGAGCTTGTCCTGAAACGCCGAAAGCTTGAAGAAATAATTTTCTTCCTGAATGGTTTCGGTAATGCGTCCACACTCCGGACAAGGTTCGCCCGGGCCGACTTCCACATACATTTCGTCCGAGACGCAATACTGGCCGCTGTAGCTGCCCTTGTAGATATATCCGTTGTCGCGGATACGCTTGAACAGTTCTGTGGCACGCTTCTTGTGACGATCTTCCGTAGTGCGGATGTAATCGTCGTAGGTGATGCCCATCCGGTTCCACAACGCGCGAAACTGTGCGGAAACATCATCGGCAAACTGCTGCGGAGTTTTCCCTGCAGCCTGCGCGGCGCGTTCGATTTTTTGCCCGTGTTCGTCGGTGCCAGTGAGGAAGAACGTATCGTAGCCCATCATGCGCTGACGGCGCGCAATGGTGTCGCAGGCAATGGTGGTGTAAGCATGCCCGATATGGGGACGCGCGTTCACGTAGTAGATGGGCGTCGTGATGTAGAACTTATTGCTCATAGACCTGGAAATGATGCCACAGAAATAAAGCTGAATTCAGAGTATCAAACAGCAAGGAGCTTTGGCTCCCGGTGTGGTCATGAATTCTTGTTTCATCTCCGATTTACCATCCAAAGCTCGCCAAACGGTCTCCAAGGTTTTTCGATTCACCAAAAACCTCCACTCATCCTACTGATCGACTCATCGCCACCACGAGATCCGCTTGCCATGATCAACTCAATCTTCCTTTTGCGATTTTATGTAATTCTGAATCGCTTCGTTCATTACAAGCTTTAAGGGAACTTTTTGCTCGACGGCGATTCTGCGGCAATCTTCGTATTCTGGGGCATAGTTTGTGACCGTGCCATTCAGATTGGCGATCTTCATTCGCACTTCGCCCCACTGCGTCGACACCGAAACCCAGTTCCGCGCCAACCTCGCCCGTTTTTCTTCACGGTGCCGCACGCCAAGTGTGGTTGTCTCTGCGAAGAGGATTTGAGTCAGCTTGTCCGCATCGTTTGGTTTGCAGAGCACTGTGAGCAATGTCCCCGGCCGGTTCTTTTTCATCTGCGCCGGAACTCCGAAGCAGTCGAGCGCTCCTTGTTCGAACAGGCGGTCCATTACGTAACCGAACACTTGCGGATTCAGGTCATCCAGATTGGCTTCAAGCACGGATATGGTTTCCTGCGAAGTTTGCGCCGCCTCCGATAATTTCTGACCGACAGTTACGCGAACCACATTCGGGTATCCGGGCAGGTCGCGTCCACCGGCGCCATATCCGGTGTTTTCGATCTTCATTTCCGGGAAAGAGCCGAAGCGCTTGGCCAGCACCTTGACGATGGCCGCTCCAGTGGGAGTGACCAGCTCAGCCTGAATGCCGGACGAATACACCGGAGCGTTCTTCAACAACTCGACCGTAGCTGGAACCGGGATGGGCAGCACGCCGTGAGCACATTTGACCGTGCCTCCGCCAACATTGAGCGGCGAGCAGACGATTTCATCCACACCCAGTGCCTCCGCCGCTACTGCTGAACAGACGATATCTACCATGGCATCCACCGCACCGACTTCATGGAAGTGGATTTTTTCTATATCCACACTGTGAATCTTGGCTTCAGCCATTCCCAACGCTTCGAACATTGCCAAGGCGGTCTGTTTGGCTGAGTCAGCGATTTGAGCTTGGTTGATGATTTTTCGAATTTCTTTTAGCCCACGGCCATGTGGACCGGTATGGGCGTCGCCATGAGAAGGAACATGACTGTGCTCGTGACCCTGGGTGTGCCCGTGCTCATGTTTATGTTCGTGTTCATGCGGATGCGCGTGCTGTGCCAGATACTGTTCGCGCGGCACTTCCTTTTCGCCGTGAGCGTAGACATCCACCTTGGCAGCGGAAATTCCGCTGCGCATCACGCGTGTGACCTCAATTCGCGCTTCGATGTTCATGGCAGCGACGGTCTGTTCAAGTAGGCGCATGGGGACGCCGGCGTCCACTAACGCTCCAAGGAACATGTCGCCGCTCATTCCGGAGAAACAATCTAGATACGCAATACGCATAAGCTCTGTGTCTCCTAAACTATAGCAAGCGTCCGTATTTACTTTGTTACAATCACTGTTTTCTTTAATCATTTTTCGAGGGACTCTTGTACCGTCATTTAGAACGCCGGTTTAAGCAGCAGCTTAGCGACTTTCTGCGCGCGACCTACCAGTTGGAGCTGCCTAAGATCGTCATCGAACAGCCGCCCAAGGTAGAGTTTGGCGAATACGCCTCTCCGCTGGCCTTCGAACTTGCGAAAAAGCTCCGTAAGGCACCACGCAAGATCGCCGAAGAAATTGTTGCTGGCATCGGACCGATTGAGGGATTTGAAAAGCTGGAATTGGCTGGTGCGGGCTACATCAATGCGCGGGTCAATCGTGCTGAGGTTGCGGCTAGTTTAGCGAAAGACGAAAAGCCGAAGGCAGAAGTTGCTTCCGGCAAGATCCTGGTTGAGCATTCGAGCATCAATCCCAACAAGGCAGCCCACATTGGGCACCTACGCAATGCGATTTTGGGCGATACCTTTGTTCGCTTGCTAAAATCCGCGGCCAGGGATGTGGATGTTCAGAACTATATCGACAACACCGGTGTCCAGGTGGCCGATGTCGTTGTCGGATTTCTGCATCTGGAGAAAAAATCCAAAGCTGAAATTGAACAGCTCGCTGGCCAGCCGCGCTTCGATTACTACTGCTGGGATCTCTACGCTCGCGTATCTCAGTGGTACGAGCAGGACAAACAGAATTTGCAAGTCCGTTTGCAAGCCTTGCATGCCATCGAACAAGGCGGCAATGAGACGGCCGAAATTGCCGAACTGATTTCCACGGCAGTCCTTCGCAGACATCTCGAAACGATGGAGCGGCTGGATATCGAGTACGACTTTCTTCCCCGCGAAAGCGAAATTCTGCATCTCCACTTCTGGGATGCCGCATTTACCAAGCTCAAAGAAAGCGGCGTGCTGACTTTTGAAGATCAGGGAAAAAACAAAGCCTGTTGGGTAATGCGGCGGGCTGGAACGTCATCAACCGCCGAAAACGCCGAGGTCGCAGAGGAAGATCAGAAAGTCATCGTTCGTTCCAATAATACGGTCGGTTATGTCGGCAAAGATATCGCCTATCACATGTGGAAGTTCGGGTTACTCGGACGGGACTTTGGCTATCGCAAGTTCTTCCGCTATCCCAACCACAAGGATTGCTGGATTTCGACCAGCGACGGTGAAAAAGAGCATCCACACTTCGGCGATGTGGCCGAGATCTACAATGTAATTGATGCCCGCCAGGCCGAGGCACAAAGCACTGTCATCGAAGCCTTGCGCGGACTTGGTCACAGTGAAGCAGCCGAGCACTACACCCACTTTTCTTATGAGATGGTGGCACTTACGCCGCGCTGCGCAGCGGAGCTTGGTTATCAGCTTTCTGAAGAAGATAAAACGCGTTCCTACATAGAGGTTTCAGGCCGCAGAGGTTTTGGTGTGAAAGCCGACGATCTGCTGGATACGCTAATTACTTCGGCCAAAAAAGAAGTAGATGCCCGTCATCCGCAATTGAGCGACGCGGAGCGGTTAGGCATTGCCACCGAAATCGCCATCGGCGCGTTGCGCTACTTCATGCTGAAATTCACCAAGAATTCCGTGATCGCTTTCGATTTCAAGGAAGCTCTCAGCTTCGAAGGTGAGACCGGGCCATACGCCCAGTACGCGGTGGTTCGCGCCACCAATATCTTCCGCAAAGGCGGACTCGATCCTGTCACCTTCAGTCAAAACACCGCCACTGATTTCGCCCCGTATCTGCAGGGACAGGGAAACGATGGCAACGAACTCTGGGAGCTCTGGTTGACCGCTGCCAAAACTTCCTACATCATCGACCAGTGCATCGCGACCACCGAGCCGGCCTACCTCGCTAAACACGCATTCCAACTGGCCCAACTGTTTAACACGTTTTATCACCGCTATCCAATCCTCGCCGAGCCGGACCAGGGCCGTAAACAATTTCTGTTGTCTACAGCCGCTGTTGTCCGTCGAGAATTGATCCGCGTGCTGGCAGTGATGGGAATTACAGTGCCTGCCGTAATGTAACCCTAGCCTCTGCCACGGCCGGCGATCATCATGCCGGCGCCGCCCAAAAGAAGAATCGCGCTCACCACGACGGGTACTTTTTCACTGTGCTCGGTTTGCACACCGATGCTGGCATCGCCAACTTTAATCCCGTGATTTTCTTTCTGCGGATAGGGAACGAAGAACGAAACAATACCCAGAATCAGTACTACCAGCCCAACGCCAAATAACATCTTCATGGGGAACTCCTCCGGGCGATTGAACTCACTTTTAACCTGTTTGAGATGAGAAACAGCTTCCATAAGCTGCCCCGGAGGTAAAGGGCTGATTTCAGATTAGTTGCCTAGATCGCGCACAAACTCAATCAGGCTCCGAACCGCAATTCCAGAAGGTCCTTTGGCGATCCACGGTTTCTGATCTTCCATCCACGCGGTGCCGGCGATGTCGAGATGGATCCACGGAGTCTCCTCGGCGAATTCTCTGAGGAACGCAGCGGCCGTGCTAGCACCCCCCCAACGTCCACCGGTATTCATGAGGTCGGCGATGCTGGAGCGAGTCTGGTCGAGATACTCGTCATTTACCGGCAAACGCCACATCTTCTCGCCGGACTTCGCCAGAGATTTGGTGAAGCGCTCATAAAAGGAATCATCATTGGAGAAGATTCCTGCGTTGTAGTAGCCGAGAGCAACTACGACGGCGCCTGTCAGAGTCGCAGCATCAATCAAATGCGTGCAGCCAAGCTGGCGTGCATAGCAAAGACCATCCGCCAGAACCAGACGGCCTTCCGCGTCAGTATTGATGATCTCGATCGTCTTACCAGACATAGCGATTTGAATGTCGCCCGGCTTTTGCGCTTTTCCGGATGGCATATTTTCCGTGGCGCAGACAATGCCAATCACTTTGACTTTCGGTTTAAGCAATGCAATCGCGCGCATGGTGCCGATCATGGTTGCACCACCGGCCATGTCGTACTTCATCTTTTCCATCCCATCGGCTGGCTTGATGGAGATACCGCCAGTGTCGAAAGTGATCCCTTTACCCACCAGTCCGAGCACGGGTTTTTCTGGAGCGCCTGCAGGCTCGTAGCGCATGACGATTAGCGCAGGTGGTTCATCCGAACCCTGAGCCACTCCCCAGAACGCTCCCATCTTTAGTTCTCTAATTTT
>Ga0068858_100007296_pt1 | contig 10708 bp, 8 predicted proteins | sample KBSSwiS12_FD_66589 | JGI IMG/M metagenome (GOLD analysis project Ga0068858, IMG submission 66589) | Switchgrass rhizosphere microbial communities from Kellogg Biological Station, Michigan, USA - KBS Switchgrass S1-2 | ecosystem: Host-associated > Plants > Roots > Rhizosphere > Soil ... | reverse complement strand
GATCGTCGAGCAGAGCAGCACGTTGTGGCGCTGGGCGACGAAGTCGCGCATCACGTGCTCGAGCTGGCGCTCGGGCATCTGGCCGTGCGCGACCGCGATCCGCGCCTCGGGGACGAGCGCCTGCAGCGTCTCGCGCCGGTGCTCGATCGTCTGCACGTCGTTGTGCAGGAAGTAGACCTGGCCGCCGCGCTTGAGCTCGCGCAGCACCGCCTCGCGGATCGTGCTCGAGCCCTCGCTGCGGACGAACGTCTTGATCGCCAGCCGGCGTTCGGGCGCGGTCGCGATCACCGAAAGGTCGCGCAGGCCCTCGAGCGCCATGCCGAGCGTGCGCGGGATCGGCGTCGCGGTCAGCGTCAGCACGTCGACCTCGGCGCGCAGCGCCTTCATCTGCTCCTTGTGGCGGACGCCGAAGCGGTGCTCCTCGTCGATCACGAGGAGGCCCAGCCGCTTGAACTTGACGTCGGCCGAGAGCAGCTTGTGGGTGCCGACGACGATGTCGATCGTGCCGTCGGCGAGGCCGTCGAGCGCGATCCTCACCTCCTTCGTCGAGCGGAAGCGCGACAGCTCGGCGACCTTCACCGGCCACTTGCCGAAGCGGTCGGCGATGTTCTGGTAGTGCTGCTCGGCGAGCAGCGTCGTCGGCGCCAGGATCGCAACCTGCTTGCCATCGTTGACGGCGACGAACGCGGCGCGCAGCGCCACCTCGGTCTTGCCGAAGCCGACGTCGCCGCAGATCAGACGGTCCATCGGCCTGGGGGAGACCATGTCCTGGATGACGGCGTGGATCGCGGCGTGCTGGTCGGCGGTCTCGTCGAAGCCGAAGCTCGCGGCGAACGCCTCGTAGTCGTGCGGCTGGAAGCGAAACGCGTGGCCCTCGCGCGTCGCCCGCCGCGCGTAGATCGCGAGCAGCTCTGCGGCGGTGTCGCGGACCTGCTCGGCCGCCTTGCGCTTCGCCTTGTCCCACTGTCCCGAGCCGAGCTTGTGGAGCGGCGCCTCCTCGGCGCTCACTCCGGTGTAGCGCGCGATGAGGTGCAGCTGGGCGACCGGGACGTACAGCGTCGCCTTCTCGGCGTATTCGAGCTGGAGGAACTCGCCCGGCTCCTCGCCGGCGCCGCCGAGCGCGATCGTCGTCAGGCCGAGATAGCGGCCGATGCCGTGGTTGACGTGGACGACGGGGTCGCCGACGGCGAGCTCGGAGAGATCCTTGATCAGCGCATTGACGTCGCTCGTCTGCTCCTGGCGACGGCGCCGGCGCGCCGACGGCGCGATCGCGAACAGCTCGGTCTCGGTGACGAAGTCGATCGTCTGCGCGTCGGCGCCGCCTGCGGCGCGCGCGGCGAAGCCCTGCGCGAGCGGCGCGACCGCGATCGCGAAGCGCTCGTCGCCGGCGCTGAAGTCGGCGAGCGTCGCGACGCTCGGCGGCTCGATCCGGCTGTCGCGCAGCAGCTCGAGCAGGCTCTCGCGCCGGCCTTCGCTCTCGGCGACGATGAGGACGCGATGCGGCGTCGTCGCGACGTGCTGCTGCAGTCGGCGCAGCGGATCGGGAGCGCCGCGGTCGACGCCGAGGTCGGGCAGCGGCGCCGCCCAGGCGTCGTCGTCGCCCTTGCCGCGCAGCGCGAGCGTCGCGTGGGCGCCGCACGAGGCGAAGAACTCCTCGGGCCGCAGGAACAGCGCCTCGGGCGCGAGCACGGGCCGCTCGCGATCGTGCTGGAAGAAGCGGTGCCGTTCGCGCGTGTCGGCCCAGAACCGCTGCAGCGACTCGTCGAGCTCGCCGTGCAGCGCGAGCGTCGCGCCGCCGCCGAGGTAGTCGAAGACGGTCGCGGTGTCGTCGAAGAAGAGCGGCAGGTAGAACTCGATCCCCGCCGTCGCGATGCCGGCGCCGATGTCCTTGTAGATGCGGACCTTGGTCGGATCGCCCTCGAAGCGTTCGCGCCAGCGCGCGCGGAAGGCGTTGCGCGCCGCTTCGTCCATCGGAAACTCGCGTCCCGGGAGCAACCGCACCTCGGGCACCGGGTAGAGGCTTCGCTGCGTGTCGGGATCGAACGTCCGGATCGAGTCGATCTCGTCGCCGAACAGGTCGACGCGGTAGGGCACCGACGATCCCATCGGAAAGAGATCGATGAGGCCGCCGCGCACCGCGTACTCGCCTGGCGAGACGACCTGGCTGACGTGCGCGTAGCCGGCGAGCGTCAGCTGCGCCTTCAGCGCCGCCTCGTCGAGGCGCTGCTTGGTGCGAAAGTGGAACGTCGTGCCGGCCATGAAGCTCGGCGGCGCGAGGCGGACCAGCGCCGTCACCGCCGGCATCAGGACGACGTCGACCTCGCGCCGGCCGATCCGCCACAGCGTTTCGAGCCGCTCGGAGACGAGGTCCTGGTGCGGCGAGAACGCGTCGTACGGCAGCGTCTCCCAATCGGGAAAGACGGCGAGCCGCAGCTGCGGCGCGAAGAACGCGATCTCGTCGGCGAGGCGCTGCGCGTCGGCCGGCTCGGCGCTGAAGATCGCGACGAGCGCGCCCTTCGCATGCTCGCGCTCGGCGAAACGCGCGAGCAGCAAGGCGTCGGCAGAGCCGGGCGGACGGGGCAGCGCGAAGCGCTTGCCGGGGGAGATGTCGGGGAGGAGCATGACGGCGGCAGCGCGTGCCGCGCGCGACGAAAGTCGCGATTTTAAAAGGCGCGCAGCGGCGACGCGAAACGCCGGCTTATCCTTCGCCCGACCCGAAGCCATGGCGACCGCTCCTTCCGCCCCCAACCGCCGCCGCGTCTTCGCGCTCGTCCCGTGCGCCGGCAGCGGCGCTCGCGCGGGTGCGCCGATCGCCAAGCAGTACGTCGAGGTCGCCGGCCGCGCGCTGGTGCTGCACACGCTCGCGGCTCTGGCCGCGGTCAAGCGCTTCAGCAAGATCCTCGTCGTCGTCCATCCCGAGGACAGGCACTACGAAGGCCTCGCGCTTCCCGACGACCCGCGCCTCGCGCTCGCGCGCTGCGGCGGCGACACGCGTGCGTCCACCGTCGCCAACGGCATGGCCAAGCTCGCCGGCTTCGGCGTGCAGGCGAACGACTGGGTGCTCGTCCACGACGCGGCGCGCTGCCTGGTGCGCGTCGAGTGGATCGACACGCTGATCGACGCCTGCCGCGAGGACCGCATCGGCGGCCTGCTCGCGCTGCCGGTCGCCGACACGCTGAAGCGCGTCGAGAGCGGCCGTGCCGTCGCGACGCTCGCGCGCGACGACATCTGGCAGGCGCAGACGCCGCAGATGTTCCGGTTCGGCGTCCTCGCCGACGCGCTCGCGCGCATGCCGCAGGCGACCGACGAGGCGTCGGCGATCGAGGCGATCGGCCTGAGGCCGCTGCTCGTCTCCGGCTCGGCCGAGAACATCAAGGTCACGCATCCCGACGACTTCGCGATCGCCGAGGCGCTGCTCGCGCGGCGCGCCAACCGATGAGGCCGCGCGGCCCGCTCTGGCGCATCGGCGAAGGCTGGGACACGCACGCGCTCGTCGCGGGCAGGAAGCTCGTCCTCGGCGGCGTCGAGATCGCGCACACGCATGGTCTGTTCGGTCACTCGGATGCCGACGCGCTCTGCCACGCGATCACCGATGCGCTCTTCGGCGCCGCCGCGCTCGGCGACATCGGCCACCACTTTCCCGAGAGCGACGCGCAGTACCAGGGCGCCGACTCGCTCGCGCTGCTCGCGGAGGCGGCGCGCCGCGTCCATGGCGCCGGCTGGCACATCGGCAACGTCGACTCGACCGTGATCGCACAGTCGCCGCGGCTCGCGCCGCACATCGCCGCGATGCGCCAGCGCATCGCCGGCGCGCTCGGCGTCGAGATCGACCAGGTCAGCGTGAAGGCGAAGACCGCCGAGAAGATGGGGCCGGTCGGCCGCGGCGAGTCGATCGAGACGCGCGCGGTGTGCCTGCTCTGGCGCGGCGGTTGAGCAGCGCGCGATCGGCTCGCCGGTCGACCCCGCGCTGACCGGGAGCTGCCGTGGTCACGGAGCCGGAGCCGGCGGGTTCGCTCTCGGGCTCGTCGCGCCCGCGGGAACGACGTGCGCAGTGCCGTCGAGGACCTGGACTGCGGCGCCGAACGAGTGGCTGTTGTTGCTCGTCGTCACGTCGCCGACGTACCACCACTCCGCGACGACGCGGCTCGCGTCGGCGTCGATCAGCACGTAGCCGCGCTGCGTCAGCTCGATGTACTTGAAATGCGGGTTGATGGTCTGCAGCGTCGACGCCGCGAAACCGTGGAAATCGAGAAACGGCTGCGACGAGATCGATGTGGCGACGAACTCGACCGCGATCGATCCGGCGCCGGTCGCCGGGTCGTAGCCCCCGGAAGCGACGTCGGCATTGTTCGGGTCCTGCGTCAGGTCGGCTGCCCATGAGCTGTGCGCATCGCCGGTCAGCACGACGACGTTGCCCGGCGCAGGCGCAAGCGCGCTTCCCTTCAGCGCCTGGAACAGACGGTCGCGCGCCGGCTGATAGCCGTCCCACTGGTCCGGGTTGATGAAGTAGCCGCCGCCGTCGCTGTTGGCCGCCGGCAGCACTTTCAGTTGCGCGACCATGACGCCCTGGCCGATCAGCTTCCACTTCGCCGTCGACGTGCGCAGCCGCTCGGCGAGCCAGTCGAGCTGCGGCATGCCGAGCATTTCGCGGCTCGGATCGGTGAACGCGCCGCTCTGGGTGAAGACTCCCGAGACGCTCGTGTTGGTCGGCAGCTGCGGCGAGCGGGCGAGCAGTCGCTCCTCGAGCATCGTCAGTTCGACCAGGTCGCCGTACGCGAAGCTGCGGTAATCGCGGCGCGGATCGGCCGGATCGGCGACGCGCACCGGCAGCCACTCGTTGCGCGCCTGCACAGCCGCGGCGACGCGCGCGGCCCACGTTCCTTCGCTGCCCTCGGTGTGGTTCTGCGACCCGGTCGCGTTGGCGTTGCTCGCGATGTCGTGGTCGTCCCAGATGGCGATCATCGGATGCTGGCGGTGCAGCTCCTGCAGGTCGACGTCGCGGTGGTATTGGCCGTAGCGCGTGCGGTAGTCGGCGAGCGTCACGGTTTCGTGTCCCGGCTCATGGAGGCGCACCTCGCCGCCGCTCGGGGGATATTCGTAGATGTAGTCGCCCAGGTGGACGACGAGATCGAGGTCGGCACGCTCGGCGACCCTGCGGTACGCGTTGAAGAAGCCCGCGGCGAGGTTCGCGCAGCTGACGACCGCCATCCGCATCCGCGCCGCCGCAGCGGAGCCGGCGGCCGGCAGCGTTCGCGTGCGACCGAGCGGCGACGTCGCGCCGGCGGCGGAGAAGCGGTAGTAGTACGTCGTTCCCGGCAGCAGGCCCGCGACGTCGAGCTTGACCGTGTAGTCGCGCGACGCGTCGGTGCTCGCGCTCGGGCGCGACACGACGTTCGTGAGCGAGACGTCGGTCGCGATGACGCAGTCGACCGTGACCGGCCCTGTAGTTGCCGATGTGACGTGCGTCCAGAGGATGACGCGGTCCGAGAGCGGATCGCCGCTGGCGACGCCGTGCCGGAAGACGCCGCCCGAATCGGGCACCGGCTCCTGGTCGCCGCCCTTGCCGCCGCACCCCGGCAGCCAGGGCAGCGCGCCGACGACCATCGCCGCGCCGCTGGCGCGCTGCAGGAAGTGACGGCGACTGATGTCGCGGCGCCGGATCGCGATCGTTCTTGCGTGGCCCATGGTCCTCTCCTTTCCTCGCCCGATGCGGTCGAAGCTGCGACTGCATGCCTCCCGGCAAAATGCGTGCTTGCCCGCCCAGCCGACGGCCATGCAGTCCTACGTCCTGCGCATCGAGGGGTCCGGTGTCGTCCTCGCGAAGGTCGATGCGCCGGTGCCCGAGCCGGCCGCGGGACAGGTGTTGCTGAAGATGCTCGCCGCCGGACTCAACCGTGGCGAGTTCATTCCCGGCGGGCTCGTCAAGGGCGGCGCCGCGAGGCCGGCGGGGATCGAAGGCGCGGGCGAGGTCGTCGCGCTGGGCGCGGACGTCACCGGCCCGGCGGTCGGCAGCCTCGTCATGGGCCGCTGCGCCGGCGCGTTCTCCGAGTTCGCGCTGATGGACGTCCGGGAGGCGATTGCGGTGCCGCCGTCGCTGCCGATCGAGAGCGCCGCCGCGGTTCCGCTCGCCTTCCTCGTCGTCCACGACATGCTCGTCGTGCAGGGCCGGCTGCGTGCGGACCAATGGCTGCTGGTCGCCGGAGTCTCGTCCGGAGTCGGAGTCGCCGCGATGCAGGCGGCGAAGGTGCTCGGCGCGCGCGTGATCGGCACGTCGGGCTCGGCCGAAAAGCTCGCGCGCCTGCGCGAGCTCGGCCTCGACGTCGGCGTCGAGACGCGAGCGCCGACCTTCGCGCACGCTGTTCTCGACGCGACCGCCGGCCGCGGCGCCGACCTCGTCGTCAACGCGGTCGGCGGATCGGTCTTCGCCGAGTGCGTGCGCTGCATGGCGTTCGAGGCACGGCTCGCGACCGTCGGCTACGTCGACCGCGTCCTGCAAGCCGAGATCGACCTACAGGCGCTGCACGCGAAACGGCTCGTCGTGTTCGGCGTCTCGAACAAGCTGCGCGACGCCGAGCAGCGTGCCGCCGGAATTCCGGCGTTTCGCGCCGACCTGCTGCCGGCGATCGCCGACGGGCGCATCCGCCCGCTCGTCGATCGCGTCTTCGCGTTCGACGAGCTCGAGGCGGCGCGCGCTTGCATGGAAGAGAACCGCCATCTCGGCAAGATCGTGCTGCGCATCGCCCCGTGAGGAGGCACGAAGTCGCGCGCCGAGGAGATCGCATGGAGCACGCTCGCCGACCGGCCTTTCCGCTTCGCACGCGCCGCGAGCTGATCGCCGCTGCGGGCGTGCTCGCGCTCGGTGTCTTCGGCGCCGGGCGTGCCCGCGCGCAGGCGTGGCCCGCCGCGAAGCCGATCCGCCTCGTCATCGGCTTCGCTCCGGGCGGCGCCGCCGACTACGTCGCGCGCGCGCTCAACGAGCCGCTCGGCCGCGCGATCGGCCAGGCGGTCGTCGTCGAGAACCGCGCCGGCGCCGGCAGCAGCCTCGCCGCCGACTTCGTCGCCAAGTCGCCTGCCGACGGCTACACGCTGCTGATCGCGAGCCCGAGCGCGATCTCGGTGAATCCCTCGCTCAACCCGAAGCTGACGTACGCGAAGGACCTGCTGCCGGTGACGAAGCTGACGTCGTCGCCGCTCGTCATCGCCGTTCATCCCGACGTGCCGGTCCGCACGCTGCAGGAGCTGATCGCGCTCGCGAAGAAGAAGCCGGGATCGCTCAACTACACGTCGTCGGGCAACGGCTCGGCGCCGCACCTCGGCGCGGCGCATTTCAGCGCCGTCACCGGCGTCGAGATGGTCCACATCCCGTACAAGGGCGGCGCGCCGGCGATCGCCGCGGTCGTCGCCGGCGACGCCCAGGTGACGTTCGGCACGCCGCCGTCGGTGCTGCCGATGGTGCAGGCGGGGCGGCTGCGCGCGATCGCCGTCACCAGCCCGAACCGCACGCCGCTCGTTCCCGGCGTCGCCGGAACTGCCGAAGCCGGATTGCCGAACTACAGCATGTCGTTCTGGTACGGCCTCTTCGTTCCGGCCGGCACGCCGCCCGAGGTCGTGCGCAAGGTGTTCGACGCGGCGCAGGAGACGCTGCAGCGCGCCGAGGTCAAGGCGCTGCTGGCGCGCGAAGGCGCCGAGGTGGCGGCGTCGCGCTCGCCCGAGGAGTTCGCCGCGTTCCTCGACGGCGACAGCCGCTTCTGGGCCAAGCTCGTCAAGGACGCCGGCGTCAAACCGGAGTGAAGCGCGCACGGCGGCGTTGCCGCCGCGGCGCGCAGCATGCCGTTCAGCTCCGCCAGGGCAGCTCCATCGCGACGCCGTCGGGCTGCCGCGTGACGACCGGCGTTGCCGCGAAGACGCCGACGATCTCGAGCGGCCCGGGGCCGACGTTGAAGATCTGGTGGTCGCGGTGTGCCGGCAGGACGACGGTGCAGTCGACGCCGAAGCGCTCGGCACGACCCTCGCCGTGGACCTCGCCGCAGCCGGCGAGGCAGAGCACGACTTCGTCGCAGTCGTGGCGGTGCGGCGGCGTCGCCGCACCGGGCGCGAGCGTCTGCCGCCAGAGCGACAGCGCGCTCAGCCCGTCGGCGGCGCTGGCGAAGGTGGTGTGGGCGACGCCCGGGATCGCCGTCGGCGCGGGTCGCTGCTGTTCGATCACGTTCATGGCGAAAGGCTCCGAAGAAGTGGGGTGGTGACGGGTGTCCGCGGGCCAGCGACGTCGGCAGTGTCGTCGCCGGTTCACTCCTCGAGAAGATGCTGCAGAGCCGTATCATTGCCGACACTTTGTCGGCAATCTGCGGGAGCACGGCGTGAGCGGGATCGAGCAGTACTTCGCCTTCGCGCAGACGGCGCGCCGCGCCAGCTTCGCCGCGGCGGCGCGCGACCTCGGGACGTCGCCGTCGACGATCGCCAAGAGCGTCGCCCGCCTCGAGGCCGCGCTCGGCGTCAAGCTCTTTCACCGCACGACGCGCCGCGTCAACCTCACCGCCGACGGCGAGCGGCTGTTTCGTCGCTGCGAGCGCGTCCTCGCGGAGGTCGAGGACCTGCGTGCCGAGGCCGCGGGCGTCCGCGCCGCGCCCTCGGGGACGCTGCGCATCGACCTGCCGATCACGTACGGCCGCCGTGTCGTCCTGCCGCTGCTCGCCGCGGTCGTGCAGCGCCACCAGGAGCTGCGGCTCGACGTTCGCCTGCAGGACAGCTACGCCGACATCGTTCGCGACGGGCTCGACCTCGCGATCCGCGCCGGCGCGCTGCACGACTCGACGCTCGTCGCCCGCCGCATCGACTGGCAGCAGCTGATCGTCGTCGCGAGCCCTGCGTACCTCGCCGCGCGCGCAACGCCGCGGCGCGTCGACGACCTGGCGCGCCACGACGTGATCGTGTTCCGTCAGCCGTCGAGCGGCCGCCCTCGGCCTTGGCAGCTTCGCCAGAACGGCAGGGCGATCGAGTTGCAGCCCGAGCCGCGGGCGCAGGTCAACGACGGCGAGGGCATGGTCGCTGCGGCGGCAATGGGCCTCGGCCTCGCGCAGATCCCCGACTACATGGCGCGCGACGAGCTCGCGAGCGGCGCGGTCGTCGAGGTGCTGGCGTCGCTGCGGCCGGCGGCGATGCCGATCAGCGTCGTGATGCCGTCGGCGCGGCTGCTGCCGCCGCGGGTGCGGGTCGTGCTCGACGCGCTCGAGACGCTGCGCGGGCGCAAGCGCTGAGCGACGCGGCCGCGCAAGTCGCTTAGAGTCGCCGCTCTCGACAACTCGGGGAGCGGACCGTGCAGAAACGTCGATTCCTCGCGGCGTCCGTCGCCGCCATCGCAGGCTCCGCCCAGGTCGCTCCGGCGCTCGCTGCGCGACCTGCCGCGAAGGGCGCGCCGGGGCCGACGCTCCTCACCGTCAGCGGCGCGATCGGCAACGGCAATCGCGGTCCGTTCGATCCGGTGCTCGACCAGCTGATGGCCAAACAGAAGGTCGCGTTCGCCAAGGCGCAGACGTTCGATTTCGCCGCGATCGCGGCGCTGACCGCGGTGACGATCAGGCCGACGCTCGAGTACGACGGCAAGCAGCACGCGCTGAGCGGCCCGCTGCTGCTCGATGTCGTCAAGGCGTGCGGTGCGCGGCCGGGCGAGAAGACGGCGCTGCTCGTCCGCGCAATCGACGGCTACGCCGCGCAGATCGGCGCCGCCGACGCCCTCAGGCGCCGCTTCATCGTCGCCACGCACCTCGACGGCAAGCCGATGGCGCTCGGCGGCCTCGGACCGCTGTGGACGATCTTCGAAGCCGACGCGTTTCCCGACAGCGCAGCGCTGCCGCTCGGGCAGCGCTTCGCCGGCTGCCCCTGGGCCACGTACCACGTCGACGTCCGCGAGACGTGAGGCGCGCCGAAGGCGACGCCCCTCCTCCCGGAGGCAGCGTCGGCGAGGCAGCAATCCTGGCCGCAGGCGGTTGAAAAGGGCTAAGCCCTCTTCAACCGGATATGCGCGAGCAAGCCGCCGTCGGTGGCGTTGGTGATTTCGAACGAGCCGCCCATCCGTGCCAGCGCCTTCTCGACGATCGCCAGGCCGAGGCCGGCGCCGGTCGCCGCGGTGCGCGCGGCGTCGCCGCGGAAGAACGGCGTCGTCAGCTGGTCGAGCTTCTTCGGGTCGACCCCCTGGCCGTGGTCGCGCACGGTGACGATGACCCACTGCCCGGTGCGAGCGAAGCTGACGACGACGCGCGCGATGCCGGTGTCGGTCGAGCGGCCGTAGCGGCGCGCGTTCTCGAACAGGTTCTGCAGGACGCGGCCGAGCTCGACGTCGTCGGCGAGGACGCGCGTGTCGGGCGCGACCTTCGACTGGATGCGGATCTGGCTGGTGTCGCGGAACGCCGCCGCCTCGCGCTGCACGATCTGCGCGACGTCGCACGGCACGAGCTTGACCTCGCCCGGCCGCGCGTAGTCCATGAACTTGTCGATGATCGCGTCGAGCTGGTCGATGTCCATCGCCATGTTGGCCTTGGCTTCCTCGTCCTGGACGCTCATCTCGGCCTCGAGGCGAAGGCGCGAGAGGGGAGTGCGCAGGTCGTGCGAGATGCCGGCGAGCATGACGGCGCGGTCCTGCTCGACCTTGGCGAGCTCGCGCGCCATCCGGTTGAAGCCCATGTTGACCTGGCGGATCTCGCTCGTCATCGTC
>Ga0068858_100007295_pt1 | contig 10709 bp, 7 predicted proteins | sample KBSSwiS12_FD_66589 | JGI IMG/M metagenome (GOLD analysis project Ga0068858, IMG submission 66589) | Switchgrass rhizosphere microbial communities from Kellogg Biological Station, Michigan, USA - KBS Switchgrass S1-2 | ecosystem: Host-associated > Plants > Roots > Rhizosphere > Soil ... | reverse complement strand
GACGTGCTGGGCGACCTCGGTATCCGGCACGTCGAGGAACCGCAGGTCGGCGGGGCGCAGGCCGAGCCGGCTGACCGCGCGGCGGGTCTCCTCCTTGCGCAGCCGGACGAGCTCGGGCGGCGGCACGGGCGCGGGTTCGGCGGCCGCGCCGTCACTGACGATCACGACGGTGACCTGGGTCCCGGCCTCGCGCTTGCGCATGATGGCCACGCCGCAGCCAAGCGTCTCGTCGTCCGGGTGGGGGGCGACGACGAGGCAGGAGGAGCGGCTCATCGCCCGGGTGATGTCCTGCCCGCGGCGCATCCAGGCCCGCCGGTAGGCCGCGCGCGCCGGCAGCAGGGCCCGCTCCCGCGGCGCCAGCGACCCGACCGCGCGCCGCGCCGCCGCCACCCTGGCGAGCCGGGCGGGCCCGCTGCCACTGCCTCCGTTCATCCGCCCACTCCTCCGCGTAAGCCGGTCTCCAAGCGCGACGGAAGCCTATCGAGCGGCAGGGACGCGCCGGTCAGCGACCGCAGGCTATCCGGCGCCGAACAGTCGCAGATAGCGCCGCGCCGACTTCGGGTTCAGCGTCGGGTTCAGCAACGACGAGCGCACGTTGTCGGCTTCCGCGTTGTTGTAGTAGGCCTCGTAGGCAAGAACATCCGCGTTCGCCTGGAACATCGCGTACATCTTCTCGATAAAGAAGGGATTGTCGCCGCCGCCGCCGTCTCCGCTGACGACGCCCCATTCGGGGACGGAGAACTTCTTCCCGTGTGCGCGGGCCTGCGCGATGACGGTGCACAGCCCGGATGGCGTGGTGCACAGCCGGTCCCAGAGCGCCTGCGTGGGGGCCGGCGGAAACATGTCGTAGTAGTCGATCCCGATGATGTCGACGTAGGCGTCGCCCGGGTAGGCCGACCAGACGTCGCCGCCACGGGGCAGCTTGTCGCGGTGCATCGTCATCGTCCAGTCGATCCGGACGTCGGGCGCGGTGGCTCGCAGCGCTGTCACGGTCCGCCCGAAGCAGCGCTTCCAGACGTTCACGTCCCGCGGGTACCAGTCGTACCAGTCACCGTTGAACTCCCAGCCGAGGCGCACGATCGCGTCGCCACGGCCGTACTTCAGCAGGTTCCTGCCGAACTGGCGCCAGTGCTGATCGTAGTCACCGGCGGCGCAGTCACGCTCGTTGCCGCCGCTGTCCGGCCACAGCGGCTGGGCGATCGAGATCTGGCCGGGCCACTTGGCGCGGGTGAACGCACTGAGCGGCCAGCCGGGCGCCTCGACGCCGTCCCAGTCGTCGCGCGTGGTGAAGATCATGGCGAGATCCACCGGCCGGCCGGCCCAAGCCGCCCACGGCTCGATCTCGGACGGAAAGTTGCCGTTCGCACCGGTCACCCAGCGAGCGCCGGTGCCGGTCACCAGCGGATTGGACCACACCGAAGGCGACGGCCGGTGGTGCGACCCGCCGGAGCAGGACGACAGCCCGGCCGCGGCGAGCAGCGTGGCCAGCACCGCGACCAGCAGACCGCCCGGGCCGGCGACCAGCCGCGGGACGCGGACCGGTCCGCTGGCACCGAGCACGAGCCACCCCCTCACACCACCCGAGCAGGGCAGCCGGCGTCCCCCGCGCGCCACCATTGGAGACAACTCTCACCTTACGTGAAGTTCTTCTGTCCCTGAGTAACGGAGGTCGCGTTCCGGCTGGCTCGCGAGCACGCCCCACCGGCAGGCCGTGCCTCCCGGACCGGCGTCGGGCCGGCGAGCGCCGCGGCGCCCTCAGCGCTGGCTGGCGAGCCCGGCATGGTCGCGCTGGGCGGGAAGCTGGATCTTCCGGGTGTCGGGACGGTAGGCCACCAGCGGATGCTGATCCTCGCAGCACCAGCTCAGCAGCAACAGCACCAGGTAGCCGACGACCGGGTTGAGCAGGCTGCTGGACAGCACGATGTAGAAGAACAGCATCGTGCCCGTCAGCACGAACGACGGCGACCCGCGGATGAACGCGGCCGCCATTAAGACCAGGAAGCCGATGCTCCCGACGAGGCCGTACTCCAGCAGCAGCTTCGGCAGCAGGGCGTAGTTCAGCGGAAGACCGGTCCGCGCGGTGAACGCCTGCGAGTCCCGGTCCGACCAGCCCGGCCCGTTGCCGAACAGGGCCCGCTCCGGGTTCGCGGACAGGTTGTCCCACGTCCGCACGTAGGGCGTCACGAAGCGCAGGTTGCCGCTGGAGCCGCTGGAGCTGGTCTCGGTGGCCCGCGAGGCGAAGATCTTCGCCGCCGGGGTGAGCGACAGCGCACCCACGAGGATCACCAGCACGGTCAGGGCACTCAGCGTGAACCGCAGGCCCTTGTGCACCGCCAGCAGCACGCCGGCGAAGCCGACAAGCAGGATGCCAGTGCCCGACACCGTCGACAGGATGGCCAGCAGGAACAGCGCGATCTGCCAGACCCGCGTCCGGCGCAGCACCGAGACGATCAGCCCGACGGCGAGGAACTGCGAGGTGTACGACGGCTCAAGCCCGACGAAGGCGTTCGACTTGTAGAGCGTGGAGCCGTAGTGCACGGGATACGAGGTGTTGAAGTTCTGCGCCAGGAACTGCGACGGCACGAGGTCGCCGAGCACATCGGCGTAGTGCACGCCCACCAGTTGCAGCCCGAACTGCCCGAGGGCGAGCCCGGCGAGCACGCCGGCCAGAATGACGAACCGGTCGAGCAGGCGCGGTAGCAACAGCCTGGCCTGCTCCCGGGACAGGCCGACGATGAACGGCGCGTAGGTGACGACCAGCAGCATCAGCGAGTTCAGGGAGGCGTCCGGCTCGCCGCGGGCGAACGACGTGAACGCGACGAGCACGCAGGCGGCCATCGCGATCAGATAGGCCCGGCTGCGCACCAGGTTGGTCCGCAGCTGGCCGCGCCGCACCAGCACGACGGCGCCCACCAGCGTGATCGGGAGGATCACCGGCACGCCCGTGCCGGCGGCGGGCACCACCAGCCGCTGCAGGAACAGCTCGCAGACCAGCAGGATGGTGAGCACCCGCAGCGTCGACGAGTCGGCCTCGACGTCGCGGTGGGGGGCCTCGGCGGTCGGGATGACCCAGGTCCGCGGGATGCGGGTGGTCAGCGTCGTCACCAGCTCCGACGCCGACCCTGGGCGGTAGGCCACCTGCTACTCCGTCACTTGAACGCCGATGTCACTTGCTCGCCGGGAACTCGGTACGCCGGGAAGCGGTCAGTATCGGGGCCGGGCGAAGCGGTCCGTGGAGTCCGGGCTGGAATCGCCGCGGTCATGATCCCGATCCCGGTCGCGGGCGCGGGCGCGGTCCCCCGAGCCACCCGAGCTCCCCGAGCCAGCGGAACGGGTCGTGCCACGGCTCTCCGACACGGCGGCCGACGGGCGGAAGCCGCCGCGGTCGCCGTGGATGACGCCGACGACCCGGTCGGACAGCGCCGGCCAGTCACGCGGCACCACGGCCAGTTCGTCGGTCCTGGTGAAGTCCGAGGTGATGACGACGACGGCGTCGGCCTGCAGCGCGGAGGCGGCGGTCATTGGGAGGTCGGTCAGCGGCGGGGTTAGCAGCAGCACCAGGTCGACGTCGCGGGCGCGGTCGGCGAGGATCGGTGCGAGGCCACCCGGCCGGGAGGCTCGCGACGGCGAGACCCGGTTGTAGAGGACGTGGCCGCGGCCGCCGCCCGAGGCCCGGGCCATGCATGTCGGCTCGTGGGCCCAGCGCGGCAGCGCGCCGGAGGTGGCCGGTGGCAGCCGCTCCAGCACCGAGCGCACCTCGGAGCTGGGGGACGCGTCAAGGACGAGCACGACGCCCTGGTCGTCCGACCAGGTGGCGGCGATGCCCGCGACCGTCTCGGCGGTCAGGTCGCCCTGCGCCGCGGCCGTCAGCGAGACCACCTTGGCCGTCGGGGACAGCACCGCCGCCAGCGCGGACACCACGGTGTCGATGTTGGGCGTCGTCGCGCCCGCGATGAGCGGCGCGCCGATCGCGTCGGCCGCGGCCCGGCCGTCGAGCACGGTAGGCCGGCGCAGGTAGCGAATCCAGATCGCGGCCACGGCCAGGAACAGGCCGACCAGCATCGCGATCACCAGGTTCGGGAACGGCTTGGGCCCGATCTTCCCTGCCGGGGACGGATCCTCGGCCAGACCGATGATGTTGGTCGCGGTCGCCTGTGACACCTCCGCCGCGGTGATCTGGTCGAGCAGCCGGTTGGCCGCATCCGAGATCGCGCCGGTCGGATCGTCCGGGCCGTTGGCCTTCGCCGCCAGCTCCTTCTGCTTCTTCACCAGGTCGTTGATGGTCGACTGGCCGCCCCCGCTGTAGTTGATCAACAGGGCCTTGTACTCGTCGCGCGCGTGGGCGGCCAGCTGGTCGGCCTTCTTCTGGTTGGCCGCCGTCGCGGTGATCGTGAAGTAGTCGGCGGCGTCGGCTGGGACCGCCTTGAGGTGCCCGGCGACGTAGGCCTCGGAGACGCCCAGCTGCTTCGCCAAGTCCGAGACCGCCTGCGTGGAGGTGGAGAGCTCGGCCTGCGTCTCCAGCATCCGGGTGTGGTCGGAGTTCGGGTCGAGGGTCAGGAAGATCCGCAGGCTCGACTCGTAGGTCGGGCTCTGGACGATGCTCACCACAAGCCCGAGGACGCCACACACAGCCATGACGATCACGATGTGGAACCAGCGGCGCCCGAGGACGCGCAGGAGCGACAACGAGGGCGCGCCGCGGCCGTCGTTGCCCTGCGAACCAGCTGAGCTCACCCGCTCCGCCTCGCTTCCACCCGACGCGGGCGCTCGCTCCTGAAGAGCCCGTGCTGCCGATCAGCCGGTCGCCGATCAGGCCCTACCGTCGATGCCCTACCGTCGATCACATATCGGTCGATCAGGTATCGCCGGTCCTGCCGCGAGCCGACGAGCAGTGATGCACTGACAGATCGTGATCGACCGGTCCTGCTCCAATTCCTCGAACGTGCATGTGGAATGCGAGCATAACTCAGCCGAGTGAGCGCCAAACCCCTGGGCGGTAATGGCGCGTCAACGCGCCAGGGCACCACTTCACCGATCCACGCCCGCGTCAGCGCCGGCCGACTGGCAGCCCGGTGCCGCGCAGCCACTCCTCGACTTCGCGCGCCTCGGCAGCCCAGTCGGTACCCGGCGCGAGATAGCCCTCCTCGAGATGGGTCGCCAGGTCCGGATCCGGGGCCACCAGGACCCGCCGGTCGCGCTCGGGCCGAGCGAGCGCCGCGGCGTTCAGCGCGCCGCGCAGCCCGGTCAGGGCGACCCGCCTGGCGATCCTCCTGGGCGCGGAATGCTCGCCGGGCTCGAGCGGCTCACCACCGAGCGCGCGCAGCGAGAACGGCCGATAGCCCTGAAAGGCGAGACAGGTCGCGTGGTCGAACGCGCCGCCGACGAACGGCGCCGAGCGCAGCAGCCGCTGGTCCGCGGCGATCGTGTGTACCCAGGCGCCGAAGGTGCTGGTCGAGCTGACCGCGCGATACCAGCGCAGCCGGCCGATCTCGACGGCGTCCGGGTCGCCGTCGGCCCGCTGGCGCGGCGAGTAGGTGGGACGGCGCCTGGTCGCGTCCTCGCCGAACCGCTGCCCGCCGTACAGCGTGAAGTAGTCGGCCTGTGGAATCTTCTCGGCGGCGGCGACCACGGCGGACAGCGCGCCGGCCGTGTACAGGTAGTCGTCCTCGGCGAACCAGACGAGGTCGTCCGGGGACCAGCCGCGCTCCACCGGGAGGCGCAGCACCAGCCGGTAGGACGAGCGGTTGCTCCCGCAGCGGATGGGCAGCACCTCACCGGCGGCGGACATCATCGCCAGCCGCTCCGGCGGGATGGGCCCGTCATTGGCGAACACCAGCCTCGCGGGAATTCCGACATTCTCGACGGAACGCAGCAGAGAGGCCAGGGACAAAGTTTTGCTATAGAAATCCGGCCGATTCTTCGAGTTCTCCGAACCGACCGAGCGACACACCACGTACAACCTCATGATCAAACCTTTTCCATCCGCGCTGCCCACTGGCTCACTCCACGCCCAGCTTCCCGGCGGCGGGCGCGCCCCGGCGCCCCGTCGTCTGGCGGGCCTGGTCGGTCCGGCCATCCCGCTGGCCGGCGCCGGCCGGGGCTCGCCCCGATCGGGCACGCCGAGCCCGCCGCCACTCCCGCTCGGCGTCGTTCGCCGCGCGGCGCAGCATGCGGATCCAGAACGGCAGCATCACCCAGTTGGCCAGGGTGAAGCCGAGCACGGCCCCCGTGCCGCCGCCGAGCGCCACCCCGACGATCGGGTAGACCAGCAGCTGGGGCGCGGCGAGGACGTTCAGCCGGAAGGTGTCCTTCGCTCGGCCGAGCGCGATCAGCATGCAGCTCACGCCGACCGCGGCGGCGGCGCCAGCCTGCTGCACGATCGACAGCGCGAGCAGGTGGTGCGTCTGCGGCCAGGTGTCGCCGAGCAGCGACCGCCCGATCGGCTGGCCACCGATCCGCAGCGCGCCTACGAACAGGAAGCCAAGCCCCCAGACCAGCCCCACTCCCGTGACGGCGGCCGACAGCAGGTAGGCCGCCCGCATCCGCTCGGCCGCGGTCATGTCCTTGCGCCGGGAGAACTCGGGGACGGCCCAGCTCACCAGGCCGACCGCGAGGATCGTCGTCGGCCCGAGCAGCGTCTGCACGCCGCGCAGCGCGCCCACCAGCTCCACGGCGCCGATCGCGCCGATGATCAGCAAGCTGGCGTTCAGCGCCCCCTGGATGGTGAGGTATTCCATCGCAAGGAAGCCGTTGATGTCGCGATGTTCGCGCACCCAGTCCAGCGCGCGGCCGGGCGACGGCCAGAAGCCGGCCTGCGCGACCCCGATCAGCGCCGCGACCGCCGCCGCCGCGCCCCACGCCAGCAGCATCGGCGCGGCGAGCGCGACGTGCCGTTCCAGCAACATCGCCACCCCGATGATCTGGACGACGGCCCACACGCCGTCGTTCGCCGCGGCCGCGGCGGGCCGGCCCTGCGCGAAGAACACCTGTCGCCACTGGTCCTGGAGCAGCAGGCCCGGCAGGACCAGCCCGAGGGTCAGCAGCGCCGAGCCGGTCAGGCCGCCGAGCGCCGCGCCGGCGAGCGCGCAGCAGGCGCCGGCCAGCACGCCGAGCACCAGCGCCGCGCCGGTCGCCCGCGCCGCGGCGTTCACGAACACCGACTCCGGAGCGCCGGCGTACCGGATGCTCAACGGCTGCGCGCCAGTCGCCTTGGAGAAGCCGATGACGACGGCGAACACGAGGAACGCGACCGAGAAGGCGCCGAACTCGACCTTCGACACCTCGCGGGCGACGACGAACATCAGGATCGAGTTGGTACCGCTGGAGAGGACCTGGTCGGCCAGCGTCCACATCGCCCGCGTCCTGGGAGTGCCCTTCGCCTCGCTGGGCGCACCGGCGTGGGACGGTCCGTCAACGGGCGCCGCGTCGTCCCGGTTCCAGGAGGCCCGCGCCGCCGGCCGGGCCGGCCCGTCGGCGTCGAGATCCCGCAGCAGCGGCTCCCGCGCCCAGAGATCTGCCTCACCGGCGGCGCCCGGCCGGCGGCGGTGGCGGGCCGGCGGCCGGCGAAGCAGCTGGGTGCCGTCCGTGGCCGGGCCCCGGCCGTCGGGCGGGCGGGCCGGAATCCCCGATCGGCGCAGCAGCTGGGTGTTCTCTGGATCGTCCCGGCCACGAGCCGCGGGTGGGTGGGCGCCGGCCTGTGGACGGTCCGCCGGGGGGTCGCGATCAGCTCGCGCGCGCGCCGCGGGCGGTTCGGTGCCGGCGCGGTGGCGGGCGAGCAGCGCCGTGCTGTCGGCGCCTTCGGGGACGCCAGGACGGCCCCCACCGCGGGGCCGCATGCGCAGGGCCTGCGTGCCGTCCGGCTCCGCGGGGGCGCCGCCCCGGCCCGGTTGACCGCCGCGCCGGCCCCGCCTCCCCTCCTCCTCGGCGAGGAGGCGTTGCAGCATCGCCAGGTCGATCGTCTGGGTGACGCTGCCCATGTAGCCGCTCTGCAACTGCCCCAGCAGCAGGTCGACACCCTCGTGGGGCCCTCGCTCCCAGTCGTCGCGCGGCTCGGGCTCACCGCCGCCAGGATCGGGCCAGTCGGGCTGGGAGCCGTCGGGCCGCGGCCCGACGGGCCAGGCGCCGGCCTCGCGGCGCTGCGTCCAGCGAACCTCGGACGGCCGCCGCGCCGGCGCGGCCCCCTCGACGACCCAGCCGTCGCCGGCGGGCTCGGCGCGCTCGGGCCGTCCCGGGTCGTCGGCCCGGGCCGGCGGCCACCCAGGCCGCTCCATCGCCCCGCCTAGAGGATGACCGGGCGCGGCACGGGGACGATGAACTTACCGCCGCGCGCGGCGTACTCGGCCTGCTGCGCCATGATCTCGTTCTTGACGTTCCAGGCGAGCAGCAGCAGGTAGTCCGGCTGGCGTTCGAGCAGGGCCTCCGGCGCCAGGATCGGCAGCCGCGCGCCTGGCATGTACTTGCCCTGCTTGTGGTTGTTGCGGTCCACCACGAAGTCGACGAGCTGGGTGTCGAGGCCGGTCGAGTTCAGCAGCGTGGCGCCCTTGGCGGCGGCGCCGTAGGCGGCGATCGTCGCGCCCTTCGCCTTCAGCCCGGTGAGCAGCGCGCGCAGCTCGTCCTGCAGGTCACCGACCGCGGCGCCGAAGCTGCCGTACCGGTCGAAGGAGTCCAGCCCCGCCGCCCGCTCCGCGGCGAGCACCCGGCCGACCGACGGGTCGACGGCCCGGCCGGCGGCCGACCGGGCGGCCCGCCAGCGCAGGGTGCCACCGTGCAGCTCGGGGAACTCGGTGACGCTGACGAGTTCCAGCCCGTGCCGGCGCAGCAGCGCGTCGACGGCGATCGTCGAGAAGTAGCAGAAGTGCTCGTGGTAGATCGTGTCGAACTCGGTGTGGTCGAGCAGCGCGCCGACGCCAGGGTTCTCGACGCTGATGACGCCGTCGTCCTTGAGCAGGATCGCGAAGCCCTCGACGAAGCTGTTCAGGTCCGGCACGTGCGCCATCACGTTGTTCGCGATGATCACGTCGGCGCGCAGGCCCTCGTCGACGAGCCGGCGGGCGACGTCCCCTCCGAAGAACTCCTCCCGGGTCGGCACGCCGACCTCGCGGGCCGCGGCGGCGGGACCGGGCGTCGGCTCGATGCCGAGCACCGGGATACCGCGCTCGACGAACGCCCTGAGCAGGTAGCCGTCGTTGCTGGCGACCTCGACCACCAGGCTGTCCGGGCCGAGGTCGCGGCTCTCGATCAGCTCGATCACGTTCTTCTCGGAATGCCGCACGAGCATGTCGGAGAACGACGAGAAGTACGGGTAGTCGGCGTCGAAGATCTCGTCGGCCGGCAGCACGTGGGTGAGCTGGACCAGGGCGCACCGTTCGCAGAAGCCGACGCCGAGGGGGAACGCCGGGTCGATCACGTCCAGCGCGTCCGCGCGGACCAGCCGGTTGGCGACGGGCGTCGCGCCCAGCGAGAGGAACGGCCTCGGCCGCTCCCCGCCGCACGACCGGCACGTGGTCACCTCGGTGGCGCCTGACCTCGTACCCCCTGAACCGGTGGCCCCTGACATGCGCTCCCCTGCCTCACCGCCCGGCGCTGCGCCGGGCCTCGCGGTCCCTGCCCGGTTCGGGTCCGACCGGGCCTCGTCCTCGTGCGCCTGTGCGGCTGTCTCCCGTGTGGCTGTGTGGCCGGCCCCGTGTCGCGGCGGGATCGCGGGCGGCCCATGGGCCTTGTCGGGCCGCGGCGGTGACGTCGGTCCAGGCCACGCCGGCCACGGGGCACCGGTGGCGGCCGACCAGCCCGGCCGCCTACCCGCTCCCCCGCCGGGGCACATGATCCGCACCCGCTCGGCACGTCATGGTATCGCCCGCCACACGACCATCAGCGCACGCACATGCCGAGCACAAGAGATTCGGCCGCTGTGAGTGAACGGCGACAACGGCTATGCGCGTTTTGCGCCGAGGGCCCGCCGCCGGGCGGGGCCGCCCGGGCCTACGACCTGGGCTGCCGCGCGGCCAGGCCAAGCTCGGCCGCGGTCGGGTCGAGCCCCAGCAGTGGCCAGGCCCGGTCCTTGTCCGAGATCACCGTCACCGGCAGCGGCCACGCGATGCCGAGCGCCGGGTCGTTCCAAAGGAGCGTGCGCTCGTGCTGCGGATGCCAGTAGTCTGTGGTCTTGTAGAGGAAGTCCGCGTGGTCCGACAACGTGAGGAACCCGTGGGCGAATCCGGGCGGCACCCACAGCATCCGCCGATTCTGCGCCGAGAGCGTGGTGCCGAACGAGCGGCCGAACGTCGGCGAACTGCGGCGCAAATCGACGACCACGTCGAAAACTTCCCCAACGGCCACGCGCACGAGCTTGCCTTGCGCGTGCTCGACCTGATAGTGCAGTCCGCGCAGCACGCCTCGCCGGGAGCCCGAGTGGTTGTCCTGCACGAACGTCGCGCAGAGGCCGGCGGCCTCGAAATCGCGCGCATTCCAGCTTTCGAGAAAGAACCCGCGATCGTCGGCGAACACCCGCGACTCGATGACCTTGACGCCGTCGAGCGCGGTCGCGTTCACCTTCATCGGATACTCGGCGCGCGCAAGAGCGCGAGCAGATACTGGCCGTAGCCATTCTTTTCCATCGCCAGACCGAGGCGCTCGACGCTTTCCGCATCGATGTAGCCGAGCCTGTACGCGATCTCCTCGGGGCAGGCGATCTTGAGCCCCTGGCGCCGCTCGAT
>Ga0068858_100007291_pt1 | contig 10716 bp, 12 predicted proteins | sample KBSSwiS12_FD_66589 | JGI IMG/M metagenome (GOLD analysis project Ga0068858, IMG submission 66589) | Switchgrass rhizosphere microbial communities from Kellogg Biological Station, Michigan, USA - KBS Switchgrass S1-2 | ecosystem: Host-associated > Plants > Roots > Rhizosphere > Soil ... | reverse complement strand
ATCATGTTTAGCATCCTCTGTCGAGAGTTCAATCTGCTATGGCGTCCGCTCGCTGGCGCTCGCGGTTCTGTGGTTGCCGCTGCGGGAACTAGAGGCGATGTAGTTGCTACGGCTGCGGCGCGCTACGCTCGATTGCGGGTATTTCCATTGATTCTCGCCTTTTCGTTGGGCACCACCTCGTGCTGGTTCCAGAAGAAGACGGCTGCGCGGGTGTTTGTGCCGCCACCGCCCCCGCCGGCGGCGCGGCCTAGCGTGGCGAGCGTGGTGCCGGAAATTCCTCCGGCTCCGGAGATTGAGCTGGACTCGGAGATGCCGCAGATTGAAGGTTTTCCAGAGAGTTTGCCGACGGCTGCGGGTCCGCCGCCTCCGGCGCCGCGGCGGACGTCCCCGCCGGTGCGGGCTACGGCGCCGCCGCCCCCAGTGATCCCGCCGGAACCGCCGCCGCCCGCGCCGCGGTTGGGACAGATATTTACGGCGGAACAGTTACGGGAATATAACCACAGTTTGGATGAGAGTTTGGATCGTGTGAGGAAAGTGCTGGGGAACGTGGCGGGGCGGAATCTGAATCCGGAGCTGGCGCAGATCGTGGGGCGGATTCAGACCTTCCAAAAACAAGCAGAGCAGGCGCGAGAGCAAGATCTGGTGACCGCAGTCAACCTGGCGAGGCGTGCAGATCTCCTCGCGCAAGACCTCGTCAAGCGCCTGCCCTAATTGGCCGTCAGGTCGGAGGGGCTGGCGGCCAACTCGCAGGACGCCGCGCCGGCAAATGCCAGCGCGGCGTCCGAACCGTTAGATCTCCGGAACGTAAACGCGGACGTCGACCTTACGGCCTTGGGCGCGTTCTTCACGGGTTTTCTGATCGCCTTCGGCGACGCCCGTTCCCAGCATGGTGATGTTGCGCAGCGGAACTTTGTGGCTAGCTAGATAGCGGGCCACCGCCTGCGCACGTTCCTGGCTCAATTCGTCGTTATAGACCGCGGAACCGGTTTTATCCGTGAAACCCTGGATTTCCACGATGTAGCGGCTGACTCCATCCAAGGACTGCACGAAGCTATCGAGCTGCGCCTTGGCTTCATCGCTGAGGCTCTTGCGGTTGAATCCGAAGAGCACGGAATCAGACTTGGTCATCTTGAACTTGCCGTTGCGGACGTCTTCACGCAAGGTGTCGACGGACTTGGCGGCGGTGGCGCCGGCCATAATCCCCTGCTGACCTTTGGCATCCGCAGCGCTGGCAGCACTGGCGGCAGCAGCAGCAGCGGCATTGGCTGCCGCAGCCGCGTTGCCGGCCGCTACGGCTTTCGCGTCGGTATCGGTGAGGCGTTCCTTGGTGCGCGACAGGTCCTTATCCACAGAGTCGATTTGGGACGCATTCGCGGTGATCTTGGTGTCTTGCTCGGTATTCTTGGCTTCAGTAGTGGCAACGCGTGCCTCTACCGGCGCGATGGACTTGGCAACATACTTCTTGGTGGCGCAGCCCGTTCCCAGAAGACTGAGAGCGAGCCCACCGGCGATCAAAATACTAGTTTTCATTCGTCGATTTCCTCCGGGCATTGGATGCCCGCAAATTGTTAATTGCTGGGTGAGCGGCGCGCTCGTTGTGAACCGGCTGCACATTCCGGCCATCCGAGGCACCCCAATCGGTACGAGCCATCGTACCGCCTGCTGTGGTGGCAAAAGCGGCGGATTCTACCGGATACCAGGGGCTCCGTAAATTTTCCCAGGCATTACTCGGTAAATTCTGCCGAAATGCGCACTTAAAGCGTTGATTCCGTTCGGTACTGCACTGCACGCTAGTACCTAGAGCACGCCCGAGGCCAAACTCAGATTTAAACCCTACCCGGCAGCGGGTGTACGCGCCAGCGGGCGTAGGCGACGAAGACCGTGAGCCCGCCGACGATGAAGGGGAGCAGCGCCATGGCGGCGCTCATAGTCATCACGGTGACTGTTGTTGCGCCGATCATGATGATGGTGAGGCCGGCGGCGGCTAGCGGTGTGAGGCCGGGGCGGATGCGGAGCGCGCCGGGGAGAATCAGGCCGAGGGCTCCGGCGATTTCAGCTATGCCGATGAAGCGCAGGAACGGGGCTGACAACGGCGTTTGCCCAGTCAATTGCTCGGCGGGCATGACCAATTTTGTTCCGCCGGCGAACAGGAAAATTAGGGCGAGCAAAACTTGGATGATCCAGAGGGCGCGGGTCATGAGTGATGCGCCTCCTTGGCGAGACGCTTGGCAAGCTGGTCGAGTGTTCCTTTGAAGCCGGGCTGCATGAATTGATGTTGGGCGGGTTGCGTCATGATTGCAACTCCAAGAATTCCGCCAGGCGGGCCAGGGTTTGCTTGCCGCCTTCCATGGCGTGGTAGGTCTTAACGACCCATTCGCGTTCTTCAGCGGTGGCGAACGTGGTGCGCATGGTTAAACGCGTTTTGCCGTTTTCGTTTTCGAAAGTCACAGTGGCTTGAAATTTGGGGACGGGGCCGTGAAGGTAAACCAAGCGCTCGGGCTTCACGATTTCCAGATATTGGTTTTCGTTCAGGTAGTCGGTGCCGTCGGGGCCGTGCATGATGAAGCGCCAGTGGCCGCCGGGGCGGACGTCCATTTCGTGCATGGTGATGGTGAAGCCGTTGGGGCCGTACCAGCGGCCGATGTGCGCGGGGTCGGTCCAGGCGGCGAAGACGAGTTCGCGGGGGGCGTTGAAGGTGCGGGTGATTACGATTTCGCGGGCGGACACGTCGGGCACAGCGCTCGACAATGTGGTTGCGAGTTTGTCGAGGCTCTGCGACCATCCGGCTTCCATGCCTTCGAGCATGTAGGGGGCTTGCGGGACCAAACCTTTGGCGCGGGTGATCAGAGTGAGTTTGGTCTTGCCGTTTTCTTCGGCGAAGATCACGGTGGTCAGGCCGTCGAGCAGATGATTGCCGGCGGTGTCCATGGCGATGTTGGTGAAGACCAGGCGTTCGGGGGCGACGATTTCGCGATACACGCCGCCGCAGAGATACTCGGCACCGTTGGGGGCGCGCATGACGATCCGCCAGGCGCCTCCTGGCTTCACGTCGAGTTCGCAGACGGGGTTAGTCCAATTCTTGGGGCCAAACCATTGGGCCATGTGGTGGGGGTTGGTCCAGGCTTGGAAGACCAGGGCGCGCGGGGCGTCGAAGATGCGCGTGATGGTGACCTCGCGTTCCATGGGCAGCGTGTCTGCGAGGGCGGGGCTATTTTTTGCGGGCATGTTTTTTCTCTTTCTTTTTTAGTTCCAGCAAGTAGGCATCCAGGCGATCAAAGCTTTCGTCCCAGAAGCGGCGGTAGTTTTCGATCCAGCCGGCTACGTCTTTGAGGGGGGCCGCGTCGAGGCGGCAGGGGCGCCACTGGGCTTCGCGGCCGCGTGCGATGAGGCCGGCCCGTTCCAGAACTTTGAGGTGTTTGGAGACGGCGGGCATGCTCATCTCGAAGGGCTCCGCTAATTCTGTCACCGAGGCTTCGCCGGAGGCCAGGCGTGCGAGAATGGCGCGGCGGGTGGGATCGGCTAGGGCGGCGAAGGTATTGCTGAGGTAGTCGGGCTGCATGCTATTAAACTAGTTAGTTAAATAACTACATAGTTAAATATACGGTGGAGAGGAATTCTTGTCAAGAGCCTAACGATTTTTTAGATCGAGCTGTTTCGGAAACTGGCGATCGGTTCGATCGCTCCTTCGATTTGACTGTTGAACTCTTCCAAGTCGGCCGCTGGTATCCAGCATTCCTGGTGCATGGAAGAACCGACCGTCTGGACAGGATATTTGCGCAAAAACTCGGAACGGACGCGGAACCGCAAGACATAGCCAGTCCCGCCATCCTTCGTATTCCAGTCGCGAGCAATCTGTGTGGCGTAGGCTTCGTTCGTAACCGGATAGAAAATCGGCTGTTCTGGAAGACGGGGAGGGAACGCACGAAAGCCCGTCGCCTCGATCAATTCGTACTCACGCCGCCCCACAGGCCGGTACAAGACCGTCAATTCCATAAAAAGAGGATACGTCATGGTCGCGGTCGGCGTTGGATAATGAGGACATGTCTTTTCCGGTTCAACGTCCGCGGCGGCTGCGGGTTTCGGAGTCTATGCGGCGTCTGGTTAGGGAGACTCATTTGGAGCCTTCACAATTGGTGTTGCCGCTGTTTGTTTGTCCGGGGGAGGGGGTGCGCAATGCGATTTCTTCTATGCCGGGGCAGGCGCAGCTTTCTGTGGACCTGTTGGTGCGCGAATGCGAAGAGATGCGGAAGTTGGGTATTGGGGGCGTGATGTTGTTTGGGGTTCCGGACACTAAGGACGATCAGGCTTCGGGGGCTTACGCTGAGGACGGGATCACGCAACGGGCGGTGCGGGCTGTCAAAAAGGCCGTGCCGGAGTTGATCGTCATGACGGATGTTTGCAATTGCGAGTACACCAGTCATGGGCATTGCGGGAAAGTCGTGGGGAACGATGTGGATAATGACGCTACGCTCGAATGGCTGGCGAAGACTGCGGTTTCGCACGCCCGGGCGGGGGCGGACATGGTGGCGCCTTCGGACATGATGGATGGGCGGGTGGGGTTTATTCGCGAGGCGCTCGACGAGCACGGGTTTTCTAACACGCCGATTTTTGCTTATGCGGCGAAATTTGCTTCGGTGTTCTATGGGCCGTTTCGCGAGGCGGCGGAGTCGACTCCGCAATTTGGGGACCGGCGGAGTTATCAGATGGATCCATCGAACGGACGCGAGGCGATGCTCGAGATGGAACTGGATCTGGAAGAGGGTGCGGATCTGCTGATGGTGAAGCCGGCTGGTCCTTATCTGGATTTGATCCGGCAGGCGCGCGACCGGTTTGATGTGCCGATCGGCGCCTATCAGGTGTCGGGCGAATACGCGATGATCCATGCGGCGGCGCAGAACGGGTGGATCGATCTGGACCGGGCGATGATGGAGTCGCTCACGTCTATACGGCGCGCGGGGGCGGGCGTGATCCTTACTTATTTCGCGCCGGATGTGGTGCGGGCGCTGGCCTAAGATTGGCGCGGTTTCGGCTTCCAGAGTCCCAGGGGGGCGCCGGTGGGGTCGACGATGATGCTTAGCCAGCCCATGTCCGCGACTTCGGTGACGTCGCGCATGACTTTGGCTCCTAGCGATTTGGCTTTCGCGGTAGAGGCGGCGATGTCGTCGACTTGCACGTACGCCAGCCAGGACGAGGGAGCGCCGGGGATCATCTGCTGCATCATTCCGCCTCCCGGGGCGCTGCCGGTGGAGAGAGTGGTGTAGGTCATGCCGGGCATCGGCATGTCCTCGAGTTTCCAGTCGAATAGGCTGGTGTAGAAAGTTTTGGATTTGCTGACATCGGTGGAGTTCAGTTCCAGGTGTACGAAGGGGTTTGGCATGTTGTGTTCCTTTCTAGAAGGTAGACGATTGGGGGCGGGTGAAATCGACAAATAAATTGCAAAAGATCGCGTGGGGGCTGGTGGGGTGGTGCGTGGTGTTCCTGGTGGTGCTAGCGGGGAGGCCTTCGTTCAGCAATGCTTCGCTGCCGGTGCGGGGGGTGGCGGACCCGGTGGTGGCGCTGCAGATGGCGCGCACTGCTGACGATGTGGAAGCGGTCCTGGGCGAGGCGCCTGGTGCGGACCGCGAGGTGATGCGCGTGAAACAATACGTCGATTTCGGATTGATCGCGGGATATTTGGGGTTGGGGGTGGTGATCGGTGTGGCGCTGGGGGGCGGGAGGGGATGGCTGTTGGCGGGTTTGACGATCGTCGCGGCGTTGTTGGACGCGCGGGAGAATTTGGGAACGCTGCGGGTGGTGAATCTTGGCTTGAGCCATGTGAATTCGGGGATGTTGGAGGCGTTGCGATTTAATAGCGTCGCTAAGTGGGTGGTGTTGGCTGTGGCGATTACGGTGCTGGCTAGCGTGACGGTTCGGCGGAAGCAATGGTATCTGCGGGCGGCTGCGGGATTCGGCTTGGCGGGGGCGGGGTTGACGGTGGCGGGGCTGTTCTATAACTCGATTCTGGTTTGGGGCGGGCTGCTGATGGTTCTCGGGCTGCTGCTGGCGGCTGCTACGCTAAAAGTAATTACGCATGAATCCGCTTCTTGAAATTTCCTTTCGAGTTCCTTTCGATCAGATCCAGGCGTCGCAGGTGGAACCGGCTATCGATGCATTGCTGGCCGATGCGAACCGGCGGCTGGGGGAGACGATTGCGAGTCCACGGCCGCTGCATGCGCTCGACACAATGACGGAGCGGCTGGAGTACGCGATGAACGTGGTGCGGCATCTGGAGAGCGTCTCGACGACTCCTGAGTTGCGGGCGGCGTTCAATGCGGTGCAGCCCAAGGTGAGCGTGTTTTATTCGAGCTTGACGCTCAACGAAGATTTGTGGAATGCGATCAAACGGTACGCGGCTAGCGCGGAGGGGCAGGCGCTGAGCGGCGCGATGAAGCGGTATCAGACCAAAACCATCGATTCTTTCAGGCGTCATGGCGCGGATCTGCCTGCGGCGGGGAAAGCGCGGTTGAAGGAGATCGACGTGGCGTTGACTGAGGCGACCACTAAGTTTTCTGAGAACGTGCTGGATTCTACGAACGCTTATGAGCTGCTGATCACGGAGGAGAGCAAGCTGGCGGGGCTGCCTCCGGCTGCTATTGCCGCGGCGCGGGCTGCGGCGGAATCCAAGGGCAAAGCAGGGTGGCGTTTCACTTTGCATGGGCCTAGTTACTTAGCGCTGATGACTTATCTGGATGACGGTCCGATTCGCGAGCAGGTTTGGCGGGCTTACAATCTGCGCGGGGCGGAGGCGCCGTTTGATAATCGCGGGCTGCTGAAGAAGATTTTGGATTTACGGCGCGAGAAGGCTGTGTTGCTGGGGTTTCGCGATTTCGCGGATCTGGTGTTGGACGACCGTATGGCGCACACGGGGGACACGGCGCAGAAGTTTTTGGACGATCTGCGGGTGAGGACGGAGCCGCGGTTTAAGGAAGAGAACGCGGCGCTGGAAAAGTTCGCGGGGCGGGCGCTGGAGCCGTGGGATGTCGGCTATTGGGCGGAGAAGCAGCGGGCGGCGCTTTACGACTTTGACGAAGAGGCGCTGCGTCCTTATTTCTCGCTTCAGAACGTGGTGGCGGGGATGTTTGAGATCTTCGGGCGAATTTTTGGGATTCGCGTGGAGCAGGAAACGGGGGTTCCGGCGTGGGATGCGGAGGTCAAGTGCTACGCGATTCACGATGCGGCTAGCGGCGCGAATCTGGGGTCGTTTTACGCGGACTGGTATCCGCGGGAGAACAAGCGCGGCGGGGCTTGGATGGATTCGTTGATCACGGGGAATCCCGCTGCTTCGAATCCCAATGACAGGCGGCCGCACCTGGGGCTGATCTGCGGGAATCTGACGCCTCCGGTGGAGGGCAAGCCGGCGCTGCTGACGCATCGCGAGGCGGAAACCATTTTCCATGAGTTCGGTCATCTGCTGCATCATCTGCTGAGCCGCGTCGAGGTGCGCAGTTTGGCGGGGACTAGCGTGCCTTGGGATTTCGTGGAGCTGCCTTCACAGATTATGGAGAACTGGTGCTGGGAGCGCGAATCGCTGGATCTGTTCGCACGCCACTGGGAAACGGGCGCGCGGCTGCCCGAGGAGTTGTTCCAAAAGATGAAGCGAGCGAAGACTTTTCGCGGGGCTAACATGCAGATGCGGCAGTTGGGATTTGGGATCGTCGATCTGGCTTTGCATCGCGTGTGGGACGGACAGAGCGACGTGGTGAAATTCGCGCGTGGTGTTCTGGTTCCGTTCGCGGCGGCGCCGTTGCCCGAGGATTACGCGATGATCACTGGGTTTACACACTTGTTTTCTAGTCCGGTGGGATATGGGGCGGGCTACTATTCTTACAAGTGGGCTGAGGTGCTGGACGCGGACGCTTTCACGCGGTTTCGTAAGGAAGGGGTATTTAGCGCGCAGGTCGGCCGGGAGTTTCGCGATAGGATTTTGGCGCGGGGGGATAGTGAGGATCCGGCGGTGCTATACCGGTCGTTTATGGGGCGGGACCCGGATCCGAATGCGTTGCTGGAGCGTAACGGACTGCTGTAGGGCGATAGGGACAGTACACTCAATCCCCATTTAAAAGCGAAATGGGGATTGAGTGTACTGTTCCTATCGCGGCTGGGGAATCACGAACAACGAGAAGTGGGCTAGCATGCGGCCCATGAAGCTGTCGCGCTCGGAGAGATTGATCCAGGACACGCGCTGCTCGTCGTCGTCATCGGCGAAGAAGCCGACGCCGCCGCGTTTCAGGCGGGCATCGCTCCAGGAGCTGATGGCTTGTCCGTTTAGATAGGTGATGAAATGATCATCCTGCACGGACACGCGCACGCGGTAGTTCTCGCCGCGTTCGAGCGTTACCGGCAGGGGGAGTTGGACGCGATCAAACTCATGGCCGTTCAGCATCGCGAAGTGCACTAATCCGGCGTTGGGCTGTTGGCCGGGCTTGGTGATGACGATCTTGGCAGCGTAATAATTCGCCGCGTTGGTCGCGCGGAAGGCCCAGCTCATGCTGCGTTTCTCGATTTGGCCCTGGAATTCCATCTGGTAGTTTTCGAGCTTGGTGGTACGGGTCCAGATGCGCAGGCTCCCGGGCGCTACCACTGTGGAAGCGGAGGGGATTTTCCAATCGTGCGGGTCATCGACATGGGTGGTGTTGGCGGCGCGCAGGGTGGAGGTGGTCCAATCCGCTAGGCCGCCGCGGAGGTCCTGATGGAGCGTGACCGGAGCGCTAGCGCGCACTAATTCGGCGAGCGAAACGGCGGCGTGCTCAATCAGACCTTGGCGCTTTCCGGGATCGGCGGGTCCGGAGGGAAAAGAGCTGGCGCGAGAAGCGGAATTTCCGGGAAGCATCAGCATGGCTACCAGCAGCGCCCCCAGGGTAAGGAATGCGAAGATCGAAGCGGTCTGGCTGGAACTATTGCCGCGGTACTTCTTGCGAGTTTTGGCAACCGACCAGATTTCCTGATCTTCTTCCTCTTCGCGCAGAGCGGTGGAAGACAGGCGTGCTTCTTTGCGGTGTTCGGCCGAGCAATATTGCCGGTCGACCGTTGACCGTAACCACCCGATCTCTTTGCCGCATAAAAAGCACAACATATATAAAGATATGAGCTAGTCTGACAGCCCGATTTTAACAGCCACCTCGCCGAATGAAACCAGACTAAGTGAAGAAAGGCTAGGGTCCTGCCACCTCCCTACCAGCAAGTCTAAGATGAACTACTTAGTTGAGGCCCTACTCCCGTGGTATGAAGCACGGCCGGAACACGCACCATCAGGCATCTATTCGTCATATGACGGTGCTGACTTTAGGGCTTACGACTGGGGATCGAAGGACAAGCGGTAGCCGACGCCGGGCTCGGTTTGGAGGTAGCGGGGGCGGGCGGGGTCCTGCTCGAGTTTGCGGCGGAGCTGAGCGACGTAGACGCGCAGGTATTGCGATTGTTCGGTGTGCTGGGGGCCCCAGACTTCGTTCAGCAATTGGCGCTGGGTGACGACACGGCCGGCGTGTTTGATGAGGACTTGCAGCAGTTTGTATTCGTTGGGAGTCAAGTGGACTTCCTGGCCGCCGACTGTGATCAGGCGTTTTTCGAAATCGGCTTCGACGTTGCCGAAGCGGATGACGGGGTCGGCTCCATCCTGGGCGAGGGGGGCAGCGCGGCGGAGGGCGGCGCGGATGCGGGCCAGCAGTTCACCGACGGCGAAGGGCTTGGCGACGTAGTCGTCGGCACCCAGATCGAGCGCGGCGATTTTGTCTTTTTCCTGGCCGCGGGCGGAGAGCACGACGATGGGCATTTGGCTCCACGACCGGACTTCGCGGATGATGTCGAGGCCGTCGCGATCGGGGAGTCCGAGGTCGAGGAGCACCAGGTCGGGTTGGCGGGCGGCGGCTTGGGCGATGCCTTCGGTGGCGGTAACAGCTTCGTGGAATTGGTATTCTTCGGCTGCCAGCGTGGCGCGGAGGAAGCGGCGGATTTGCGGGTCGTCTTCGATCACCAGGATGAGTGGCTTCATGGGCGGCTTTATATACGTGCGTCCACCTTCGAAAGCACTTCGAGGGGAAGGCGGATGCGGAAGATGGCGCCGCCGCCGGGGCGGTGCAGGGCTTCGATGCTGCCGCGGTGGGCGACCACGATGGCGCGGCAAATAGCGAGCCCCAATCCGGCGCCGCGCACGCCTTCCGATTGTCCACGGTAGAATTTTTCGAACAGGCGCTTCTCTTCCCCGGGTGCGAATCCGGGGCCGCGGTCGCGAACTTCCAGCTGCACGGCACCGGCAACCGCTTGGGCGGCAATTTCAATGGCGCTTGCGGGAGGACTGTATTTGGTGGCGTTCTCGATCAGGTTCACCAGCACTTGCCCTAGTAGAACATCATCCGCATTCACCAGGGGGAGGTCTTCGGGCAGCGACACCAGCATGTCGCGTCCGGCCAGTTGCGGTTCTAAACGCTGCAGGGCCGAACCTACGATTTCCTCCAACGGGTAGAGATCGCGCCGCAGCTCGACGCCCGATTCCAGGCGGGTCATGTCCAGCAGATTTCCTACCAGGCGGCTCAAACGCAGGGCTTCTTCGGAAATACTTTCGAGCAACTCGTCGCGAACTTGCGGAGCCAGCTTGTCGCTTTGCGAGCGCAGCGTGGTGGCGGCGCCGGTGATCGAGGCGAGAGGCGTGCGCAGATCGTGCGACACCGCGCTCAGGAGCGA
>Ga0068858_100007290_pt1 | contig 10716 bp, 9 predicted proteins | sample KBSSwiS12_FD_66589 | JGI IMG/M metagenome (GOLD analysis project Ga0068858, IMG submission 66589) | Switchgrass rhizosphere microbial communities from Kellogg Biological Station, Michigan, USA - KBS Switchgrass S1-2 | ecosystem: Host-associated > Plants > Roots > Rhizosphere > Soil ... | reverse complement strand
CATGCCGTCGCTGCGGTTGATTCAGGCGCCGGTGTTTCACGGCCATAGCTTTTCCGTATGGGTGGAGTTTGAAGAAAATCCGGGCGCTGTGACGCTGGCCGAGGGGCTGGCAGCGGCGGGTTTCGACGTGCGCTCCGACGATCCGCCCACCAACGTCAGCATCGCGGGAATGAGTGGGCTTAGCGTGGGCGCGATTGCGGTAGATCCGAACCAGGCGAGGGCGTGTTGGATGTGGATGGTGTCGGACAACTTGCGGTTATCGGCCGAAAACGCGCTGGCGGTGGCGAAGGGGTTCCTGCGATGAGAGCGTTTGCGGTCTCCGTGGTGCTGCTGGCCACCTCTTGCGGGTACCATACCGCTGGCCACGCGGATCTGGTTCCGAAGACGGTTCATACGATTGCGATTCCGGCGTTCACCAACCAGACTACCCGCTACAAACTGACTGACCAGTTGCCTGAAGCCATCGCCCGGGAATTCATTTCGCGTACGCGCTATCGCATTGTGGCCGACCAGAATGCCGCGGACGCGGTTCTCACGGGTAGCGTTCTGACCTATACTTCGTTTCCGACGGTTTTCGACCCCACCACTGGCCGTGCCAGTTCTGTCGAAGTGCACGTGACCATGCGCTTGAATTTGGTGGAGCGCGCCACCGGCAAGACCCTGTATACGCGGCCCAACTTCGAAATGCGCGAGCGCTATCAGATTTCGATCGACCCCGCCGCGTTTTTTGAAGAGAGCGACGCGGCGCTGGCGCGAGCCAGTCAACAAACGGCACAACAAGTGGTCTCTTCGATTTTGGATAATTTTTAGCGTGATGTTCCAAATCCGCTTGCTATCGCGCGCGGTTCTGTGCGGCCACTGGTGGATGCTATCGGCGGTTGGCACAGAACCGCGACCAAAGGGAGCGGAGCCAAAATGACTCCGGATCAATTTCTAGCCAGCCTCGACAAGAACGGTGCCGCGCCGGTATATCTGTTCCTGGGGCCGGAACCGTATCAGCGCGAGCGGTGCCGGCGGGCGTTGCTGGACGCAGTACTGGGCACAGAGCCTGAGGATAGGGAAAGCGGTTTGACGCGCGTCGATCTGAGCGAGGTTCCGCTGGCGGCGGCGCTGGACGATGCCCGCGCGCTGTCGTTATTCGCGTCGCGCCGCGTGATCTGGATCGGTAGCGCAGAGGCGGTGTTGCCGCGCGGGCGGGTGGCTGCGGCGGAGTCGGACGAAACTGGCGATGCGGGCGACGCGGATCAGCTTTCCACCTACCTGCGCGAGCCGACGCCGGGAACGGTGGTGGTGCTTGAATCGAGCCGCTACGGTTTCGAAGGCGAGGACAAAGCCCGGATCGAGCGAATTCAGAAATACTTCGCGGCGATTCCGGCGCAGGTGGAATTCCGTCCGTTCGCGCCCGAGGCCGCGCGGTCACTGGCACAATCCTTGGCGAAGCAGGTGGGGTTGCAATTGGGATTAGCGGAGCTCGCGCTGCTGCTCGATGCCACCGGCGGCGACGCGTCGCGTATCGCCGTCGAGATCGAGAAGCTGCACTTGTTCACGGGCGGCGCACGCAAGGTGCCGGCTGACGACATCGCCGCACTGGTGCCAGATGCGCAGGCCACCACCATCTTCGCGCTGGTAGCCGCATTGGGCCGAGGCGACCGCACGCGCGCGCTTGAGACTCTGGATACGTTAGCGCGCGAGGGCGAGTATATGCCGCTGGCCTTGACGTTCCTGGCGACACAATTCCGCACGGCGCTGGCGGCGCGCGAAGCGGGATTACGCAACGCTTCGCAGATTCAAGCGCACTTCAGCAAACTAGGGGCGCGGATGTGGCCGGAACGCGCGCGGCAGATCGAGCAGACCGTGGGAGCGTTTTCCAAAGGGAAGCTGGAGCGGGCGGTGGGGAAACTGTTTGAAGCGGACCGCGCGCTTCGCGACGCGCGGCCCGATGACCGGATCGTAATGGAAGAGTTGATCTTGGCCCTGACCGCGGCCTAGTTCGCCTTCAGTTCCGCGTAAACCTGGCCGACGAAACGGTCTTCCGTCATGCCCACTTCCTTGATCTTCGCGGTGAACTCGGAGGCCGGCTTGGCGGCGACCACTTCGTCTTGACTCTTGCCCTGCTTGATCAAATCCGCCACCTTCTTGTGGACCGCGATGACGACGTCGCGATGCGCCATCACGGCGTTGCGATCGACCACCGCTCCATGACCCGGCACGATGCGCGTGTTGGGACCGCTCATCGCGACTACACGAGCCAAACCGTCTTCGAGGCCGCGCAGCGATCCGCCGTTGGCGCGATCAATGTTGGGGAATTGCACCGAGCGGTAAAAGTCGCCAGTCATAATTACGTCAGCGTTTACAAACTGCACGATGGTGTCGCCATCGGTGTGCGCGCGCGGAATCGCGATCACGCGTACTTCTTCGCCATCCATATTGAACGTCAAGTTCCCGTTGTAGGTGAGCAAGGGAAGTCCCGCGGCCGGCATGGGCGTTCCGGGCTGGCCGTTCGCACCCGGGTTTGGATGCGCCAGGCGATTGCGCAATTCGGGGCGCGAGATGATAGTCACGCCCATTTTGCCGAAGTTCTCGTCACCACCGGTATGATCGCCGTGCACGTGAGTGTTGATCATGAACTTAATCGGCGCGCCACCGGAAATCTCTTTGATCTTCGCCGCGATCTTGCCGCTTAACGGCGCAAACTGGCTGTCCACCATGAACACGCCATCGGGACCGGTAAGCACGCCGATGGTGCCTCCTTGGCCCTCGAGCGTGTAGAAATTTTCGGCCAGCTTGGTGGACTTAATTTCCACCTTGGAAAAATCCGGCTGTCCCTGCGCTTGCGCGTACACGGCCGTTGCGGCCAGCGCAGCTAGCGCGAAATACCAACGTTGTATTGTCATGTTAAAGCCTCCATCGTCCAGGTATCATAACAGTTCATGCCCATGCGGATACAGGCACCCCCGGCCAAGCCTGCGCCGCTGACTCCGGCGCTAGTGGCCACTTTCGCCGTGGGCTGCGGGCTCGCGGTGGGCAACATCTACTACGCGCAACCGCTCACCCGCGTCATTGGCCGGGAATTTCACGTGGGCGACGCGCAGTCAAGCACCATCGTCACGCTGACGCAACTGGGCTATGTCTGCGGGCTGTTCCTGCTGGCTCCCTTGGGGGATTTGCTGGAAAACCGGCGGACCATCACCGTAATCTTCTCAGGCGCGGTGATCTCGGCGCTGGCGATGGTATCCGTGACATCTTTTGCGGCGCTTCTGGCGGCGGCCTTCGCACTCGGATTCACCAGCGTGATCGCGCAAATGCTAGTGCCGTTCGCGGCTCACCTGGCGCCGCCCGAAAAGCGCGGCCAGATCGTCGGCAAAGTCATGAGCGGTCTCTTGATGGGCATCCTACTCGCCCGCGCTTTCGCCGGGATCGTTTCGGGAGCCTTCGGCTGGCGCACCGTATACGTCGCGTCCGCGACTCTGGTGGGGGCGATGATCGTCATCCTGCGCCTCCGCCTTCCCGAACGCACGCCGACGCTGCAGCAGAGTTACGGATCGTTGATCTTATCGCTAGCCAATGTTTTTCGGACACAGCCGGTGCTGCGACGGCGCGGCATCTATCAGGCTTGCATGTTGGCGTCGTTCAGCATTTTTTGGACCAGCGTAACGTTCCTGCTTTCCGGACCGAGATGGCACTTCTCCCAAACCCAAATCGGACTCTTCGCGCTGGCAGGCGCGCTCGGCGCACTGTTTACGTCCTTCGCGGGATACCTCGCCGACCGCGGATATGGCCGCTGGATCACTTGCGCGGCATTGCTGCTGGCCATCGGAGCGTTGGCGTTGACGCTACTGGAAAATCAATTGTGGGCCCTGGTAAGCGGGGCGATCTTGTTGGATCTAGCCGTGAATTCCAACCTCGTTACGGGACAGCAGGCTATCTACGAGCTGACCGCCGCGGAGCGCAGCCGCATCAATACTCTGTACATCGCGATGTTCATGAGCGGCGCCGCCATTGGCTCGGCTCTGGCCGGTTTGGCCTACAGTCGCGGCGGATGGCCGGCGGTGGTCATGACGGGCGCGGCGTTCCCTACGGTAGCGTTCTTGTACTGGCTCACCGAAGCGTGACGCGTTTAAGCGACTAGTGTTCCAGTTTGCGACGTGTCATAGCCGGCCAGCACTTCCAGTTTGCGGCGCAGCGTGGCACGCTGCAAAACATCCAGGAAGGCTTTGACGGCGGGCAGTTCGGCGGTCCGCTTGCGCATCACCAGGTCGTAGCGCTCGCTGCGCAGCGGAAGGAAGTCCAGCCCGAAAGTCTGCGCGGCGGAACGGGTTGCCAGGCATACATCGGCGTCGCCCGATAGAACGCAATACGCAGCCGCCAGATGTCCGAAGGCGATCCGCTCATACCCCTGGACCCTCTGCGCATCCATGCCGGCTTTCTCGAGAAGCTTGTCCAGCAGGCCGCGGCTTCCCGAGCCGGGTTCGCGATTCACAAATTTTAGGTTCTTCCGCGCCAGATCCTCGATCTTACGCACACTCTTGGGATTCCCCGTGGCGATGACCAATCCTTCTTCCCAGCGCGCGAACGTGACCACACTAAAGTCCTCACCAGGAAATTGTTTGCGGATGTAGGGTAGATTGAATTCTCCGGTCTTCGGATCTTCCAGATGCGAGCCGGCGATATGAACCTTGCCTTCGCTGAGCCAGGTAAGCGCCAGTTTGCTGGAGGCAGCGGCGGAGACCACTTCCACACCGCTGATCTTCTCCACCATTTTCGACAGAAGCCCGGTGGCGGGATCGCACCCCGCCAGTACCAGCCGCTTCTGCGCCGCTTCCTCTTTGGCAAACACAACCAGGTCTGCACGTCCGTTCGTCCGGCCGGCGCGCTGAATGATGCCGTCCGCCTCCGGCATGTAATACGGAGAGGCGCTCACGGGCACGCTGACCCAGCGCGTTCCTATCTGACAAATACGAACGGGCTGGCCTTTCGCGGGAGTCTCCGCGCTCAGCAGTTCGGTGGCAAGAGATGCGGGCGATTTCTGGACGCCCTCATGCAGCGAGAAGAGCTCGTCGACCGTCACCTCCAATTCGCGCGCCAAGTTGAGAGCAACTTCAGTGTTGGGAACGTAGGTCTCAGCCTCGATCGCGTAAATCGTCTGGCGGCTTACGCCCACCCGGCGCGCGAGATCCGAAGCGCCCACACCTCTGCTCTTGCGAACTTGAGCGAGGCGATTTTCGACGTGTGGCTTCAAGGCAGTTACTTCCTGAGCTGAACGACTTCGAGTTTCGTCAGCATGCGAATCGACCGTGCCGCCGGTTTATCTTTCGGGACCACTAGCCGGAATCGCCCTTGTGGGCCGGACAGCGGCTTACCGCCTGCAGTATCGGCCAACAAAATCTCGTTGTGGATGAACGAGGGATCGAGTTCGCCAAGCGAGAACACCACTTGATAGGCATCCTGGGCTTGGGCAAGCACATAGCCGGCCAGCGCTTTGCCACGAAGCAGCCAAACGCCTTCATAAACCGTCTCCATTCCATTGTTCGACCCATGAACGCTCGCCCGCGGCATTTTCGCGAGATCGTCGACGGACAGGGTCAACTGCCGTTTCACGTCTCCTGCGACCTGGATCGTGGGCGGCCCGACCTGCGCTGCGACGAGACCGGCCGCGAGCAACCCGAAAACCAGAGAGCGTCGTGTATACATGACTACCTCACATTGTAGGCTGTGACTTTTACTAGAAGTGGAGTTTGCCTACAAACTCGAAGTCCCGGGGATTGCCCGCACTGGTGATAGAACCGAAGGCTGCTGACGTAGGCCGGCAACACGAACCGCTAGGATCGTTTAACGGAGTCGTATTGCTGACGTTGAATACCTCCGCGCGGAATTCGAGCGCGATCTGCTCGGTCACGCGGAAAGTCTTGCCAATCATCAAATCCGCATTTTGCAGTCCCGGCCCACGCACTGGATTGCGCGTAGCGGTTCCGATCGTGAATGCTGCCGGAGAGACAAACGCGTTGGTGTCGAACCACTGCGCGACGCTTCGCACGGCGGGCGTGTTTGGGTTCGCAATCAGGTTCGGTCGTTGAACACCGAACCCGAGGCTGGAAAGTGTATTGGTTGCCAGCGAGACGGTGACCATGTCGCCTGCCTGCACGCGAACCAATCCGGCAATCTCCCAGCCGGATATTTTCCACAGGCGCGGGATCCGATACACCCAACCCGCCGAGAAGACGTGGGGAATGTCGCCGTTCGAAAGCGATCGTTCCCCGCGCAGGTTGTTGGCGTCCGCCACCCCGGTGTTAGCAACAGGTCCTGTGAAGATAGTGTTAGAGAACACGCTCGACGCGTCGTCGATCAGTTTGGAGAACGTGTACGCCCCGGTGAAGGTCAAGCCGTGGCCGAATCTTTTTTCGACTTTGGCTTGTAAGGCGTTGTAGCTGGAGTTGCCGATGTTATTCCGGAACAGCACGACGTTGGTGAATCGTGGATAAGGGCGCAGCAACTGCTGTTGTGCGACAGTGGCGGCGCCGATCGATGAGGACGCAGGTATGGTGCCAAAGAATGGGTTAGGGACTTTGGTGTTGAGCGCCGACCCTAACGAAAGTAAGGTATCCGGCAATTGATTGATATTCGGATCGGGTATGCCCAGGTGGGTGTTCTTCGACCCCAAATAGCCGATCTCGAAGTTCAGATTTGAACCCAGCGTCTTTTGTATCGTGAAATTCCATTGCTGCGAATAGCCCGAACGAGTGTTGCGGTCGGTGCTAAAGACGCCTTGGCCCAAGCCGGAATTCGGATTCGGAGCGGTCACCGTTACGGTAGGCCCGGTCGCCAGAACGAACGCGGGATGAATATTGTCTTGTGATTGCTGACTCACGGTTTGCACAAACGGAAATTGCGGGAAGGTAAACGGAGTGGTGATGCCGCTCTGTTCGAACCAGATCATGCCGTAGCCGGCGCGCACCACCGTGGAATCGCCGAAACGGTATGCCAGGCCAGCGCGCGGACCGAAATCGCAGCAATCCAAATTGCGCCCGGTGTTCGGGAAATCCAGCACTTGGGTTTGCAGGTTGAACACAGCGCCTTGGTTGTTCACTTCGGTCGAGGGAGAGTTCAGGGTGTAGCGCGTCCCCAAATTGAGTTCCAGGCGGTTACTGACGCGCCATTCATCGCCGACGAAGAACTCGGCGATGTGTGCACGCTCTTGTAACGCTTGCTTCTGAATATCGATGGAAAAAGCGTTAACCTGGCCCAGCAGTAATGAAGCCACGGCGTTGCCGGTGCCGGACGTGTTGAAGGTGAACGCTCCGGTTGGATTCGGTGGATTCACGACATCCAGCGCCTCGCGCCGTATGTCTACGCCAAATTTGATGGTGTGCCGGCCGCGCACCATCGAGAAGGTATCCAGATACTCCGTGACGGAAGTCGTAAAGTCGCTATTGGCGCCATTACTCGGTCCGATTTGCTGAAATCCTGCCAGCAAAATCGTAGGCAGCACCGAGGAGAATGAGTTTGACGGCAACCCGGGCACAGTAATGTCGCCGTTTTGAAGCGCCGTTTGGTTCAGGCTTCGCCGCGTATACCCGAAGCGCGCCTGGTTGAGGGTCGTAGGGGAAACCGTCCAATCGTATTCGCTGGAGATACCGTCGGCATGCGTGATCGCGTGCCCGGTGACGCCCGACGCAATGGTTCCACTACCTTCGGGCAGGGGCGTTACCGGCGTGTCGTCGTCCTGAAAATGCGAGTATCGCGCGAATACGCGGTGCCGCTCACTGATGTTGTGGTCGATGCGCCCGTCAAACTGGTCCTGGTTATCCGGCTCGACAGCAGTGCGAACGAAGTTATTGGCCGAGCCCGGCAGGTTGGCATGCGGATAGTGGGCTAGAATCTGCTTGGCGATGGGATCGAACTGGGTTTGTGGAATCGTGTTGTTCTGGAAATTAGTTTGGAAATTGCTGGCTGGGTCCTTGATCGCGGTAGTAAAGACTCCGCTGCGCTGCGCATCTGTCGGCACGGTGCTGAAGCGGGTAATGCCGGTCCGCAGGCGCGTGCCTTGCCAATCCGCAAAATAAAATGTCTTGTTCTTTTGGATGGGGCCGCCCACCGCCAGGCCGTACTGATTGCGGCGGAACTCGGGATTCGGCCCCGGCTGCGCGAAAAAGTTCCGCGCGTTCAAATCCTCGTTGCGGAAGAACTCAAACGCGGTTCCATGAAACTGATTCCCGCCGGATTTGCCGATCACCATGATCGTGCCCCCGTTGGAGCGCCCATACTCCGGAGAATAGGCGTTGATGTTCAGTTTGAATTCTTCGATGCCATCAATGATCGGATAGTATGCAACCTGGCCTGGTTCCGGTTGCAGAATACTGATGCCATCATATAAATACTCGTTGGTCCGCGGACGGCTGCCGTTGATGCGCGGAAGCAGGTTACCGCCGCCGGGGAGCGCCACGCCCGGCGAAAGCGCCACCATGGGAATGAAATTGCGGCCGTCGAGCGGCAGATTCACGATCTTAGTCTGATCGACGGAGTATGTCACCGCTCCGCTCACAGCTTGCAGCAGCGGAGCTTGTGCAATCACTTCCACGGAATCATTGGCCCGCCCCACCAGCAATTTCGGACTCAGTTGGGTCTGATCGCCGATTCGCAGCGTCACGCCCGATTGGTGTAAGGTGCGGAAGCCCTTGGCCTCTACCGTGAGTGTGTAGGTTCCAGCCGGAAGCCCCAGCAGGTGATATTCGCCGCGCTCATTGGAAATCGCCGGATACCGCAGTTGTGTGTTCTGAGACTCCGCTTCTACCTTGGCCGCGGGAACCGGAAGGCCCGTAGGATCTTGAATCGTGCCGAACAACTCCGCGCGTCCGGCTTGTCCGAAACAAACAGCCGATGCCAGCAACAAACCGCCGGAGGAAAATAACAGCCGCTTTCTGAATCTAGACATAGTGTTGCGCAAGAAGAACACCGTTATGTTAACACGACTCCTGAACCGTCTGTAAGGTGCACGATACAGCGTATAATTAGCGCTACAGGTTCAATGTTCTTTCGACGTATCCATTGGTTTCTCGGGGCGCTCGCGCTACTGGGATCTTGCGATGCACGGCACGGCCTGGAGTCCATGAATCGTGGCCTAACAATCGCCGCCGCCGCCAATTTGACGGACGTTTTCAGTGAAGTGGCCCGGGCCTTCAAAGCACGAACGGGTGTCGATGTGATCTTCAGCTACGGCGCCACGGCTCAACTCGCTCAGCAGATCGACAACGGCGCCCCTTTCGATCTCTTCGCCGCCGCGGATACGAAACACGTGGATGATCTGGTTTTGACCCGGAAGCTGGTGGCCGACAGCCGGCGAGTGTACGCCCTGGGTCGACTCGCCTTGTGGATTCCAAGTGCGGAGCAAAATGAGTTTCGCGAGTGGAAGGACCTAGGCACGGCCAAGATCCGCTTCATCGCCATCGCCCAACCGGAACTGGCGCCGTACGGCTTCGCGGCTGTGGAGGCTCTCAAGAACGCCGGCCTTTGGGACCGCGTGCAGCCAAAAGTTGTTTATGCAAATAGCGTGAACATGGCCAAGCAACTGGCGGCGTCGGGCAATACCGAAGCTGCCTTCACGGCTTATTCACTAGTTCTGCACGAGCGGGGAACGGTCTTGCAGGTGGACCCGCATCTTTACCATCCCCTCGATCAAGCCATGGCAATCGTCGCTTCGTCGGCAAGAATGGAAGAGGCCAGGAAGTTTCAGGCGTTCCTTCTGGGGGCCGAGGGCCGGGCGATTCTCGCCAAAAGCGGATACTCGGCACCATGAACGTGCAGAATTCGCTCCGACTCTTTTCGCCCCAATTTTTATAGGGGTTCCAGCACACACTTCATCAAGCTCTGTGTCCAGGCACAGGGTCAAATTCCACGTCCAGAAAGGACTAGGTGTGGTTTTTGGGGGCCAGGTAGCGAAGCCTAGACACGTGAAACAATTTTAAAAAAATCGAAATTGGATTTCGGTCATCGATCCAACAGGGAGATGAGGAAGTCGCCGGTTAGCCCCGGTGGACGTCCCGCCTATTCCGGTAGCGTGCAGAGGCAATTGGCATGGGAATCCGCAACCTGATTCTTGTGGGATTGGGCGAGCTTTTGCTAGGGTGCTTGACGCTGGCTATCCTGGCTCTGTTTCGCGGGAGTGCGAACTGCCCTTACTGCCTTTCCCCCAGGGTCCGAGCTTCCTGGCCCACAGTCGGGGATAGACTCCTCTACCTGATCTACCTAAGGCCCTATCGCTGCCACGCATGTCGGAATCGCTTCCATGCAATGAAACGTAGGCGAGTTGTCACTTCTGTTCACGCGCACTCACTCTCCACCGACAAGAGGGCCAGAGCGGCTGGGGGGTTGGCCCGTGAAGCGACGATTGTGATCGAAACCGACGTACGGGACTAGAGAGAGCGGCGTAATTCAAAGGCATGGTAAAGCATAACCTCTTCCTTGATGTCCCCCAACCAGCGCAAGGGTGAGAAGTGCGGTACTGTGTCCTCGGACACGGGGCTTTTTTACCCGAGTCGCAGCGCCAGACAAACCTAGCGTCATCGGCGGTCACGTTCGATCAGTGTTTAGGCTTGGGATTCAACTTCGTGTAGCCGCACTTTTTGTTCTTCCTGTAACCAACTGAGTTTGAGCGATTCCTTTATCAAGCGCTCGTCGTAGGCCCGCCTCAGGAAGGCTCGGAGGATGTACTTGTACCATGCT
>Ga0068858_100007289_pt1 | contig 10718 bp, 12 predicted proteins | sample KBSSwiS12_FD_66589 | JGI IMG/M metagenome (GOLD analysis project Ga0068858, IMG submission 66589) | Switchgrass rhizosphere microbial communities from Kellogg Biological Station, Michigan, USA - KBS Switchgrass S1-2 | ecosystem: Host-associated > Plants > Roots > Rhizosphere > Soil ... | reverse complement strand
ATCGGGATATCCATCGCCGCCGCAAGCTCGCGGTACGTCAGCCCTTCAAACTCGCGAAGCGTCAGGAGTTCCTGGGCACGCCGCGGCAGCCGCGCCATTGCGCGCGCCACGCGCGACGCGTCGTCGGTCTGCAGCAGCAGGCTTTCGGGCGTAGACGCCGGTAGGAGATGGCTGTGCGATTCCTCGTCGAAAGGGTCGGCGAGCGCGGGCGCGTGGCGGCGATACCAGCCGAAACTGGTGTTGCGGACAATCCGCAGGAACCAAGCCCGTCCGTCGCCTCCGGTGAACGAGCCGAAATACCGCAGGGCTCGGAGGGTAGCCTCCTGCACCACGTCCTCGGCGTCATCGTCGTTGCGCACCATCCAGCGGGCCAATCGCCGGCCCGCCTCCAGGTGCGGCACGACGACAGCATGGAATTGAGCGTCGATCGTCATCGGAGTCAGTCTGGAAGGCGACGCCGCCGCGCACCACGCACACGACTCGTACGATGCCCGTACACCCGAGGACAGGTGAGTTCTGGCGCTGGGCAAGACGCTTCCCAAGGCGTCGGAGTGAAGGGCGGAATAATCTTTGGGGCGATCGAGTCTGCACCTTCGACGGCCGCTGTCGTGCCCCTCCCGGGCATGCCTGGCGAGCCGGAGAAGGAGCACTCGTGTTACTGCGACTCTGGCTCATCGCCGCGTGCATGGCGGCCATCCTCGGTTCCGCGCCGATGGCTTCGGCCCAGGACGACGACGCGGCGCTGACGCCTGCCGAGCCCGACGTCGTGGTGGTCAACCTCCCGACAACGCTCCGCCTCCCGTCGTTCAAGGGCAACTTCCGGCTGACGCACCGCTTTGAAGGCAACCTGCGCACCGGGACATTCGGGCAGCAGGCCGGCAATCTGTTCGGCATCGATCAGGGCGCGATCATCGGCTTCGAGTACCGCGTCGGTCTGCCGAAGGGCGCGCAGGCTGCGTTCTATCGTTCGAGCTTCGACAAGACGATTCAACTGCACGGTGAGTACGGCGCCCTGCGGCAACAGCACGCGACGCCGGTGTCGCTCTCGGCGCTGGTGTCGATTGAAGGCACCGACAACTTCCAGGAGCAGTTCGCGCCGGCCGTCGGAGTGGTGGTGTCGCGGCGCTTCGCAACGCGAGCGGCCGTGTATCTCACGCCGGTGTGGGTCCACAACTCCGCGGCGTCGTCGCACGAGCATCGCGACACCACCTACATCGGCACCGGCGGCCGGCTGCGGTTTGTGGGCTCGGCGTACGTCACGGGAGAGATCGCTTTTCGCGCCAGCGGCTATGCGCCCGACAAGCCGGCCTACGGCGTCAGCCTCGAAAAGCGCGTTGGCGCTCACATGTTCTCGCTGACTTTCACCAATACGTTTGGCACCACCTTCGCGCAGCTGGCACGCGGCGGCACTGCCAACACCCTGTTCCTCGGATTCAACCTCGGACGGAAATTCTTCTGATTGGAGTGCATCGATATGAAACGAGTTCTCGCCGTATGTGTCCTGGTCGTACTTGCCGGCGCCGCTGCCGCCTGTGGCAGCGATACGCCAACCAACCCCGCCGCCCCGAGTGCCATGCCCACGCCTAAGCCCACGCCCGCCGCGCCGCCCGATGCGCCGCCGCCGTATGCGGCGCCTGACGCGCCGTCGCCCGATGCGCCGCCCGACGCGCCGTCGCCCTATGCGGCGCCGACGGACGCGGCCGACGGCCACGGGGCGGCGCGCAGCGGGCGCGCGCGCGCCAACTGAGGCCACCGATGCGCGTCCGTCGAGTGTCGGTTGCCGTGTGCGTGGTTCTGGCGATTGGAGTGGCAGCGTCGCCGCGCACGGCCGTGCCGGCCTCGCCCGCAGACCCAGCGCTCGCATTGAGCGCGCGAACCGCGGTGCCGCCGCCGGTGATGGCGACGCTGCGGCGCGCGTGCTTCGACTGTCACTCGAGCGAGACGCGCTGGCCGTGGTACGCGCAGCTGCCGCCGGCCTCATACCTCCTCGCGCGCGACGTGCGCGAGGGGCGGGCGCAGCTCGATTGGTCGCATTGGGAGGAATACAACCGGTTCGATCGAGCCGAGCTGCTCGATAAGGTGTGTGAGCGGGCGTCGAGCGGCGTGATGCCGCCGTGGCCCTATCGCCTGGCGCATCGGAACGCGTCGCTGCAAGAGCGCGACCTCCGCGAGCTCTGTGCGTGGACCCGGGGCGAATCGGCGCGGCTTGCGCAGGGAGGGTCCTAGCTGTGTCACGTTGGTTTCGCGCATCGGTGGGCACCGGGCTCACGCTGGTGTGGTTGTCTTGTGCGTTCGCGGCCGTCGGCGACGCCGCGCAGGCGCCGACCGGTTCGAGATGGCAGATTCCTGACTCGGCGGCGACGGAAGTGAGCCCGCTGGCCGGCGCGGCGGCGCTGTCGAAGGGGCAGGCGCTTTTCCGGGCGAAGTGCCAGCGTTGCCACGGCACCGAGGGGGACGGGCGTGGGCCCGACTCCGATCCGAATCAGCCGGCGGGCGACCTGACGGATGGGCGAGCCGCGGCGCGCAACCCCGATGGTGTGCTCTTCTACAAGATTTGGAACGGACGCGCCAAGCCGAAGATGCCGGCGATGAAGCTGGACCTCACGCGCGACGACGTGTGGCGGCTGGTGGTCTACGTGAAGACGCTTCGGAAGTAACCCGCACAGAGACTCACGGCATGAAGGAGCGGGGTGCCAGCGCGAGCGCGCCTGCAGCCCGTGTCGTCATACGCGAAACAGGATGGACGACAGGAAGTCGTTCGCGCTGTGGGCGATGATCGGCGCCCACAGCGACGCGGACCACCTGAACGCGGCTGCCATCACGGCGCCGAAAACGAAGATCGTGACGGCTTTTGGCGCCGTCAACGCATGCAGCGCAATCCAGCCGGGCATGTGAATGGCGACGAACAGCAGCGACGTGATCGCGTTGGCCGGCCAGAAATCGACTCGCTCGGCCAGTTTCTGCAACATGAAGCCGCGATACGGGATCTCCTCGATGACGCCGACCAGGAAGGACGTGCCGAGCATGCTGTTCCATGTGATCGACGCGACGACCGGGTGCGGTGGGCCAAAGCGTGCGATGGATCCGATGAGATTCACCACCGTTATCGCTGCGGCCACCGCGACTCCCCGGCGCACGTGCTGTCTCAACCCCAGGTAGCCGAACGGTTCGACTCCGTCCACGTACCGCAGATAGAGCAGCACGGGTACCACCCAGATCAGCAGGCGAAGGCCAAGGTTCAACAGCGCGTACGAGAGCGTCGTGTCGCCGATGGCGATGAGGCGCGGGTACACCACAAACGGCCATGCGACCCACGCAAGGTGGAACACCGCCACATAGGCGATGAACGGCATGAGCCTGGTCTTTCCCGCCGTTGTCGCGTCGTCGGTAAGAAGCATCGGAATATTTCTCCGTCCTCGATGGTTTCGTCAGGTGGGAGACGGGTCGTTGTCATACGTCTTCCGCGTCTCAAACTTTGGAGGGCTTTCATGCGTGCAAAATATCTCGCGGCTGCTGCCGTGGCTCTGGTGTTCACGGCTGCCTGCGGCAGCAACTACTCTTCTGCTCCGACGTCCCCGTCCCCGTCACCGTCGCCGACTCCGTCTCCAGCGCCGACGTCGGGAGGGGCGTCGACCGCGGTCACCATTCCATCGGGCGCCGCAACATTGGCCAACCGCGCGTTCTCGCCAGACGAGGCGGACGTCGCGGTGGGGGAGACGGTCACGTGGACGAACACCGACTCCATCGCTCACACCTCAACGTCGGACCGAAGCGGGTGGGATTCCGGGATCGTCGCACCGGGCGGACGTTTTTCGTTCGCCTTCCAGGCGCCTGGAACCTACCAGTACCACTGCGCGATTCACCCGGGCATGGTCGGAACTGTCGTCGTTCGCTGACGTCTTCGTTTGTCACTGCGATGCCTGAAGAGAGCGGACGAACCCGCTCAATTCGGCATCGTTCAGGTCCGACACGATCCAGAACGACATGCCGCCCTGAATCCAGTGCTTCACGTGGAAACCGCGTGTCGACCAAGTGAGCGGCAGGAGTTCCCGCTCCGCCGCCGGCCATACGAACACACTGATCGGGTGCTGCTGGCGGCGGTACACCAGCACCGCGACCGGCCGCTTCGACAGGTAGTCGATCCGTCCACCCGCGAGCGGGTATCCGGAGGACGCAAGATCCCTGACTGGCGGGGAGAAATCGAGCTTCCCGGCGAACCACGGCTTCACCGTGTGCTGGTCGGTCGACTGCACATCGAGCAGGTGGTCGACCATGAGCGAGCGCACGTGACCGTCGACAATGTCGGCCGCCACCACGTCGACGCCCGACGTACCGCCCATCGACGGCGAGCGCAGGAGTGCGGCACCTCCGCCCACCGAGAGGATGAGGACAGCGGCCGCTGCCAGTGTGGGCATGCGCCTGAAACGCCGGCGCGTTGCCGGCGCCAGCACTCGCGCGCGCAAGTTGTCTGGCGCCGTATGGTACGGGAGCGAACGGACGAGGCGGCCCAACGCGACGCGGTCGTCCACTCGTTGCCGGCACTCGCGGCAGTCGAGGAGATGGTCCTGCAGCGCGGTCCGCGACGCCAGGTCGAGCTCGTGGTCCACGAAGGCGTCGCACTCGAGCTCGACATCGACGCACGTCATCGGAGGTGGCCCACGAGAGTCGGTGCCTGCCTCAGCGCCGACGCCAGTCGATCGCGCCCGCGCGCCAGCCGCGACATGACCGTACCAATCGGGGCCTGGATCACCGCGGCAATCTCCTTGTAGGACAACCCTTCGATTTCGCGTAGCACGATCACCTCCCGAAACTCGGACGGAAGCTGCTCGAGCGCGGAGCGCACTCGCACGACCGCCTGCTGTTGCAGCAGCAATGCCTCAGGGTCCAGCGCGACGTCTGCGGGCTCGCCGGATGTGTCCTCGATCGACGTCGCGTCCCGCGCCCGGCCCCGGCGCGCCACCCGGCTATACCAGGTGTTACGCACGATCGTGAACAGCCAGGCACGAGCGTCGCCTTCCCGGCGCGCACCGAAGAACCGCAGGGCTCGTACGCACGCATCCTGTACGACGTCTTCCGCGTCGGCGTCGTTGCCGGTCAGCCACCGCGCGTAGTTGAACGCGGCGTCGAGGTGAGGCGGGATGGTGTCGTCGAATGCGCGTGGAGGCATCACCCTTGGAACAAACCCACGAGGCGTCAGTTCTATTCCCCGGGCGCGGCACGACACTGCCAGGAATAGATCCCGAGCGGCACGGGTCTCTCAGGCACCGAGGAGGTCGAACGTGAGAGACGCGACAGACGAGCGAGAATTGGATCGACGGCACTTCCTGCAGTGCATGGCCTGGGTCGGAACCGGCGCGATCTGGACGTTGTCGAGCGGTGCGTTGAGCGGAGCGCCGCTCGGCAGAGGCCAACGGGGCGTCACGAAGGCACCCGCCACTGGTTTGCGCTTCGCGCAGATCAGCGACACTCACATCGGGTTCGACAAGCCTGCGAATACCGACGTGATCGGCACGCTTCGTACTGCAGTGGCCCGGATCGCGGCCGAGCCGAACCCCCCGGCATTCGTACTGCATACCGGCGACCTCACGCACCTGTCGAAGCCGGGGGAGTTTGATACCGTGCAGCAGGTGCTGGCTGAACTCTCAGTCCCGGTGTTCTATGTGCCCGGTGAACACGATGTGCTCGACGACGGGATGGGCTACTTGAGCCGGTTCGGCAAGGGAACGCAGGGAGCGGGATGGCACAGCTTCGATCAGAACGGTGTCCACTTCATCGGCCTCGTCAACGTCGTCAACCTGAAAGCGGGCGGCCTGGGCGTGCTTGGCGGCGAGCAGCTTGAGTGGCTCGAGAAGGACGTCAAACGGCTTTCGAGCAGTACGCCAATCGTGGTGTTCGCCCACATTCCGCTCTGGTCCATCTATCCCGAGTGGGGATGGGGCACCGACGACAGCGAACGCGCGCTGTCATATCTCAAGCGTTTCGGATCGGTGTCGGTGCTCAACGGTCACATCCACCAGGTGATGCAAAAGGTCGAAGGCCACGTGACCTTTCACACCGCCATGTCGACAGCCTTTCCGCAGCCGGCTCCGGGAAGTGCGCCGTCACCGGGTCCGATGAAGGTCAGCGAGGACCGCTTGCGGACCGTGCTCGGCGTGTCCCGAATGTCATTCCACGACGTCAATCATCCGATCGCGATCACCGACGTGCCGCTTGCGGCGGATGCGCCCGCCGTGGCCGCCGCGCACGACATCGCTCTGGACAATTTCAGCTTCACGCCGGCGGACACCGCGGTGCCGGCAGGCTCGACGATCACCTGGACCAATCGCGACGACGTGCCGCACAACGTCGTCGACACCCAGGGCCGATTCAAGTCCCCGGTGCTCGACACCGATGGACGCTTCTCACGTCGATTCGACACGCCCGGCATCTACCCGTACTACTGCTCTCTGCACCCGAGGATGACCGGGCGCCTCACCGTGAGCTGACGGCCCGTCGCCCTTTCCGGGGAGCGCCTTCGATGTCCTCCATGAGTCCATCGATCGAGCTCGTTCGGCCCGTCGCGTAGGCCGCGGCCCATTGTTCCGGAGCGAGGCGGGCGCGCGACTCACGCTCGCTCTGATTCCGGAGGTCCTGTACCGACTTGTCGGACACCCTGACCCCCGTGCGGTCGGTGACGGCATCACGGGCACCAAGGATTCGCGCCACCCACACCGCATCGCCCTTGAGTGACGCGGCTGCAGCCAGCGGGAGCAGCGCGTAGACGAACGCGAACTTGTCATGGAGCTTGCGGACGCGGGTGAGGCTCTCGCGCATCAAGGCGATCGCCTGATCAGCGTCTCCCCGCCGAATCGCGAGGATTGCCCGCACATACAGCGACCAGGTCATGAACCAGGGACCCTCGTCGCGAAGCACCAGGATGGCGTCGGCGAGCAGGCGCTCCGCCAACGCGGCTTCTCCCGTGGCGAGGGCGAGCACGGCCAAACCGTTCAGGGCGTTCCCGGTACCGCAGCGGATTCCCAGTCCGCGGAAGCGGTCGATGCTGCGCCCAAACCGTTCGCGCGCCGCGTCCACGTTGCCGAGCGCGTGCTCGACGTGTCCCGAGACATGTTCCGCGTGCGCCAATACTTCCATGTCGCCCACGCTCTGAGCGAGAGCGAGCGCACGCTCGAGCGCGTCGCGGGCCCGTTGAAGCTCGCCTTGTGTCCACCACATCCCGGCGGCGCCCAGGAGCGCTTTCGACTCTGCGTCTGGCGGTAGCGCTGGCATCGTCAGAATCTGTTCGTACCACCGCAGTGCTTCGACCGCATGGCCTCTAATCAGCCAGAAATATTTCAGGGCCCACGCGATATCGGCCGCTTCCGGACGGCCACGCTCGACGAGCCACGCCAAGGTCGCGCGATAGCTTTCGAGGTCGTCTCGCACACGCAGCAGCCATTCGGCCTGTTCTGGCCCCATGAGCCCTTTCCCCGCCCGCGAGGCTTCCCTGAGGCAATAGCTGGCGAGCCCTTCCAAGGCCTCGTCGCGTTCACCGGCCGCAGTGAGCTCGAGCGCCGCGTAGGCGCGAACGGTTTCGAGCATCTGATACATCGGCCGTGTGGCCACTGCGGACTCGGCGCGCAGCAAGAGGCTCTTGTCGATCAGGCCAATGGCGGCGGCGAGCGCGTCGCTGCCGGCCGAGACACCATTGCGGCCAGCCAGCACGGCCGCCGCTGCGTCGATCGGAAAGCGGCCTGGCAGCACGCCGAAGCGGCGGAACGCGCGCTGCTCGTCCGGCATCAGGAGCTGATAGCTCCAGGCGACGGTGGCATTCATGGTCTGTTGCCGCTCTGGCAAATCGCGTGGGCCGACGGTCGGCAGCAGGACGTCACGTTCCAGTTGCTGGAGCAGACCTTCGACGGTCAGCGCTTTCATCCATGGCGCGGCGAGTTCCAGGGCCAGCGGCAGCGCGTCGAGCCGGTGACAGATCGCCGCCACGGCACGGCCGTTTGCACCGGTCAGCTGAAAATCAGGCCGCACGTCCCGGACCCGTTCCAGAAACAGACGCACCGCGGGGATCTGGGCCAGATCGTCCGGTGCCATTGTTTCGGATTCCGCGTCCAACTGGAGCGGTCCCACCGCGTACTCCCGCTCTCCGCGCAGACGGAGCGGCGCACGGCTGGTCGCCAGCGCACGGAGTGACGCCACTGATGTCAGCAGATCCCCAACCAGAGGCACGGCGTCGAGGAGGTGCTCGAAGTTGTCGAGCACCAGCAACGTCGGGCGATCGCCGCACGCAACGCGGACGCGGGCCGGCAATTCGGCCGCAATGACATCCGACAAGCCCAGCGCTTCGGCAATCGCTGACGCCACGAACGCCGGGTCTCGGGTCGCGGCGAGCGGTACGAATGCCACCCGCACCAGACCTTCTGCCGCAATCGCGTGCGCGATCTCGAGCGCAAGACGCGTCTTGCCCGCTCCGCCAGGCCCGGTGAGCGTCACCAGACGCACAGCCTGATCGTCGAGCCATCGTGCGAGCGTCTTCAGGTCCGCTTCGCGCCCGAGAAGCGCCGTCAGAGGGAGCGGCAGCGGGAAGCCGCTGAGCTCGTCGGCCGCCACGCGATCCTCTGCCCGCAGCCGCGAGCTGCGCAGCAGGACATCGCGGGTCGTCGCGGGAAGTTCGAGTGCGCCGGCGAGCGCGCGCACCGTATCGACGTGAGGCCGGCGCCGTTCCCCGCGTTCGAGCGCGCTGACACCATGAACCGACAGGCCGGCAATGGACGCGAGCTCCTCTTGCGTGTACCCCGCCGCCTCGCGCAGTGCCCTCAGCTGGCCGCCGAATGACCCCGGGGCGCCAGATTTCATGACGCCGCCATATTACTGCGGCGTCTCTTGAAAGGTCTGCCCGGGCGGAATATTCATGGCTGCGCGGCGGTTAGGTCCATAGGGAGCGGCGCCTGCGATTCCCGCGGCGCGACCCGAGGTCGAGAAAGAAACAGAAAGGTATCGGGTATCAAAGGTGATGACAAGGACAGCAGCGATTCTTTGTGCCGTGTTGGCGGTCGGGTCCGTCAGCATGCAGGCGAGCGACTTCCTTGCGAGATTCGAGGGCGGCATCGGCGTGATTCCCGTCCAGAACGGTGCCGGTCCGGCCAATGCCGATACGACGCTGCCGAACGTTCGCCTGAACGTCGTCAGAGGCGTCAACCCGGGTGCCGGACCGTGGAGGATTGCCGAGCTTCGAGCGGACATCGACGTGACCGGCCGGATCAGAGTGCGAGGTCGCGGCCTGCTCCTGGCGAGCACCGACAACATCGGACGAAACGCCAACCAGCGGGTGTTCGCGACGTTGATCTGCGAAGCGAAAGAGCCCTTTGTCCAGCACAGCACGGGCTCCACGGTGCCGCTCGATCAGAACGGCGACTTTCGTATCGACGACACGTTGACGTCGGTGCCGAACGAATGCCCGAGCCCGGTCCTCCTCATTCGCAATGCCGGCGGTGTCTGGTTCGCGGCGGGTGTGCCGAAGGGCGACGACGACTAGACCTCACGCCGGATCCCCTCGACAGTCGGACGGGAGCTCACGATCCCGTTCCGACGGTCGTGCCGTGCGCGGCCGCTGGACTCTCAACGCCTCTGGAGGCACTCTGGATGTTGACATCAACCGAAGCACACGCGCTGGCACACCGCTGGATCGCGGCCTGGAATGATCACGATCTTGATCGCATCCTCGCGCACTACGCGCGCGATATCGTGTTCTCGTCTCCCTTCGTCCAAGAGATGGGGGCGAGCCCTTCAGGCACCATCATCGGCATCAGCGCCCTGCATGCATACTTCGCCGCCGCCCTCCTCAGGTATCCGACACTGACGTTTCGTCTTCGCGCCGTGTTTGTCGGAATCGACAGCCTCACGCTTGTGTATGAGAGTGTGAACGGTCTGCTGGCGGCGGAAACGCTGGTATTGAATTCGCAGCATCACGTCAGCCGTGTTCTCGCGCAGTACGCTCTCGAGGATCGGTCGTCCGTTTGAGTGCCGGGCCTGCCGAATGCGAGCCATCACGGGGTCCTGCCACAGACACGAATCAGTCTCGGCGTGTGTGACAGCGGCTCCCGAAGGGTGCTGTCACAAACGGGCTCGGTCGAACGTCAATCGGCGCTTGCTTCGTCGGTGAGACGATAGGGCCCGTGCGGGATTCGTTACCAGCTGCAAGCAAGTGTCAACGATCTCTCTTACGCCGCGATCGCCAACCGGTTGAGAAACTCGTCCCGCACCACTCGATTAGTTGCTCGACGCTCCTCGTGCGTGGGGATCTTGAACGCAGTTACTCAGGTTGGCGATATCTTCACGAGCGATCGCGCCGCGTCGGCCGCACTCGCAACGCCGTCGCTGAGACGCGCAACCTGCTCGCCGATCGAAGTGACGTGGGCCACGTCGGTGAGAATGGGTAGCTTGGCTTCGAGGTTGGAGCGCGCGGCGTTGAACGCAGCCTCGAGCAGTGCCACCGCGAACTCTACGTCTGTTGAGGCGGTACGAGGACAGCGCCTGGCCACAGCTTCCGCGCGCTGAAGCGCGCGCTCGCACAAACGCATCACCTCCAGCGGCACGTCCACCGCCGCGCGCAACGCGAACTGGATCGCATTCTCCCGCGTCGCGCGCTCGGCCCTACTGGCCTTCGGCAGACTGCGAGCCGCGAACAGCTTGACGGCCGTTTCGGTCTCGACGGTTTCAAGCAGCTCTTCTTG
>Ga0068858_100007285_pt1 | contig 10720 bp, 6 predicted proteins | sample KBSSwiS12_FD_66589 | JGI IMG/M metagenome (GOLD analysis project Ga0068858, IMG submission 66589) | Switchgrass rhizosphere microbial communities from Kellogg Biological Station, Michigan, USA - KBS Switchgrass S1-2 | ecosystem: Host-associated > Plants > Roots > Rhizosphere > Soil ... | reverse complement strand
AAGTAGGTCTAAACTATGGCAACAAAAAAACCGAATATCTTGATCCTCTGGGGGGATGACATTGGCATCTGGAACATTAGCCACTTCAGTCGCGGCATGATGGGCTACCAAACCCCTAACATCGACCGGATTGCGAAAGAAGGTGTGACGTTCACCGACTACTACTCGCAACAAAGCTGCACTGCGGGCCGCGCGTGTTTTATCACTGGTCAAAACCCGATACGGACCGGCCTGACGAAGGTCGGAATGCCAGGCGCAAACGTAGGATTGCAGGCGGACGACCCAACCATTGCCCAACTCCTAAAACCACTTGGCTATTCCACCGGCCAGTTTGGCAAGAACCACCTCGGCGACAGAAACGAATACTTACCAACGGTGCATGGTTTTGACGAATTCTTCGGCAATCTGTATCACCTGAATGCGGAGGAAGAACCGGAATATCCTGACTATCCAAAGAATCCTGCTTTCAGGGAAAAGTTCGGCCCGCGCGGCGTTCTTCACTGTCTGGCAACAGACGTTGATGATCCGACTGAGGATGCTAGATTTGGGCGGGTCGGCAAGCAGAAGATCACCGATACTGGACCACTTACAAAGAAGCGCATGGAAACTGTCGATGAAGAAATTACTGCTGCAGCGATAACGTGGATGGAGAAGCAGGTCGCCGACGACAAGCCATTCTTCCTCTGGTACAACGCGACAGCGATGCACATGATTACTCACGTTGCCGAAAAGAATATTGGAAAGAGCGGTCAGGATCCCTACAGCGATCGCATGGTCACACATGACGAACAGATCGGCGAGATTCTCGCCAAGGTCGATGAGCTCGGCATTGGCGACGACACGATCGTAATGTATTCAACGGACAACGGTCCTGAGAACGATTTCTGGCCCGACGGCGCCAACACGCCGTTCCGCAGCCAGAAGGATACAAACTGGGAAGGTGGCTGGCGCGTGCCATGTGTTATGCGATGGCCTGGGAAAATACAGGCCGACTCGGTTCTGAACGGAATCGTCTCTCACATTGACATGTTCCCGACATTGCTTGCGGCAGCGGGCGACACAACTGTCACCGACAGGCTCCTTAAGGGCGCCAAGGTGGACGATAGGACCTTTAAAGTTCACCTCGACGGATACAATCAGTTGCCATACCTGACTGGCAAAACAAAAGAAAGCGCGAGAAAGGCTCTCTTCTACTTCAGCGATGACGGAGAGGTTGTTGCGGTGCGTAACGGAGACTACAAATTCGTTTTGGCCGAGCAGCGTGAAAACTCATCGTGGGTCTGGATGGAGCCGTTCGTGAAACTGCGAGTGCCGAAGATATTCCACTTGCGGCGTGACCCATTCGAGAGGGCCGACGTCAATGCGAATTACTATTGGCAGTGGATGATTGAACACATCTACATGATGTACGAGATGCAGGATCTCGTGGGGCAGCAGATCGCTGACTTTGCTGCGTTCCCCCCGCGTCAGAAGCCCGCGTCGTTTAACCTTGATGCTGTATTGGCGCAAGTAGCAGGTGCACATGGAGAGGCGGCCAAAGCTGCGAAAGCCGCCACGACCAGCACAAAGAAGTAAGCGGCAATTAACCGCGATAACGCGCATCACTCAACTGAACATCCCCGGTGGACCACGATCCACCGGGGATATCACCTTAACAGCGTCGAAACATCGTTGAAATGAGCGACCAGATGAATGATGCCGGCGACAAGGTTCGCGCGTTCTACGAGCGAATGCCTTATCCACCTCCGTTAGACACACTCGACGAGCATCGCGATCTTTATAAGAATTCTGACCGCCGCCGCGCGCAGTTTCATCTCCTATGGCCCACCGAACCAATGCGCGGAAACCAGGAAATTCTTGTTGCCGGCTGTGGTACCTCCCAGGCCGCCAGGTATGCGATGCGCGAACCCGAAGCTCGAATTACCGCAATCGACATTAGCGAGGTCAGCCTGCGCCACACCCTCGACCTCAAAGAGAAATACAAGCTGGAGAATCTCGAAATCCAGCGTCTGGCAATTGAGGATGTCGCAGAGATTGGTCGGCCCTTTGATCAGATTGTTTGCACTGGAGTTCTCCACCACCTCCCAGATCCGGATGCTGGTCTGCGCGCTCTTCGAGAAGTACTCACTCAAGAGGGCGCGATGAATATAATGGTCTATGCGCCATACGGAAGAGCCGGCATTTACATGATGCAGGAATACTGTCGTCTACTGGGCCTGGGTTCCTCGGACGAGGAGCTGCAAGACCTTTCTACTACTCTCAAGGCGTTGTCCGTAGATCATCCACTCAGGAGCTTGTTGCGCGGCGCGACTGACTTTGATCATACAGAGGCTCTTGCCGACGCGCTGCTCCATCCGCTCGATCGCGCGTACACAGTGCCACAGTTGTACGAATGGCTTGAACGTTGCGATATGTCGTTTGGTAGGTGGGTCGAACAGGCTCCCTACTCACCGCAGTGTGGCACGATTGCGAAGACACCACATGCAGCTAAGCTCACAGCGCTTCCACTACCCGCGCAGCACACCGCTGTAGAGTTGTTTCGGGGAAATATTGTTAAGCACAAGTTCATCGTCTTTCGCGATGATCGAATTGGCCCATGTCAGCCGATCACTTTTGTTGGGGAACAATGGCGTAACTACGTGCCGATTAGATTGCCCTGGGCGATTAGCATTAGGGAGCGAGTCCCTTCAGGTAGCGCAGCTGTCCTGATTAATCGTGCTCATCCATTCACTGACCTCATTCTCCTGATCAATAAGTTCGAAGACCGATTGCTCGATGCAATCAATGGCAAACGAACGTTGGGCGAGATTCTACGAGTTGCTGGCAAAGATTGTGACGAGCGCGAAGCTCTCGATTTCTTTAAGCGTCTATGGCAATACGATCAGGTTGTTTTTGATGCATCACTAAAGGTTTAAACTCCACAATCCGCGTTAGCGCGCGCTCGACACGACGGGATACCCGCGTTCCAACCAACCTTCCAACCCACCAGCGAGCGGTCGCACGTTTGTGATTCCTTGCCTTTTTAGTGCGAGCGCCACACGGGCGCTCGTTGCTTCGTTTGGTCAAGAGCAGTAGAGCACTAATGTTTTTCCGTGCGGTAGCTCCCCTCCACGTTCTTCAAGTTTCTCAGCAGGCAATCGCATCGCACCGGGTAGAGTTCGAGGTTCGGCCTCGTCTTCCAGCTCGTGGCGAAGGTCAACGATCACTACGTCCGCGCCTGAGTCCATCTCAGCCTTCAACTGTTCCGGGGTGATACGCGCTACGCGCAGCGAGCGAAGGAATCTGCGTCGCTGCGCGTACTTCCACCCTACGTAAGACGCAAGGCCGCCGACAACAAGTACGGTCAGCAACCCGCCGAAGCGGGAGGCGTACGCGATGACATCTTCCAACTGATCGCTGAACAAGTAGCCGAGTAGTTCGAACGTACCGATCCAGAGCAATATGCCCAGACTATCAAAGAGCAGAAAGCGTGAGCGCGATAGCCCGTAAACTCCTGCCATCGGGGTGGCCACCGCGCTTATGCCGGGAACGATCTTGCCGACGATCAACGTCTTCGCACCGTATCGCGCGAAGCTGTTCTCGGTACGTCGTACGCAGTAGTCAGGCTCAAGTGAGATGCGGCAGAGGAACTGAAGGACGCGAATGCCGCGCAGTCGTCCAATCTCAAACCACACGAGGTCTGCGATCATCGCAGCGCTGAAGGCGACGAAGATCGCGGCGCCGAAACTCAACTGACCAGTGTGCGCGAGCGCGCCCGCCGCTATGATGAAAGGTGTGGAGGGCAGAGGTACCCCGAGTTGCTGTGCCAGCACCGAGGCGAAAAGCACGATGTAGCTGTGTCTGGCGAGGAAATGAAGCGTGTCACTCATGCGATTAATGATTCACCGACACAGATATTCCCGACTGGCTCTTTATAAGACAGAAAAAAGTATGAACTCAGGTCAGCTAATACTTATCGTTTCAATCACCATTGCGGATTCCCAACCTGAAGGATTCTTCTTAAAATAATTCTAAGAGAACATTGTGCTGTGGACAAACAAATGGGATCGATCAAGAGTGTTTGGTCCATCCGGAACTTGATGCCGTTTGGGATCCTATGACGCCAGGCGAATAAGGCTACACAAGGAGAAATAGAAATGACGACAACTTTTGGGGCGACCTCAACAACCGATGACGTTTTGACGGTATTGTCAACTTAACGATAATTTCGCTGATCCCACTACCTCAGGGTGGGTAAGCGTGCCTCCTCAGTGCTACCAATGGTAGCCTTTTGCATCGGTTTTCACTTAAGTTGACAGTGCCCTCCAAGGTCTAGCAACAGTGTCTTTATATAGAAAGGACTTCTAGCCTTATATATAAAGGACTTCTAGCCTTGAGACCGTGGGGGTAAAAGAACCCACGGTCACGAAGCACACTTTGTTGAATATCGCTTAACCGACAGCGTCAAAGCGCGGTTGAGTTAAATGAATACGGCCGCATCCAACAAGCGCTTGGAGCGGACTCGCCATGGGCGGGCTTCTTTGTTAAGTTGCGTGGGCGAGCCGCTCAAGCGCAACGTTCGGCGGATACACGGTGAAGCTGGTGGACCAATCAAAGATCCAAGCCTTAATCAACGGACATATCACGCGAAACCAAGAGCTGAAGAAGCTGATCGCCAGTAAAGGTTTGGATTAGAAGATCGCCGTCTAATTGATCTGCACTTTTGGGCAATGAACGAGAGTGCGGCTGAGAATCTCTCCATTGCTTTGAATCAGGCTGGTTATCCAGTAACCATAAAACGCAAAGTTGAGGGCTGCGATCAATGGAATGTAGAAAGCCAGATCGAAGCAAGCCCGATTGAAGTCACCGCACAATCCTTAGTAGAGAGTTTAGTTAAGAACTTCCGAACAAAGGAAAAGAAACTTAGAAATGCGTAATATGAGTCCAGGGTTCTTATTAAGAGTTTCTGTTATCAGGACTCTTCTCACCGCTGTGATTGCGATAGTCGCGTTTTCGAGGATGTCACTGATTGACGGAGCTGCCAATCATGGTCCCACGATCGAGCAGGAACGAACTGGAGAGCGACTCGTGAAAAACGTTGACGAGCCTATGATCGCAGCCACCAAAAGATTTGCGTTCAGATTCTCCAACCTGCTCCTTAAACAGAATGCAAACCGGAATGTTTTTGTTTCCCCGTCAAGCGTCATTTTCGCCCTGGCAATGACTTACAACGGCGCTGAAGGAAAAACCCGGCAAGCAATGGCCCGCACGTTAGAAATTGAAGGCACAGGCCTTAACGACGTGAACAGCGCTTTTGCCGATTTGCAACGGATGCTCGGTAATGCCGATCCTAAAGTACAACTCAAAATAGCTAATTCACTTTGGGTCAAGCAGGGATTAAATCTCAAACCCGACTTCATCGAACGCAGTAAGCAATATTATGCGGCTGAAGTAACTAATCTCGATTTCAACAAGCCAGCTGCCCCGCTGACAATCAATTCGTGGGTGCAAAACAAAACAGACAACCTGATTGATAAGATAGTTGATCAGATCAGCCCGGAAACAATTCTGTTTCTCGTAAACGCGATGTATTTCAAGGGCCAATGGGAAAACGAATTTGATAAGGAGAAAACCAAAGAAGACGATTTTCAACTTCCTACCGGGCGTCAGAAGAAGGTTCAGATGATGTCCCAATCTGGTCGCTATAGATATTTTGCAGATAAGGATTTCCAGGCAGTAAGCCTTACCTACGGTACTGGAAGAACCAGTATGTACGTTTTCTTGCCGGACGAGCGCATAACTCTGAAGGAGTTCGAAGGAAAACTTACCATCGAAAATTGGGAATCATGGATGAAGAGCTTTAGGATGGCGCCTGGTGAAGTCATGTTGCCGCGTTTTAAGGTCGAATACGAAACTGACCTTAACGACGCGCTCAAGACTCTGGGCATGTCGGAAGCTTTTGATCCTAATCTTGCGGACTTTTCTGGAATCGCAGAAGTGAAGCAAGGGGGCCGAATCTACATCTCAAAGGTTAAGCACAAGACCTTTGCTGAGGTAAATGAGGAGGGCACAAAGGCTGCGGCGGTTACTGGTGTGGAGATGGGAGTAACTTCAGCTATTGTTCCAACACAGCCTTTTACGATGAAAGTTAATCGCCCGTTTCTCTTTGTGATTCGCGACAACGCAACCGGAACGATACTTTTCATAGGATCGATCGCAGACCCCGTAAGCTCCTAACGATCCGCCACTTCCGTAGTTTCGATTCCGATGGTTCGCCTTTACTATTGAATAGCGTAAGCGAGTCGCGCATTGCACTTGTCTGGAGTCTGGAAAATCAATCTAAAAGTTAGACCAAAAACCCGTCTGTAAAAATCCGGCCCCGCAGAATCCCAAGCGTTTTTCGCATGCTTGTTAGATCTAGACTCGCGGTATAAATGTTGCTAATCTGCGTCAGTCCTGTTAATTCTCGCTGAGTCGATCTGCTTCCATCCAGGAGACCTTTCCGGTAGAGCGCGCAGTAGTTACTAACCTCCAATATCTGAATCGATTCCCCCTCTGAAATTAGTAACTTCGTGCGTTGGCTTCTGGGATACAGAAGTCGACTTCGCCTTCTTCTGCTTGAGCCGTTGATTTCTTAACACTCATTTAAGATGGAGCTAAGACTCCAACCGTCACGCCGTATATAAAGAAGGAGCAAAAAGATGCACCGACGACCCAATTGGTTAGCCCTTGGTTTGATACTGCTGCTGGCTGGCTCGCTGATCGCGACTTTGCCGACGCGAAGGACGTCTGCGCAGGGTACACGCCCTGTCCCGATGACTGACCGCGTCGCGCGCCAGATCAATTCTCTGATCCAGGAGAAGGAGTCGCGCACATCTGCACAAAGGAAGATTGATTCACAACTGCTGTATGCCGCCAAGCAGAACCGCGGCGAGAAAATCACTGACGATGTAGATACCCTGGAAGTCAACGTTGCTGCCGATGAGAAAGGCAACGTTGCGGTTGACATCCGGGCCAACGTAACTAGGGATCTCCTCAAGTCGATCATGAAACTCGGCGGGGACGTCATCTTTTCCTCAAGCAAATATAATAGCGTGACTGCTCGCCTTCCTCTTCAAGCTCTGGAGGAAATTGCCTCTTCAGAAGACGTTACCTTTATCTACCCGGCAGATCGCGCGTTCACACACAGCTTCAGTGGATTGGAGTCTGATAACACTGCCGGCGCTCCGGCACCGATTAAAGTGAACCCTGCACTACAGCCTGCCCTAGGTCCGGGTTTTGCCGCTCGCGCTACGCGCGTGCGCCGGCAGGTCGCCGCCGCCCTTACTCTGAGAAGATTTGCACCAGCGGCAAAATTGTTCATGCCCACTGGTCCAGTTAACTCGGAAGCAGACACGACTCATCGCGCCGCCGAAGCACGCGGCTTTTTCGGCGTTACCGGTGCCGGAGTGAAGGTTGGAGTGCTTTCTAACGGCGTTGCCTCGTTGGCATCACAGCAGGCTGCGGGAGAGTTGCCCGCAGTTACTGTACTAGCTGGTCAGGCCGGTTCGGGTGATGAAGGTACGGCAATGCTGGAGCTCGTCAACGACCTCGCTCCTGGAGCTCAGTTGTTTTTCGCCACCGCTTTACCCACGCAAGCCGCTTTTGCACAGAACATCCTCAACCTTCGCGCTGCAGGCTGCGACATTATCGTGGATGACGTTGGTTACTTCCGCGAAGCAGTCTTCGCTGACGACAACGTCGCGCAGGCGGTTAACTCCGTGACTGCTTCGGGCGCGCTCTACTTTTCCTCTGCAGGTAACGAAGGCAATAAGGACGACAATACTTCAGGCGTTTGGGAAGGCGACTTCAACGACAGCGGTACTAATACTGCGGGCTCGGTAACAATAGCCGGCGGCACCCTGCATAATTTTGGGGGCGGGGTCACCAACGATCAGTTAACCGCAGGCAACGGCGGGGGCGCGCCGATTGGTTTGTTCTGGTCTGATCCTTTGGGAGGTTCCGGCAATGACTACGACCTTTACATCCTGGATGCGGGCCTAACGACGGTTGTTAACGCGGCAACCAATATTCAGGACGGCAATGACGATCCGGTGGAGCTTTCCACGATCAGCCCTGCCGCGGGCAGGCGTTTACTTATTTTCAAGAAAACCGGCGCTGCACTTCGCGCTGTTCACCTAAACACTTTCCGCGGCCGTCTGGCTATCAATACCACTGGTCAAACACATGGTCACTCCGCAGCCGCAGCTGCTTTTAGTGTGGCAGCGACGCCCGCAGGAGCAGCATTCGGTGCTCCGCCCAATCCGGTAGGTCCGTTTCCTGGACCACACAACGCCGCAAATCTCAGCGAGTTGTTCAGTTCCGATGGTCCACGCCGCGTATTCTTTAACCCGGATGGCACACCTGTAACTCCGGGCAACCTCTTATTTGGAACTAACGGCGGTGTCGTGCGTCAGAAGCCGGACATCACTGCCGCTGACGGGACGTCTACTGGAGTAGCGGGCTTCAATCCATTCTTCGGCACTTCAGCGGCCGCGCCTCATGCTGCCGCCATTGCAGCGTTGCTTAAGTCGGCCGGAAGTTTTACTCCCGCTCAAATTCGAACAGCTTTAACTTCGTCTGCGATAGACATTGAAGCCGCCGGCGTTGACCGTGATACCGGGGCCGGAATAATTATGGCCTTCCAGGCGCTACAGGCCATCGGCGCCATACCGCAGCCCAATATTAATAGCGCCGGAAGTACGCTAGTTAATGAGAGCTGTCCACCGAATAACAATGCTGTCGATCCGGGCGAGCGTGTCAGCGTCAGTCTGAACCTTGCCAATAGCGGCGGGTTGGCAACAAGCAACCTGGTGGCGACGTTGCAATCGTCCGCGAATGTGATAGCCCCGAGCGGTCCACAAAACTATGGTTCGATTGCTTCTGGAGGCAGTGCCGCGAGAGACTTCGCCTTCACAGCAGCCGGCACTTGCGGCAGTAACATCACTCTGACACTACAGCTTCAAGACGGAGCAACGAATCTCGGTACTGTGACATTCACCGTTACCCTGGGAGCCATCGTCACGAGCGGTCCAACGACATTCTCAAATACGGGCGCCATAACCATTCCGACTTCCGGAGCGGCGGTCCCGTACCCCTCAAACATAGTTGTTTCAGGTCTCAGCGGCACGATTAGCAAAGTGACCCTGAATCTTACCGGCTTGAATCACACTTTCCCTGAGGACGTTGGCATGTTGCTGGTGGGACCGGGTGGCCAAAAGTTTGTCATCCTGGATGGTGTTATTGGCGGCAGTCCCTGGGTGAATATAAACTACACACTAACGGACACCGCTGCCGGTCTCGTTCCAAAGCCGGGCACTCCGGTGTCTGGCAGTTTCAAACCAACTTCCTACTTTGCCGGCGACGTCTTTCCGGCGCCTGCACCAGGTGGGGCCAATCAGGAACCGGCTCCAGCTGGATCGGCGACGTTCGCATCCGTTTACAACGGCACAAACCCGAATGGCACATGGAGCCTTTATGTGTTTGATTTTGCCGCCGGTGATGGCGGGTCGATAGCTGGCGGCTGGGCTCTGAGCATTACCACGGCAACAACCGTTTGCACGACTCCGTGCGGCGGGAGCAATGTCGTTGTGGCTTCCTCATTGAGCCGCTCAGACGCATCAACAGTAGTAGCCACGCTAATGGTCCAGAACATCGGCGCCGTTACTGCCAATAATGTGATGTTGACTACTGCAAAGCTGGGAGCAACTATTGGCACGCCGTTGCCGCAAAGTCTGGGCAATCTCGCTCCGGGAAGTTCAGTCACTACAACGGTCAACTTCAACAACTCCAGTCCGGGAGTCAGTTCCACCCTAAATGCGGGTGGCACTTACACTGGAGGCAGCTTCGGCTCTACTAAACGAGTCACTGTTCCGTGACCACGAGAGAAAGGAATCAGCGACTTTAGAAGGTAACAGCCTCTCAACTTAACCATCGGACTCGTTGCACCGGAGCGCGGGACAGAATACTCCCACAGTCGCGTCCGGTGCATTCGAGCGTTGGATAACTCGCGTGAAAGAGCGCCCATTGCATGTGGTTGTAGTCTGGCCTTATCCAAAGATATCGTCAGCAGACCATGAACTGGTTCACGGGTATTGTCAGGTTAATTGTCTAAAGAGGCGATCCCGCAGTTGGTGCGGCATACTGCAAGGATGCGCACCGACTCTCTTTATCATCGTCATCGCTTCCCTGCCGAAATCATCAGTCATTGTGTTTGGTTGTACTTTCGCTTCACCTTGAGCTTCCGCGATAGTGAAGAAATGCTGGCGATGCGGGGCGTGGTCCTCACTCTTGAAACCGTCAGAGAATGGTGCCTCAAGTTCGGTCAGACCTACGCTAACAATCTCCGCGGAAGAACTCCGCGGCCAGGCGAACGCTGGCATCTCGACGAAGTGTTTCTCAAGATCAATGGACGCATTCACTACTTGTGGCGCGCGGTTGATCAGGATGGAGATGTTTTGGACATCCTGGTCCAAAGCAATAGGGATAAGAAAGCCGCCAAGCAGTTCTTCCGCAAGCTATTAAAGGACTTGAAGTATGTGCCGCGCGTGATCGTTACTGATAAGTTGAGGAGCTCCAGCGCAGCGAAGGCCGAAGTGCTTCCGTATGGTAACAACCGCACGGAAAATTCACATCAGCCAACGCCCCTGCGGGAGCGATTGATGAGACGTTTCAAATCACCTGGCCACGCGCAACGTTTTCT
>Ga0068858_100007284_pt1 | contig 10720 bp, 5 predicted proteins | sample KBSSwiS12_FD_66589 | JGI IMG/M metagenome (GOLD analysis project Ga0068858, IMG submission 66589) | Switchgrass rhizosphere microbial communities from Kellogg Biological Station, Michigan, USA - KBS Switchgrass S1-2 | ecosystem: Host-associated > Plants > Roots > Rhizosphere > Soil ... | reverse complement strand
CGAACTTCACGCTCTTCGGCCAGATCGGCTCCACCACCGGCAAGGGCGAGACGCCCACGCAGGCCGTGTTCGAAGGCGACGTGTTCAACACCGGCGCGCGCTACACCATGTCCGGCCTGTCGCACCCCGTCGACGTCGCGTTCCCGAGCGGAAACCCGTCGAACTTCGCGGGCACGACCCTCGACTGGATCTTCGGCGCGAGCCCGGCCAAGACCAAGGACGAGGAGAAGTACGCCAAGGCCGACGGCGAGTGGAACTTCACGCAGGGCTCGCTCACCAGCCTCAAGATCGGCGGCCGCTGGGCCGAGCACAAGCGCAACACGGTGCAGGTCGCGCAGGGCCCGATGTGGTCGCAGGATCCGTTCAACACGGCGAACCTGCCGGCATGGAACGGCACGACCTATCCCGGCAACTTCGGCAGCGGCCTCGGCGGCGGCGATTTCCCGCGGCAGCCGTGGCAGCTCGATCCGGGCGTGCTGCAGTCGTGGGGCGACATCTACTCCAACCGCGATCCGGTCTCGCGCGCCTACTGGCCGGGTGAGTTCGCGATGAAGGAGAAGAACTACGCCGCCTACGTCATGGCGAACCTCGAGGGCCAGGGCTGGGTCGGCAACGTCGGCCTGCGCTTCGTGCGCACGGACGAGAACGTGCTCGTGAACGTGGCGATCCCGGGCGCGCAGTGCGCGCCGCTCGCGCCCTGCAACGTTCCGGGCGCCATCACGACCTCGGCGTTCGGCTCGTACTACCAGCAGGAAGTCCGCAACGGCTACAACGACATGCTGCCTTCCGCGAACCTGAAGCTCGACGTCGGCAAGGACCAGGTGGTGCGCCTCGCGTTCTCGAAGACGATCGCGCGCCCCGACTACAGCGCCCTCGGCGGCTCGATCACGGCGGACGACACGACGCTCACGGGCAGCGGCGGCAACCCGAACCTGAAGCCGATCCGCTCGACCAACTTCGACGCGGCCTGGGAGTGGTACTACGCGCCGCGCTCGCTGCTGCAGGTCGGCGTGTTCCACATGAACCTCAACAACTACGTGGCGTTCGGCACGTACCAGACGGAGCTGCTGAACATCCGCGAGGGCGCGTTCAGGACGTACACCATCTCCGCGCCGGTGAACTCCAGCGGCACGATCACCGGCGTCGAGCTCGGTTGGCAGCAACCGCTCGCCTACGGCTTCGGCTTGCAGACCAACCTCACGTGGGCCGACTCGCAGGAAGACCGCAACTGCCAGCCGACGGTGTCCGATCCCTGCATCAAGGACCTGGTGGGGGCCTCGAAGTCGACGTACAACATCAGCGCCTACTACGAGAACGCCGGGTTCGGCGCCCGCCTCAACTACAACTACCGCTCGAAGTTCTTCGTCGGCCTGGACCGCAGCTCGCCGCAGTACCAGGACGACACCGCGACGCTGTCGGCGTCGCTGAACTACACGTTCAACAAGAACTACTCGATCTACTTCGACGGCCTGAACCTGAACAAGCCGGTCCTCAAGTACTACGGCATCAACACCGACCAGCCGCGTGCCTTCTACGACAACGGCCGCCAGTACTACTTCGGAATGAGGGTGAAGTTTTAAAACCGGGGACAGACCCCAATTTCCCGTCTGCAGGAACGAAGTTCCCGCGAACGTGAAATGGGGGTCTGTCCCCAGCGTATTCTCCCAGGGGTAGAGGCCCCTCTTGAGGGCGGGACAGTCCGGGTTCCGCCCTCTTTTTATATGAGCCGACGACACACGCTTGTCTTCGCCTGGGCGTTCGCGCTGCTGCCGCCGGTGGCCGCGGCGCAAGTGCCCGCGGTGGTCCCGAATCCCGCGTCCATCGTGCGCGGCACGGGGGAGTTCCGCCTCGCGCGGACCACTCCCATCGTCACCGACCGCGGCGACGCGGCCGCGCGCCGCGTCGCGATGAACTTCGCCGACCTCCTCGGTCGCAGCACGGGGTTCAAGCCACCGGTGCTGGACGATCCCGCGGGCGAAAGCCCGATCGTCTTGCGCCGGGTGGCGGAGCTTCCGGGCGGCCCCGAGGCCTACCGCCTCGAGGTGAAGCCGAAGTCGGTCGAGGTGTCGGCGTCGAGCGAGGCGGGCTTCATGCACGCGGCGGCGACGTTGTGGCAGCTGGTGGGAGACGGAAAGGGCAAGTTCTCGATTCCGGCCGTGACCATCGACGATGCGCCGCGCTTCGCCTGGCGCGGCCTGATGCTCGACTCGGCGCGGCACTTCCAGTCGCCGAAATTCATCATGGCGCTCATCGACTGGATGGCGCTGCACAAGCTCAACGTGCTGCACTGGCACCTCACCGACGACCAGGCGTGGCGCCTCGAGATCCGCAAGTACCCGCGGCTCACGCAGGTGGGCGCGTGGCGCGTGCCCGCGGGCGCCGGGCCCCAGGCCGACATCGATCCGGCGACCGGCAAGCCGCGGCTCTACGGCGGCTGGTATTCGCAGGACACGGTGCGCGCGCTCGTGTCGTATGCGGACGAGCGCGGCATCGCCATCGTTCCCGAGATCGAGATGCCGGGCCACGCGACGGCCGCGATCGCCGCGTATCCCGAGCTCGGCGCCACGGCTCACCCGCCGCAGGAGGTCCCGGCCGACTGGGGCATCTACGCCAACGTCTACAGCCTCGAGGACTCGACCTTCGCGTTCCTCGAGGACGTGCTCACGGAGGTGATGGCGCTCTTCCCGAGCCCGTACATCCACGTGGGCGGAGACGAGGTGCAGCCCGACCAGTGGAAAGAGTCGCCGCGCGCGCAGAAGCGGCTCGCGGAGCTCAACCTCGACGAGAAGCACGCGCAGGCGTACTTCACCCAGCGCATCGGACGCTTCCTGCAGTCGCGCGGCCGCCGGCTGGTGGGATGGGACGAGATCCTCGAGCCGGGGCTCGCGCAGGGCGCCGTGGTGATGTCGTGGCGCGGCGTCGACGGCGCCATCGCCGCGGCCGCCAAGGGTCACGACACCGTCGTCGCCGCGTGGCCCACGCTCTATTTCGACAACCGCCAGAGCGCCTCGCCGGAAGAGCCGCCGGGGCGCGGGCGCGTGGTGAGCCTCAAGGACGTGTACGCATTCGACCCGGCCGCCGGGATCACCGGCGACGCGTTGAGCCATGTGCTCGGCGTGCAGGCGAACGTCTGGACCGAGCACATCCGCACCGAGGAACGCACCGCGTGGATGATGTTCCCGCGCGCGGCCGCGGTGGCGGAGCTCGGGTGGTCGGCGCCCGGCAAGCGCGACTTCGACGACTTCCGCAAGCGGCTCGCGTCGCTGCAGGCGCGCTATCGCTCGGTCGGGCTCGCCGCGGCGCACCCGCTTCCCGAACGCACGCCGGTCTACACGCGCAAGAGCCAGGAGATGCGCCTCTGCACCGAGGACATCGCGCTGTCCCTCGAGGATGACGCCCCGGTGAACGGCAAGCGGGCAGTTTTCCTCATCGACGTGCAGAATCCGTGCTGGATCTTCCCCCAGGCGCCGCTCGACCGCGCCCAGGCGCTGGTCGCCACGGTGGGGCAGGTCCCCTTCAACTTCCAGATCGGCGAGCTCGTGAAGAAGATCACCTTCCCGCAACCCACCACCGCCGCGGGCGAGCTCGAGGTCCGCCTCGACAGCTGCGAGGGCGAGCTCGTCGCCCGGCTGCCGCTCGCGCCCGCGGTCGCCAACAACGGCGTGACGACGCTGCCGAAGGCGCCGATCGGCGCGCGCCCCGGGCGGCACGACCTCTGCCTCAGGTTCGCGCAGCCGAAGCTCGACCCGATGTGGGCCATCGACACGCTGAAGGTCGAGGTGGCGCCATGACGAAGAGCCTGCTGCTCGCCGCCCCCCTGGCGGGCTGGGCGCTGCCGCTATCCGAGGTGCCCGATCCCGTGTTCGCCGAGCGCATGGCGGGCGACGGCCTGGCGATCGATCCCACCGGCAGCGTGCTGCATGCGCCCTGCGACGGCGAGATCCTCGACATGAAAGGCGCGCAGCACGCCGTGACGATCCGCAGCGCGCTCGGCATCGACGTCCTGGTCCACGTCGGCATCGACACCGTGAAGCTCGCCGGGAAGGGCTTCGTGCCGCTGGCCGCGGTGGGCGCGAAGGTGGAGCAGGGACAACCGTTGCTGCGCTTCGATCTGGAGCGCCTCGCGCGGGCCGCGCCCAGCCTCATCACGCCGATCGTGCTCGCTTCGCCGGGCACCATCCGCACGCGCACCATCCACCGCGCCGTGCGCGTGGGCGACGTGCTGATGGAGATCGCGGAGGGTGCGCCCGAGGCGACGGGCGGCGACGGATTCACCGAGGAGACGCGCCGGGAGTTCAGCGTTCCCTTCGAGCATGGCCTGCACGTGCGCCCCGGCGCGTTGATCGCCGCGGCGCTGAAGCCTTTCACGTCCGAGGTGAGCATCATCTTCCGGGGCCGCTCGGCCAACGCGCGCAGCACCGTCGGCATGATGTCGCTGGGCGTGCGTTGCGGCGACGCGGTCGAGGTGAAGGCCGTGGGCAACGACGGCGAGCGCGCCATCGAGGCGCTCGAGGCGCTGCTCGCGCCCGCGCCGCGCGCGCGCTCCGTGAAACCCGCGGCGAAGGTCGCCGGTCACCGCCGCATCGAGGCGGCGATCGCGAGCCGCGGCCTTGCCGTGGGACGCGCGGTGCAGTGGGCGCGGACCGAGCTCAAGGTCGCCGAACGTGGCGAGGGCGAGCAGGGCGAATCCGCGGCGCTCGACCGCGCGCTCGCGACCCTGCGCGAACACCTCAACTCGTTGCAGGCCGAGGCGCAGGGCGAGCGCAAGGCGTTGCTCGCCGCGCACGCCGAGCTCTCGGAGGATCCCGACCTGCGCGGACGTGCGGCCGAATGGCTGAAGCGCGGCAAGAGCGCGGCATTCGCGTGGCGGCAGGCGACACGCGCCGTCGCCGACGGATTGGCCGCGCTCGACGATCCGCGCATGCGCGAACGCGCCGCGGACCTGAAGGATCTCGAGAACCAGGTCGTGCGCGTGTTGGCGGGCAAGCCGCCGTCCTCGACGCGCGAGTTCGAGCCGGGCTCGATCCTGCTCGCCGACGACGTGCTGCCCTCGCAGATCATCTCGCTCGACACGGAGCGCGTCGTGGGCGTTTGCACCGCGCGCGGCGGACCGACGTCGCACGTCGCCATCCTCGCCTCGGCGAGCGGCCTGCCGATGCTGGTCGCGGGTGGCGCCGGCGTGCTCGAGGTCGCGGAAGGAACGCAGGTGGTGCTCGATGCCGAGCACGGCTGGCTCGACGTCGAGCCCCCGCCGGCGGATCTCGCCGCCGCCAAGCAGGCGATGGACGAGCGCAACGACGAGCGCACCGCCGACCTTGCGGCCGCGGGGCGCGCCTCGGTCACGCGCGATGGCGTCGCGATCTCGGTGCTCGCGAACCTGGGCTCGCTCGGCGACGCGCACGTCGCGATGCAGCGCGGCGCGGGCGGCTGCGGGCTGCTGCGCACCGAGTTCCTCTACATGGACCGGCGCGAGCCGCCCGACGAGGACGAGCAGGCGGCCCAGTACCAGAAGATCGCCGCCGCGCTCGCCGGCAAGCCGCTCTCGATCCGCACCATGGACGTGGGCGGCGACAAGCCCATCCCCTATTTGCCGTTGCCGCGCGAGGACAATCCGGCGCTCGGCATGCGCGGGCTGCGCGCGAGCCTGTGGCAGCCCGACCTGCTGCGCTCGCAGGTGCGCGCGATCCTGCGCGTGCAGCCCGCCGGCCAATGCAAGGTGCTGCTGCCGATGGTGACCGACGCCGACGACCTGAAGGCGGCGCGCGCGATCATCGAGGAATGCGCGAAGACGCTTGGCGTGGACATGCCCGCCGTGGGCGCGATGATCGAGACGCCGGCCTCGGCGCTGCTCGCCGAGCAGCTCGCGCCCCTCTGCGATTTCCTCTCCATCGGCACCAACGACCTGTCGCAGTACGGCCTCGCGATCGACCGCGGCCATCCCGAGCTCGCCAGGCGCCTCGACGCGCTGCACCCCGCGGTGCTGCGGCTCATCGCGCTGGTCGCCGAGGCCGGACGCGAGCATGGCAAGAGTGTTTCCGTGTGCGGCGCGCTCGGCAGCGACGTCGATGCGCTGCCGATCCTCGTGGGGCTCGGCGTGCACGAGGTGTCGGCCACGCCCGCCGCGATCCCGCGCCTCAAGCGCACCGTGCGCAACCTCGACGCGCGCGAATGCCGCGAGCTCGCGACGCGCGCGCTCGAGCAGACGAGCGCTTCCGAGGTGCGCGAGCTCGCGTTCTACGCGCGCGGCCGTGCGCGCGCCGCTTCGTCGTCCGAAGAAACCACCTCCGGAGGCTGGCCATGAAACGACTGCTCGAGCTGGCGCAGAAGCTGGGCGGCGCGCTGATGCTGCCCATCGCGGTCCTGCCGGTGGCGGGGCTGCTGCTGCGACTCGGGCAGCCGGACCTGCTGAACCTGGCGCCCGTGGCGGCGGCGGGCGACGCGATCTTCGGCAACCTGGGCCTCCTCTTCGCGGCCGGCGTCGCGGTGGGCCTCGCGAAGGAAAACCACGGCGCGGCGGGACTCGCGGGCGTGGTGGGATTCTTCGTCGCGACCAAGGGCGCCGAAGTGGTGCTGGGAATCCCGGCCGCCGACGCCGCGAAACAGATCGGCAGGCTCTCGGTGCCGATCGGCATCACCTGCGGAATCCTCGGCGGCGCGCTGTACAACCGCTACAGCAACCTCAAGCTTCCGGAGTACCTCGCATTCTTCGGCGGCAAGCGCTTCGTGCCGATCGCGGCGGGCGGCGCGGGGCTGGTGCTCGCCTTCATCGTCGGATACGCGTGGCCGGCGCTTTCCAGCGGCATGGACGCGCTGTCGCGCGGCGTGATCGCCGCGGGCGAGTTCGGGCTCTTCGTGTACGGCGTCCTCAACCGGGCGCTCATCGTCACGGGACTGCACCACATCCTCAACAACGTCGCGTGGTTCATCGTCGGTGAGTACAACGGCGCGACCGGCGACTTGAAGCGCTTCTTCGCGGGCGACCCGGCCGCCGGCGTCTTCATGTCGGGCTTCTTCCCGGTGATGATGTTCGGGCTGCCGGCGGCGTGCCTCGCGATGTACCACACGGCGCGCAGCGAGGCGCGGCGCGCGGCGGGCGGCCTGCTGCTCTCCATGGCGCTCACGTCGTTCCTCACCGGCGTGACCGAGCCGATCGAGTTCACCTTCATGTTCCTCGCGCCGGGCCTCTACGCCGTGCACGCGGTGCTCACGGGGCTCGCGATGGTGACGATGGACGTGCTCGGCGTGCGCCTGGGCTTCAGCTTCTCCGCGGGTTTCTTCGACTACGTGCTCAACTACGGCAAGAGCACGCGCCCGCTCTATCTCATCCCGGTGGGCGCGGTCTACTTCGCGCTCTACTACTTCGTGTTCCGCTGGTGCATCCTCACCTTCAACCTGAAGACGCCGGGTCGCGACGCGGGCGCCGAGACCGCCGCGGCGCGCGAGCCGATCGCCACCGGCGGCGACGACCTGCAGATCGCGCTGGGCTACATCCGCGCGCTGGGTGGCGCCGAGAACCTGCAGAACGTGGGCGCGTGCACGACGCGCCTGCGCCTCGAGCTCGCCAACCGCGATCGCATCGACGCCGATGCGTTGCGCCGCCTCGGCGCGAAGGGCACGGTGCGCGTGGGCGAGAAGGGCCTGCAGGTCGTGGTGGGACCGATGGCCGACCAGGTCGCGAGCGCCATTCGCCTGCGCCTGAACGCGTCCGAAGGCGATGGCGACCAGGTCGCGGGCGGCACCGTGCTCGCCGCACTCGGCGGCAAGGCCAACGTGCGCAAGGTCGAGCAGGCCGCGGGGCGCCTCATCGTCACCGTGGCCGATGCGTCGCGCATCGACGAACGCGCGCTGATGGCGCAGGGCGCGCGCGGTGTCGCCGTCGCGAGCCCCTCGAGCGTGCACGTGCTGCACGAAGACGTCGCCATGCTGGAGGGCAAGCTCGCCCCGCTCCTGTCCTAGGGCACGAAGATTGCGAGGTGGTCGTTCGGCGCGCGCCATGCGCCGGCGCTTCCGGCCGCGGCAACCAACGCTGAAGGCGCTTGTCAGGCCCTTTGAGAGATTTTCCTGGAACGGAAAGGAAGACCCCCGATGGGAGCCCCCGGCGGCTTGCGTTATTCGTCCGATTCCGAGCCCGGCATCCGCCGCCGCCACGGCGCCCGCGGCTTCGAGTACGTGGGCGCGCGGGGCCGCGTGATCCGTTCGGAGGCGATCGTCGCGCGCATCCGCAAGCTCGCCATTCCGCCCGCGTGGACCGACGTCTGGATCTGCCGCGACGCGCATGGGCACCTGCAGGCCACGGGACGCGACGCGCGCGGGCGCAAGCAGTATCGCTACCACGAGCGCTGGCGCGAGCTGCGCGACGCGGACAAGTTCGCTCACATGGTGGAGTTTGCGCGCTCGCTGCCGGCGATCCGGCGGCGCGTGGCCGAGGACCTGAAACGCCCGGGCCTGCCGCGCGAGAAGGTGCTCGCGACCCTCGTGCGCCTGCTGGAGACGACATGCATGCGCATCGGCAACGAGCGCTACGCGGAGGAGAACGACTCGTTCGGCCTCACGACGCTGCGCAACCGGCACGTGAAGGTCGCCGGAACCCGCGTCGAGTTCGAATTCCGCGGCAAGAGCGGCAAGTTCCACAAGGCCCGGGTCGACGATCCGCAGCTCGCCGGCATCATCCGCCACTGCCGCGAGCTGCCGGGCCAGGCGCTGTTCGAATACCTCGACGGCGACGGCAAGCCGCAGGCGATCGCCTCGCAGGACGTGAACGACTACCTCAAGGAGATCTCCGGCGAGGACATCAGCGCCAAGGACTTCCGCACCTGGGCGGGCACGGTGTTCGTGGCGACGCAGTTGTCGAAGCGCGAGGGCCCCGTGGGCCCTTCGCACATGGTGGCCGCGGTGCGCGAGGCGTCACGCCGGCTCGGCAACACGCCGGCGATCTGCCGCAAGAGCTACGTGCACCCGCGAGTGCTGGATCCGAAGACGTGGGCCCAGCCGCGCACGCGCCGCGCCTCGCCCCGCCTGCGCGGCTTGCGCAAGGACGAGGCGGCGCTGCTGCGCCTGATCGCGCCGCTCAGAGTGGCGCGCACATCTGCGCGCCCTCGTCGACCCAGCCCGCGGAGCCCCCGCCCATCGCAGCCTTCTGCGTGAGGTCGGTGGTGAAGCGGTGGTTGGAGTCGTTCTGGGCGGCCCGGTTGTTGTAAGCGCGATAGACCTGCGTCATCCCGCCGGCGCAGCTGCCGTTGGCGGGCATGAAAGAGTAGAACGCGATCCCTTCGTAGCCCCAGCCGAGGAATTTCGTGCCCGAGGCCTGCGCCTGCGCGCGGCCCTGCGCCTCGAGCTGCTTGAGGTAGTCGCACTCACCCGCGTTCGCGGTCCAGAAGTGCGAGTTCGGTCCCGCGGCGTAGAAGCGGCACACCGGCACCGCGCCCGCGGGCGCGTCGGACGCCTTCGCCCACGCCTTGAACTTGTACCCGGTGCGCTTCCAGTCGCCCTGGCGACCCTGGTCGAGCAGCGCGATCTCGTCGCTGCCCAGCGCCATGAAGTAGTGGTCGAGCGACGGCGAGTAGTACTCGACGACCGGCGTGGTGGCGGCGACGGTCACGGTGCGCGTGAAGTACTTCTCCGGCGCGGCTCCGCTGGCGCTCCCCCAGCCCTCGATCGTGTAGGTGCCCGGCGCAAGGTCCGGAATTCGCACCGAGCCGTACGTCTGCATGCCTTCGGGCGTCGCGCCCGACGCGGGCGCGGTATTCGAGTACACGAAGTCCACTCGCACGACGTTGCCCGACACCGAGACCTTCATCGACGCCGGATCGAAGTACGCGGCGCTGCGAAGCGTGACACTCGTCGCCGAGCGCGCCTGCGGCGCCACCGGCACGGTGTAGATGCCCCACTGGTCCGGCGGCATGACGGCGAGGTTGCTCGTGAGCACCGTCGGCGTGGAGTTGGGCTGGGACAGGTTGTGCATCCTCGCGGTCATCGTGTAGTTGCCGGGCGGAAGCTCGCCCAGCTCGAGCGGCGTCTGCCCGAAGTCGGCGGGGAACGGGCCGAACTCGACCGCCGCATATTCGTAGTCGATGACGATGTTGGATCCGGCGATCACGTAGCGCGTCGCGGGAATGAGCGTCGTCAGCGACGAGTCGGAAAGCTCGACCTGCACTTCCGTGCCGTAGGTAGGAAGCATCGGATTGGGCGCGAGCTTCGCCTGCGCGTGCGCGCCGAAAGCGGCGAGCGCGGCGGCGGTGGCGATGAAAATTCGCGTCTTTTTCATGAGGCATATCCCTTGTAGCAACGTGGCCACACCAAGATAGGCCGCAGGCATCGACAGGCGAATCAGGATCGACCGCGCCGTGCGGTCGGCCAACCTGAGCCGGAGGGTCGGTCCTTTCTTTCCGATGGTGGGAGGGGTCCTACGGCGCGCGGGCTCGTGGGTGGACAAGAAGTGCCGTCCGGCGCTGGCATCCTTGGAGCAGGGGTCGGCGCACAGTGCACCCAACATCACCGGAGCGACCTCCATGTACCACCTGCTCGCCGTCGCCGTCGCAATCGCCGCCGCACCCGCGGCCGCCGCCGACGTGGGCGCGCAGAAAGTGGATCCGCTCCAGCTGCGGCCGAAGGCGGGCGTCGTGGCGCTGGCACCGAGCCACAACAATGCCCCGTTCGTGACGGCGCTCAACCAGCACGCGGAGCCGCCGAACCTCTCGGGGCAGCACGACCAGCGCCTGGA
>Ga0068858_100007283_pt1 | contig 10723 bp, 11 predicted proteins | sample KBSSwiS12_FD_66589 | JGI IMG/M metagenome (GOLD analysis project Ga0068858, IMG submission 66589) | Switchgrass rhizosphere microbial communities from Kellogg Biological Station, Michigan, USA - KBS Switchgrass S1-2 | ecosystem: Host-associated > Plants > Roots > Rhizosphere > Soil ... | reverse complement strand
AGGCCCTTCGCAGCGAGGCCGGCTTCAATCGCAGCCCCATCGGCCTGCGAAGCCCGGCACCCGAAGTTCTTGACCAGAAAGTGCTCCACTGTCGTTCCCACTGTGTCCAGTGTAGCTTGCGCGGCAAACGGTATACTGTTTGCCGGAAGCCGTATGATACAAATCATGTTTCGAATTGCACTGGTATTGTGCGCGTTCACGCTTTATGCCCAAAACAAGCGCGCGGAAGCCCCGGCGTGGGATGCCGGGCGCATGGACATGCAGGCGCCTCCGCCGCAGGGCGTGGCGGTGCGCGCCGGACGATTGTTCGATCCCATTTCAGGCTCCAACCTACTCAACCAAGTGATCGTCATTAAGGGGGACCGCATCATCGACGTCGGGCCGGCCGCCAAGATCCAGATCCCGCCGGGCGTGCAGGTCATCGATCTGAGCCGCGCCACGGTCCTGCCGGGACTCATTGACGCTCACGTGCACCTGATCCAGGGCCCCGATCCCAACGACTCGCGCGCGTCCTTCATCGGACTCCACCATGCTCTTAAAGACCTCAACGCCGGCTTCACCACCGTTCAGGATATGAATTCGGCCTACACCTACGCCACCGTCGAACTGCGCGATGCCATCAATAAGGGTCTGGTGCCGGGACCGCGCATGCAAGTATCCGGACCCGCCTTGAACCCCCGTGGAGCTGCCTACTATCCGTCTCCGCCGGCCATCACGCCCTTCGGTTTCGGCCCCGGAACCCCCGCCTGGCAGAACACTCAGAACATCAACGGCCCGTGGGCCGCCCGCGCCGCCGTGCGCGACCACTCGCACTACGGCGTTGACTGGATCAAAATTTACGAGACCGAAGATTACGAAGGCGGCGGCCTCCCGCACCCCTCCGGCGCCGGTGCGTTTCTGCCTGACGGCAAGATGATCAACGTGCCCTCGCTGACGCTCGAGGAAAACCAGGCAATCGTCGATGAAGCCCACCGCCGCGGATTGAAAGTTGCCTGCCACGCCTACGGCGGAGAAGGCCTGCGCAACTGTCTGCTCGCGGGTGTCGACGTGCCCATGCATGTGATCGTCGGCGTCACCGGCGCGGAAGGGCTCGACGACGAGACCATTCGCCTGTTCAAGCAGCCACTCGCCGATGGAACTATGCGCCCCGTGATTCAGACGCTGTGGGATTTGATCGGCGACCTGGAAGAGAAGGATCTCAAGGCCACCGCCGGCAAGAAGACCCGTTTCGCCCTGCAGGAACTAAGCTTCAAGCGCCTGATGAAGGAAGGCGTGACGGAAGTGTTCGGCAGCGGCGCCTATTTTCAGGGGCACGGCGTGCAGGCTTCGCAGTTCGCCTGGTATGTGAAATGGGGCATGAAACCCGCCGACGCGCTGCGCATGGCCACCACCAATGCCGCCGACACCATGAACTATGATTTCGGCAAGACCGTTGGCATCGTCGAGAAAGGCCGTTTTGCCGATCTGGTGGCCGTAGCAGGCGATCCTCTCAACGACATCACCGAGATGGAACGAGTGAAGTTCGTGATGAAGGGTGGCGTCACCTTCAGAAATGAGATGAAGTGAAGACGATGTACACCACACGACGAAACTTATTGAAGAGCGCCGCGATGCTCGCCCTGCCATGGCGTCTCGCGCGTGCCGCGAATCCGGCTAGCCCTGTGATCTTGAAGCTCGGAAATTATATGGCCGAGGCCGCGGCCCGCGCGCTCTCCGAAGAGGTAATCGAGAAAACCAAACATCACATTCTAGATACGCTAGCTGCGATGGTCTCCGGCGCGGAACTGCCTCCCGGCAAAGTCGCGCTGGCGATGGCGAAAGCTCACGCCGGCGAAAAGACCGCGACGGTGGTTGGTTCGAATCTCTTATGCGGGCCCATCGAGGCGGCCATGGTCAACGGGATGCTGGCGCATTCCGATGAGACCGACGATTCGCATGCGCCCTCGCAATCGCATCCCGGCTGCTCCATCGTGCCGGCCACGCTCGCCGCGAGCGAACAGTTCGGAACCGGCGGAACGCGCATGTTGCGCGCGGTGGCGCTGGGCTACGACGTAGGTACCCGCGTCACCATGACGCTCGGCGCTCTGGACTACCAGATGGCGACCCATCACAGCTCGCACAGCATCGCCGGCGATTTTGGCTCCGCGGCGGCGGCCGGGTGCGTCGCCGGTTTGAATCCGCAACAGATGCGCTGGAGCTTGGACTACGCCGCCCAGCAAGCCGCCGGCATCGCCGCCTGGCAGCGCGACACCGAACACATCGAGAAGTCACTGGTGTTCGCCGGCTTCCCCGCGCGCAACGGCGTCACAGCGGCGCTCCTGATCCAACTCGGCGGCACCGGCGTCGACGACATCATGGCCGGATCGGACAACTTCCTGCTCGCGTTCAATGCGAAGTCCAACCCGGACGGTCTGATCGACAAGCTCGGCGAGCGTTACGAAGTCACGCGCACCAATATCAAGAAGTGGACTGTAGGCTCTCCCATTCAAGCACCCCTCGACGCTCTGGAAGCGATCCGGAAGAAGCATCCCTTCGAAGCCGATCAGGTGCAGAAGGTAGTGGTTCGCATGGGCACCAGCGACGCGAACACCGTAAACAATCGTGAAATGCCCGACATCAGTCTGCAGCACATGGTGGCCGTGATGATCCTGGATAAGACCGCGTCCTTCGCCGCCGCCCACGACAAGCCCCGCATGCAGGACGCGGCGATCCTGCGGCAACGCGCCAAGGTGCAATTGATCGCCGACGAAGCGCTCGACAAACTGCATCCCGCTCGGGTTTCGATCGTCGAAGTGACGCTCGCCGATGGAGCAAAGCTGACCGAGCGCGTCGAAGCCGTCCGCGGCACCGCCCAGAATCCCATGACCCGCGATGAAGTGGTGAGCAAGGCCCGCGACCTCATGTCGCCGCGTCTAGGTGACGCCCAGTCGGGCAAACTGATCGACAAGATTCTTGCCCTGGAATCCGTGCAAGACATCCGCGAGTTGCGTTCTCTGCTGCAAAAATAGGGACGGAGCCTGATTTTCGCGACACACATCAATCCAACGACGGCCCTGTGCCGCGAAAATCAGGCTCCGTCCCTATTTTTGCTATTCCCCCGTAATCAGCCGTGCGCCGCGGTCAAAACTCAAGTATTGAAATCCCCACCGTATAAACACCAGCACACGATTACGAAATTGCGCCAGATACATCAAGTGAACGAACAGCCACAGCAGCCACGCCGGCCATCCGTGGAAATGCAACCGCCCAAAATCGGCGACGCCCGCCGCGCGTCCGATCACAGCCAGACTCCCCTTGTCGTGATATCGGAACGGCGCGACCGTTCTCCCTTCCGCCTGCGCGCGGATCAACCCTGCGACATACCGGCCCTCCTGCATCGCCACCGGCGCCACGCCCGGCAGCATTTTCCCGTCTTGCTCCAGAAACGCCAGATCGCCGATCACGAAAATCTCGGGATGGTCGGGGATCGAAAGATCCGGCGCGACCATCACTAGTCCCTGCCGACCCAACTTCGCTCCGGCGCGCTCGGCCAGCACGGTTCCGAACGGAGACGGCCGCACTCCCGCGGCCCACAGCACCGTGCGTGTCGCCAGCCGCTCCCCGCCATCGGGTGTCTGCAGCGTCAGTCCCTCTGTATCCATCTCAACCACGCGAACGTTAGTGCGAGGCCGCACGCCGAGCCGGATGAGCTGGCGCGCCGCCTGCTCCGAAAGGTCCACCGGATATGCCGGCAACACGTGCGGCGAGCCATCCAGAAGCAATATCCGCGACTCCTCGGAGCGAAAGTGCCGGAAGTCACGCCGCAGCGTATCGCGCGCAATCTCGGCCAGCGCCCCTGCGAGTTCGACGCCCGTAGGCCCCGCTCCCACCACCACGAATGTCAGCCACGCCCGCCGTTGGGCGGGATCCGGCTCGCGCTCCGCCGCTTCGAACGCCGCCAGAATTTTGTGCCGCATCGCCGTAGCGTCTTCGATCGACTTCAGCCCCGGCGCGACCTTGCGCCAGTCGTCATGCCCGAAGTAGGAATTGACGGCGCCGGTCGCGACGATCAAATGCGTGTACTCGATGGGCGCTTCGTGAGCCAGCAACACGCGGCGCTGATCTGCGTCCAGGCCCACGGCTTCGTCCATCACCACAAACGTATCGCGATGGCCGCGCAGCAGTGATCGTAGCGGCGCCGCGATCTCACCCGGCGAGAGCGACCCTGTCGCCACCTGATACAACAGCGGTTGAAACAAATGAAAGTTGCGCCGGTCGATCAGCGTGACCTTCGCGTGGCCGCTCAGCGCCTTCGCGGCGTATAACCCGCCGAACCCGCCGCCTAAAATGACCACGTGTCGCATCAATTCAAAACTTGGTCGCCTCACGGCTCTTCCATGGCATCACAAATTTCATTCCACTCGATTCGTCGCCCAAATTCACCATGAATTCGCGTCGATTGCCCTTGCTCGCGTTCATTCGCGGCTACTCCCCTATTGCGCTTGCTGAAAAGATTGGCGACACCAACGTCATCACCGTTTTCGCGATCTCCTCGGATGGCCGCCGATCCGGCGTCCTCACCCATTCTTTCACCGCCCCGTAGATGGCCCAACTCGCCGTCGCTGCTACCATTTCCGGCGCGATTGCATTCTCGCGTGGATGCCGCCGCAGCCCGTCCAGGAGCGTCCGCCGCACCACCGCAATGATCGCCGTCTCCATGTGAGGCTCCAGTTGCCGCTTGCAATCCGGACCCTGCATTCGCGTCAGATAATCGCACAGAGCCATCACGATCGCCTGCAAGGCCGACTGGCAACCGGCGTCGAACTGCAAGTCGCGCTCCGCCAGCAAATCATGGAACCGGCTCCCCACCATGCACTCCAGGAGCGAGAATTTGTCCGTGTAATGGTCGTAGAAGGTGGCTCGATTGATGGTGGCCGCATCTGCGATATCCTGGACGGATATTTCCTCGAACTCCTTCCTTTCCAATAACTTTGCCAGCGCCTGCTGCATCAACTGGCGGGTACGCCGGATTCGTGGGTCAAGACTCTCCAAGGTGCCCTCAGTCATAAGATTCCCTAAGATTACCAGACGATTCCCCGAGCCGAGACAACAATCGTCGTTTTTCTTTGAATCGACATATGTCGTCTAAACATCAATTGTTGTGAAGGAGAACGAACACAAATGGCAACCCTGCTTCGAATCGATTCCAGCCCGCTCGCTAGCGACGCTTCTTTCAGCCGCCAGCTCACCACCGAGTTCGTCCAGCACTGGCAGCTTACCCACCCTGACGGCAAGCTCATCACGCGCGACCTCGTCACCACGAAACTGCAGCCGCTCACTGCCGAGTGGATCGGAGCCGCGTACACACCCGAAGCCTCCCTCTCCCCCAGCCAGAAAGCAGTCCTCGCACTCTCCAACCAACTCATCGCGGAACTCGAAGCGGCCGACGAATACGTCATCGGCGTCGCCATGCACAACTTCTCGATCCCTTCGGTGCTCAAGCTTTGGATCGATCAGATTGCGCGAGCCGGCAAGACCTTCTCCTATCAGGACGGCACACCGGCCGGACTCATGCGCAATAAGAAAGCGACCTTCTTCATTGCTTCCGGAGGCGTCTACGACCAAGGCACTCCCATGGCCGTTATGAATTTCGTCGAGCCATATCTCCGGTCACTCTTCGGTTTCATCGGCGTAACCGACACCAGCTTTATCACCGCGGGCGGAACCGGCAAGCTCCAGTATGGAGTCGACCGTCAAACCATCCTGCGGCCGGCCCTTGCATCCATTCATGCTCAGTTCTAACCGCTATCGAAAGGAAAACTCTATGAAAATCGTCTCTATCATCGCTCGCGTATTGCTTGGCCTGCTGTTTCTTGTCTTCGGCCTCAACGGATTTCTGAGCTTCATTCCCATGGGACCGATGCCCGTCGGACTCGCGGGGCAATTCACAGCCGCGCTCTTTGAATCCCACTACATGAGCGTCGTCTTTACGATCGAGCTTGCCGCCGGCGTTTTGTTGCTCTTCAATCGGTATGTGGCGCTGGCGCTTACGCTGCTCGCGCCGGTGATTGTCAATATTTTCTCTTCCACGCGTTCATGGCGCCCAGCGGACTACCTTTGGCGATGACCGCATCGGTCCTTTGGATACTCACGGCTCACAGCGTCCGCTCCGTTTTCGCCGGCTTGTTCAGGCAACGTATACCGGCCTGACCGGCTATTCTTCGTCCTGCTGCGCCGCAACCTGCAGCGGGTCTAACCTCCGCCAGAATGATTGCGCGTAGCGTTACGTCAAAAGATTAGATCAAGGACCTGCTGCAGGGCGTCTACAATGGCTTCCATTTCCGGCTCGGTGAGAACTCCGATGCGGCTTTGCAGCCGTTCCTTGGCGACGGCCCGAATCTGATCGACAACGGCCACCGCAGGTTTCGCCCCGCAATTCACCGCAACCCGAATTGGAGGATGGGGAGAAGGAGCACTGGAAAGCGGCACGACTACAACTGTGCGCCGGTATTGATTGATCAGGTCACGGGTAACGACTACGCATGGCCGGGTCTTGGCGATCTTTGAGCCGAGCGTCGGATCGAGCGCCGTCCACAGACTTCACCGCGCCGGGGCGTCACTCCACGGCTCCTCTATCGGGTCACGAATCTGGTCCCACTCCTCCTCGATCGCTTTGACGTCGGGATCTTCGTTGGCCGAGAGGCACGAGCGGATCAGCGACTCATCGTCCTCGCGGAGACTTTTTTCCAGGGCTTGAGTCAAAAAGCGAGAGCGCTCATGGGCAGGCACACGTCTAATAAGCCGGTTAGCTAAATCCTCCGGCAGCGAAAACGTCATCTTTCTGGCTGCCATAACGCCATACTCCTATACTACCTACTCTCGGGGATTGTTCAGTGTGAAATACGTCCGCTCCGCCTGTCTATCGTCCAGCGAAAGGATGCTTGAACTCGCTTGAAACACGTTCGACATACCCAAATGCCGGTGCCATCAGGATGTTCGGCGTGAAAAGCATGGCGAAAGTGTCCGCCTTCCACGGGCCCAGGTTTGTCGTGACGATCCAGGTCACGAGCATCGCAAATGCACGCTGAACAAAACCTGCAATGGTCGTGGCTCCACTCATCGTGTGGACGGGTCCATCGCTTCCAGACAAATGGCGTATCGCGCCAGTACTCGGCTTCATGCAGCCAGTGCTTTGGGATCTCGCCCAGCGTCCTCGCATCGAGCATATCGAACTCCAGCCGCAATCGTAACACTTAACCGATATGATCGCTGCCGCGTTTGCGCCTAAACTATTCTTCGTCCTGTTGCGCCGCCAGATTCGTCACCACGCTCAAGTCTTCGAGCGTGGTCACGTCTCCCGTGACCGTATGTGAAGTCACAATCTCCCGCAGCAGGCGCCGCATGATTTTGCCGCTGCGCGTCTTGGGCAGCGCATCCGTGAAGCGGATCTCCGCCGGTCTCGCGAAGGAGCCGATCTCATGCGCCACCCACTGCCGTAGTTCTTGCCCAAGCTTGTCGTGCTCCCCGCTGTGTCCTTTTTTTAGAGTCACGAAGCAGCACACCGCCTGGCCCGTGATCTCATCCGGCTTGCCCACCACCGCCGCTTCCGCCACCACCGGATGCTTCACCAACGCGGATTCCACTTCCATCGTGCTCAGCCGGTGGCCACTCACGTTCATGACGTCGTCGACGCGCCCCAGAATCCAGTAATAGCCGTCGTGATCGCAGCGCGCGGCGTCTCCGGTGAAGTACGCGCCCGGGACTTTGCTCCAATACTGCTGCTTGAAGCGCTCCGGATCTCCCCAAATGTTGCGAATCATTCCAGGCCACGGCCGCCGCAGGATCAAAAACCCTTCGTGGCCAGGCTCCATTGGATAGCCATGGAAGTCCACAATGTCGGGAATGATGCCGGGCATGGGCAGCGTGCCCGAGCCGGGCTTCGCCGGCACTGCGCCCGGCATCGGAGCGATAAGAATCCCTCCCGTCTCGGTCTGCCACCAGGTATCCACGATCGGACAGCGCCCCTTGCCGATGACGCGGTGATACCATTCCCACGCCGTCGGATTAATCGGCTCGCCTACCGATCCCAGCAGCCGCAGACTCGAAAGATCGTGCGCGTCCGGCCACTGATCGCCCTGCCGGATCAGCGCGCGGATCGCCGTGGGCGACGTGTAGAAAATATTGACGCGATACTTTTCCACCAGCCGCCACCAGCGGTCAAACTGCGGGAAATCCAGCGCCCCCTCGTACATCACCGTCGTCGCGCCTGCCGAGAGCGGACCGTAAACAATATAGCTGTGCCCTGTCACCCATCCAATATCGGCGGAACACCAATACGTGTCTTCGTCCCTGACATCGAACACCCACTTCATCGTGGCCGTCACGTGCGTCAGGTAGCCGCCGGTGGTATGCAGAATGCCCTTCGGTTTACCGGTGGTGCCAGACGTATAGAGCACGAATAACGGATGCTCACTATCCAGCGGCACTGCGGGGCAGTGCTCAGCTTCGGGCCCTGTCAATGCCGCGTCCAGATCCTTCCACCACGAATCGCGGCCCGCCTGCATCGCCAAGTCGGAGCCCGTGCGCCGGTAAACAATCACATCGCGCACCCCCGGACACTCCGTCAGCGCTTCATCCACCGCGGGTTTCAACTTCACTTCCTTGCCGCGACGATAGCCGCCATCGGCCGTGATGACCACCGTCGCTCCCAGGTCCTGAATGCGCGCCTTCAGCGCCTCTGCCGAGAATCCACCGAATACCACGCTATGCGTGATCCCCAGCCGCGCGCACGCCAGCATGGCGATGGGCAGCTCCGGAATCATCGGCATGTAAATAATGGAGCGGTCGCCCGCCTTGTAGCCGCGCGACTTCAGCACATTCGCGAAGCGCGAGACCAGCCGCAGCAATTCCTGATAAGTGATCGAGCGCTGCTCGCCCGGCTCGCCTTCCCACAGGATCGCGACCTTGTTCTTGCGATGCGAGGCCGCGTGGCGGTCCACACAATTGTACGAGACATTGGTCTTCGCGCCCACGAACCACTGCGCGAACGGCGGCTGCCAGTCCAGCACCTGCTTCCAGGGTTCGAACCAGTGGATTTCTCGCGCCGCCAAGTCGCCCCAGAACGCTTCCGGATCCTGCCTCGCGTTCCGGTATAAGTCGCGGTAGGCTTCTATGCCCTGTACGTGCGCCTGGCGGACAAACTCATCGCTCGGCGGGTAAATGCCCGTTGTGCTCATCGCAATGGATTGTAGCAAAGTGCGTCGCTACAATCGCGTCGCGTCAGGATTCTTCTTGAACCGTGTGCTCAGGCCGGGTAACTGCCGCTAATATAGTGATGCAGGTGGTGAATTTCCTCTTCCTGCCGGCGGATAATCCAGTTGACCAGATCGCCGATCGAGAGCACCCCGATCACTGCTTCCTGGCTTACCACCGGAAGATGCCGGATACGGTTATCCGTCATCAGTCGCAAGCAGTCGTCGACGCTCTGCTCCAGCGTCGTGACGACCGGAGGGCTGGTCATGATCTCGCCAACCGTGGTCTCACGCGAGGCCTTGCCTTGCAAGATCACCTTGCGCGCGTAATCGCGTTCCGAGAAAATCCCGCACAGATCGGCGTCTTCCATCACCAGCACAGCGCCGATATCTTTGTCGGACATGATTTCCAGGGCTTCATAAACCGGCGTCTCCGGCATCACGGCGCAGACGCCAATCCCCTTGTGGTCGAGAACCGCCCGAACAGTGTCAGTCAGTGCCATTGCGACCTCCGCAAGAAGCATATTGCACCGTGCGCTGGTGTCAAGGGGCCTCTCTACCGCGCGCGGGGTATGGCCGCGGCACTCAAGCGGAGAGCGGCAGGATTACTTATTGCGGACGAACTTCACCACCATCAGCAGCCCGCTATCGCCGCCGAAAAGCGTGTTGCCGTCCGGCGCGATCCCGATCGCTTCCATGTTGGTGTGATCCGCGCCCGGCCCTTCCCAGGTCGAGTATTGTTTGATCTTGGGAATGAAGCCGGTCACCTTGCCGTCTTTGGCGCTGCCGATGTAAATACCGTTCTCGAAACCGGCGCGGCCCTTGGTGGTCTGCGTGTCGCTGACGTAAAGCGTGTCGTTCTTGTCGATGGCCAGTCCGCTGGGGCGTCCAAACTGCTTCCATTCGGCGAGGAACTTTCCATCCTGGTCGAAAATCTGGATGCGGTCGTTCAGACGGTCGGCGACAAACAGCCTTCCTTGTGAATCGAAGGCCAAGGAATGCGGCAATTCGAATTGACTCGGCCCCGCTCCGCGCGTGCCCCACTCGGTGATGTATTTGCCGTTCTTGTCGAACTTGACGATGCGCGCGTTCATGCCCGGCCCGTGTCCATCCGCCACGAAAATGTCGCCGCTCTTCGCCTGGATCACGTCGCTAGGAGCATTGAAAGTGTCATGACCCGTCCCCGTCACCCCGGCCTTCCCCAGCGTCAGCAGGACTTTGCCATTTCTGTCGAGATGAAACACCTGGTGGCCCTTGTTGGGGTTGTCCTTGTCAACGCCATTCGTCGCCACGGCGTCTGTCACCCAGATTGTTCGATCCGTTGCCGCCAGGATGCCATGCGGCCAAACGAACAGGCCCGCGCCAAAGCTCTTTACCAGCTTGCCCTGCTGTGTCGCGACGATGATCGTCGGCACATCGTCATGTCCAGTGCAAGAGACGGTAGTGCAGCGATGCGCGATGTAAATATTGTTGTCGGCCCCCAATTTCACGCC
>Ga0068858_100007279_pt1 | contig 10723 bp, 9 predicted proteins | sample KBSSwiS12_FD_66589 | JGI IMG/M metagenome (GOLD analysis project Ga0068858, IMG submission 66589) | Switchgrass rhizosphere microbial communities from Kellogg Biological Station, Michigan, USA - KBS Switchgrass S1-2 | ecosystem: Host-associated > Plants > Roots > Rhizosphere > Soil ... | reverse complement strand
AGCTGGGACAGAAGGCCGATCCCTTCGCTTCGGCTCCGGCCGGCATCAAACCGGAATGGTACTTCCTGTTTCTATTTCAAACGCTCAAATACATTCCGGCAAAAGTGGCGTTTATCGATGGCGACGTACTCGGTGTTCTAGTGATCGGCGCAGGGGCGGTTTTGTGGGTTATCGTCCCGTTCCTGGATCGCCAGGCCGCGCGCGGAGAGAAGAGCCCTGCGTTTACCGTGATTGGTTGGGCCCTCATCGTCTACATCGTGGCGATGACGCTGGTGGGATATTTCACCTAGAGGAGCACCAATGAAGGAGAAGCTGCTCAGAACATATCCTGGCATCGTCGCCGCGTTGGCCCTCTCTGCGGCCACTGCATGGGCGCAACCGACGCCGGTGTCTGCCGCTAAGGTTGATCGAGTGGATCAATGCGTCGCGTGCCACACCGACCTGGAGGGGCGGCTGGGCGATCCGGTGAAGGCACTGCGGCAAAAGGATGACGTACACGGGCAACATGGAGTCTCCTGCGCCGATTGCCATGGCGGCGACCCGTCGCGGGAAAGCATGACAGCGATGGATCCAGCCAAGGGATTCGTGGCCGTGCCGAAACGTCAGGATATCCCGCGGTTGTGCGGCAAGTGCCACAGCGACGCGGCCTTTATGAAGCAGTTCGATCCCGCCGAGCGCACCGACCAGGAATCCGAATACAGCACCAGCGTTCACGGGAAACGGCTCAAGCAAGGGGATCAAAAAGTGGCCGTCTGCACCAGTTGCCACGGTTTTCACGGAGTGAAGGCGGTTAAGAATTCGACTGCTCCGGTGTACCCGCTGCAGGTGGCCGAAACCTGCGGCAGCTGCCACGCGAACGCCGGCTATATGCAATCCTATGGCATCCCCACCGATCAATTGGCGAAATGGAAGGCCAGCGTTCACGGCGAGGCCATGCTCAAAAAGCAAGACCTCTCCGCGCCTACCTGCAATGACTGCCACGGCAATCATGGCGCGGCGCCGCCTAGTGTGGCCTCGGTGGCCAACGTCTGTGGAACGTGCCATGTCCGCCAGGCGGATCTGTTTCAGAAGAGCCCGCATGCCAAGCCGTTCCAGGCGCTGGGCAATGGCGCCTGCGTGCAGTGCCACAGTAACCACGAAATCCATCATCCCAGTGACGAAATGCTGGGGGTCGGGAAGCAATCGGCGTGCGTGGAGTGTCACTTTGAAGGCACGTCCAGCTACAAGGCGGCTGCGGCCATGAGCGGAGGGATCGGTGGTCTCGCGGAGCAAATCCGCAGTGCGGGGCAAATACTTCAAAAAGCCGCAAACGACGGTATGGAGGTGAGCCGGTCTCAGTTCGATCTCAGGGAAGCTGAAAACCAGCTGATCAACGCGCGGGTTGTGATCCACAGTTTCGCCCCTCCCCAGGTGGACGCGGCGGTGAAGCCAGGGCTGGAAGTCGCCCGGAAGGCGCACCAAGCCGGGCTGGTGGCGCTGTCGGATTTCCAATTCCGGCGCAAAGGGTTGGCCGTGTCGCTGCTGTTCATTGCGATCGCCGTAGCGGCCATTTTTCTGAAGTTGCGTCAGATCGAACGCCGACAGGCTTCCAGCAACTGAGGGAGATCCCGCGGGGGGCTTACTTCTCGTGGATCAGGGAAAGCAAATACATCACAATGCCCGCTAGCATGAGCGGGCATCCTATCATCAGGAATCCCATGAACGCGAGCGGGTGCACCACCAGCAATGAGGCAAGCTGAACCAGTAATCCGGCTCCGATCAAGAAGCTGGCCCACTTGATTCTGCGTTCGACCGTTTCCATGGGCTATTGCTTTTCCTTCCAGAAAGTATCGTCTTTGAGCGATGCGACGTCGTGTACGAATTCGTGGCAGCCGCTCGAAACGCAGGATAGCTTATTAGCCTTGACGCGGCTCAGCAGGTCGGGAACTTTGTTGTGCGCCGAGCCTTCCTCAAAGCGGCGCGCTCCCAAGTGACAATGGAGACACTCGCTGTTGGGAAATGGATCGTACAGCTTGATGGCTTCGGGTTTCGGAGCGCCCAGGACGTATTGCACCCACAGATGCCGCAAACCCCGCGCCTTGGCTTTCACTCCGCCGAACATGGAGTATTCAGTGTGACAGGTGTAGCAGGCGTGATCGCGCGGAATCCGGTTGTTCTGGAAATGGCGCGCGGGAACGTAGCTCGGGTCGTCGATATAGAGGGTCCGGCCGAAGCCGTCCATCACGTGGCAGGAAAGGCAGAAGCGAGTGGACGTAGCCCGGTCCATCTGCTCGGAGAACCCGGTCCACGCGGCCATCACGGGTAGGGCGAAGAGGGCGACGAAGGCCAGGATCTTGCCTTCGCGAGAGCGCGTGAGTTCGACCCGATAGCCGACAAACAGGGCGATCACTGCCGCGGCAACGCAGAACAAGAGAACGACGGACACCGGCATTGCAGGCAGCTGTTCGCTACTTCCCTAGGCCGCGGTAGTAGTCGACCAGTCCCTTGATCTGGTCCGGCTTGAATTGCTTGCCGTAGGCAGCCATGCTCTGGCCCTTGCCGTCTGTGACCACCTTGATCATCTCCTCGGCACTCATCTTCTCCACCGCTTCGTGCGCGCTTACAACCTTCAATTTCTTGCCCATTGCGGTCTTACCTGCACCGTCCGGTCCGTGGCAAGTGGCGCACTTATTCAAGTACAGGTCCTTAGCGTCTCCCTGCGCCCAGGCACTGCTAGCGCCGGCCACAAGAAATACCGCACAAATCGTAGTCAGTTTCATAGAGAGTCTCATAGTTAATGGTATCCAATCGAGGGTTCTCATACTCAGAATGCGTGCGTCCAAGCGATGGTCACCAGATTCGCACCGAAGTTGTTGCCGGGCACGATCTGTTCGACATAGTACGTCCGCTGCAACTGCAGCGTTAAGCGGCCCAGTTGGGGAACATCGTAATAGATGGACCCGGTCGCGTACGGGAATTTCATGGGGCCGTAGAGCGGGAGTTCGCCAGCGATTTCACCCATTCCGGTGGTGCGCACGTAGTTGCCGGTGATGTTGATGCCCATGCGGCGCATGGGTTCCAATTTTAATCCTGCTTGCCAGACGCGGTTCACGGTCTGATCCCGCAGAGCAAGGTTGGTGAATGGCGCCGGGCCGCGCAGGAAGCTCACGAAGTCGGACGCGAATAAGCTGTCATAGCTGAAGCCGGCGAGAATCGACAACTTCGGGTTGAACTCGTAGGTGGCGGTGAACGCATTACTGCGAACCGTGCTGCGGTAGTCGGTATCGAGCAATTTGCGGTTGCGTACGATCGCGCTGTCTTCGATGTAGAACTTCTCGGTGGGACGCACTCGAACGATGAACCGCCCTCCCACATCGGTATGCGGCGTCACTCTCGTATAGGATGTTCCATTCGTGGTGGACTCCACGTCCGCTCTCACTGTGACCATTTTGGTAGGTTGATAGTAGACACTTCCGATCGGCCAAACCGTGTGGATGTGTTTGGTCCGTGTCGGGTCCAACACCCCATCTTCGAGCATGCGAATATCCGTATTGAGATAGCGGATTCCGGCTCGGAAGAGCAGGGAAGCCGCTGGCGTGAACGCCATATTCAAATCCAGCGTCTGGGCCACGATGCGCCATTGGTTTTGAGAATCTCCGGTGGCCACGGTAGTCCCATTTACGCTGCGGAACCGCGCGTCGCTATCCACGGTGAAGTGGGAATAGCGGTAGTCGAACATAGTGCTCCACCATTCATTCACTTTGTAAGTCAAGCCCTGATCCAGCACCTGGTTGGGCTCGGTCACTTGAGCGCGTGTGGAAAGCGACACCAAATAAGATGCGACCGCGGTGCCTGCGCTGTTGGTGCGGGCGATCCCGTCCATACTCATGTCGAGCGAAGCAGGCCCACTGTAGCGATAGTAAAGGTAGGAGCCCCGCGCCTCTAGCCGGGGCAGGATCTTCCCGGTGTAAGAGAACTCGCTTACGGGAGTCTTCAAACGCCGGAAATCGGACCAGGAAACGCCGTTCAGCGGCTCCTTCTTGGTATTGGCATCATTTACATTAAAGCTGAGCAGAGGCGAAGTGAGATTCTTCCCATCCACCGCATCTTCAAAAGTCTGATAACCGAGGCGATAGTGGAGGGTCCAATTCCTGAGGGTATAATCGATGCCACCGGTGATTCGGTTGGACACCTCGTTAATCGGCGCAAACAAGTAGTACGGGTCGGCGCGCGCGAAGGAACCCCAGGTAGAAGACGAGCCAAAATAATCCAGCGAGCGCGTGGTAAAGGTCGATCCGTCGCGAGTGTTGCGATAATACTCGAAGTTGAATTTCAAGTTGTTGGTGGCATGCACCAGCAGGTTCACCGAACCCAATTTGCGAACGGTTGCCCAGTTGTGGTTTGAAGTCAGCCCGCTCAGTCCGTTGGGCAGAGTAGCCGCGTCGTTGCGGTCCCAATAATAATAGCTCTGGCGAAAATTCACCCGCAGGTCATACAGCCGGCTTTTGCGTACCGTCAGTTGCGCGGCGGCGAAGGGATCACCTCCGATTCCGCTTGCCGTAAGGGAGTAATCGTCGGCGAAGCGGTTCTCGCCGTCCTTGGCCTTGCCGAACAGACTGAAATCCAGCAGGCGAGGCCCTTGGCGCAAGTTGAACAACTCCTGGAATTTGGGCTTATATCCGCTGACGTCGGTGAAGCGGTAGCCGAAGGTCGCGGATCCAGAGTTCTCAAACCCTCCCCAGGAAAGCGGAGCTCCACTATCTGGCGGCTTCGCGCTATCCTGCGCCAGGAGACTGCCCGTGAGCATCGTGAAAACAAGTGTGATGGTGGTTTTCATCGTGTCCTCAGTGCAGGAAATTGACGTCGAAATTTGACCCGTGAATCGCAGCATGGCACCGCGTACAATCACCGCGTGCCTGGAAACTGAGCCGGCTGTGCGGTACGTTGGCGGCGAACGGGTCCACGTGGCATTGCAGGCACAGAAAACGGGTTTCTCGTCGAACCAGCAGCATCGCGTTGACGCTGCCGTGTGGCGTATGACACGCGGTACAGCCTTCGACTTTCACGGCGGAGTGCTCGAAGACAAACGGTCCGCGTTTCTCGACGTGGCACTGCGTGCAGGTCTCCCAGCCACTTTGGCGGAGTGTAGCCCGGTTGGAGGTGCCGTGCGTATTGTGGCAGTCGGTGCAATTCATGGCGCCTTCTGGAACACGATGATGCGTGGGCAAAGCGAACTGGGCTTGGATGTTGCCGTGGCATCCAAAGCACAATTCCGGTTGGGGTTTAATGAGTTGGCTATTGTGCAGCCAGCGGTTCTCTTCCGGCAGTTTGGGTACATTGAAGAAATTCCCTTGCGCCGTGCCCAGGCGTTCAGCCTTGGGGTTTTGCCCGGCTTCCACCAGGTGTATCGAGTGGCAACTGTTGCAGGCGACGCCGTGCTGGATGTGAGGAGAGTGCGTGAAATCCTTCTGATCGCGGTTACTCTGATGGCATACCAAGCAGCGTTCGGCGTTCTCTCGGGGATTCGCCTTGAAAGAGAAGATCAGTTTGTTGGCCGCGGCGGTCTTGGCGTCGTCGCCTTGGGAGGCCTCCTGGGCGTCCGCATGGGCCTTGCCCGGGCCGTGACACATTTCGCAGCCGGTCACGGAATCCGATTGCACGGGTTTGATGGCCGCGTGGTGGGTCTTGTTGAATTCCTGAAATTCCGCCGCGTGACAAGTCCGGCAGCGCTCTGCCCCTGCGTAGGCCGCGCCAGGCAATGGAGCCATAGCCGCTACGCTGATCGACGCCGCCTCCGGCGCTGCAGGACGTCTTTGGGCAGAAGCTGCCGTGCTGAACAACAACAATCCGATTAAGCAAGATTTGGAGGTGATTGGGCTCAGCATGTTTCCTCCCTCGGAGCACGTCACGCACCATAGGGGTGGACAGCCCTAAAGTGCTGTAACAAGGAGCGAGCGAGCCCGCTTCACTCTAGGTTATGCGAAATTTGCCCCAACGTCCATGACCTTGGAGCGTCACATCACGCAGCAAGCGAGCGTGAACCGCCAGAAGGACGCTGAGCGGAGCTAATTCTCCGGCTCGATGGCGTAGTACCCCTTGCGAGCCTGCGGCTTGTAATCCTTATTGGAAAGCTTGATATCGATCTTGTGATACGAACCATCCCGCTTGGCATTCGGCGGCTGGTAGGTGATGGCGTATTGCGACCGCATCTCATCCTGAATCTCACGGAAGATTTCATCCAGCGAGTGATTGCGATCCACGTGAAATACCTGACCGCCGGTCTCCGATGACATGCGCCGCAGCTCGCCCTCGCCACCGCCGCCAAAGCTGATGCTTCCGAACCCGCCGCCGTACGCCCCGCGATCCTGATAGTCGATGCTGTAAATAATTGCATCGCCTTTTTGGGCCGCCTCGATCGCCTTATCGCGCGAGATCTTGCTGCCGGTATCGACGCCGTCAGTGATCAGCACCAGCGCCTTGCGGCCTACCTCGCGTTTCATTTCGTCGTTGACCGCGAGATAAACGGCGTCATAGAGAATAGTGCCTGCCTGGTTCTGCATGGTGGGCACAGGCCCTGGATGCAATCCGCCCACGGGCACGCTCAAGCGCAGCCGCTTTAGCCCTTGTTGCAGCGAACTCGCAGAGTTGGTCAGGTCCTGTAGCAGCTCGGCCTCGGCTCCGAACTGAATCAGGAACGCCTGATCCTTGGGGCGCAGAACCTTCTGGAAGAATTGCGAGGCCGCCCGTTGTTCGGTATCGACCAGGCGCTCCTGGCTGGCGCTGGTGTCCACCAGCAGGCCGATAGTCAGCGGAAGGTCAGTCTCGCGCGTGAAGTTCTTGATCTGCTGTTCCTTGCCGTCTTCGTAGATCTTAAAGTCGCTCTGCTGGAGGTTGCTGATCAACGCGCCGCTCTTACCGCGGACGCTGGCCAGGACACTCACCAGGTTTACGTCTACCCGAATCGGCTCGTCTTGAGCCATAAGGACCACGGCCCCCGTGAAAGAGCCCAGGAGAACCGCCGAGCACACACCGAGCGTAGTGAGGGACTTCATAACTACAATGTAGGATGTCTGAGAGTCGAATAGAGTTCCATGCGAAAAGCGATTAACCACCTGAAGAAAGCCGACCCGGTCCTGGCCGCCATTATCCAGAAGGCCGGCCCTTACCGGGCCACCTATATGGAGCCGGTTTTTCAGACCCTGGTGCGTTCCATCGTCTACCAGCAACTCAGCGGCAAGGCTGCGATGACCATCTTCAAGCGTCTGGCGGAGGCGGCGAAGGTGACCCCGCTGACGCCCGAGTCAATCCTGAAAATGCGGCCGCAGAAAATGCGCATATTGGGGCTATCCAAGCAGAAGACCGTGTACATTCGCGAGTTAGCCAAACTGACCCGAGACGGCGCTATCCAGTTCGAGCGCCTGCCGGAGATGGAGGACGCTGCCATCATTGAAACCCTGACCCGCGTCAAAGGCGTGGGTGTCTGGACCGTCCAGATGTTCCTGATGTTCGCGCTGCAGCGTCCCAATGTCCTGCCGGTGGGTGACCTGGGCGTACGGGCGGCCATGAAGAAAGCCTACGGTCTCGCCGAGCTGCCCAAGCCGCAGGAAATGGAGTCCATCGCCGCGTCCTGGCACCCTTACCGAAGCATCGCCAGCTGGTACATGTGGCGGAGCCTGGAAAATCCGGGCGCGTTGTAAAACCCGCGAGTCAGTCCGCCGGGTTGGTGGCGAACACGGCCACTTCGACGGTGAAGCCGCGATCGTCCATTTCGAGCATCGCCTTGACTGCATGAGCGATCTCATCGCCGCGCAGTTTGCCCTCGGAAGCCTTCTGCGGAAAGCCAGCGGTGGCGGCAAAGCCGGTCAGCACTTCACTGGGATTGACCAGCATCACCCGGATATTATATTTACGCAGCTCCGCCCTCCAGCACTCGGTCATGCCGCGCAGCGCGAACTTGCTCCCGTAATAGGCGGTGCCGTTGGGCGCGCCACGCAGCGCCGCAGTCGAGGCGATATTGACGATGTTGCCGCGATTTCTCTTGATGAAAATCTTGGCGGCTTCGCGCCCCATCAGCATCGCTCCCGTGACGTTGGTGTCGAAGACGGCCTTGAAGCGAGCGAGTTCGAGCTCAACTAGTGGCTTGAACACGCCGACGCCGGCGTTATTCACCAGAATATCCAGATCGCCAAACTTCGCAAGGACCTCGCTATAAGTGCGCTCGACATCCGCTTCTTTCGACACGTCGGCCTGAATCCCCAGCGCGCCGAGATCCTTCGCGGCGGCTTCCAGGCGCGCTTTGTCGCGTCCTGTGATGGCTACTCGCGCTCCGTTTTCCGCGAGTGTCTTGGCGATCGAGTAGCCGATTCCGGCGCTTCCGCCCGTGACCAGGGCAACTGCATTTTTGAGATTCATGTTTGCTCCTGAAAGATTATAGCCGTTCGCAATCGCGCGTAGCGGGCGATGGCCCGCTGCGACAACTCAGAAAATGTTTTCCTGCCGTTTGAGGGTTCCGAAGGTGCCGATGTTGGCCACCGCGAACGAAACCCGGAACTGGCTCTCATCTCGGGTGCCGAGGTTGAAGCGCCCATATTGGACGCTTAAGCCGCAGCAATCGGTGTTGTAGGTCACCTGAGTTTGTGAATACTGCATGACGCCCTTGAGGTAATCGTAGTAGGCGCTAAACCCGAAGCTCAATCCTTTTCGGGTGTCCGAGCCGTAGGAAAAGACGCCCCGGAATTGATTGGCGCTGGGAGCAATGACCGGATTGGTACTCACGTGCGACTGCCCCACCGAGACGTGGTATTGCTTGTAGCGCCCATCTACACTCAAGCTGCTGTTCGCGAAGCGGTGGAATAGGGGATCGTAGTCGGTGCGCCACTCGAGACCTACTCGAGATTGAACGCGGAGGACGCTGGCTATCGGCGACGAACGCCGTGCACCGTCCAGGAAGCCATAGCCGGTCAGATCCAGGGAACTCTGAATGACGTTGCGCTGACCAGGAATAATGGCGCCGCCGAAGGTCGGGTCAAAGTAGCGGTCGTAGAGAAGCTGCCAGTTGACGAAGTCGGTGACCGTGCCGTTCTGGTCCTTGGACAGCAAACGGTTATTGAGGGAAAATTCCACCTGGTTGGTGTTGCTAAGCAGATCGGTTTCATCGAAGCGGATGATGCGGTTAAAATTGTCGATCCCGCCGGTGTATTGATAGGTGATCCGAGGTTCAATTACATGTTTTACTTTTGAGCCTATCCAATTGGGAACATTGAAGATTTTTTCTAGAGATGGCAGAATAACGTCGACCTTGGCGTCCCGCGAGCTTCGCAATATATTTTGCCCTGTGAAGATACCCGGGCTGACGGCACTGGATTCGTAAGAAGTCTCCCGGATGCCGAAACTGGGGACAATCTGAATTCCGGGAAGATGGAGAACCGTAGAGATTCGAGGGGCGAAATCCAGGCGCTCGACGAACTGACGGGTCTGGAACAGATTTTGGCTTCTGCGCAGCGATCCGGCACTCGAATCGAGTGAAACCCAAAAGGGCAAACTCGCCACATCCACTTGGTGTTCACGCTGGTTAAATTCCACCTCGGGGAGTTTGCGGATGGAAATATCATTGCCGGGCGTCGTGCTCAGGAAGTTGACGTTGTTCTGGGCCACCACATTGACGCCGAAATCCGACCAATGTTTCGTCACGAAGCCCACCGAATGAGTTTGGGAAAACACCGCTTCGTTGAAGGATTCCGTGAACTGCTGGCGGAAAGCGAAAGATGTGATGTAATCCAACTCCCCGCGCGCCAGCCAGCCTCCGCCGAGGTCGGAGGTGACGTGCCCCAGGACCAGCGCCCCGCTGGCCGAGGGGACCAGATTGCGCTTATCGTTAACGCCGTCGACAAGTACATCAAAAAAGGTCTTTTGGGCCGGGTCGCCCCGGATGTCGAGATGATGAACCAGACCAGCCTTACTAAAATACTGGGCGCGATAGGTCAGATCGTAGTTGCGATTTATCGCCCAATAATAACCCGCTCCAAATTCGTACCCGCGAATCGAGCTATTCCCTATGGTGGGGAGGAGGAAACCACTCTTACGCGGCTCTTTTTTAAGGGATTTATAAAAGTAGGGAAAATACACCAGAGGCACCCCTCTCAGATAGAACCAGGAACTGCGGGCGGTCGCGTGGTCGCCGGGAATCACTTCGAACCGTGGACCCTTGACGCGCCACCAGGCCTTGGGCAGGATGCAATCCGTCAGGAACCCGTCATGGAGGATGTAGTGATCCTCGAGACGCTCCGCCCATTTTCCTTGAAAATAAAAGGGAGTTTGCGTGATCAGCAGGCCCCTCCGAGCCTGGATTCGCGAGGTAGCCGATCCGCTCACTTCGTAGAACTTTCCGGTCTCGGTATTGACGTTATACTCTGCGTGATCGCAATCCAGCTTTTCGCCGCGCACGAAGTGCTCGAAGTGGACGTGTCCCCGCGCCTCCGTATCGCCTGTCTCCGTGTTGTAATCCAGTTCATCCGCCCGCAACAGCATGTCGGAAGTCTCCATCCGGACGCTGCCCCGGAGATGCCGCATGATGCCTTTGGCCTCCTGGGTAACGGATTCAATATGGACGTGCTCGGCGTCAGGGGCGCCCGGGCGCGGCGGGTTGACCTTCTGGTCGGGATTGATGCTGAGAGAAGGCGGGGGGCTGGGAGGGGGTAAAGCAGGGCGATAAACTTGGGCCCCTAAGTGGGGGAAGGCAAAGCTC
>Ga0068858_100007278_pt1 | contig 10723 bp, 9 predicted proteins | sample KBSSwiS12_FD_66589 | JGI IMG/M metagenome (GOLD analysis project Ga0068858, IMG submission 66589) | Switchgrass rhizosphere microbial communities from Kellogg Biological Station, Michigan, USA - KBS Switchgrass S1-2 | ecosystem: Host-associated > Plants > Roots > Rhizosphere > Soil ... | reverse complement strand
GGGTCAACCTTACGGTTTCGTTGGTCCGACACAGCGATGGCACGCCCGAGTTCTTCGTGTCGGTGATCGAGGACATTTCGGCGCGAAAGATAGCCGAGGAAGAGGCGTTACAAGATGCCCTTACCGGCCTGCCCAATCGACGCGCCCTGCTGAAGCGGCTCGCTGCGGAGCTCCACGAGCACAGCCAGAGGAGCGGCCCGCTCTGCGTGGCCTATCTGGATCTTAACGGCTTCAAGGCACTCAACGATCGCCACGGCCATGCCGAGGGCGACAAATGCCTGATCGCGGTCGCGAGCGCCTTGAAAGCCGAGCTGCGGAAAGCCGATGTCATCGGCCGCATCGCGGGGGATGAATTCGTTGCGATCCTTCCTAACACCTCGCGCGACGAGGGGCTGGCCGTGGCGGCGCGGTTGCGTGAGGCGGTGAACAATCTTTCGCGGCGGATCGAGCGGGATGTGAGCATCAGCGTCGGCGGCGTGATCGTCGATAGCGGGGTCAGTGCAGAGCATGTGCTGGCGGCCGCTGATCGCATCATGTACGTCGTCAAGCGCACCGGCGGCGAATGCCAGATCATCGATTGCTGCGGCCGGCCGGCACCCTCTCTCCAATAAGGCATTTCCGCAAGTCCGAACGGCTTTCAGAAGCCGTTCAGCCCGAACTCATGAACCTTCAGGCAGTCCCCGGCTACGCATGCAGATCCCTGCTCACTGCAGGTTCAGGCGCGAGAGGAGAGAACGCCATGATGCGTACTGCTATGCAATCTTTGCTGCTATGGGCGTTGCTTACGACCGGCGCGCTTGCCGTGCTGGCGGAGGAACCCGCCCCCGCGATCCCGCATGAAGCGTCGATCCCCTTCGTCGGTATGCGCTCGATCGAGGATTGGCGAGCCGATGGAGACGGCGCGCTCTACATCCAGGACGTTCATCGTAAATGGTATCACGCGACGCTGATGGGGCCGTGCACGGATCTGCCCTTCGCCGAGACCATCGGCATCGAAACGCGAGGGATCGATACACTTGATCGCTTCGGCACCATCATTGTCCGCCACCGGCGCTGCGCGATCCAGAGTTTCGTTGAAAGCGGTCCTCCGCCGAAGAAGAGCAAGCCGCATAACCAGAAGGGCTGACAGTCGCCGCTTCCCGGTTTAGGGGCGCGCGGTGCATGGCTGGATCATTATCGACAAGCCGGTCGGGCCCGGTTCGACGCAGATAGTCTCAGCCGTCAAACGCGCGCTCAGGCTTGGCGGCTATCCGAAACTCAAGGTTGGTCATGGCGGCACGCTGGATCCGCTGGCATCGGGCGTGCTGCCGGTAGCGATCGGCGAGGCGACCAAGCTGGCGGGACGAATGCTCGACAGCGACAAGATCTATGACTTCACCATCCGTTTCGGTGAGGAGACCGCTACGCTGGATGCCGAGGGGAAGGTGGTCGCCACGAGCGGTGTTCGCCCGACGGGAGCAGACATTGAAACGATCCTGCCCAGCTTCACGGGGCCGATCGCGCAGATTCCCCCTGCGTTCTCCGCCCTCAAGATCAACGGCGAACGCGCCTATGATCTTGCGCGTGCTGGCGCCGATGTCGTCTTGGAGCCTCGTCGCATAATCGTTCATTCTCTCAATGTCGCGCACGGGCCAGGGCGTGATCCCATCGAGGAGATCACCCTTACCGCCCATGTTTCCAAGGGAACATATATTCGCAGCCTCGCCCGCGATATTGCACATGCGCTCGGCACGGTCGGGCATGTTACGATGCTCCGCCGCACCAAGGCCGGCCCGTTCACCCTTCAACCGGCGATTTCACTGGACATTCTCGAAGAAAAGGCTAAGGCGCGCACCCTTGAAGAACTCCTCTTGCCGTTGACGGCGGGGCTGGACGACATCCCGGCTCTCTCCGTCACCCCCGATCAGGCAAGGGCGCTCCGCGAGGGGCGAAAGCTGATCGGGATTGCCGCCACGCCCGGCCTGCACATTGCGATCTCGGACGCTGTTCCGGTCGCACTTGTGCAAGCGGAGGGCTCTGAAATCAGGGTGGTGCGCGGCTTCAATCTGTGACTCGATGTCGAAGGAAGAAAAATGTCGATTACTGCCGAGCGCAAGCAAGCTCTCATCAAGGAACATGGCCGCAGCGAGGGCGATACGGGTTCAACCGAGGTCCAGGTCGCCATCCTGTCGGAGCGCATCGCCAACCTCACCGAGCATTTCAAGAGCCACGCCAAGGACAATCACTCGCGCCGCGGCCTGCTGATGCTCGTCAACAAGCGCCGCAGCCTGCTCGATTATCTGAAGCGGGAAGATGCGGGTCGCTATAATGACCTGATTACGAAGCTCGGGCTTCGGAAGTAACCAGGGGCGCCTTCGGGCGCCCTTTCCAATTCCGGCCAGGCGCAATCCGGCGCAGGGCGGGACAGACGGGCGGATGTCCCGTCGCACGGGCCAAGATTGGCCCGCACACAGGCCACCCGGTGCATCTGGCGCCGGGTAGAAGGAAATGACATGTTCGATATCAAACGTGAAGAAATCCAGTGGGGCAATGCGAAGCTCACTCTGGAAACGGGCAAGGTTGCCCGTCAGGCCGACGGCGCGGTGATCGCGACGCTGGGCGAAACCGTCGTGCTGTGCGCCGTCACCGCCGCGCGCAGCGTCAAGGAAGGGCAGGATTTCTTCCCGCTCACCGTCCATTATCAGGAAAAATATTCAGCCGCTGGCCGCATTCCGGGCGGCTTCTTCAAGCGCGAACGCGGCGCCACCGAGAAAGAGACGCTCGTCTCCCGCCTCATCGACCGGCCGATCCGTCCGCTCTTTCCCGAAGGTTTCTACAACGAGATCAACGTCATCGCCCAGGTGCTGAGCTATGACGGCGAGAACGAGCCGGACATTCTGGCGATGGTCGCGGCTTCCGCTGCGCTCACGCTGTCGGGCGTGCCTTTCATGGGCCCGATCGGGGCGGCTCGCGTCGGCTATAAGGACGGCGAATATCAGCTCAACCCGACCGATGCGCAGGTTGCCGAGGGCGAACTCGATCTCGTCGTAGCCGCCACCGGCGATGCCGTGATGATGGTCGAATCCGAAGCCAAGGAATTGTCGGAAGAGGTGATGCTCGGTGCCGTGCTGTTCGCGCATGACGCGAGCCGCAAGGTGATCGACGCGATCATCCGTCTCGCTGAAAAAGCCGCCAAGGATCCTTGGGAAATGCCCGCCCAGGCCGATCTCGGCGCTGCCAAGAAGAAGCTTAAGGATCTCGTCGGCAAGGATATCGCCGCCGCCTACAAGCTCACCAACAAATCCGAGCGTTCCAATGCGCTCAACGCGGCGCGCGACAAGGCCAAGGCTGCCTTCGCCGAGGAAAGCCCGCAGGACCAGATGGCGGCGATCAAGCTCATGAAGAAGCTTGAGGCCGAAATCGTCCGCACCGCCATCCTCAAGGATGGCCAGCGCATCGACGGCCGCAACACCACGCAGATCCGTCCGATCGTTGCCGAGGCGCATTTCCTGCCCCGTGCGCACGGATCGGCGCTGTTCACCCGCGGCGAGACCCAGACCATCGCCACCTGCACGCTCGGCACGAAGGATGCCGAGCAGATGATCGATGGGCTGACCGGGCTCCATTACGAGCATTTCATGCTGCACTATAACTTCCCGCCCTATTCGGTCGGCGAAGTCGGCCGCTTCGGCGCGCCGGGACGGCGTGAGGTCGGCCACGGCAAGCTGGCATGGCGCGCGCTGCATGGCGTGCTGCCCACCAAGGAAGAGTTCCCCTACACGATCCGCCTTACCAGCGACATTACCGAGTCCAACGGCTCGTCCTCGATGGCGTCGGTCTGCGGCGGCTCGCTGGCGCTGATGGACGCCGGCGTGCCGATCAGGCGCCCGGTCTCGGGCATCGCGATGGGGCTGATCCTCGAGGGTAAGGAGTTCGCCGTGATCAGCGACATCCTCGGCGACGAGGATCATCTCGGCGACATGGATTTCAAGGTGGCGGGCACGTCCGAAGGCATCACCACGATGCAGATGGACATCAAGATCGCCGGCATCACCGAGGAGATCTTCAAGACCGCGCTGCACCAGGCCAAGGAAGGCCGTGCGCACATCCTCGGCGAAATGGCCAAGGCGCTCGATCACACCCGCACCGAGCTTTCCGCTCACGCTCCCCGCATCGAGACGCTGAGCGTGCCCAAGGACAAGATCCGCGACGTGATCGGCACCGGCGGCAAGGTGATCCGCGAGATCGTCGCCACCACCGGCGCGAAGGTCGACATCGATGATGACGGCACCGTCAAAATCAGTTCGTCCGATCTTTCGCAGATCGAAGCGGCCAAGAACTGGATCATCGGCATCGTTGCCGAGCCGGAAGTGGGCAAGATCTACGCCGGCAAGGTGGTCAACATCGTCGATTTCGGTGCGTTCGTGAATTTCATGGGCGGCAAGGATGGTCTCGTCCATGTCTCCGAGATGAAGAACGAGCGCGTCAATTCGCCGAAGGATGTCGTCACCGAAGGCCAGGAGGTGAAGGTCAAGGTGCTTGAGATCGACAATCGCGGCAAGGTTCGCCTGTCGATGCGCGTTGTCGATCAGGAAACCGGCGAGGAACTGCCCGACACCCGCCCCCCGCGCGAACCGCGTGAAGGCGGTGACCGCCCCCGTGGCGACCGGGGTGATCGCGGAGATCGTGGCCGTCCCCGCCGCGATGGTGATCGTGGAGGACGTGACCGGGGCGATCGCGGCCCGCGCCGCGAACGTTCGGAAAAGTCGAACGACGATGACGGCCCCGCGCCCGAATTCGCGCCGGCCTTCCTGACCCGCGACGACGATTGAGCGCGTTACGACCCACCAGCAAGAAGGGGTTCGGGAGACCGGGCCCCTTTTTTGTCGCCTAGCGCGCAGAGCTGTTTATGCTGTCCGCCGGAGGATCAGCTCATGACGCTCGACAGCAATTTCGCCGGATCGATCCCGGCGGTTTATGACGAATGCCTCGTGCCGGTGCTGTTCGCGCCGTTTGCGGAGGATCTTGTCCGCAGGACCGTGGCAATTGCGCCGGCACAGGTGCTGGAGCTTGCCGCGGGAACGGGCGTGGTCAGCCACCGGCTGGCCGCCGCACTGCCCGAGGCGCAGATCGTCGCCACCGATCTCAATCCGGCGATGCTTGATGTGGCGCGGAATGGCGAGGTCGCGTCCAACCTTTCATTCCAGGCGGCCGATGCTCAGGCGCTCCCCTTTGCCGACCGCGGTTTCGATCTTGTGGTGGCGCAGTTCGGCGCCATGTTCTTCCCCGACAAAATCGGTGCTTATGCCGAGGCGCGACGCGTCCTTAGGAACGGCGGCACGCTCATGTTCAATGTCTGGGACCGGCTGGACGCCAATATTGGCAGCGCCGCCATCCATCAGGCTGTGTGCGAGGTCGTGCCCGAGCCGAAGCCCGCGTTCATGCCGCGAACGCCCTTTGGATATTATGACGCTACGCTGATCGAAGGGCAGCTCAGGGCGGCCGGCTTTACCGAGATCAGCATCGAACATGTGGAGCGTCTTAGCCCGCCCGGCAGCGCGGCGAAGCTGGTGCGCGGCATGTGCCTGGGCAGCCCACTGGCGAATGAGCTGGCCGCTCATCCCATTGTGGTGCGCGAGCAGGCGCTTGCCGCTGCGACCGCGGCCGCGGAAGGGGAAGAAGCCAAAAAGCCGCTTGCCATGTCAGCCTTGGTGATCATCGCGCGAAAGTGAAAGGACTAGGCCTGCTCCATCATCAGCCAGCGGTCGCCCCCTTCAAGTGCCAGCGCAGTCAGCAAACCAGTGCGATAGGCCCCGGTATCGATGCCGATGCGGTTGTGCCGGATTTGCGGCTCGTCGCTGATGCTGTGGCCATGTACCACGATAACCCCGTGATCGCGTTCATCGCGCAGGAACGGCTCGCGAATCCAGCGCAGGTCGGCGCTGATCTGGCGGGCGAGCGGCAGGCCGGGCCGGATCCCGGCATGCACGAACATATAGTCGCCGATGGTGACCTGATCGACGAAGCTATCGATGAAATCGACATGGGTGCGCGGCACCACCTTGCGCATCGCGTCGGAAAGCTGCGGTCCCTCAAGCTCGAACAGTGATGGTTCGGCGCCATAGCTCAATATGGTCTCGCGCCCGCCAAAGGAGAGCCAGCCGATCTCCTCCGGCACGGCATGTTTCGCGATCGACGCCAGCATGGCCTCCTCATGATTGCCGGTGAGGAAATGGAAGTTTGCGAAATCGTCCCGGTGGCCGCGCAGATATTCGATCACCTGCGCCGAATGCGGCCCGCGATCGATCAAATCGCCGAGCAGCACGACATGCACGTCGGCAGGCCCGCGCGTTTCGCTGTCCTGCCTGATCCGGCGCAACAGGGGAATCAGCAGATCAAATCGGCCGTGCACGTCGCCAATGGCATAGACGCGGACGCCATCCGGCACGCGCGCCTGCTCCAGGGGGCTCGCACTTTCATGGCTTTTTTTGAACATGGGTAAGGACCAACGCATCCGCGCCTCTTGCGCCGCGCGCGCACCGCACGCAACTCCGCTGTGCGACGAGATCAAGCCAGCAAGCGACCAGATGCGTCACATGAGAGTCTGGCCTGCTCGGCGCTTAAAAGCCGAGCGTAAACCGTATCGCTGCGCCGACGTCATTGGAGAGGGAGGCGATGTTTCCCGGCTCACGACGCAGGTAGAGGTTGGCGTCGATCCAGCCGGCGCCCAGCATGCGGCCGTAATTGCCCTCGATATCCAGTTCCCGGCCATGCGGAGCGAGGTCGAGGATGCTGTTCGAATAGCTGGTGGTCAGCGTTGCGTAATCATAGCCGGAAGGCAGCCGCAGATGATAGCTGCCCGCCGAGACCCGCAAGGGCTGCGCGAGCCTGAAGCCGATCCGATCGGTACGGCCTTGTCGGACGAGATCGAACGCGAAGGCGTTGCTCGCCAGCCGGCCGCGAGTGAGCACGCCGCCGGTGTCGGCGCTGGTCAAAGCTTCCCGCCATTGGCCGCGCAGCGTCCAGTGCGGATCGAGCGCCAGGGCGAGGTCGAGGTCGGCAAGCCGGGTCGAGGCGCCGCCGCCGCCCAATGCGGAACCGAAACGCGCCCCGAGGACAGAGCCGCTCTCCCGCATCATGCCGAGGGACGCGCCAATCCGGAGCGGCCCCAGGGCGCGATCGGCTCGAGCGGTGACCAGCGTGTAACGTGGAACGGTCTCGCCCAGTTGCTGCCGAAGCGCAGAGCCCTGCTCGCCGGTGACCGTGAGCCCCAACCGGCCTATTTGGTGACGAATGCCGAGCGCGATACCACGCTTTGCGTCAAATCCGGGCGTGTCGGCGGGCGCGTTGGCGATCAGCCATGATGCGGCCGGCGCCGGTGCGGCATCGATGCGCTCGCCGAAGCTGGCGAAGGCGGTGGTGTTCTTGGTGAGGTTGAGTGACATGGCGCCGCCCACAGCGCGTGCGGCGATCTGGGGGTGATTGGAAAGCGCGCTGGCGTCGCGCCCGGCCCAGCGCTCGACATTGCGGTCGGCCAGGCTGCGCGATCCTGCAAACCGCATGGCGACCGAGGCGCCGCCGAGGTCAATCATATTGCTCCGGACATCCTGCCCGATCGCCGTGAACAGCGGCCGGCTGGCTGCCATTCTCGCGACCGTGCTGGCGAGGTTGAGACGATAAGCGCGCTGATAGCTGTCCAGGATCACGGCCTGGGGCGCCGCGGAGGCGCCGGCATCGCCCATTGCCGGTGAAAGCACCGCATTTTTTTCAAGCGACACCGGCACCGCGCTTCCCGCGAGCGAGGTCGATCCCTGCGGCTGGAAGGCCGAGGCAAGATTGAGAATGCCCCGGCCATAGACGCTGTCGGTTCCCGCTGCGCCGGCATCGGTCGCGGTCGTCATCAGCAGGTTCACGATTTGTGTGGCCGTCAGATTGGGAAAGGCCTGGGCGAGTAACGCCACCGCGCCCGAAATCCCCGGCGCGGAATAGGATGTGCCGGAATAGAGGAAGGCGGTGCCGTTGTTGTCGAAGGACCGCACGCTTTCGCCCAACGCGGTCAGATAATATTGGCCGAAGCTGCCTGCCGGGTTCGAGAAGGCCGACTTGATGTAGCTGGCGTCGTGCGAGCCCGCTATGATCACCAGCCCATGCGCATTGGCCGTGCCTGCGACCTGGGCGAAGCCGTCCGGCTGCGTCTCCGCAACGGAGCAGTCCTTGCTCACCTGGCCGCAATTGCCTGCGGATACCACGACGATAATGCCGGCGGTGGTGGCGCGACTGACCGCAGCCTGAAGATTGGCGTCCATGGCGTCGCCGCCCATCGACAGGTTGATGACGCGTGCGCCCTTGGTTCGGGCATAGTCAATCCCGCTGGCGATCGTCGTATCGAAGAACTGGCAGCCATCGGTTCCACCGCAGCTTCCCGGGTTGTCCGCTCTGAGCGCCAGGATCGTGGAGTTAAAGGCCATGCCCATGATTTGATTGCCATTATGGGCGGCAGCGGCGACGGCGGCGACGGACGTGCCGTGGCCATCCTTGGTGTCGCCATCGGCAAAGCCGCGGTTGCCGGCTACATCTTTGCTGGCAGGGTCGATTCGGCCGGTGAATTCATTGAGCGCATCGGTCAAGCCAGTGTCGATGACGGCGATTTTAATGCCGGCACCGGTAGCCCCCGCATTGTACGCCGCAACCGCGTGAGACGCGATGACGGCATTGGAGACCGTGTACTCCGCGCTATTCGTGTCGAACGCGGCGGGCGTCGGCGTTGGACTGGGAGTGGGCGTCGGACTGGGACTTGGCGTCGGAGTCGGGGTTGAGCCGACACCGCCACCGCCGCCTCCGCCGCAGCCGGCGAGCAGAAGCGAAAGACAGGAGGCGAGAAGGAGTGCGCGATGCTTTGCCATAGCCCCTTTGTTAACCATATGAATCTTACTGAAACGTCACCATAGGCGGATTATCACGATCTTGCGACACGTTGCTGCCCGCGATCCTCTCCGCTAGGCGCGGCGAATGTTGCCTGCTCTCCGCCATATCGATTGCTGGATCTTCGATCTCGACAACACGCTCTATCCGCCGTCGGCCGATCTCTTCGGGCTGATCGATATTCGCATGGGCCTGTTCATCCAAAACTTGTTCGGCTGCGATGCTGTCGAAGCGCGAAGGATTCAGAAAAGCTATTTTCATGACCATGGGACCACGCTGGCGGGCCTGATGATCAATCATGGTGTCGAACCGACTGAATTCCTCAATTTCGTGCATGATATCGAACTTGATTCGGTCGCCGAGGATCGCCGCCTGGTCAAGGCGGTGGCGGAGCTGCCAGGCCGCAAGCTGATCTTCACCAATGGCGATGCCGCTTATGCTTCGCGGGTGCTCGCAAGGCTCGGGCTTTCCGAAAGCTTCGAGACGATCCACGATATCCATGCCTGCGCCTATCGGCCCAAGCCGCACCCGGAAAGCTATCTGGAGATGGTGGCGCGGCTGAACATAATCCCCTCGACCGCCCTGTTCGTCGAGGATATGGCGCGTAACCTCAAGCCGGCCAAGGCGCTCGGCATGACCACCGTCTGGGTTAATAATGGCTCGGAACGCGGCAGTCATGAAGCGCATCCCGACTTCATCGATTATGAGATTGATGATGTGGGGCATTGGTTGGACGAGATCAGGGAGACCAGAAGCGCATGACCGCCGATTTGCAGACGACCGTCGAACAGGCCTGGGAAGAGCGGGATGGCGTGAATCCGGCCACCAAAGGCCCGATTCGTGACGCCGTAAACAGCGCGCTTGCAATGCTCGACAATGGTTCGGCGCGTGTTGCTGAAAAGCGTGACGGGCAATGGATCGTCAATCAGTGGCTCAAAAAGGCGGTGCTGCTCTCGTTCCGTCTGAGCGATATGGCGCTGATTTCAGGTGGAGCAGGCACGGGGCACTGGTGGGATAAAGTGCCCAGCAAGTTCGCTGGATGGGGTGAAAGCCGCTTTCGGGATGCCGGTTTCCGTGCGGTGCCGGGCTCGATCGTCCGTGCGGGCGCTTTCATCAACAAGGGCGTCGTGCTGATGCCCAGCTTCGTCAATCTTGGCGCCTATGTCGACGAAGGCACGATGGTCGACACCTGGACGACTGTCGGTAGCTGCGCGCAGATCGGCAAGAATGTGCATCTGTCGGGCGGCGTCGGCATCGGTGGTGTGCTGGAGCCGCTACAGGCGGGACCCGTCGTCATCGAGGATAATTGCTTCATCGGCGCGCGCTCGGAGGTGGCGGAGGGCGTGATCGTCGAAGAAGGCGCCGTGCTTTCAATGGGCGTCTATCTGGGCGCGTCTACCAAGATCATCGATCGCGCCACGGGCGAGATCTTCGTGGGGCGTGTGCCCGCCTATTCCGTGGTCGTGCCGGGATCCCTGCCAGGCAAGCCACTGTCCGATGGCACGCCTGGCCCCTCGCTTTATTGCGCGGTGATCGTCAAGCGGGTCGATGCCCAGACGCGTGCGAAGACTGGCATCAATGAACTGCTGAGAGACTGATCCCCGGCTGTTTGCCGTTGTTGGATCGTCAGCCCTGCCAGTTTTTCAGCGCTAGCCGGTAAGTGCGTTCGGCTTCGTCCCGGGCCCTTTCAATTCGCTTCGCCTCTGCCGCGTGGCGGGCTTCCATTTTCTGCCGCTCGCGGGCGAGCGCCTGCTCCTTGCGCGCAAGGTCTTCATCTTCCTTTTGATGGCGCTCTTGCATTGCGGACAAGGCCGCTTCGGCC
>Ga0068858_100007277_pt1 | contig 10724 bp, 10 predicted proteins | sample KBSSwiS12_FD_66589 | JGI IMG/M metagenome (GOLD analysis project Ga0068858, IMG submission 66589) | Switchgrass rhizosphere microbial communities from Kellogg Biological Station, Michigan, USA - KBS Switchgrass S1-2 | ecosystem: Host-associated > Plants > Roots > Rhizosphere > Soil ... | reverse complement strand
GCTGCTTCAGGTCGAGCACGGTGACGACGACCCGCTTGCCGGTGTGGGTCAGAGCTTGGCGACGGCGCCGCCGTCGACGTCGAGCACCGCGCCGGTGATGAAGCCGGCGTCGTCGGATGCGAGGAACGCGACGGCGGCGGCGACATCGTCGGGGTGGCCTTGACGCTTGAGCAGCTGGATGCGCTGGTAGTGCGACCAGAACAGACCGTCGTCGCCCAGCATCGCCGCCCAGCGGTCGGTCATGATGCGGCCGGGACGGACGACGTTGACGCGCACGCCGTGCTCGCCACCTCGTCCCGCGAGGTGCTTGGCGAGGCCTTCGATGCCGGCCTTCGACGCCTGGTAGGACGCCGAGGGCTGGAAGCCGCCCATCTGGTCGAGCTCGTTGCGGCCGACGCCCATGATCGCCGACAACGACGACACGATCACGACCGAGCCCGAGCTGTCGACGAGATGCGGCCATGCGGCCCGGCACGTGAACATCGTGCCGTTCAGGTTGAGGTCGACGATCGCCTGCCAGTCGTCGGTGGGCTCGCTGGGCCACTGCCCCGCGCCGCCGCTGCCCGCGTTGGCGATGACGACGTCGAGGTGCCCGTGGACGGCGATGGCGACGCTCACGACGTTGGCCATGTCGGTCTCGTTCGTCACGTCGGCCGCCACGAACGCCACATCGCCGGCGAACGGCTTCTCCGGTTCGTGACGGGCGCAGGTCACCACCGCGGCGCCTTCGCGCACCAGGCGTTCGACCACGGCCGCGCCGATGCCCGTGGTGCCTCCGGTGACGAGCGCGACCCGCCCCTCGAACCGCCCGCTCACGTCCGTCATCCGATCACAACCCGGCGAGCAGGCGCTCGAACAGCGGCACGAACATGACGCGGTCGTCGGGCGTGGCCGGCGGCTCCATGCCGTACGCCACCCCGCGGAAGCTCATGCGCGTGAGGATGATGCCCATGCGCAGGGCGGCCAGTGCCTCGTACCACGCGAGGTCGTCGAGCACGGTGCCCGACAGGCGCTCGTACGTGGCGACGGTCTCCTCGCGCTGGAACACCGCCGGCACCTTCACCCCGTACGGCTCGGCCACGCCGGCGAAGAACGCCTGGAAGAAGGTGACCCAGGCGACGTCGACCTCGGGCGGGCCGACGGTGGCCATCTCCCAGTCGAGCACGGCGACCGGCTCGAAGTCCCGGTAGATGATGTTGCCGGGCCGGCTGTCACCCCAGTTGAGGACGCTGCGCTCGTTGTGCGGCATCGTCGCCGCCAGCATCTCGAAGGCCCGCTCGAGGATCGGGATCGTCTCGCCCTCGCGCGCCCATTCGTAGTACTCGCGCTGGTAGGCGAGCTGCCGAGCGAGCGGGGTGGCGCCGGGTACGTCGGGCCGCAGGAACGCGGTGTCGTCGTCGTCGGCGATCCGGTGCAACTGCACGAGCACGCCGACGGTCGAGCGCTCCATCCGCTGCCACTCCTCGGGCGTGCCCGCGAGGAACCAGCCGTTGGGATCGATCAGGAACGGTGGATTGTCGGACGGCACGACGCCCTCGACGGCACGCAGCACGAGGAACGGCACGCCGAGCCACGAGTCGGACGCCTCGAGGTGCACGATCTCGGGAACCGGCACGTCGGTGCGCGCCCGCACGAGGTCCATCACGCGCTGTTGGAGGGCCAGGTCGTAGGTGGGGAAGGTCGGATAGAGCGAGTCGGGTGCCGGCGCCAGCCGGGCCACGAGCGGGTCGCCGTCGAGCCGGAACAGCACCGTGTCGTTGGCCATGCCGCTGTCGGGCGCCCGGATGTCGGTGACCGCGGCGTGATCGCCCCGCCGCGCCCGGGCCCACGCCGTGAGCCCCGCCTCGAGCGCCCCCGGGTCTCGCCGCCACGGCGTCGTGATCCCCTCTTGCCCGTCAGCCACCCTGGCCACCCCCCTTGCCCGGTGACGGTAATAGCTCTAGAGCTTTGGCGCTGGGGGCGACCAGCGAGCGGTGGACGTCGGGTGGCGCCCTGCTTCTTGTCGGACTACGGGGCGATGCCGATGCGGGCCACGGGCTCGGGGGGCGCCTGCCGGCGGTAGAGCGCGCGCTCGAGCGAGTGTAAGAGGATGTTGCGGACCTCGCGGGGGTCGATCAGCTCGTCGAAGCCCAACGTCTGGGCCGAGCGGAACGACGCCTCGACCTCGAGCGAGCGGAGCATGGCTGCCTCGTCGGCGTCGGAGCCCTTGGCCCGGCTCATGGCCGCCGCCCCCATGGCACCCATGGTGGCGCCGGGGAAGGCGAACACCCCGGATTGCCCGTCGAACGGGATCATGCCCATCACCATCGAGCCGAAGCCGTACGCCTTGCGCAGCGTGACCTCGAACTTCGGCGACGTCGCCAGCGTCTGGGCCGCGTACATGCGGGCCCCGCTGCGGAGGATGCCTTGCCGCTCCGACGCGCTGCCGGGCATGACGCCGGGGTTGTCGGACAGGAACACGAGCGGCAGGTGAAACGCGTCGGCGACGGTGATGAAGTGGGCGCCCTTGTCGGCGCCGTCGGCGTCGATCGAACCGGCGAGCACCAACGGCTGGTTGGCGATGACGGCCACGGGATGCCCACCGAGGCGGGCGAGCGCGCAGATCAACGAACGCCCGAACGCGGGCTGTACCTCGAACCACGAGCCGGCGTCGAAGACGACGTCGATGACCTCGTGCATGTCGTATACGCGCCGGCCGTTGCGAGGGACGATGTCGAGGATGTCGGGCACCAGCCGAGGGCCGGTGTCGCCGTCGTCGACCTCCGGCGGGTACGACCACGCCGACGACGGGAAGTAGCGGAGGTAGGTGCGCACCAAGTCGAGCGCGCCGGCGTCGTCGGCGGCGACGTTGTGGATCAACCCACTGGGCAGCGCCACCGTCGGCCCGCCGAGGTCCTCCTTCGTGATCGTCTCGCCGAGCGACTCGAACACGACGGGCGGGCCGGCGGTGAAGACCGAAGCGTGCCCGCTCATCACCGAGAAGTCCGACATCGGGGCGACGAGCGCGCCGTGACCGGCCGAGGCGCCGAGCACCGCGGTGATCAGCGGCACGCGTCCCGAGCAGCGGGCCTGGGCGAGCAGGTCGGTGGGCGCGCGGGAGTGGCTGCGGCCGTCGGCGCGGAACCCCGCGCCTTCGAGCATCATGACGAGCGGCACTCGATCGGTCACCGCGATCTCGGCGGCGCGGTACCGCTTCGAGTTCGCCGCCTGGCTGATCGTGCCCGCCTTCACCGTGAAGTCCTCGGCCGCGACCATCACCGGCCGGCCATCGACGCGGCCCGAACCCATCACGATGGCGTCCGCCGGCGCTTCCTCGCCGCCGACGAGGGTGCCGAGCTCCTGGAAGGATCCGGGATCGAGGAGATGATCGATGCGGGCCCGGGCGTCGAGCTTGCCGGCGGTCCGGTGCTTGGTGAGGCGCTCCTCGCCGCCCATCGAGCGCGAGAGGGCCCGTCGTTGCTGGAGCTCCTCGAGGACGAGTTCCCACTCGCCGGAGCTTTCGGATTCACCCATGGTTCGTGCGGTTCCTATCGGCCGGTGAAGATCGGCGGGCGACTTCGGCGTAGGCGACGAGCGCTTCGCGAAGGTCGTCCGTGTGCACGTTGACACATTGGGCGAGACCTTCGGCCTCCTCACGGGCCACGACCTCCCACAGCTCCACCGATCGACGAGCGTAGGCACAACCCAACGCACCATGATGCGCCCCGTGAAGTTCATGGTCGAGTACCCGATCCAGTCCCACCGCGACGGCGGGGCGTGGCTGCAGCCCGCCAACATGGCCGAGTTCGCGCAGGTCGCCGAAGCGGTCGGGGTCGACGCGCTGTCGCTCACCGACCACCCGGCACCGTCGAAGAAGTGGCTCGACGCCGGGGGCCACGAGACGCTCGACCCGTTCACCGGCCGCCGCGCACTCGCCTGAACGGCGCTCCTCCCGCCAGCCTCGTCTTTGTCGGATCTGCCCGGCTGAGCCGGGCAGATCCGACAAAGAACGGCGAGGGGTGAGGGCGAGGCGGGTGCTCAGGCGAGGAAGGCGTCGAAGGCGGCGAGGTCGTCGATGTAGTGCCAGGCCTCGGTGATCTTGCCGTCCCTCAAGGCGAACACGACCGTCGAGCGCACGTCGAGGACGCGGCCCTCGTTCACCGCCGTGTCGTTCGCGACGCCCGCCACGTGGTCGTCGCTCGCCATGATGTCGATGACCCCGGCGTTGAGCGTGCCGCCGGCCGCTGCGCCGTAGGCGCCCAGCACCGCGAGCGTCGCGTCCCGGCCCACGTGATCGCCGCCGAGCGCGCTGGCCCCCGGGAAGTGCCACACGATCCCTTCGTCGAACAGATCGATCAGCACCGGGACGTCCCCCTTGTTGAAGGCGTCGTACCCGTCCCGGACCCGGTTGGCGTTCTCGATCGCTCCCATGACGTCCCCTCTGTTGGCGTGTGCCACCTATCCGGAGGCGCGGCGCCGATCAGATGACAGGGACTGGGTCGCCGGCCGCGCGGCGGCTCAGACATCGCGGTTGGAGGCGTGGATGTGGACCAGGCTCGGGCGATCGGTGCACACCAAGGCCTCGGCGAGCGCGGGTCGCAGATCGTCCGCCGCGGTCACCGTGAACCCGGCGGCGCCGCAATCACGGGCGTAGGCCGCGAAGTCGGGGTTGACGAGGTTCGTCTCCCACACCGGGCGGATGGCACCCAACTGCTCACGGCTGATCTTCGCCAGCTCGCCGTTGTCGAGCACCACGTGGGTGAGCGGGAACCCGTACTTCACCGCGGTGGTGACCTCGGCGAGGTACTGCCCGAGCCCGCCGTCGCCCGAGATCGACACGACCTTCCGCGCCGACCCCTCCCGGTGCACCGCCACCGACGCACCGATCGCCGCCGGCAGTGCGAACCCGATCGACCCGAGGTAGCCCGACATCAGCACGTCCTGCTGACCTCGGCACTCGAAGAAGTGCCCGAACGAGTAGGTGTTGTTGCCGACGTCGACGGCGATGACCGCATCGGGTGGCATCAGCTCCGACAGGACGCGGAAGACCAGCGCAGGATGGAGCCGGCCGTGCGCGTCCGTGAATGACTCCCGCCGCGCCTTCTCGGCGCGCCACCGCGCCCACCGCGTGGCGACGGCCTCTCGTTGCTCGGGCCGGCGGCGCGCCGGGACGCGCGCGTGCAGCAACGAGACCGCCCGCCCGATGTCGCCCCACAGAGGGACGTCGACGGGGTGGAACCGACCGAGCGCCATGCGGTCGAAGTCGACCTGGATCGTCGGCACGTAGGTGGCGATGGACGTGTGGTTCGAGAACGACGCGCCGAGCACGAGCAGGCAGTCGCTCCGGGCCATCGTCTGCGATGCGACAGGGATGCCAGAACGGCCCACCGTGCCGCACGCCAGCGGATGATCGTCGCTGACGAGCCCCTTCGCCTTGAACGTCGTGATGATCGGCGCGTCGAGGTGCTCGGCCAGCTCGACGACGGCGTCGCGGAACGGACGGGCGCCGTTGCCGCAGACGATCACCGGTCGCTCGGCATCTCGCAGCCGGACGACCGCTCGCTCGAGCTCGTCCTCCGGCGGGGCGATGGTGGCCGACGCGACACGACCGGCGCGCGGCTTGGGCGGCGGATCGGCCCGCGCCTCGAGCTCCTGTACCTGGTCGGGGAAGATCAGGTGCGCCACGTCGCGCTCGACGATGGCGTGCTTCATCGCCAGCGCGGCGAGCTCCGTCGCGTTGGAAGCAGACAGCACCGGCTGGCTGAACACGGCAACCGCTTCGAACGCCCGGTCGAGCGGGATCTCCTGGAAGGCACCAGGCCCGATCACCTGCGTCTGCACCTGCCCGGTGAGCGCGACGACCGGGGCCCGGTCGACCTTGGCGTCCCACAGCCCGGTCAGCAGGTTCGTGGCCCCCGGCCCGGCGATCGAGAAGCACGCCGCCGGTCTCCCGGTGAGCTTGGCGTAGCCGCTGGCGGCGAACGCGGCGGCGCCCTCGTGACGGATGCCGACGTAGGTGAGCCGTCCGTCCTCGGTCGCCCGCCGCAACGCGTCGGCGAGTCCGAGGTTCGAGTGCCCGACCATCCCGAACACGGCGTCGAGGCCCCAGTCGGTGAGGACGTCGACGACCTGATCCATCAACGATGGCGCGTCGACGACGACGGGCAGCGCGACCTCGACACCGCCCGACGCCGCGAGCCGCGTGGGATAGGCGACCGCGGCATCGGCGAACCCGCCCGGCGGGCGACCGGTCGACGGGTCGTACTCGTAGGCGTGCCACGGGCAGATCACGTAGCCGTTCTCGAGCTGGCCGTCGCCGAGCGGCCCACCTTGATGGGGACATCGGTTGTCGAGGACGCCCCACCCGTGGTCCGTGCGGGTGACGCACAGGGCCCGCCCACCGGCGACGACGGTCGTGACACGACCGACGGCGATGTCGGGCAGGTCGAGCGCCAGCCACTGGACCTCACCGTCGTCGGTTGCCTTCGTCATGGCGCGGCTCCTTCGATCATGGTGTCGTCGACTTCGGGTGCGGGGAGGCGGCGCGGATGGCCGCCGCGAACACGGCGGCGACCGCGGCATGACCAGCGGTGCTGGGGTGGAACCCGTCACCGCTGATCAAGGAGGCAAACGTGCCGTTGGCGATCCGGGCGACACCGGCGGCGTGCAGGTCGACGACGGTCGCCCCCTCATCGGCGCACACCCGGGCGATGGCGGCGTTGTAGCGGTCGACGATCGGCCGCACCAAGGACGCGGGGATCCCCATGCGGTCGACGACCGGCAGCGCTTCGATCGGCGGGGTGTTCGCCACGAAGACCGCGGTCGCGCCGCCGTTGCGCAGGCCGTGCACCAGCGAGCGAAGCGTCGCCTCGTACGACCCGATGCGCTCGAGTGCCGCGACGTCGTTCACGTTGAGCCACACCGTCGCGATGGTGGGCCGGAGCCGAATCGCCTCGGGGAGCTGCTGGTCCACCGCTTCGCCCACGGTCGAGCCCGACACACCGAGGTCGTAGAAGACAGTGCCGGCGGGCAGCGCCGTGCGGTAGAGCACCTGCGGCCACGACTGTCGGATCGGGTTGTCGGCACCGACGCCGACGGTCTCGCTCGCGCCCACCGCCACGTAGACCGAGCGCGGCCCGGCGGCCGCCACCGGCACGTCGGCAGCGCGGTGGCTCGCCACGCACCCGGTGCCGAGGTAGGCGAGCACGGCGACGAGCGCGAGGAGGGACTTACGCATCGACGGCCTCCCGGGCCGGCAAGCGGGCGGCCCGCACGGCCGGCACGGCGCCGGCGAGCACGGCCAACGACGTCGCGCCGACGACCGCGCCCAGCATGACGATCAACGGTACGACGGCATGCGTCCCGGCCAGACCCTGGCTCGTGAGGTAGCCGTTGACGACGGCGCCCACGGTCCGGGCGATCGCCACGCCGAGGACGGTGCCGATCAGACCACCGACGAAGCCGAGCATCCCCGCCTCCAGCAGGAACACGTGCAGCACGTCACGGTCGCGGGCGCCGATCGCCTTGAGGACGCCGATCTCTCGCCGTCGTTCGCGGATGGCCGCCAGCAGCGCGTTGGTGATGCCGAGCGAGGCGATCAGCAGCGCGATGAACCCGATGCCGCCCAGCACGATCTCGACGACGTGGAGGTAGCGCTGGACCGCGGCGACGAGGTTCTCCGGCGCGCTCGTCGAGTAGCCGATGCGGTCGATCGCGGCCCGCACCGGTGCGACGTGGTCGAGCCCGCTGGCGACGACGAACAGCCCCGTGTACGGCGACGTCGACGACCCGACCTCGCGGCCGTGGTCGTCGCCGCTGTTCGTCCAGTCCCGGGCCGGCTGCGTCTGCTCGATGGCGGCCAGGATCTCGCCGTCGGCCGCCTCCTGGGCGACCACACCGACGACGGTCTGGCGCGTCCAGCGGACGCGGAAGACACGATCGCCGGAGTCCTGGTCCTCGACCCGTGCGGATCCGATCTCCAAGGTGGTGCCGACGACCTTGTCGGCCGCGGCCTTGGCGAGCCCCAGGCGAGCCAGGTGCGCCGGCGTGACCGCCACCTCGGTCCGGGAGCCGACGGCGGGCAGACGACCCGAGAGCACGGTGATCGGAAGCTTCGACGCGAGGCGCAGGTCGATGCCCACCACGTCCTCGAAGAGCACGCCGCCCGGGTCGCGCCGGCGCAGCTGGGGATGGGCCACGGAACCGTCGGCGAGGCGCAGCGGGTCGTCGAGCGTGACGACCGCGTGCGTGGCGACCACCCGCACCACGGACCGCACGTTCGGGAGGGCGCGGATGCTCGCCAGCGCCGTGTCACCGAGGTCTCGCGGCGCGCCCGGACGTGGCTCGTCGGAGTCGAGGGCGGTCGGGTTGGGCGCCGCAGCGGCGACGTGGATGCCGGCCAGCGGACCTCCCTTGCTCAGCTCGCCCAGGACGCGCGTCTCGGCGGTGCGGGCGATCGTGAGGAGGGCGACGAGCAGCGCGGTCGCCAGAGCCACCGCCATCACGGTGAGCGCAGCGCGCCCCGGGCGCCGCCGCACGCCGCGCAAGGCCAGCACGAACGCGTCGATCGCCGTCATGGGCGCACGACGCGTCCGGCGCGCAAGGCCACCCGCGTCGGCGCTCGGGCGGCGATCGATCGGTTGTGGGTGACGACGACGAGCGTGCACCCGTGCTGAGCGGGCAAGGTCTCGAGCAGCTCGACGACGGCAAGGGCCGAGTCCTCGTCGAGGTTGCCCGTCGGCTCGTCGGCCAGCACCAGGCGCGGCCCGTTCGCCAAGGCGCGGGCGATCGCCACCCGCTGGCGCTCGCCCCCCGACAGCTGGAGCGGGCGATGCCGGGCCCGGTCGGCGACGCCGACGCGGTCGAGCAGCTCGAGGGCGCGGCGGCGTCGTTCACCAGGACGTCGGCCCGACAGTGTGGCCGCCAGCTCGACGTTCTCCTGCGCGGTCAGCGCCTCGAGCAAGCCGAAGTGCTGGAACACGAAGCCGACCGTCTCGCGCCGGTACGCGGCGAGGGCGTTCCCGGCGAGTCCCGTCAGGTCGACGTCACCGACGCGAACGGTCCCCGTCTGCGGCCGCTCCAACCCGCCGAGCAGCGCCAGCAGGGTGCTCTTGCCGGCGCCCGACGGGCCGGTGAGCGCCACGTGCCCACCGGCCGGCACGTGCAGCGTGACGTCGTCGAGCACCACGAGCGCGCGCCCGTCGGTGCGGTACTCGTGCCGCAGCTGGCGCACGTCGATGGCGACGGTCACCCCGGACAGGGTCCCACAGCTGTCCTCGACCGCGACGTCGCGAGTGGAGGCCGGCGATCAGCGGTACTCCGGGTTGGCGAAGTCGAACCGGCAACCGGCGTCCCACGCGGCGCGCTGGTTGCCGTGGGCAGGCATGCCACCGGCGTCCTTGAGGAGGCGCGCCACGTGCAGCAGGTTCCACGCCAGGAACGTCGTGTTCCGGTTCGTGAAGTCGTTCTCGGGGCCGCCCGATCCGGGATCGAGGTAGGAGGGACCGGGACCCGCCTCGCCGATCCATCCGGCGTCGGCCTGCGGCGGGATGACGTAGCCCAGGTGTTGCAGCGAGTAGAGGATGTTCATGGCGCAGTGCTTCACGCCGTCCTCGTTGCCCGTCACGAGGCAGCCCCCGACGCGGCCGTAGTAGGCGTATTGGCCGGCGTCGTTGAGCTGGCTCGAGTTGCCGTACAGCCGCTCGATCACCTTCGTGCACACCGACGACTTCTCGCCGAGCCAGATGGGCGTGCACACGACGAGGATGTCGGCGGCTTGCACCTGGGCGAAGATCGCCGGCCACTCGTCGGCCGGCCAGCCGTGCTCGGTCATGTCCGGGTAGACGCCGACGGGGATCTCGTGGTCGACCGCGCGGACGAGATCGACCTGCACTCCCTGGCGGCGCATGATCTCCATGGCGATCGACGCGAGTCCTTCGGTGTTCGAGACCTCCGGTGAGCGCTTGAGCGTGCAGCTGATGAACAGCGCCCGCAGGTCCGAGAAGTCCCACCGGCTCTGCGAGCACAGCTCCTCTTGCATGGCGTTCAACGTCATGGTGTCTCCCTCACGGTCGCCGCGACGCCGCCCGTCGCGTCGGCACAGGCGCACCGGCGCGTCGCCGGCACTTGCTCGATGGCGGTGACGAGGAGGCTGCGGAGCCGGTCGAGGTTGGCGTCGAAGAACCGCAGCACCTCCTCCATCGCCACGGGTTCGACGCCCTCGATGCCCACGTCGTAGTCGGTGACGAGGCCGATGGCGGCGTAGCACATGCCGAGCTCCCGCGCGAGGTACGCCTCGGGGTGCTGCGTCATGTTGATGATCTCCCAGCCCTGGCTGCGGTACCAGCCGGATTCGGCACGCGTCGAGAAGCGCGGCCCCTGGACGACGACGACGGTGCCGCCGTCGTGGGCCGGGACGTCGTTGGTGGCCGCGGCGGCGACCGCGCTCGCGCGCAGCTCCGGGCAGTACGGATCGGCGAAGGACACGTGGACGACGTGGGGGCCGTCGAAGAACGTGTCGGGACGACCCCACGTCCGGTCGACGAGCTGGTCGCAGACCACGACGTCTCCGGGGGCCACGTGGCGCTGCAGCGAGCCGGCCGCGCACGGGCCGAACACGCGCGTGACCCCCAGCTCGCGCATCGCCCACGCGTTCGCTCGGTAGTTCACGCGATGAGGCGGCAGCTCGTGATGCCGGCCGTGACGCGGCAGGAACGCCACGGTGCGCTCAGCGATGCGACCGATGG
>Ga0068858_100007276_pt1 | contig 10724 bp, 7 predicted proteins | sample KBSSwiS12_FD_66589 | JGI IMG/M metagenome (GOLD analysis project Ga0068858, IMG submission 66589) | Switchgrass rhizosphere microbial communities from Kellogg Biological Station, Michigan, USA - KBS Switchgrass S1-2 | ecosystem: Host-associated > Plants > Roots > Rhizosphere > Soil ... | reverse complement strand
ACTGGACGCCGTGTTAAGTCTCGACGGTCTCCAACGGTTGTTCACTGCCGTCGATGCGGTGCACCTGCCGCGTGCCGTCGCGAACTACATTTCACGACTCGTGGCGGCGACCCATCCGAAAGCCCCGGGCGCGCCGGAACCGGTGCGGAGTTTTATCCGCTACGGGAGTTCACCTCGCGGAGCAATCGCAATCGGAGCGATTGCTCGAGGATTAGCACTGCTGCGCGGCAAACCGAACGTGGGATTTGAGGAAGTGCGGCGTGTGGCGCTTCCGGCGCTGGCCCACCGGCTCGTGCTGGATTATGCGGCGAAGCTTGAAGGCTGGGATGGGCGACGCGTCATCGAAGCGATTCTTCAGGCTGTTCCGGACGTTGAGCGCGGGCTGCCGCAGACGCTGGAAGCAGTGAAGTCATGAGTGGAGAAGACATGTTCTCGAGAGACCCCTCTCCCTCCGGGAGAGGGTGCCGCGAAGCGGCGGGTGAGGGATTCGGAAGGCCTGAAAATCCCTCATCCGGCCCTTCGGGCCACCTTCTCCCGGGGGGAGAAGGGCCCACTGCGGCACGCTGGTTACTCGTCGTGATGCTGTCCCTTCTTTTCCCCCTTTCCTCCTTCGCCGAATACCGCACCTACGATGTCGAATCCCTTCACCTCACGATCGATACCGACTGGACGCCCCAAGGCGCAGCGGGTTATTTCCCGATACGGCTGGACATCACCAATCTCGCAGAAGCGAGAGAAATCGAAATCTACGCTCTATCCAACCGCTGGCTTGATCCTTACCGTCGAGGTGTCCGTCCGCGTTCGGTGTTCGGCGGTCTCGAGACCGGAAGAACCGATGTTCGTCAACGGGTTCGTTTGAAACGCGGGGACCGCGCGAAGCTGACCCTGCCACTTCCGGTCTTTGCAGACAGCGAGAGAGTACAAATTCAGATCCGCGAGAATGGGAAAACTCTGAATACTTCTAACTACTTCTCTTTTCAGAGTGGACGTCCGCTGACGGAAGCCGGTGCGATCGTGGTGTCGAGTGCTTCTTCCTCGCTTGCGGCGACGGTAGGGCTGAGGCCAATGGTTTCCAGCACGCCCCCTTATTACGGTGGAACCCGCGGCGTCGTCCCGGGAACAGCTTCGGGGTCCGGCCCCAAAATGGACATTAATCTCGAGCCTTCGCGTCTTCCAACAAACTGGCTCGGGTACACCACGCTTCGAGCCGTAGTTCTTGGGCCCACCGAATGGAGCGAACTCAGTCCTGCCCAACAAGACGCCTTGTTGATGTGGACGGCCAGCGGGGGAGATTTGATCTTTGCCGATGGTACTGTGGACACGCTGCTCGCTGCCGGCCAGGCGCCCGTTGGATTGCCGGGCCGACAGAATGTCCGTCCCTACTATTTGGGCAACATTCATCTTCTGAACTCGTCCGACATTCGTGCGCAGGAACTCTCCTACACGATATCTCAGCTCGATGCCGGAATTGCGATCCCCGATTGGGCCTTGCCGGCAACTCGCGCCTCAGACTGGGGCTCCATCGCAGAGCGTGGATTCCGCCTGCCAATCGACGGCAGTGGTAACGTTCCCACTCGAGCTTACCTTTCGATACTCACCGTATTCGTCGCACTGATCGGTCCGATCAACTACATCTACCTCTGGCGAAAGCGCCAGCAGGTTTTGCTTGTACTCACGGTCCCTCTCATCTCTGCCGCCTTTATTTTGCTGCTGGCGGGATACGGAATACTGAGCGAAGGTTTCGATGTTCGGGCAAGGGCAGTCACGTTTACGTTGCTCGACCAGAATTCAAAAAAGGCCGCGACTAGAGCGAGCGTCTCGCTCTACCCCGGTGGTGTCGCACACGGTGGCGGAGTGCGTTTTGACTCCGACGCCGCCATCTTTCCGCTCGGCGTTGACGGAATAGGGGTTCGCGGCGATATGGCTATGGACTTTACCGGCGAGCAACGGTTCCAGTCCGGACTCCTTCAGCCTCGAACTCCCAACAATTTCGAACAGATCAAGTTTCAACCCGGTCGACAGCGATTGAGTTTTGAACGCAACGGAAATGAGCTGAACGTGGTGAATGGTCTCGGTGCAAATATCAGGCGTCTCTACTATCGCGAAGGCGGCCAGATTTACGCACTCGGAAAGGAACTCGCTGCCGGAGAACGCGGCACCCTCAAGATCTCCACGTTCAAAGGCCCGGACCTGTGGGGCGAGGGTTTAAAGGAGACGCCAATCTCACCCAAAAAATTTCAGGACCTGGTTACGAAGCAACCGGACAACTCTTATCTTGCCGTGTTGGAGACGTCTCCCTTTTGGAGTCCCGGCGTCGATCGCGTGAAGGAAATGGGAAGCTTTCATCTTGTGCTCGGATACGCCGGATGGCAGCCATGAGCGATGTCATGCTCGAGATCGATGGGCTCGTCCGGCACTTCGACAAGTTGCGCGCAGTCGACAACATTTCCTTCAATGTGAAACGCGGGCAGGTCTTCGGCTTCATCGGTCCAAACGGAGCCGGCAAGACGACGACGATGCGAATTCTCGCAACTCTTGATCTACCTCAGGAGGGCGATGTGCGTGTAGACGGTGTTTCTGTTATCGAAGAACCGGAAATGGCGCGCAAGCTCACCGGATTCATGCCCGATTACGCTGGCGTTTATTCCACGACAACGGTCGAGGAGTATCTGGACTTCTTCGCGCGAAGCAACGGATTAAAAGGCGATGCTCGACGGAGCGCAGTGGAAAGCGTTATCGAGTTCATGGGCATTGGCGATCTTCGTGACCGGCATGTCGAGCGCCTGTCCAAGGGCTTGAAGCAGCGCGTTGCCCTGGGACGAGCCATTATTCATGATCCGCAGTTGCTGGTGTTGGATGAGCCTGCCGCGAACCTGGATCCTCGCGCGCGTATTGAATTCCGCACCCTGATTCGAGAGCTCGCCGCCGACGGGAAAACGGTACTCCTGAGTTCCCACATTCTCACGGAACTGTCAGAGATCTGCGACGCGGTTGCCGTGATCGAGAGAGGGAAAATTCTCGCGACCGGCACCGTCGAGGAAATCATGACGGGCCTGCGCCAGCACCGTGTTCTCTCTGTGCGCCTGCGCGTGGACAAAGACAGCGCCATGCGATTCCTACTCGAACAGCCAGACGTCGCGCGCGTGTTCGACGCCAACGACAGGCTGCAAATGGAATTCACGGGTGACGACGCTGCCCAGGCGGCGCTGTTGGGAAAGCTGGTAGGTGCGGGATTTCAAATTCTCGAGTTCAATGTGGAAGGAGCCGGTCTGGAAGATGTGTTCATGCGTATCACGGCAGGTAAAGTTCAATGACAGCGCTGATCTCCAGGCTTGACGATTGGAGCGATCGCGTCAGCCCGATTGTAGTGAAGGAAATCCGGCAGATGGTCCGCGGCCGCGAATTCTCTTACTCGTTTGGCCTGAGCCTGATCGCCGGCCTTCTCGTTGCATTCTTCGGGCTCGCCGACGCGATGACTTCCGCGGGAACATCGGGACCGAAGGTTTTTTCCGCGCTCATGGTTTGCCTTGGCCTTCTCGGCATTGCCGTGGTTCCCATCGGGACATTCAGCGCGCTTCGCAGCGAGCGCGCGGATCAAACTCTCGACCTGATCACTCAAACAGCTCTTAGCCCACGCAGCATTGTTGTGGGTAAGCTGATGACGCAATGGATCAAGTTGCTCACTTTATTCGCCGGGCTGTCGCCATTCGTCGCTATGAGTTTCCTGCTCGGTGGTATCGATCTGCAGACGATCCTGATTTCGCTGGCAGTTCTCTTCATGTGGTCCATGTGGGTGTGTGCCGCGTGCCTCTTCCTCTCGTCGGCATCTCAATCTCGAGCGATGGCCATTGCAGTATTCCTGGGTTTGGGCATCGTGGTCATCTTTGTGCTCGGCTCCGCCTCTCGCGTCGTTCTGATGATCCTGTTCGGCGCTCCAGGAGTGGCGGTGGGCGGACCGTTTGCAGTCTCAGCATCAGGATGGGCCCTCGCGGGAATAACTACAGTTTGTTTCGTCAGCATGGCCAACCTGGTGCTGCTCGCGGAAAACCGCCTTTCCCTCGCAATTGAGGATCGCTCCACAGCCTTGCGTGTGGGCTTTTTCGTTCAGTTCCTATTGATTCTGACCTGCCTCGTCGGTCCGATGTACGCGAAGGCGGCAGGGTACACCGCAGCCGATGTGCTCGACGGTATGGGCATTCTGGGGGGCCTTCATCTAGCCCTTACCGCCACCTTCGCGGTCACCGAAGATATGGCGCTCTCGCGCAGGGTGTTTCGAAGAGTGCAAAAGTCACTGTCAAAACCCTGGCTGGCGATCTTTCGACCGGGCGGAGGCCGCGGCGCCGCATGGATCCTTTCGCAGATGGTGATACTGCTGACGATCGGAGCTTCCCTCAACACGGGATCGCAGTTTCGATGGCTGCTGGCGATATGCGGCTACATTTGTTTTTTCACCGGCGTTCCGACAGTCATCTTTCGGCACATGTTCGGGAACGGAATCCGGACGGCTTACGTGCGCGCGGGAATCCTTCTGTTCCTTCCGATCGTTGCAATCTCTGCAGATCTTTTTCAGTACTTTCTCGTGCCCAGCCGCATTTTCGACGGAACGTTCTCTGCCTACCACGTGTTGAACCCATTCCGTGCGCTCGCCAACTGGCAAGAGGTTGAAAATCAGGGCTGGCACTGGGGACCTTTGATCATGGGCCTCGCCGGCCTGATCGCCTATCTCGACTTGTACCGGATGGGCCAGCGCCAGGACAAACATGCCACCGATTCACTTTGACTGGCCCGAGGTGCAGCGCGTCGCAGCGGCTTTTCGCCTTGCGATGCCGCGCTCGCCAGTCGGCGGCCGTCTGGGCGAGCGACTTGGATCAGGCACAGGCAGCTCTCTCGAATTTCAGGACTACCGTCAATACACGCTGGGCGACGATCTGCGCCATGTTGACTGGTCAGCGTACGCTCGATCCGAAGTCCTCGCTGTCCGGCTGTACCGCGAAGAAGTCGCGCCTCGGATTGATCTTGTGCTCGACGTGAGCCGCTCGATGACGGTAACCGAAGACAAGGGCCGCGCCTATGGCGAACTTTGCGCACTGCTTTCGTGTGCGTGCGCCTCGACCGAAGCGGACTCGCGCGTTGTGACGGCGGCGGCAGGCGAAGCACAGCTGCTCGAGCGGCCCGAACAGATCGAACGTTTTCTATCGTGTGACGCCAGACTGTCCGCTCTTGAAGAGCCGCATCTTCCGCTGCGCCGCCGCTCGCTTCGCGTCGTCGTCAGTGACTTTCTTTTTCCTCATGATGCCGACGTGCTCGTCGGACGACTTGCACGCGACGGGGCTTCTTTGGCACTCATCCAACTGACCCTTCCTGAAGAAGCCGATCCCTCCGTCGAGGGCGGGCGTCGAATGCAGGACGTAGAGGGCCACGGGGAATTCGATCTGGTCATCGATGAGAGGGCGGTTCGTGACTATCGCGAGAGATTTGGGCGCCTGCGCCTCGGACTCGCGCGAGCGGCTCGTCGAGCGGGCGCGAGTTTTTATCACGTCCTTGCCGGTACACCGCTTCGCCAAACCGCAAAGGCGCTGGCAGCAGCAGGGATTCTGGAGTCGCTATGATTTTCACGACGCCTCTGGGGCTTCTCGCATTGCTCGCAATCCCGGCCATCGTCGCGATCCATCTGTTCCGGAGACGCTTTCCCCCGCGATCTGTGGCGGGACTCTTTCTCTGGCAAGTCGTGCAGCAGAAACCGCAGGGCGGCGGAAAAATCACGAAGTTGCCCGTCACTGCCAGTCTGATTCTCGAATGCCTCGCTGCTCTGGCGCTTGCATTAATTCTTGGGGGCGCCCGCTTTACGCCTGGCAGCGTGAACGACCATCTCGTCATTCTCGTGGATGACTCTGCCTCAATGGCGGCGGTCAATGCACAGAACCAGAGCCCTCGCGATCGCGCCGCACAGCGCATCATGGATGAGGTCGAGCGATTCGGACGTGGCGTTCGCGTCACTCTCATCCAGAGCGGCGAACATCCAGCGGTACTTGCCGGTCCGGCAGCGCTTGTGATCGAGATGCGGCCTGCGCTCGAGAAGTGGAAGCCGCAGGCTCAGCACCATTCGCTCGCGCTGAGCTTGAGACTCGCCCGCGAGCTTGCAGGCAAAACCGGCCGCATTCTGGTGTTCAGCGACGAATCGCCTGAGTTCGAGCTGGAAGGAGTTCAATGGATTGCCGTTGGAGAGCCACTCGGGAACGTTGGAATCATAGCAGCCCAGCGCAGTCTCTCGGCAAATGCCGGAAAGGGCACGATTTCGCTCACGCTTGGGAATTCGTCGGGCAAGGAGACAAAGCGGCAACTTCGCCTTCTGGCTGACGGCAAGGATCTTCTGTCGCAGGAGATTACGGTCCCGCCGAAAGTCTCATCCATGAATTTGCCGATTCCTGCGGGACTGCCGCCCGTCACCGTTACGCTGTCGAACGACGCACTTCAGCGAGACAACGAAGTGATTCTCGTTGAGCCGCGGCCGCAGATTGTAAGCGTTGACAATCGATTGATGAAGGGACGCGGGCGAGATGCGTTGGATCGCGGTCTTCGTTCCATCGCGGGAATAACGCGTTCGGAACAGGCGCAGCTCGTGTTCGGTCCAGCGGAACTTCTGGATCACCCGCCCGAACCCGGAACCTGGCGTGTGGGATTTGGCCGCGCTCCAGCTCGGCTATTATCGCCAGGAAATCCGCAGGATCTGATTGGCCCCTTCATCCCGGAGAAACGCCATCCGCTGTTGCTCGGAACAACGCTTGCGGGAGTTGTCTGGGCCGGCGCTTTGCCCATCGATCTATCTGCGGTGCATCCCGTTCTTTCATCCGGCAATCAACCGCTCATCGGCATGCTTGGCTCGCGTCCTGACGATGGCATTCTCTTTAATCTGGATCTCGATCAGACGAATCTGCCACGGACACCAGACTGGCCGATCCTGCTTTCCAACATCGTGGAACTCCGGCGACAAAATCTTCCTGGGCCGGAGCGATGGAACTACCGTGCCGGAGAATGGATTCGAGTGCGTCTGGGACACGACCCCAAAGGCCCGCTGCGGTTTCAATGCGGCTCGATCACCAGAGATCTGCCGCCCGCACGCGTTGTGGAATTCACGGCCCCCGCGCCATGCCTGCTCGAAGTTCTGGAAGGCGACCAGATAGCGTTCCAGCTTGGCGTGAACTTTCTCGATGAAATTGAAAGCGATCTAAGTGACAGAGTGAGAGGAGAGTTTGGGAGGTCAAATCCAAGGGCAGGCGGAGTTCTTACCGAGGGCGGGCCAGAGGCGGACCCGCTGTTCTGGTCCTTGTTGGCCGTCGCCGGCTTCGCCATGTTCGCCAACTGGTGCTGGGCTCTGCCGGCAACAGGAGCGTCGGGATGAGGGAATGCCCCAAGTCATCGTGCGCCCTTCTCCCTCCGGGAGAAGGTGGCCTGAAAGGCCGGATGAGGGATCTACATAGCCTGAGAATCCCTCACCCGCCGCTGTCGCGGCACCCTCTCCCGGAGGGAGAGGGAACGCGCGTCTCTGCTTTCTTTCTGAAGCACCAGATTAGCGCTCTGCTCGAAAGGTCCCGCGCATGAACGCCTTCTACCTGCTGTTCCCCGAATTACTCCTGTTACTGGTCCCTCTGGCTTTCCTGCTTTACTGGAGAGGCCGCGCCCCTGGCCTCAACGGCGTGATCAGAACTCTGCTGATGATTCTTATCGTTCTCATTGCGGCAGTTCCGCTCGCTCGGATAGGCGGCGACGGAGTGGACGTAGTCGTCATCACAGACCTCTCGCGCTCGATGCCGGAGGGTAGCAGGCAACGACAACTGGAGCTTATCCAGTTGCTCGAAAGCCGGCGTGCCAAGGGAGATCGCGTCGGCATCGTGACATACGGGCGCGATGCCCGTATCGAACGCCTTCCGGAAGAGCTGAGCCACGCAGCGGCTTTCGTGCAGGAAGTCGATCCCGACGGCAGCGACCTGGGCGGCGCAATTTCACTGGCAGCGAGTCTGATTCCGAGAGAGAGACCCGGGAGACTGATCGTTCTCTCCGATGGCGAAGCGAACGGCGCGCCCGTTTTGGCCGCAGCGCACGAAGTCGCGGGTCGGGGAATCCCCATCGACTTCCGGGGGATCACGCGCAGCGAGGCCGCGGACCTGGCGGTAGAGTCTCTCGATTTGCCGGGTAATGTGGATGAACGCGAGCCTTTCCAATTCTCCTCATGGGTTCGCAGCGACCGCACGGTAGACGGTGAAGCGGTCCTGTTTCGTGACAACACCGAGATCGCGCGACGAAAACAGACATTCCCGGCGGGCGCAACACAGTTGACGTTCAGAGATCTCATCGATCATCCGGGGGTTTCGCGGTACAGACTCGAGTTGATCGCCGCCGACGATCGGGTACCGGAGAACAATGTCGGCACGAGTGCCGTGCGCGTAGAAGCGCCGGCGACGATCCTGTTGGTGAATTCCAGCGGCCGGCCGGACAACCTGAGCCGCGCGCTCAGCGCGGGAAAGCTGAACGTAAACATCACAACACCAAAAAACCTGCCGAAAGATGCCGCGGGCTTTCTGGCATTCAGGGCAGTCATTCTGGAGAACGTGCCCGCCAATGATGTCGGCCTTCAGTCGCTGATCGCGCTCACTCGATTCGCCACGGAGCTTGGCGGCGGCATTCTGCTCACAGGTGGCGGTGGGTCGTTTGGCGTCGGAGGCTACTTTAAGTCGGCGATCGATCCCTACCTGCCGGTTTCCATGGAGATCAAGAATGAACATCGCAAGTTGTCCCTCGCCATGGTTGTGGCGCTCGATCGGTCCGGAAGCATGGCGATGCCTGTCGGCGACGGGCGCACGAAGATGGATCTCGCAAACCTGGGAACTTGTGGTGCGATCGAGACGCTCGGGCCCTACGACGAAGTGGGAGTCCTGGCCATCGACAGCGCGCCGCACGTCGTCGTCGAACTGACACCGGCGTCAGATACCAAAGGTATCTGCGATCGCGTCCGCGGCATTCAATCGGAGGGTGGTGGGATTTTTGTGTATACCGCGCTCGTGCAGGCAGCCAACATGGTGCAGGCATCCGACAAAGGAACGCGTCACATCGTCCTTTTTGCGGACGCGGCCGACGCCGAAGAACCTGGGGACTACATCCGTTTGCTCGATCGATTGCGCGAACTCGGTATCACAGTCAGCGTGATCGGCATGGGGAGCGAACTCGATCCGGATGCCGCATTTCTGAAGGACGTGGCGATGCGAGGCGAAGGGCGTATTCAGTTCAGCGCAACGGTTGAAGATTTGCCGAGAATGTTCGCGCAGGAAGCGATCACCGTCGCGCGTTCGAGTTTCATCGGTGAGCCGACAGCCACACATGCCGTCTCCGACATGGTGCTGCTGGGCGACCTGCCAAAGTCGCGGTTCCCAAACGTCGATGGCTACAACCTCAGCTACCTGCGACCCGGCGCCACGGCCGGGGTGTTGACCGATGACGAATATCACGCGCCGGTCCTTGCATTCTGGCATCAGGGACTGGGCCGTATTGCTGCGCTGACAACTGAAGTCGATGGCAAATATTCGCGGAGCTTCAACGTGTGGCCCGATTTCGGAGCTTTTTCCGTAGGACTTGGGCGCTGGCTGCTTGGCGGCGACCCTCCCGAAGGAATTCACGCAACGATGGAGCGGGAAGGCGGACAGGGCATTGTTCGCGTCGAACTGGATCCGGACCGTAAGCGTGGCGGCCCTGAAGACATTCGCTCCGCATCGGCTGCGATCGTTGCGCCTGGTGACGCTGCGATCCCCCAGCAACGCATCGCCTTGTCCTGGGTCGGCGAAGATACGCTGGAGGCACGCTTCCCTATTCAAAAAACCGGTATCTATCTCGGGGCCATCGATCTGGGAAACCGGAAGGTGTTGCCGCTCGCGCCGCTGAGTCTTCCCTATTCGCCGGAGTTCGAGCCCCGTCTGGATCCGGATGAGGGAAGAAAGACGCTGATGGAGGTGGCGAGAGTTACAGGAGGAATCGATCGCACTTCATGGGACGACGTTTTTAATGCGAGCCGTCTGCGCGATCGTCAGGTGCGAGACCTGATCATCCCTCTCGCAGTGGCGGTATTGCTGCTCCATGTTCTGGAAATCGGCGGGCGACGTCTGCTCTTATTCGCTTCGGCGCACTCATGGTTAAAGCGTGTGAAGATTCCGCGGGTCCACCGCCCGGTGCGCGTGCCACCGTTTGAAGAAGCCCCGACGGTGCTTAAGCCAGACGAACCGACGCCGGCTCCGACTCCCGCAGCGTCACGATCTGCCGCAGCCCCACGGCCTGCCGTATCTCCGTTGGCTCGAGCCAAGGCTCGGGCGCGCGATCGAACGAAGTAACGTTTTCATCGCACCGCGGAGCGGTGCCAGGAGTTTAGCCGGGGCTGAGCGAGCGAGGCGAGCGAACCCCCGGGTCAGTTCAGCCGCGAGTTCCCCGCAACCCGCAGGGTTGCGAGGACATACCGTATTCCGTTTCCGGGGGTTGCGGGCTTTCGCGCTTAACCCTCGGCTAAACTCCTTGCACCGCTCCGCGGTGCGCACGAGCCGTCCTCCCGATAGCCGCTTATTACGCTGATTCAAAGATCGGATTACCCTATAGTCTTGTTCTTCTCTTGAACGGAAGCCGACATTGCTAACCAGGAGCCAGAAAAAAACCGCGCTAGTCCTCGTCTCGGTTCTTATCGCGCTTGG
>Ga0068858_100007273_pt1 | contig 10729 bp, 6 predicted proteins | sample KBSSwiS12_FD_66589 | JGI IMG/M metagenome (GOLD analysis project Ga0068858, IMG submission 66589) | Switchgrass rhizosphere microbial communities from Kellogg Biological Station, Michigan, USA - KBS Switchgrass S1-2 | ecosystem: Host-associated > Plants > Roots > Rhizosphere > Soil ... | reverse complement strand
AACGTGGCAGTCGTGGGCCACGGCGGATGCGGCAAGACACAACTCGTCTCGGCGGCGCTGCTAGCCGCCGGGGCCGTCAACCGGCTCGGGCTGGTTGACGACGGTTCGACTGTCACCGACTTCGACGACGAAGAAATCGCCCGCAAGCATTCTCTCGCCTCCAGCCTCGCCTACGGCGAGTGGCAGAAGACCAAGATCAACTTCATCGACACGCCAGGCTTCGCCAACTTCTTCAGCGACGCCCGCGCGGCGCTGCGCGTCGCCGAAGCGGCCCTGGTCGTCGTGGACGCCGTACATGGCGTCGAAGTGCAGACCGAAAAGGTGTGGGCCGAAGCGGCCAGCCTGGGTCTGCCGCGCATCGTCGCCCTGAGTCGTCTCGATCGCGAGCGATCCAGCCTGGATCGTGCGCTCGGCACGCTGCACCGCGACTGCGCCCGCGAAATCATTCCGATTCAGCTGCCGATCGGCGAGGAAAAAGGCTTCAGCGGCGTCGTGGACCTGGTCTCGATGACCGCCTCCACGTTTGCCGCCGACGGCAAGATCACGACCGGTGAGATCCCCGCGGCGATGGCGGACCGCGCCGCCGCGGCGCGCACGGCGTTGATCGAGATGGTGGCCGAAGCGGACGAACAGCTGATGGACGCGTTCTTCGCCAACGGCACCTTGACGCAGGAGCAGCTCACCGCCGGGCTGCGCGCCGCCACGGCGGCCGGCAAGCTGTTTCCGCTCGTGTGCACGTCGGGGCTGAAGGCGATCGGCGCGCAGCAGCTGCTCGACGCGCTCGTGACGCTCGTGCCCTCCCCCGCCGAGCGCGGTTTTGCCACGGTCGACGCCGAGGGCAACACCGTGAGCACACCGGCCAGCGACAGCGGCTCGCCCGTCGTATTCGTGTGGAAGACGATTGCCGATCCGTTCGCCGGCCGCATCACGATGCTCCGCGTCGTCAGCGGCACCGTGAAGTCGGACACGGCGATGCACAACAAGACGCGCGACACCAGCGAACGGCTCGGCCACCTGCTCGCGCTGCAGGGCAAGACGCAAACCCACGTGCCCGAGCTCCGTGCCGGCGATCTGGGCGCGGTGGCCAAACTGAAGGACACGCACACGAACGACCTGCTGGCCGACGCCTCGTCCAAGATCAAGGTGGCGGCGATCTCGTTCCCCGAGCCGCTGATCGCCTACGCCATCGAGCCCAAGAGCCGCGGCGACGAGGACAAGATCAGCACCTCGATGCACCGGCTGCAGGAAGAAGATCCGACGATCGGCTACTCGCGCGACCCGCAGACCCACGAGCTGCTGCTCTCCGGGCAGGGGCAGCTGCACATCGAGGTGACGGTCGCCAAACTGAAACGCCGGTTCGGCGTCGAAGTGCTGCTGAAGCCGCCGCGGGTGCCGTATCGCGAGACGATCACCGCGTCCACCGAGGCGCACGGGCGGCACAAGAAGCAGACCGGCGGCCACGGCCAGTTCGGAGACTGCAAGATCCGCGTCGAGCCGCTGCCGCGCGGCAGCGACTTCGCGTTCGAGAACGACATCTTCGGCGGCTCGATCCCTCGCCAGTTCGTGCCGGCGATCGAGAAAGGGATTCAGGATGCGCGCATGCGCGGCTTCCTGGCCGGCTACCCGATGGTGGACTTCAAGGCCACGGTCTTCGACGGCTCGTATCACGCCGTGGACTCGAACGAACTGTCGTTCAAGATGGCCGGCTCGCTGGCCTTCAAGGACGCGATGACGCGGGCGCGGCCCACCATCCTCGAGCCGGTGATGAAGGTCGAGGTCTACGCCCCGAGCGACTTCGCCGGCGACCTGATGGGCGACCTCAACGGCCGTCGCGGCCGGATTGCCGGAATGGACACGCGCGGCGTGATGACCGTCATCCGCGCGCAGGTACCGATGGCCGAGATGCTCTCCTACGAGCAGCACCTCACGTCGGCAACCGGCGGGCGCGGGTCGTATCACATGGAGTACTCGCACTACGAAGAGGTGCCGCAGGCGGCGCAGGCGAAGATCATCGCCGCCTCGAAGGCGGCGCGCGCCGGCCACACCGAGCTGGAGGAGGCCTCGTAGGGCGGTCTGAAGACCGCCCTCTACGTACTCTACCGCCCTCTACGTACGTAGAGGCGGACCTTCAGGTCCGCCTAGTGTGAAGTAGAAACTCGCGCCTTGGCCCACGGCGGACTCGGCCCACACCCGTCCGCCGTGGCGCTTCACGATCCGATCCACGATCGCCAGACCGACGCCGGTGCCCGGAAAATCCGTCATGGCATGCAGGCGCTGGAATACTCCGAACAGCCGATCGGCATAGGCCGGGTCGAAGCCGGCGCCGTTGTCGCGCACCACGAACACGCGCCCGTCGGGTCGAACCACCGACCCGAACTCGACGCGGGCCGAAGGCTGCTTGGAGGTGAATTTCCAGGCGTTGCCGATCAGGTTCTCCAGCACCTGCCGCGCGAGCCGCGGATCCACCATCGCGTCCAGCCCGTCCTCGACCACGAAGGTCATCTGACGTCCCGGCTGCGCGGCCGACAGCTCGTCGCACACCGCCCGCGCCATCGCCGACAGATCCACGCGCTTCACCGTGAGATCGGTGCGCGTGATCCGCGACAGGCTCAGGAGATCGTCGATGAGCGACGCCATCCGCTGGGTGGCGGCTCGAATCCGCCCCAGGTGCCCGGCGGCGTTGGCGTCGAGCTGCCCCTCCATGTCCTCGAGCAGCGCCTGGCTGAAGCCGTCGATCGACCGCAGCGGCGAGCGGAGGTCGTGCGACACCGAGTAGCAGAACGCCTCGAGCTCCTGATTCGACGCATCGAGCGCCGCCGTGCGCTCGCGCACCCGCTGCTCCAGCTGATCGCGGCTCTCCTGGAGCGAACGGTCGCGCGCCTGGATCTCATCGAGCATTTCGTTGAAGGCGACCGTCAACATCTGCAGCTCGCCGGGACCGGCGTGGCGGGCGCGCACGGAGTAATCGTGCTCGGTCGAGAACCGCCTCGCGAGAGCCGCCAGCTCGGCCAGCGGCACGGCAATCGCGCGCCGCGATACCCGCGAGACGAGTTGCGACGCCACGAGCGCCACAATCAGCACCACCACAACGATGAGCCCGTAGCCCACCAGGCGGTCGATCACCTCACGCTGGTTCGATCGGATGTAGACGAGGCCGATCGGCATGCCGTCCAGCAGCACGGGGCGCACCACGTGCATGGTGCGCAGGCCGTCGAACCGGGACCACTGCCCCTCGCGGGGTGCCTCGGGTGGCAGCTCCAGCCGGGGCACCGCATCGTCGCGGAGGTACGACGCGAACAGGCTTCCATCGGGACGATACAGCGCCGCGCCCTCGACCCTCGCCTCGGCGCGCAGGGCGCTCAGCGTGCGCTCGGCTGCATCGGGATCGTCGAAGGTGAGCGCGGTGATCGTGTTCGAGCCCACGATGCGCGCCTCGACCGACTGGTTCTCGACCAGGGCCGTTCGGAAGGCGACGAAGTCGTAGACACTGAGCGCAATTCCCGCCACGAGCAGCGCCATGCCGCTCGTGAGCATGTTGAGACGAGCCAGCCGGCGCGCAATCATTTCCGGAGGACCGTCAGCGCCACGCGCAACAGCTCCGACTGCAGCATCAGCCCCGCCTCCTGCGCCGCCGCCAGGTTCACCGTGAACCGGACCCGGCTGCCCTCGACTGAGAACCCGATCATCCCGCCGCGCTGCGCGAACTCCGGGGAGTCGCCGACGGTGAGCACCGGGCGGTGGCCAAGCACCGCCAGGATCCGCGGCAGCCGCGGCTGCTCGGAGGCACTCACGAACAGCGTGTCGCAGGCGCCGCCATCTTCGGCCCGCTCGATGCGCCGCACGCTCACCGGCTGGTTCTTCACCTGTCCCCCGTCGGCCGCCTGATCGAGCAGCGATCCGAACGGGTCGTCGCCGAGGACACACAGGACGAACGATCCGTCGGCCGACACCGGCGCAGCGGACGGCCATTCGACGAAGCGGCCGAAGCCGTAGAGATACGCGGCCTTGACCTGATACTCGCGCGGCCGCTGAGCGATCACCGGCGCGACACACCAGAGCATGGCGGCCGTGGCAGCCGCGATCGCCCACCGCCGCCGGCCCGCCGGCCCTACCTGCGCCATGTGGCGGAGACGAACACGCTGCGGCGAATACCGGGCTGCGGGAAATCGTCGCGGAAGAACTCGACGTGACGCGGCGCGAAGAGATTCTGCCCGGCCACGGCGACTGTGAGCCCTGTGGCGGTCTCCCAGGCGACCCGCGCGTCGCCCGTCACGTAGCGCGGGACATTGTGGGACGCGAGACGCCCGACCGCACGCTGCACGTAGTCCACCTCCACACGGTGCGGCAGCGTGAGCGACCCCTGTAGCGACGCCTGATGCCGCGGCACCGACCCTTCATACAGCGCCACGTTGGCCGCGTCGGCGAATCCAGGACGGTTGCTCGCGTTGATGCTCAGGAGCGCGTAGCTCCCGTGGACGCGTGCCCAGCTGCGCGGACGCCAATCGGGCGAAACTTCGAACCCGTCGCCCGTGGCGCGGATGCCGTTCTGATAGGTGGCCGTGGCCACGAGGTGCGGAATGGGTGCGGTCTGAATCGAAGGCACGAACGGGCTGAAGCTCGAAAGGTGCTGATAGGAGTTGTGAAACGCGGTGACATCCAGATACAGAGACGGCGACACGAGCCGCCGGTATCCCGCTTCCACGCCCACGAGCGCTTCGGAGTCGAACGCCGGCGATCCTGCCAGCTGCACGTACACCGGCGGCGACGGCATCAACAGCTGGGCAATGCGTACTTCGGTTTCGAACCGCGATGGCGTGCGCACCGCGCGGGTGATGCCCGCCCAGAGCGTCTCTTGCGTGCCGGCCCGCCACAGCAGCCGGGCACTCGGCTGTATCTCCCACCCGGTGTAGGAATTGTGTTCGAGCTTCGTGCCGACGGTAGCAAACAGCCGCTCTGGGAGCAGCGTGATCTCGTCCTGTCCGTATACCGACGCCAGCCGCTGGTTGCCGTCCTCTGGCACGAACGCGACGGTCTGGTACTTCGAGGCGAAGTCGGACTGGCTGCTCCTCGCGCCAGCTCCCCACGACACCTGGTGCCGGTGGCCGAACGGCGTGCGAAGCAGGAGGTCGACGTCGACGGTGTTCCGCTCCTCCGTGAAGTGAATCGCGTGCCGGGCGGTGCGGTCGTAGTACGTCTGCAGGCGCAGGCTCGTATGGGCCGGCAGCTCCCGCTCCCAGCCCGCCACCACGTTGCCGCCGCTCACGTTGTCGGATCCTTCGAGGCGCAGCTGCGACGGCGGCGTGAAGGAACCGATGGTCACGCGATCACCCATGGTGCCGCGATAGACGTCGCCTTGCAGCCGCAGCGTCTCCCCTCCAGCGCGGCCGAGGTCGAGACGGAACCCGGCCTGCGCCAGGCGCCACTCGTCGTAGTCGTGGCCGTCGGGGTGGTACTCCTCGTCTCGCACCGACCCCGTCGCGTACAGCCGGTACGAGAGCGCGTCACTTGGTGACGCACCGTATCGAACCGACACCCGCCCCTGGTCGACGTTGCCCGCGCCGGCAGACACGAGCCCCCCGGTCGAGTCGCGGCTGTGCCGCGTGATCACGTTGATCACGCCGTTCACCGCGTTCGAGCCCCAGATGGTGCCGCCTGGCCCGCGAATCACCTCGATGCGTTCGACGTCCTCGAGCAGCGTTTCCTGCACCTGCCAGTAGACGCCACCGAAGAGCGGTGTATAGACGCTGCGGCCGTCGATGAGCACCAGCAGCGCCTTCGAGAAGGCGCTCGTGAGCCCGCGGATGCCGATCGACCAGTGGTCGGAGTCGTTCCGCGCCACCTGGACGCCGCCGACGAGCCGGAGCATCTCCGGCAGCGTCGTCGCACCCGATCGCCGGATGTCGTCCTGCGTGAGCACGGTGATGGCCGCCGCCGTCCGCCACACCTCCGAGGGTTGCTTGGCGACCGTGGTCACCTCGAGGCTGCCCAGCTGCTCGAGGCTGAGCTCGCGCAGCGGCACGGGCGCCCCGGCTTGCTGAGCCTGCGCGTGGGCTGCCACCGCGTAGCCCAGAAAGGTGACGAAGACCGGGACTATTCTCGACGGACGCCGCATCGTCACGGGCGCGGCGGCGACTGGTTGAGCACCAGCCAGTAGAGACCCAGTTGCCGTACCGCTTCGGTGAACTGGTTGAAGTCCACCGGCTTGCGGATGTAGCTGTTGGCGCCGAGACGGTAACCCTCGATGACGTCGCGGTCCTCGTCGGACGACGTCAGGACCACGACTGGCAGCAGCTGCGTCCGCGGCTCGCTGCGCAGCCGGCGCAGCAGCTGCAGCCCATCGAGCTTGGGCAGCTTCAGATCCAGCAGCAGCAGGTGCGGCAGCGGCTTCTCGGGGTCGAGCAGGTACTCGAGCGCTTCGACGCCGTCGTTGAGCACGATGATTTCGTTGGCGATGTTCTGTTTCTTGAGCGCGCGCAGTGTGAGGGTCTGATCGTCGGGGTTGTCCTCGACGAGCACGATCATCTGAGCAGGCATCGGGTCTCCATGAAGGACGGGCAGTGTGAGATGCGAGCACAGAGTAACGCAACGCGATCGGCAGCCCGGCGCCCTACAGCTTGGGACACGCACCAGCGGCTAATTCATCGCGTGTGAAATCGTGCAAAGGATGAGTCGGTTGAAAGCTCACCCATTTCGTATCATGAGCGAACCGATGACGCCTCGGGCCACGGTGGTGGCCGTCAACGAACCCGGGGCGACTCTGTCGCGAGTGTCGGCTGCGCTGCAGGACGAAGGGTACGACGTCCTCGTCGCCGCGTCCGGGCGCGATGTGTCCGATCTGCTGACGGCGCGTGCCGTCGACTGCATCATCCTTCCGTTTGAATCCACGATCCTGCTCGTGCGGCAGCGTGCCGCCGCGTCGGGCATCCCACTGCTCGTCACCGTCGTACCAGGCAACGACGCGCTCGTCGCGCAGGCGCTCGACGCCGGTGCCGACGACTGCGTTCCGCTCTCGGACGATCTCGGCGTCCTCAAGGCACGCGTGCGGGCGCTGGTCCGGCGGAAGCGCCTCGACGACGAGCGGCACGCGGCGGCGAGAGCCGGCACGGCCCGCAAAGAGGCGGAGCTCGCGTCGCTGAACTATGCGATCTCGCACGACCTCCGCGCGCCGCTGCGCGCCATCGACGGCTTCAGCCGGATCGTCATGGAGGAGTGCGGCGGCACGCTCGACTCGAGGCACCTGAACTACTTGCGGCGAATCGTCGCCGCGACCGGAGAGCTCGGTCTCCTCATCGACGATCTGCTGCAGCTCTCACGGGTGGGGCGCGCCGACCTTCGGAAGGGGCGCGTCGATCTCAGCGAGCTCGCCCGGCGCGTGGCGGGCGAGCTGCAGGCGCGCTCTCCCCGTCAGGTCGAGGTGGACGTGCAGGCCGAGCTCAGCGTTTATGCGGATAAGGCGTTGATGCGTGTGGCGCTCGAGCACCTGATCGGCAACAGTTGGAAGTTCACGGCGCCGGCGCCGGGCGCGCGCATCGAGTGCCGCGCGGAACACGCCGGCGGAGAGACGGCGATCGTCGTACGGGACAACGGTGTCGGCTTCGACCAGGCACGCGCCGGCAAGCTGTTTCAGCCCTTTCAGCGGCTGCACACCTCGGCTGAGTTCGAAGGTGCGGGGATCGGACTTGCGGTGGTGCATAAAATAGTGGACCGCCATGGCGGGCGGGTATGGGCCGAGGGGCGCGCGGGAGAGGGCGCGTCCTTCTACTTCACCCTGCCGCCCGCACCCGACGGAGACTCGCGGTGAGCGCTGGTAAACCCCTGCGTGTCCTGGTCGTCGAGGATCGCGACGACGACGTGGTCCTGCTACTCGAGGAGCTGCGCCGCAGCGGCTACGACGTCACGCACGGCCGCGTGGAAACCGAGCCGACGCTGCGGCTGGCGCTGCAGCACTCGGCGTGGGACATCTTGATCAGCGACTTCTCGCTGCCGGCGATGACCGCCCACGATGTGCTGGCCACCGCGAAACGCCTGCGGCCCGACCTGCCCTGCATCGTCATCTCCGGCACGGTGGCCGAGGAGTCCGCCGTGGACGTGCTGCGCGCCGGCGCCCGCGACTTCGTCGTGAAGGACCGGATGACGCGGCTGGTGCCCGCCATCGAGCGCGAGCTGCGCGAATCGGCCGATCGCCGGCGGCTGAAACAGAGCGAAGAGTCGCTGCGACAGACGCGCGAGCGGATGCAGTTCGCCCTCGAGACGGTGGGCGTCGGCACCTGGGAATCGAACCTCGCGTCCGGAGCCATCAGCTGGTCGCCCGTCATGGAGCGGCTGCACGGGCTCGAGCCGGGCACGTTCGGCGGAAGCGCCGACGCGTTCGTGGCGCTGGTGCACCCCGACGATCAGGCGGGCGTCCGCGGACTGGTCACGGGCGCCAAGAACGACGCCGCGGATCTGCGGGTCGAGTACCGCACCTGCCGGGCGGACGGCTCGACGCACTGGATGGCCGCCATCGGGCGCACCGTGCGCGACGAGCGCGGCACGCCGGTGCGCGCGGCGGGCGTGACGCTCGACGTCACCGCTCAGAAGGGGCTCGAGGATCAGGTCCGGCAGGCGCAGAAGATGGAGTCGATCGGCAACCTCGCCGGCGGCATCGCCCACGACTTCAACAACCTGCTCACCGTCATCCTTGGCGAATGCGAGATCACGACGATGCAGCAGCCGGCGGGAGGCGAGGTGGCGCAGTCGCTCGACGCCATCCGCGGCGCCGCGGTGAGCGCCGCGGCGCTCACCAAGCAGCTGCTCGCCTTCAGCCGCCGGGAGGTGGTGTCGCCGCGCCTGCTCGACCTCAACGACACCGTCAAGAGCTTCGCGAAGATCCTGCGCCGCCTGGTCGAGGAAAGCGTCCAGCTCGAGTTCCGGCTCTCGCCGGCGCCGCAGCCGGTGCGCGCCGACCCGGCACAGATCGAGCAAGTGCTGCTGAACCTCGTGGCCAACGCGCGCGACGCCATGCCCGATGGCGGGCGCGTCACGATCGCCACCGGCCAGGTGGCGAGCAACGGCACGCGACCGCCGCGGACGTCGCTGCCGCACGGCTCCTACGTGGAGCTCTCGGTGTCGGACACCGGCACCGGGATGTCGAAGGAAGTGCAGGGCCGGCTGTTCGAACCGTTCTTCACCACCAAGCCGGTGGGAAGCGGCACCGGCCTGGGTCTCGCCACCGTGCACGGCATCGTGAAACAGAGCGGCGGCCATATCGGCGTCCAGAGCACGCTCGGCCAGGGCACGACCTTCACCATCCACTTCCCCATCGCCTCACGCACGGCGGAAGACGGCGCCGGGGCGCCTGCCGGCGGCAGCGTGCTGGACGGCACCGAGACGATCCTGGTGGTCGAGGACAACACCGCGCTGCGCAGCCTCACCGAGCGCATTCTCCGCACCCACGGCTACACCGTGCTGGGGGCGGCGAACGGCCTGCAGGCCCGGAGGATTGCCGACGCGCACGCCGGCGACATCGCGGTGATGCTGACAGACGTGGTGATGCCGGACCACAGCGGCCCGGCGCTCGCCGCCTCGATCAAGGCCAACCGGCCCGCCACGAAGGTGGTCTTCATGTCGGGCTACACGGCGCACCACGATCGTGCGTCGGGGCACGCGTTCCTGCAGAAGCCCTTCACGTCGAAGCAGCTGCTGGCGACCGTCAGGGCCGTTCTCGTCTAGCCGGCCTTCGGGCTTCGGCCCAGGCTTCAGGCGAGCCCGACGCCCGAGCGGCGCTGCGCCAGCACGCGCCCGACCACTCGAGCCACTTCGGCAACGGCCACCTCCGGCGCCTTCCCCTTGCGGTGGATCCCGCAGACGGCCGTGGTTGCGGAGTGCGGCAGATCGCGGCTCCAGCGCGGTGCGCCACCGGCATCGCGGCCGTAGGTGACGTAAGCCGAGAGCGTGTTCAGACCCGTGCCGGGACGTTCGCCGATCAGATGGACGACGACGTCAGCGGCCGCCCATCCGCCGATATCGTAGCCGGCGCGCACCCGCCCGTTGCGCACCACGAGATCGTGCTCGCCCACGTGGTGTCCGGCGTCGGCGAGCACCCGACGTACGCCGGGCAGGATCGCGCGCAGCTGCTCGTTCACGGCGTTGGCGTTGAGGCCGTCGGAAACCACCATCTGCACCTGCGGCCGGCGCGTCGTGTAGAGCGCAGTCACGGCGCGGGCGTCCTCGTCTCGCAGACGCTCTCCCGAAGATGGAGACGACAAGTACTCGTCGCGGCTGGCCGCTCCCGTCCGCACGAGCAGCGGCCGCGACGCGGCGTCGCGAATCACGGCGTCGTCGATGACGGCATACAGGGCCGAGCGTGCGTGCTCGTAGATGGCGTCCACGCGTGCGTCGGCGCGGGCGGTCTCGGTGAGGCCGAGGTCCCACCCGCCGCCCTGCAGGTCGATGAGCTCGCGACGCGCCTCCGCCTCGAGCGCGACGCTCGACCGGTAGTCGCCGCCGGCCCGGACGTACTGCGCATACAACCGTGCCACGTCGTTCGGAGCGTCGATCGGGTCGGGCGCCGTGCTGCCCGACAGCCGCCGAAGCGCCGGATGCTCGCGGAACGACGTCGTCAGGTAGCCCAGCATCGGGTCGGCGTTGCCGGCCACGGCCATCAGATAGGCCGGGGCCGCGCGCGCCACGATCCGCCGTGTCAGCTGGCGCAGCGCGGCGGGTGGAATACCCATGTGGAACGTGGCGC
>Ga0068858_100007266_pt1 | contig 10732 bp, 12 predicted proteins | sample KBSSwiS12_FD_66589 | JGI IMG/M metagenome (GOLD analysis project Ga0068858, IMG submission 66589) | Switchgrass rhizosphere microbial communities from Kellogg Biological Station, Michigan, USA - KBS Switchgrass S1-2 | ecosystem: Host-associated > Plants > Roots > Rhizosphere > Soil ... | reverse complement strand
CTCGAGGACCCGGGGTTTCGGGCGGACAGTGAGTCCCAGGGGGTCCACCTTGGCCACCAGGTGGCCGCGGTTCGTCCAGATCTGGATCAACCGGGAGACCGCAGCCTGCTTGGCGGCGTTATCCGGGCTGGCCGGGGGCAGTCCAACTGCGGTCGCGAGGGCCTTGGGTGCACGTGCCCGTTCGGCGATCTCCGCCTGAATCTGGCTATGCGACCGTTCGCCGGCCGCGGGAGGCGCCATCCGCTCAAAATAACCGCGCCAGCGTGCGTCTATGCTTGCCGGATCACGGAGATATTGTTCGTAGAGGCTTTCGAGAAAATCGGCGTTGCCGCCGTACAAAGGTGTAGGTTCGAGCATGCGGGGCTGAGTAGCAGTAGATCGCCAGTTTAACGGAATGCGGCGCCGGATGAAACGAAGGCGCCGCGCCGGGGCGCGCATTCCACCCCATTTGGGAGGGCTCAGAACGTGAGCAGCGTCTCCTCCAGAAGCTTGAGCTCATAAACAATCAGCGTCCCGTAGCCGACCAGCACGGCGTACAGGAAAAAGCTGACCGGTATTCGCCCAAAGGCGCGCAGGCGTGCAGCGAGGGTCAGCAGCACCACGCCACCCGCCGTCAAACCTACCTTGACCAGCGTAAACACGAGCGGTGAGCCACCGACGATCGGCGCCATGAAGGGATTCAGCTCGTAGGCTCCGCGCTCCATCAGCGTTAGTGTCAGCGCGGCGTCGATGCATGACAGCAGGACGATGGCCATGGCCACTGCCAACCATATCGGATGGTGCCAATCGAGATCGCGCAGCGAACGAGCATCAATTCGACGCGGAGCCCGTCTGCGTGGATTGAAGCTGCCGTAAGCGAGGGAGTAGAGAGTTCGCTTGCGCCTGTCAGGCGCGCGCCGGCGTTCGGAATCGCCCGATGAAGGAACCGCGTCGGGTGCGCGTGATATATCCAATTCTTCTGACACTTCAGCTACGTCAGCCATCTCCGGCTTCATTCTGAGCGCATCCCTGCTGATTTTTGGAATCCCCCAGCGGGCCCCTTCCCTGTGCCGCACATTGTAGCTGCGTCGCGATTCTCAGACAGAAAACCGGCGTGATCTGCCTCACATCCTGGCCGTGGAACCTGAGCAGCCGTTGGACGTTGGGGATTAAGTAAGAAGCCGACCGGCCCCGGCGCAGATGGAGGAGAAAGACATATGACACCAGTGATCGTTGCTCTTTATGACGACTTCGCCGTGGCCCAACGTGTGCGTACCGAGCTGGTGAAAAATGGCGGCTTCCCCACGGACCGCGTCGAGCTCACTTCCCGGGCTGAAGCAGGCCAGGCCGATGCCGAGCCTGGAGAAACCTACTGGCGCAAGGTTTCAAACTACTTTCATGCCATCTTCGATCAGACCGGAGACGATGCCTACGCGGATCAGTTCGCCGATCGGGTGCGCAAAGGATGCTCGGCCATCACGGTACATCCACGCAGCGACGACGAAATTGACAGCGCCCGAACCATCCTGCGGAACAATCATCCCGCCGACTTTCGCGAGGAGCACGCGCCGAAAAAGAACTGACTCTCGTCAGATCACGATATTGACGGCCGCGACCGGAATCACGAGGGCTGTGGCATTGCGCCCGGCGATGGTGAGCTTGGCGCCGGCGATGATCCCTATCCTGCTGTTGAAGTTGTATTCGATCGCGGGCGCCAGACTCCAGGTGCGTGACGCCCCTGTATTGAAGTCCAGTCCCGTCCCATGGACGTGCGTGCTGCCGTCGTGCTCATAGGCCACGTCCATGGCCAGAACCCAGTGCTGCGTCATACTGTACTCGCCGGCAGCGTCTACGACGGTCACATTCCCAGGACGCGCCCGCCCGCGAAAGCCTTCTTCCGTTCCATACACGCTGACGTCACGAACTCCCGCTGACCCCGATATCTGGTAGGACACGTCCAGCCGCGTCCGCAGAATGCGGCCGTTGGGCATCCAGAAAAAGTACTGCGAGTACAGCGCAAGGTTGGTCGAGTAGGTGCCGAGACCCAGGCCATCCGCGGGGCGATCCCCCAGTCGATCATACTTGCCGGTTGGCAGAGTTTCCTGCACGACGAAGGCCGTCGTCGGAATCCAACTCCCCTCCTGGAACTTCGTGAGACCGTACTGGGCCTGCACAGACAGATCACCAACACCCACCTTTGAGCTGTCACGCCCCACGCTGACATCATTGAAGCCAAACCGGGGAATGAGACCAACACCGACCCGATCGGTCAGGCCGTACAGCACATAGCTCTGCGAGCCGAAATCATTCGCATGCGGCGCCGGGTGCCGTTGGCCGTCGTTGTCATAGTGACCCTGCGGGATGGCATCAAACAGGTACGGCTCGATCAGAAAGTGCCCGGGTGTCAGGGAGCCCGGTGACGCGGCGAGCAATGGGCCCGTCCACCAGGCATCATCCCGTGGTTGGTTGGTATTTGCGTTTGCGACACCGACACCGAGCAAAAGCAGAATGGCAGGAATGTTGGATCTCATGGCGCGCGAAGCGTAACGCTTCGTCCCGACTGTAGGCTAATGGTCGGGATAATCCTGCGAAAGTGGCCCCCAGGACCACCCGGTTCTTGCTCAGGCCGGCAGGAAGCCGACCCGCTGCATGATGCCGGCGGCCTTGCCCGGGGTCACGGTCTTCAGGATCTCTCGGTCGGACCTGGACAGCGCCGGGCTGCGAATGTACAGAAGGCCCGCGGGAATGAAGATGAGCGCTCCCATCACCACCTGCACCAATGCGGGTGCATGCAAGACCGTCTTGATCGCGTAACACAGGCCGACGACAGTTCCCCAGATACCGACGCTGGATAACACAGAAGCGCGCGCGTTGGTCCAGACCGCGCGATCGCGCACATACCACCAAACGAACAGGTTCTTCGCGGTCTGAGCGGTACCGGCCGCGATTGCGGCGCCGTAGATTCCCAACCACGGCACGAGCAGGAACATGGCGAGCACGTTGTAGGCGGCGAACAGCTTGCTCAGTAACAGCACGTGCGCTTTCTCTTCGTACTGCGCTACGAGCGAAACCGGATCCGCCACCACGTTCAAGGTCGCAAATCCCATGACGACCGGCAACAGCCAGGAGCTCTCAATGAACTTGCTGTGAAAAACGAGCTGGACGATTTCGTGGTGGTACGCGGTGGCAAAGGCGAGCGCGGGCCATTGCAGCAGAAAATTCATATTCAGCAGAAATGAGAAGTAGCGCGGAACGTTCCGGTCCGCCTGATCGGCGGGGATGGCAAAGAACATGGGCTGCACGATGTTCTCGAACTGCTTGGCCGGCAGGACATTGACGACCATCTGGCGCAGGCGACTATAGAACGCATAGATACCCACTGAGAGGGTATCCAGATAGGCGGCAATGAAAAAATTGTCCACGGTCGAATAGAGCAGGAACACGCCTGCGTCATTGAAGTTGTTATACAAGCCGTACTTGAACAGACGCTTTTTCTCTTCCGGCGTTGGCGTGTACTCGCCGCGAGCCTCCGGCACCAGGCACCGCTTGTTGTAGATGTAGCGGAGCATCGTGTACGCGCAGGCGTACGCGATAATGTCCGAGAAGATCGCCGCTTCGACCGTGAAGTGGTGAGTGAAGTACAACGTCGCGTAGGTTATCAGCTTGACCACTGACAGCGTCACGGTCGAACCCACGCTGTACTTGTGCATCATGTGCGAAGCCAGCGCGAGCTGCAGGATCCGGGACTGGAACTGAATGAGGATCAGCAGGGAGAAGATGGCGAAAGTGGCCCGGTACGGAGTGAGCTTGAACAACGGCGCCACGAGATTCCAACACAATAGAACGACGCAGATCAGCAGGATGTTGGTCGAGAGCCGCCCGACGGCAATCCTGCGCATCAGCCATGCCGCGCCCCTCTTGTTGCCGGCACGCAGGTACTCCGGCTGATACCGCATCATGACCTGCTCGAGCCCGAGTGACAGGAGCGTCCCGACAACCGGGATGAAGGTGTACAACAGGCTGTACACGCCGAAGTCGTGCTCGGTCATCCCGCGGACCTGGATGATGAGCGCCAGCGGCGTCGTTATCTGCGACAGCAATCGGAAGGTGACGGTGTCAACCAACGAGCGACGGGCGTGGCCGCCCGTATAGATAGGTGCGTCCATTGAGATCAGCTGCGCCTGCGCGCGCCCATGCGCCTGGCCAGGCTCTTTGCGTTCAGATAGGCCCAGTCGGGAAAGTAGTCCAGCAGTCCGGTGACAGCCGCGAGGGGGGATTTGTTGATCCGTCCGAATTCCCGATGCACCCGGCCCTGCTCATCGAGCCCATGGAGTGCCTTCATCCGCTCCCAGACCTCTTTGCGCACCTGGTGGGTCTGTAGGGTGTCGATCTCACGTCCGCCACTGCCTTTGTGCTTGTCGTAGGGGTTCACACAGGTCACTGCATCAACAATCGCGACGCGCTCGTCGAGTTCCGGACCCAGGGTTTGGAGGAACCACCAGTCCGTGCCGTAACCCACCAGCTCCGGGTCGTAGACACGCATGAAGGCATCGAGCTTATCGCGGCGGAACAACGGACAAGCCATTTCCACGAAATTGGTATACCTGAGCTTGGCCGTGGGATGCACGGCCGTGATGGGCCAACTCACCTTGCCGGAGAGTCTGAAAGCCGGCTGCAAGGCCCACAGATCCAGCTCGCGGCGGATCTCAAACAGGCGCGTGATGCCGGTTGCGTCGATGACGATATCATCGTCCATCACCATTACAGCCTCATAGCCGGCGAGTCGCTCCGGCCATTGCTGGTAGCAGTAATGGAGGTTCTGGAACTTCGCACCCTTACGAGGCAGGTAATACTGGGACACGTCCCGGAACATCCCATCGACGTCGCCGTAGTACACTGTCCAAAGATCGAAATCGCGTCGGCCCTGCAGCCAGTTCCGCAGGTTTGAACGATTGCCGGCGGAGGTAAAAACGAGATTGTTCGAACGGGATCCCGAAGTCGCGGCGTGCAGTTCCATGGGTACTTATTTTAATGAATCCCCATCGCGACATAATCAGTACGCCGTCCCCGGGGCGGCAAGTATAGAGCGGATTGACGCAACTTACGCTCGCAGATGACCGCAACTGGGCAATAGATCACGGGAGTCCGTTTTGTCAGCGATTTCGTGCCGGCTGTTTTACCAGTCGGCCAGCCCGCATATTCAGCAACTCTACACCGGCTTCCGGCTGTTGCAGCGAAGCGGCTTCCTGCGTCTGTCCCAGCAGCGGCGCCCTGCTCCGGTTCGTTACGAAAGCGATGCCCCCCATCTGCGGGATGCCGGGCACGCGCACCTCGATGTCGTGGTCAACGGCAAGCTTCGGCTGCACTTCGACACCCACGATGCCGAGGAGCTCGCGCTTGCCGAGCTGCGCAACTGCGACTTTTATTTCAAGCGCTCCTGGCTGTCCGCGGTTGTCAACTCGTTGCCGGCTGATCAGCGCGGCAAAGTCCGGCCCCTCGGTTTGAATTACCGTGTTCTGCCTGATGTATCCGATCCGTCGGCGATCGGACGCGCACTGTCCCTCACCGGACTCTCCGCGGCCACGCTCGGCGCCGTCAAGCAGGCACTCGATGTCAACAACAAGTTTGGATTCCAGCCGCGTCAGCGATTGATGCAGGCGGCGCCGGATTTGCGCGCGGACCCCAACGTGCTGTTCCTGGTCGCGGCGTACGATCCATACGATGATCCAGCGCGAGCCCAGGAGAAAATTGACGACCGCATTTTTATCAATGAGACCCGGGCGCGTTGCATCCGGTTGTTGAAGGATGCATTGGGTCCGCGGTTCACGGGCGGATTCAGCCACAGTCGCTTCGCGGCTGAACAATACCCCGACCTGGTGGTCCCGGCCGGCTCCACTTCGCAGGTCAACTATCTGGACACTTTGAAGGCGTTTCCGATCTGCGTGGCGACCACCGGGCTGCACGGCTCGACGGGTTGGAAGCTGGCCGAGTATGTTGCCTTCGCCAAGGCTATTGTGTCGGAGCGGCTCGTCTACGAGGTTCCGGGAGCCTTTGCCCCGGGTCGGAACTACATCGAGTTCACTTCGCCGGAAGAATGTCTGAATGGCGCCGTCCGACTCATTGAAGATGGGGCGCTCCGGCAGCAGCTCATGCAGAATAATGCGGCCTACTACCGTGACTATCTGCGGCCGGATGCGTTGGTTCGCAATGCGTTGCAGACCGCTTTGGAGCAGGGATGAAAGCAGCAGTCATGGCGCTGATAGCCGCCGCCTCGGCGCCGACCGCCCACCGCCTCGAAGTGACACCATCGACCGTCGCGTACGGTTACTACTGGGCCGACGCCAAACCCGTCCTGCGGATTGCCTCCGGCGACATCATTGATGTCGATACGCTTCTCACCAATACACCCGCGGGGCTCGCGAAGGCCGGCGTACCGGAGGCGAAGATCCAACAGTCATTGAAGGATGTTGTCGAGCAGGTGACCGGTGATCGCAAAGGCCCGGGCGGACACATTCTCACCGGGCCGGTGTACGTTGAAGGTGCCGAGCCCGGCGATGTCCTGGAAGTCGAGATCCTCTCGATTTCGCTGCCCATTGATTACGGTTACAACGGCTGCAAGGGTTTTCTACCCCAGAACTGCGATCCGGATGCTCCATTCAAGGTGCTGATGCTGGACCGGAAGCGGATGACTTCCGAGTTCCTGCCCGGCATCGTGATCCCGCTGCATCCGTTTTTCGGCAGCATGGGTGTCGCTCCAGCACCCGAAACCGGGCGGCTCAGTAGCAATCCACCGGGACGCCATGCGGGAAATCTCGACAATCGGGAGCTCGTGGCGGGCTGCACCCTCTACATTCCGGTGTTTGTGCGTGGAGCGTTGTTTGAGATCGGTGATGGACACGCGGCGCAGGGTGACGGTGAGGTCGATCAAACCGCCATCGAGACTTCACTGCGCGGTCGCTTGCGGCTGACTGTCCGCAAGGACATGAAGCTGACGTGGCCGAGGGCGGAAACGGCTACCGACTACATCAGCATGGCCACCGATCCGGACCTGGCCGAGGCCACCAAAGGCGCCATCCAGGAGATGGTGGATTTTCTGGTGGCGGAGAAAAAGCTCAGCCGCCACCAGGCGTATCAGCTCGTGAGTGTGGCCGGGAACGTTGCGGTGACCCAACTCGTGGACAAGCCCAATGTAGGCGTCCACGTACGGATGCCCAAGAGCGTGTTCAAAGCGAAGTAACGTTCAGCGGGCGCGCTGTTCGCGAGCCTGCTCTTCCGCCAGCGTGTAGATGGACTCGGGAATGGCTTCCAGCCGCTCCCGTGGAATCAGCTGACCGCTCTGATCGGAGGCCCCATAGGTGCCCTCTTCGATCTTCTTCAATGCACGGTCGACACGTTCCAGGCGCGCAACATCCCGCACGACCAGATTACCGTCGAGCTCGAGCGTAGCGAGCCTCTGCGCATCGTCCTCGAATTCACGCGGCCCACCGGCGCCCTCTTCCTTGATATCCGCTTCGTCGGCCTCGTCATCCCTGGCGGCATTGACCAGTGTCACGCGCAGCTTCAGCAGCGCCTGGCGCTGCTTTTCTACAAAAGCCGGATCGAGCGGATGAGCTTTGGCCATCGTGGCGACTCCAGGTACGTTCGGAATCGCTCGACACTAGCACGAATCGCGCCGGCTAATGCCCCACCACAGGAGTCATTGCGCTCTCTATCCCATCGATGTTGACGGCGGTGACTGCGAAGTAGTGAACGCCGCCCGGCGGGTAGTACAGGATGATCCCGAGTTTGCCCGGAGCGCTGAAATAATGCGCAATCAGCGTGTCCGGCGAGTTGCCGGCGTAGATGTAGTAACCTGCGAGATCAGTGAGAGGACTACCGTCATCGTTCGCTGCCGGCGGTGCCCAGGACAGGATACGAACGTCGAACGGCAGATTCGCTGTCTGCGCAAAGGCCGACGCGCATACAAACGCAAGACAAAAGAATGCCGCGCGGCGCAGCCGCGAAACTTTGAATTTCATTGTGAAGACCCACCCGAAGCCAAGTGCGTGGCGACTTTTTACCGGGCGAGTGTGAAAGTTACATAACGGATTTTCGGAACGCTGTCGCCAACCGCAGTCAGTGTTACTTTGTGACTTCGAGAATGTGGGCGAGGCGCACTTCGGCGTCCGTGCGAATTCTGAATTCCACCCGTCGCGAACGGGCAACATCCTCCTCGCCCTTGCTGTCCAGGATCAAACGCGAAGAGGACAGGCCGTTGGCGGTCACATAGCGACGCAGCCATGCAACCTCAGCGTGGTCCGCCGGCAGATTCAACACGTACGACAGCGTGGACCGGGTGCGTGCCTGTGACAGTTCCATGTTGAGAAAATAAGCCTGGTCGGGCGAGGTACTGCCGTTCCAGACCGATGAGGTATGGCCTTCGATCCGCACTTCGCTGATGGAATCGCGATATTTCTTTGAAGTCAGGATACGGACGTAACGGGGAAAGAAGTCCTGCAGGATGGCCTGAAATTCCGGCTTGAGCTCGCTGCTGCCGGGAGCGAACAGCACTTCCGGCTCGGAGAAGCGGATGGTGAGATCGTTCTTCAGAAGCTGCGCCTTCCACCTGGGAAGATCCGCCTGAAACTCCTTGTTGAGATCCTCGAACAGCGCGTCCTTGATTTCGCTGTACGCGACCGCGACGTCCTTGATGCGCGCGGCGTCGGCCTCGACCTGCATCATGTAGGACACGGCGATCAGCAGGAAGATGACCATGAGGCCGGTCATCAGGTCCGTGAGAGGAATCCAGTGACTCTCCTCGCCTACGGCGGTGGTAGTCGTTTCGCCGAGGTCCCCGTCCATGGTCACGCCCCGCGGGCCCTTCGCCCCAGCGTTTCGGTGAGATCCTTGTTGGCGGTGGCAATCGAGGCCGCCAACAGGTTGGTCAATTGTTGATTGTGTGTCTGGATGGACTGGGCCGCGTTCCTCAGGATGGCGGTCATGGCCTCCTGGTTGGCCTTCACGCCCTGCTCGACCTGCCGGGTCATGGCCGTAATATTCTGCTCGAGGGTCGGCAGCCCCGTGGCGGCGTTATTGATCAACTCCCCCAGCGTGGACAAGGAAAAATTCAGTTGCTCCTTTTCCGTGTTGAGCGCCACGAGCAGGCGCTTCAGGGACTGGGCCGTATCGGTGAAGTCCTGGGACCTGCGGGCGAGCTCGGTAAAGCGTGTCGCAGCATCGTTCATGGATTTGCGCGTTTCGCTTTCCTGCTCAATGAGGGTCGCGAGCTGTTCCGCGTAGTGGGACTGCCAGGTCACCAGTTTTTCAACAGCCGCGTTCAGATGTTTGAAATTCTCACCGAACTGGTCGTTCACCTGGGCATTGAAGTCCTGGACCACGGCCTGCAGGGCCTGCATGAGCGCCCTTGAGTTCGCCTCGGCAATCTTGGCGGAATAGGCCTCGAACGTCTGGTTGAGCCGATCCAGGCGATAGTTGGAATCGCTGCGCAGGAGCTTCATCTGGCCCAGTAGAGTCGAGTCCTCTGAGCCTGCCAGGGCATTATTGAGCTTGGCCAGGTATTCCGCCACATCGTTCAGTGTGGCGCCCTGCGAATTCGTCGCGCTGAGCCGCAGCTTCGCATCCCCCCAGAGGACCACCCGGGCCTTGATCGTGAGCGCCCAGAAGATGCCGGCCACCGAAGCCCAGAATGAAGTGCGGATGCCCGCGAGCAGGCGCGGGATGCTGTATTTCACATCGCCCGGGTCGAAATTCAGCAGCCCCCAGGCAATGCCAATAAAGCAGAAGAAGATTCCCAAGGTGGTGAGAAAGGTCGGGCCGATCGCGGTGTTGCGCCGGGTCCAGCGCACATGGAAAAGAATCGCAATGACCGTAATGATGACGATGGCGGACTGGGTGAGCCCGTTCAGATTCGTCCAGATGTGATCCATAGTTCCCCGCACGCGATCGCCAACGGCGCTCTGTGCCGGTGGATCTGTTGCAGCCGCTTCTTGGGAGCGATGCAAGGAATCGTAGCAGGTCTTAACCCCTGTTGCGCCAGTCCCTCCCTAGCATGCATCCGATGCTGCAGGAGCGAGTACCGCGATGAACCGGACCATTGATATCGATTCTCTGACCACGTGCCTGGTGACACCGGATGGAGCCCGCATCCGGCTCAACTTCGAAAATTTCGCAGGCGAGGCAACGACGCTCGAAGTGTCGACGTCCTGTGTACAGCAACTCGTCAATACGTTGCCCCATCTCCTGACCACTGCCCTAAGGGTTCAGCATGGAGATCATTGCGCCCGGGATTCAGCCGCTTGGGCGTTGCAGTGAGCGTTCCAACTGATCTATGAGAACGTTCGTGCCGTGTTCCCGGCTGCGTGGGTCGTCATGACCGTCCAGAAAGACGCCCTGTTCCGTTATGAGCAGATCCGTGCCGGCTTTTGACGGCTGTAGCGATATGGTCACCAGCGATACCGATGTCTGGGTGTCGCCGCTGTACATGTCGTAGACATACACGATGCGCTCGTTCGGAATGATCTGGTGATAGCGCGCGTGGAACTTGCTGAGTGTGCCATCGGGACGCCTGCCTTCCAGGCGCTCGGAGCCGCCGACCCTGAAGTCCAACTCACGCACGCTCGCACTCCAACCGGGGGGGCCAACGAACCACTGCCCTTTGGCTTCCTTGGATGACCACGCGGCGAAAACCTGCGACGGCGTGAAGCGGAACTGGCGCCTGATTACGAAGGTGTCGTGGACTTCTTTTCGCATGTTG
>Ga0068858_100007265_pt1 | contig 10733 bp, 9 predicted proteins | sample KBSSwiS12_FD_66589 | JGI IMG/M metagenome (GOLD analysis project Ga0068858, IMG submission 66589) | Switchgrass rhizosphere microbial communities from Kellogg Biological Station, Michigan, USA - KBS Switchgrass S1-2 | ecosystem: Host-associated > Plants > Roots > Rhizosphere > Soil ... | reverse complement strand
CATTCTTCATGGGCAGCACGGCCCGCGATGCGGGTCCGACAGAGCAGCCGGTCACCCAAGTGACGCTTGGCTGCTATTACCTCTCCCGCTTTCCGATCACGAATGCGCAGTTCGAGAAGTTTGACCCGACCCACAAGAACAAGCGCGCCCCGGGGGCCGACGACAATCATCCCGTCGTCTATGTCAACAGCAAGGAAGCGGAGAAATTCTGCCAGTGGCTCACCTCCAAGGAGGGGAAAAAATACCGGCTGCCCACGGAACCCGAGTGGGAGTACGCCGCGCGCGGGATGGATGGGCGCACCTTCCCGTGGGGAGATCATTTCGATTCCGGCAACCTGGCCAATTTTGCCGACAAGCAGACGAACTTTGCCTGGCGCGATCCCATCATCGACGACGGCTTTCCCGAGTCCGCGCCCGTGGGCAGTTTCCCGCGCGGGGCGAGCCCGTTTGGCATCGAGGACATGGCGGGCAACGTCTTCGAGTGGTGCCTGGACTATTTCGAGAACTACAAGGGCAAGGAGCGGGTAAATCCGCGCGGTCCGACTAACGGCTCGAAGCGCATCTACCGCGGAGGAAGCTGGAAATCGCGGATCGCGAATCTGCGGACCACCGCGCGCAATCACAACCTGCCGGAATACTCGTCGAACGACGTGGGCTTCCGCGTGGTGTGCGAGTGCGAGGCGTAGGGCGGGACTTTAGAGCTTCTGATCATTTTTCGCATCGAGAGCTGGAGGGAAGCGCGCCGTCGCTTCCTTGGATTGAACTCTCTCCCCGGCACCGCCGGAGTGCTCGCCCGTTATCCGCCACCCATGTCCACATGCCGCCACCTCGGCAGTGCCCTCCAGCGCGTATCTGCTATTCGAAAGCTGCTTCTGGCGAACCGCCCTCAGCGGAAAGCAAAACAGCCAGCCCTTGCGAGGCTGGCTGTTTCGGAAATGAAGTGAGGCTAATATGCCTCCGACTGGTCCGCTTAGTTGGACGTATTGAAGCGGAACTTCGCCTTGGCACGCTTGGCGTTGGACTTGGCCTTGCGCTTGGATTTCTGCGTCGGCGTTTCAAAAGCGCGGAGGCGACGGACTTCGTCCATGATCCCCTCGGCGTCGAGTTTGCTCTTGAGGCGTTTGAGAGCGCGATCAATAGGCTCTCCTTTGCGAACGATGACTTCAGGCATGTGATTTCCCTTTGGGCTGATGGTTGTTGAAAATTTTGTAAGCGGGGAGCCAGATTAGGAGGATAGGGACCGGTCGTCAATGGTACGTTTCGGAGAAATTAATGGTCCAAAAAGGGCGAGGCGGGCCAAATGCCTCTGAAACGGTCATTTACTCTGGCGGGGGAGGCGTCGGAGCGCCTGTTGATAAAGTTATTCGGCCTCGATCCGCTCGATCAATCGGGCCTTCAGGCGGTCATATTTCGGGTCCTGGATCAAGGCCAGGCTCGCCCGGGCCTCGGGTTTGTTCCCCAACTTCATGTGGACGCGGGCCAGGTTGAGCAGGGCAAAGTCCTTCTGTGGCGAGATGTCCGACAGATGTTGCCAGGCTTTGAGGGCCTCGGGCCATTCCGGCTTGGCCATGGAATAAAAGGTTTCGGCAAAAGCGCGAGCGTACTCGGTATTGCGCGGCTCCAGGCGCGCCGCCTCGGCAAAGTGCTTCAGTGCCTCCTCCAGCAACGAGTTCGATTCGGGATGCGCGGCATCGTGCAACTCGTGCCGGAAGAGGAACACGAGATTGGCATAGCTGAAATGGTAACCGGCGTTGTCCGGTGCGCTGCCCATCGCGCGCACGTAGTAACCCGCGGCTTTCTTCACCTCACCGGCGGCGAAAGAACTGCCAGCAAGATGATCGAGCACGGCGGCGTTGTTGGGATCGAGCTTCTCCGCGGCGAGCCACGCTGCCACGGCGCGATGTTGCTCCCCGATGCTCCACAAGAATTCCGCGTGCCCATTCTTGATGGCGGCATCGAGAGGGTACTTCGTCTCGAGATCACCGAAGATGCGATCCAGTTTTTGCAATTCCTCCGGTCCAGCCTGCCGGGCGAGCAGAGTGGCTTCCATCAATTGCGCGGCGTGCAATTCACTGAGAGGCGTGCTGGGCGGCGGTGCGGGAGGGGCAGACCGCAAAAATGCGGAGCCGGACAGAAGAACACAGGCGATGGCGAGCAGTTGACGCTGCCGAACAACATGCTTAGTTTCGGCCCGCAGTTTGGGAGTGTGAATTATTTTCACCGACTGAACGTAGTGTAAGCGCAGGCCCGCCCCGCGCCAGCACGCGTTTGGCCGACCGCTCCAGACGGCCATAACCAACTATGCAGAAACTCGACTTCGGTGAAAAACTCGATCTGATCGTTGAACAGGATTCGCGATATGATCGTGAGGCATACCACTTCCTTCGCGATGCGCTCGATTACACGGTAAAGCAGCGCAAGAAAGCCAAGGAAGGAGGCGACCACGTCACCGGTCAGCAACTGCTCGATGGGATCCGTCAGTATGCCCTGAAGGAGTACGGCCCCATGGTGCCGACGGTCCTCGGCTACTGGGGCGTGCGCCGCTGCGAAGACTTCGGCGAGATGGTCTACAATTTCATCCGCGAGGGCATTTTCGGAAAGACTGAGACTGATTCGATCGAGCACTTCAGCGGGGGCTACAGTTTTCACGAGGCCTTTGTCCTGCCCTATCTGCCGGAGAAAGCACCTGCCCGCCGCTCGACGAGCGAAATAGCGGAAGAGTTGCATTGATCGCTGCGGGCCTGTCCCGGCCGTGCGATTGTTTTGTTCATGACGCCCCCATTCTATTCCACCAGCCCTGAGGCTGGGCGAAGCATCAGCTACCCCGCGGTGAATGCCCGCACGTGGACCCTGCCGAATGGCCTGGGCATCATCGTGCAGGAAGATCACAGCGCCCCCGTGGCCAGCGTGCAGGCTTGGGTGGAGACGGGCAGCATCCATGAAGCGCAGCATCTCGGCGGCGGACTTTCGCATCTCCTCGAACACATGCTCTTCAAGGGCACGCCGACGCGCGGGGCCAGCGCCTTCGCGCAGAGCATCCAGGATGCGGGTGGCTACATCAATGCCTACACCTCCTTCGAGCGCACCGTGTACTGGATCGATATCCCAGCCAAAGGCGTGCCAGTCGCGCTCGATTTGTTGTCCGATGCGGTGATGAACTCCACCCTGCCGGCGGAGGAATATACCAAGGAGCAGGAGGTCATTCGCCGCGAATTTGCCATGGGGATGGACGACCCCGACCGCATGAGCGGCCAGGCGCTCTTCGCCACCGCCTTCCGCGAGCATCCCTGCCGGCACCCGGTGATCGGCTACCTCGACGTCTTCAATAGCCTCCAGCGCGACGAGGTGATGGCCTACTACAAGGGCCGCTACGTCCCGAACAACATGTTCTTCGTGGTCGTGGGCGATGTCGACGCGGAGGCCGTGCACGCGAAACTAGCCGAGCTCTTCGCACCGCACCCGCGCCGCGGGCTGCCGCCGGTCTTCATTCCGGAGGAACCACCGCAATTGGGCCGGCGTGTTTCGCACGGTGAATTTCCAACCGAACTGACCCGGCTGCACATGGCCTGGCACATCCCGCCGTCTTCGCATCCCGATATCCCGGCGCTGGATGTCGCGGCGGTGGTCCTGGGCAGCGGGCGCAGCTCGCATCTTTACAAATCTCTGCGCGAAGACCTGGCCATCGTGCATTCCGCGGACGCGTGGTGCTACGCGTTGACGCATGGCGGATTGTTTGGCGTGGATGCGGTGCTCGACCCAGGCAAGCGCCAGCAGGTCGAGAGTGAGGTGCTGGGGCTCATCGGCCACTTGCGCGACCAGGGTGTCACGGCCCAGGAACTCACCAAGGCGAAGAAGGCCTCGCTCAGCCACCAGCTCCAGGCGGTGACGACGATGCGCGGGCGCGCGTCGGACCTCGGCTCGAACTGGCTCATTGCGCGCAATCTGGATTTCTCGCGCGACTACCTTGAGGCCGTCCAGCGGGTGACCTCGGCGGATATCCAGCGCGTGCTGGCCAAATATCTCGTCGACCAGAACCTCTCGATCGTCTCGCTGAATCCACCCGGCTCCCTCGCCGCGGTCAAGAATGCGGATATCGCCGTGACCGCAGGCGAGATCCAGAAGTTCGAGCTCTCCAACGGGCTGCGTCTGCTGGTGCGCGAAGACCACCGCCTGCCGCTGGTCTCGTTCAATATTTCCTTCAAGGCCGGCTTGCTGGCCGAGACGGCCGCGAACAATGGCCTCACGCGCCTGCTTTCCAAAGTGCTGCTCAAGGGCACGAAGACCCGCACGGCGGGCCAGATCGCCGACCAAATCGAAGAGATGGGCGGGGTCATCGGCAGCGACGCCGGCAACAACAGCGTCAACGTTTCTGCGCGGGTCATGCAGCCCGACTTCCGCGCGGGCTTGGAGATTCTCGCCGATGTGGTGTGCAATGCGACCATGCCGGAGAAGGCGGTGAGCCGGGAAAAAGAGGCGCAGCTCGCCGCGATCAAAGCCGAGGAGGAAGAGATGACGGTCGTGGCCCGCAATCTCCTGCGCGCGGAGCTGTTCGGGGCCCATCCTTATGGGCTGCGCGCGTCGGGCACGCCCGAGTCCGTGGCTAGCATTACGCCGGATGCGCTGCGCGCCTTCCGTGATCGCCACCTTGTGGCTCGCAATGGGGTGCTTGCCGTTTTCGGGGATGTCCGCGCCGAGAAAGTGCGGGCTGTGGCCGAGGAATTGTTTGGCACGCTGCCGGCCGGCGAACCCGCACTGGCGGACGTGTCAGAACCGCCGCTGCTGGCCGCTTCGCGGGAGGTCGAGACCATCAAGGACAAAGAACAGGCTGTGCTCATGGTCGGCTTTCCCGGCACGGATTTGTTCAGTCCCGACAATGCGGCGCTGGAGATCATCGACGAAGCGTGCAGCGACCTTGGATCGCGTCTCTTCCTGCGGATCCGCGAGGAAATGGGCCTGGCGTATTTCGTGGGCAGCAGCCAGATGAGCGGCCTGGCCCGTGGGATGTTCGGCTTCTATCTCGGCACCGATCCTACGAAAGTGACCGATGTGAAAGCGGCGCTGAATGATGAGATCACGAAGCTCGCCGAGCACGGCCTGGCCGCCGCGGAACTTGCGCGGGCCAAGGAAAAGTACATCGGCCAGCAGGAGATTCGCAACCAGAGCAACCAGGCCTTCGCCTTCCAGGCTGCGCTCAACGAACTTTACGATCTCGGTTACAACTACCACCTCGAGCAACGCCGCCAGATCGAGGCGCTGACAGTGGAGCAAGTGCAGGCTGTGGCACGGAAGTATTTCACGCAGCCCGCGATCACCGCTATCGTCCGGCCGAAGGCGTGAGCAGGTGATGGACGGCAGATCAGCCGCCTTGCGCAACGAGCGCAGTTAGCGCTTCGGCGACCCGCTGAATCACCCGCGTCCAGTCATCGGACTTCGGCTGGCGGAACAGGCGCATGGTGGGATACCACGGGCTGTCTTCGCGTTTCAGCTGCCAGCGCCAATCCGGGACGAAGGGCAGCAGAGTCCAGACCGGACGGGCCAATGCACCCGCGAGATGGGCCACGGCAGTATCTACGGATATGATCAAATCCAGTTCATCCATCAACGCGGCCGTGTCGGCGAAGTCTTTGATGAACTTCGTGTGATCGATGATGAGGGATGGGTCGGGCAGCATTCGGATCTCTTCCATCCCAGGACCGACCTGAAGGCTGAAAAAATCGGCGCCCCGCACGCCCAAGAGAGGGAGCAGCATCTTCAGTGGGATATTCCGCATTCGGCTCTGCGGATTTAGCGGATTACCGGCCCAGGCAAGGCCCACTCGCAAGCGCGCGTGGTTTACGTAGAGCCGCTTTGCCCAAGCTTCCCTACGAGCCGAATCGGCAAAAAGATACGGAACCGCTCCGGGAATACTGTCCAATGTAGTCTCAAAGACCATTGGCTGGCTGACCATGGGGACATGCAGATCGAACTGCGGGAGTGGAGCGCCGGCGACAACGACTTCGCGCACGCCATTCGCGCTACGGAAAAGCTCCACTAGCGGGCGGGGACATTCGATGACCACCTCAGCACCTCGTTCCGCAATTATCGCGGCGTAACGAATGAACTGAATCAAATCGCCGAACCCCTGCTCGGTATGAATCAGGATGCGGCGTCCGTTCACGATCTGCCCATTCCACATTGGCTCAGAAAAATTTCGTCTTGTTTGGAGTACTTCTCGCCGCGCCTCGTACATCCGCAATCCACGTTCAAAATCGCCCTGCAGGAGCAAAAGAATCGAGAGCTTACCCTTTGCATCACTGTAATCAGGTTCGATTTCGAGTGCCCGGCGAAACTCTGCAGCGGCTTCTTCCAGGCGTCCCTGTTCCCGGAGCGCGAGACCCAGATTGGAATGCGCCTCGGCGTAGTCGGGCTGGATTTCGAGAGCGCGGCGGAGCGCGGCTTCGGCATCGGCCAGGAGGCCATGCTCAAGGAGGGCAACGCCGAGAATGTTGTGCACTTCCGCGTAATCCGGTTTGATTTCGAGTGCCCGACGAAACGCTCCAACGGCTTCTTCCAGACGTCCCTGCCGCCGGAACGCGAGACCCAGATTGGAGTGCGCCTCGCCATATTCGGGCCGGATTTCGAGTGCCCGGCGGAGCGAGGCTTCGGCATCGGCAGGGAGACCCCATTCAAGGAGGGTAACGCCGAGAATGTTGTGCACTTCCGCGTACTCCGGCTGGAGTTGGAGTGCGCCCACACATGCTGCAACGGCTTCTTCCAGGCGACCCTGGTCCCGGAGCGCGATACCCAAATTCTTATACGCCTCCACGTAGTCCGGCCGGAGTTCGAGCGCCCGCCGCAAGGCGGCTTCAGCATCGGCAGGGAAACCCTGCTTAACGAGCGCAACGCCCAGATTATTGTGGGCCTTCACGTAGTCTGGCTTGATTTGAATCGCCCGGCGGAAGGCGGCGGTGGCCGCTTCAAGACGGCCCAGCCTTTGATAAACTTCGCCTAGATTGGAATGAAAAGCTGGAGCGGTCGGTAGGATGGCGATGGCTCTCTGAATCAAATCCACCGCTAGTTCACTCCGCCCCTCTTGCTGCGCCACTACCCCCAGCATATGGAGGGCATCCGCGTGATGAGGCTCGGCGGCGAGGATTTGCCGATAGAGCGCCTCGGCCTCGGCGAGGCGCCCCGCCTGATGGCGAGCGAGCGCCAACTGGAAAGCGTGCGCGATAGGGGCGGCAACCATGGCGCGAACATGCAAGACGAGGAATCCCGTCGCAACGGAGAAAGTGGACCGGCCGTGGATTCGGCACGTCGCGAGCGGCTCCCCCGGCTTTTCACCACCCAGCGCTCAAGCGGAACGAGAATCCGAAAACGCCGCCCGGCCTCCACTGAAAATTTCCTTCGCACCGCTACTGGCCCGCGCGTAGTCTTACGCTCTATGGCTGAAGTCCAAACCCAAACCGAAGCGGGCGAGATGACGCAAGTTTTCATCGAGTTCGTGATGATGCAGGCGCAAAACGCGGCGCTGTGCCTCGGGCAGATCACCGATCCGCGCATGGGCCAGCCGCAGGTGAACATCCCGCTGGCCAAGATGTTTATTGATCAACTGGCGGTGATCCGGGCGAAGACGGCGGGCAATCTTTCCGCGGATGAGCAGAAGGTGATCGACAGCGCGCTGGACCAAATGGAACAAGCCTTCGTGCACGTGGTGTCGAGGACGGAAGGCTTTCACCCCGGCGAATCGCTGGCTCCTGACCTCGACGCGCCGCCCCCCGCCGCGGCGGAGACAGTCGCACCGGAGGCCGCCGCACCTGCGCCGGAAGCAGCGCCCGCAGCGTCGCCTGCACCCGCCCCCGAGCCTCCCCCGGAAGAAGGTCGCAAGCGGTTCACGAAAAGCTACGGAGCCTGAGCCGAAGTGCCGAATCCGTCGATACCCGTGGGGTCGTGCCGTCTCGGTGGCCCTGAACCGCTCTACATCCTCGGTCCCTGTGTGATCGAGTCGGAGGAGTTTGTCTGGCGCATGGCCCGGCAACTGAAGGCCATCGCCACGGAAGTGGGCGTGCAGTTTGTCTTCAAGGCCAGCTACGACAAGGCGAACCGGACCTCGGTGAAATCGTTTCGCGGCCTCGATGTGCGCGCCGGTTGCCAGATCCTGGCGAATATCGGGCGGGAACTGGGGGTGCCGGTGACGACGGACATCCATTCCCCCGAGGAAGCGACGATCGCCGCCGAGTATATCGATATCCTGCAAATTCCGGCGTTTCTTTGCCGGCAGACGGACCTGATCCAGGCCGCCGCGGAGACGAAGCGGGTGGTGAACGTCAAGAAAGGCCAGTTTCTCGCCCCGTGGGATGTGAAGAACATCGCCGACAAGCTGATCGCCTTCGGCAACGACCAATTCTTTTTTACGGAACGCGGCTCCACTTTCGGCTATAATAACCTCGTGGCCGACATGCGTTCTCTCTACTGGATCCGCGAGGCGGGCTATCCGGTGGTGTTTGACGCGACCCATTCCGTGCAGCGCCCGGGTGGCGGCGGCGACAAGACGAGCGGGGATGGCGTGCTGGCGCCGGTGCTGGCGCGGGCGGCGGCCGCGGCCGGTTGCGACGGCATTTTCATCGAAACACACGAAGATCCCTCCCAGGCACTCTCGGACGGCCCCAATCAAATTCCGCTCGCGCAGTTGGCCACATTGTTGAAACAATTACGGCAGATTCATGACCTTGTTCGCTAAGCATATCGCGGTGTGCGTTGCCGCGTTGGTCGCAGCCACGGCGTGGGCAGAGAAAACCGGGGACAACAGTACGCCCAAACCGGACGCGAAGGATGCCGGGGCGCCGGTCAAGAAGCAGAAGAAAAACAAGAACGCAAAAGTCCCCGAGGACCCCAATGCGCCGAAGAAGACCGAAGTGCCCGTCATTGCGGGGCACCCCTCGAAGGGGTTGAGAATTCCTTATTACGACTCGACCGGGAAACACGAGATGCAGTTCGATATCGGGGTCGCCACGCGCATGGACGAGAATCACGTCCAATTCACCGACCTGCAGATCGAGACGTTCAACGAACAGGGCGAGCACGAGATGCAAATCGATATGCCGACCTCGGTGATGAATACCGACACCAGCGTCATTACGACTGAGCACCACGTCGTCATTCGGCGATCGGATTTCGAACTGACGGGGAATACGATGATCTTCAATACCAGGACCAAGCAGGGTGGCCTGGGTGGCAACGTGCACATGCTGATTTACAATCTGGAAGACGAGACTTCCGATCCCGACAATCCACCGGGATCCAAGGGTGCGGGCAAGTCCGGCGCACCCAAGGCCGCCAAGACCGCACTGGAACCCGACACTTTCAAGACGCCCCCATCCAGGGGCGGCGGCGCCTCCGGTGGCGAAGACAAAGCCGACAAATTCATTACCCCTGGGCCCAAATAAAAGTGATCAAGTATATACTCCCCATTTTCCTCGCTGCGGTGATTGCCGGTTCACTGGCCCTGGCTGAACAGCCTGCCGTCAAGCCGCTGACGGAAAGCGAACTGCTCAAGCAGATCGAGCAGCTCAAACCCGCCAAGGACGGCGCGGCAACTCCGAGTCCCGGAGTGAATCCCTCGACCGCGCCCAACGCGGCCGCGGTGGCGAATCCGAACGACGCACTTTTCAATGCGTCCGGAACCTCGGGTGACATCCTGAGACCGCAGACCGATCGAAGCCGGCTCCCGGGCTCGGGCACTCCCGCTCCCGGAAGTGGCAAGCCGAATGACCCGAATGCTCCCAAGCCGCCCACGGAAATCACCGCCTTGGAAGCGACTTTCGACCAGAGGGCCAATATCGCGGTCTTCATCGGCAATGTGTTCGTGAAAGATCCGCAATTCACCGTGGACTGCGACAAGCTGACGGCCTTCCTGAAGCATGACGAGAAGCCGGCCCCCGGGGCCGCGCCGAAAGCCGCGACGCCGACGCCAAAGCCGGCGACTCCCAATCCGGCGACGGGCGGGACACCGATCGGCTCCGGCGGGGCCAAGAAACAGTCTGGCGGCCTGGACAAGGCCATTGCCGTGACGACCAGCGACCGGCGGGTCAAGATTATCCAGGATAAAGTGGAGGCCGATGGGTCGATCACCCACGGCATCGGCCTTTCCGACCGGGCGGAATATTTTGCCTCGAACGGGGACATCTTTCTCTACGGCATGCCCGATGTGACCCAAGGGACGAATCGTTGCATCGCCACTGCCCCGGAGACGTGGATGAAAATGAATCGCGACGGCCGCATGGAAGCCCATGGCCCGCACAAGACAATCATCGTGGACTCCAGCGACCGCGACAATAAGAGTGCCGCTGCCAAATGATCACGCTGACCGGACAGCCGAAGAAGAAGACGCTCGGGCCGGAGATCCTGCGGACCGAGAAGTTGGTGAAGGTCTACGGCGGTCGGGCGGTGGTGAACGGGGTGGATCTCAACTGCCACAGCGGGGAGATCGTGGGCCTGCTCGGGCCCAACGGTGCGGGGAAGACGACGAGTTTTTACATGGTCGTGGGCCTGGTCCGGCCGAACAGCGGCAAAGTCTACTTCCAGGAGAAGGAAGTGACCGACTTTCCCATGTACAAGCGCGCCCGGCTGGGCATGGGGTATCTGCCGCAGGAAGAGTCCATCTTCCGCAAGCTCACGGTCGAGCAAAACATCCTGGCCATCCTCGAGACCACGCCGCTCAACCGGAAGGAGCGCAAGCACCGCTGCGAGGAATT
>Ga0068858_100007264_pt1 | contig 10735 bp, 8 predicted proteins | sample KBSSwiS12_FD_66589 | JGI IMG/M metagenome (GOLD analysis project Ga0068858, IMG submission 66589) | Switchgrass rhizosphere microbial communities from Kellogg Biological Station, Michigan, USA - KBS Switchgrass S1-2 | ecosystem: Host-associated > Plants > Roots > Rhizosphere > Soil ... | reverse complement strand
GCCACGCAGGTCCACCAAGTGATCATGAACCTGGGTGCGAACGCCGGTCATGCGATGGGCGAGCGCGGCGTGCTGGAGGTGCGCGAAGCGGTGATCGACGTGGATGCCGATCACGCCCGCAGTTCACCCGAGTTGCGCGTTGGCCGTTACGTGCGTCTGACGGTGAGCGACAGCGGTTGCGGGATGGACCGGGCGACGCTGGCGCGCATCTTCGATCCATTTTTCACGACCAAGGCGCAAGGGGAGGGGACGGGGCTCGGCCTTTCCGTGGTGCACGGGATCATGAAGGCAAACGACGGCGCGATTACGGTTTACAGCGAACCTGGGAAGGGCACCGCCTTCCATCTCTACTTTCCCGTGGCGGAGGGGGCGGTTTCGGAGACGCCGGGACCGTCCGTTCCTCCGCCGCGCGGTCATGGCGAGCGTCTCCTTTATGTGGATGATGAGGAACCGCTGGTCTATCTCACCACCCAGGTCCTGGGCCGGTTGGGGTACGAGGTCACTGGATTTGTCGAGGCCGAGGCCGCCCTGGAGGCTTTCCTCGCCGAGCCAGACCGCTTCGATGTCATCATCACCGATCTCTCCATGCCGCGCCTCACTGGGCGCGACCTGGCGGCCCGCATTTTGCAGGTCAGGCCGCAGATCCCGATCATTCTCGCGACAGGCTACATCCGCCCGCAGGACACTGAGAGCGCGCGCCGTCTCGGGATCCGCGACCTTATCCTCAAACCCAATACCGTTGAGGATTTGGGGCACACTCTGCATCGCATTTTGACGGAGCGCCGGGCGGAAAAATACGGGTCGGCGTAAGGGAGGCTGGTCGGCAATGTCGCGGCTTGCCATTGGGCCTGAGGGGAGGAAACTAACACCCATGCTCCCCCGCTCCCTATCACTCCTTTTCGCGGTTGCGTGCGGCGTCGCCTCCGCGTTGGCGGAGGAAACGGCTGCCCTTCATCTACCGGCGCGCGAACGTGCCGGGACGTCGACCGGCAGTGGCGAATTCCGCGAAGTGACGAAGACGCTCGACTGGAATCCGCGGCAGACCGCGCTGGTGATCTGCGACATGTGGGACGCGCACACCTGCCCGAATGCCGCCGCGCGCGTGGGCGAGATGGCTCCGCGCGTCAATGAATTCGCCAAAGCCGCCCGCGCCCGCGGCGTGCTGATCATCCACTGTCCGAGCAACACGATGGAGTTCTACAAGGACCATCCCGGTCGCAAGCTCGCGCAAGGCGCTCCGGAAGTGACCCCTCCCGTCCCGTTGAAGAAATGGTGCTACATCGACCCATCGAAGGAACCGCCATTGCCGATCGATGATACCGACGGCGGCTGTGACTGCGTGCGCACGTGGAAAAAGGGTGATCCGTACCCGTGGACCCGGGAGATCGCGACCATCGAGATCATGGACGGCGACGCGATCACGGATAGCGCGGAGGCTTACAACCTGATGCAGCAACGTGGGATCGAAAATGTGCTGGTTTGCGGAGTGCATCTCAATATGTGCGTCCTCGGGCGCCCTTTCGCGATCCGGCAGCTGGTGGGGGAAGGCAAGCGCGTGGCGCTGATCCGCGACCTCACCGACACGATGTACAATCCCGAGCAGGCGCCCCACGTGAGCCACTTCGCGGGCACCCGGCTCATGGTCGAGCATGTGGAGAAATACTGGTGCCCCTCGGTTCTCAGCACTTCGCTGCTTGGCGGTGAACCGTTCCGCTTCAAGGGCGACACGGAATAGCGCGGTCTTTCAGTCGCGAATCTTGCGATAGCGCATCGGAGCGTAGCCGGAGGCAATCAGCGTGGCGATGTCACGTTCCGAACTCAGTGTCTTGCTGAAAGGGGCGGCTTCGTAAAACAACGCCCGTGCCTTCGCCTCGTCGAGCCACTTAACGAAGAGGATGACGTGGCCGCCTTCGGTGTTCATGATGTCGGCGGGCTGGAGTTGAGCGGGCGAGGGAAGCTTCTGGCAAATCTCCGCGAGGTTGGAGGTGTCGTACTTGCGGGGTAGCTTCCAGCAGCGCGAGACGAACCCGGAGCAATCGATTCCCACGGCGTCGCCGCTCACGGCATTTCCGCCGAGCCGGCGCTTGTCGGGGGTATAGACATCGCCCGCCGCCTTGCCTGCCCGCACGCCTTTGTCGAAGCTCTCCGGCGTATCGAAGCCGCCCCACTTGTAGGCGACGCCGGAATTGGTGGCGCCGACTTCCCAGCACGCTTCGTCCGGCGAGCCATGGCCGCCCGGCCGGTCCGGAGTGTGAATTTGCACGCCGCGTGAATCGGGGCCGTGGCGCAGGTTCTTGTCCGAGGATTGCCACTGATGATGGATGTAATTTTCCGCGACCTGGAGGGCGTCGGAACGGGTGAGCGCCTGGGCGCGGAGCGGGCTGGGGCCGAATGCGGCAGGCAGCAGCGCGAGGAAGAGGGCGGCGGCCGAACGCCAGGAGAGCGTGCGAACAAAGTGGCTCATAAGGTGAGTCGAATGTAGCCGCGCTGCTGGAAAATCAAAACGCGGTGCGCTAGGAAGAGGATGGCGCATGCCACAGGGCGAAGGCGAAACCCGCGACTTCGACCCGCCGGGTTTCGCCGGGAAGCGAGGCGAGGATTTCCTGGGCGTTCCTCGCCCCGAGCCACACCACCCCACCCGCCGGGTGCTCTTGTGCGAGGTTGGCCCGCCAATCCTCGGCGGTGAGCAGATTCGTGAGGATAGGCCGCTGGGAATAGTAGGTGAGCGCGCTGCCGTAGGGATCGAAGTTCGCGAAGACGGTCGCGTTGGGTGGAAAGGCGGCTTTCAGCACTTCCCCGAGCTGGGGGATGAGTTGTGCCGGTTCCTCGGCGACGCCATCGAGAATGAGGTACGGCGAACGCATTTCCTCGGAGCTGCGCAGGCCCAGTGTGCCGAGCGCCACGACTACGACGACGACCGCGCCCTGGATCGCAAAGCTGGCCAAGGGCGAAAGCTTCTTGCTGGCCCGGCAGATGCCATCCAGCCCAAGCCCGGCGAGGATCGCAACCGTGCCGATGAGATAGAACGGCGCAAAATCGTGGATGAACGATTCATTGCGCAGCAGCACGACGTAGAGCGCACCGGCGATGGTCAGCAGGGTCGCAGCCAGGCCAAGCCAGCGCGAGCCGTCGATGCGGTGCCGTTTGGGCAAAAGCCGGGCGATTCCGAGGCCGACGAAGAGCCACGTGAGGGTGAGATAATTCCGCTGCAAGTCTCCGGTGACCGTGCGCAGCCAATCGCCCCAGGTGAAGCGCGGCGCATTGTCGGCAATTGGGGCTGTGCTCGTGGGGATGGCATTGCCGAGGCGCATTTGAAGGGCGGTCCAAAGATCGGTCCACGCGGCGGAATTCACGCTGCGGATTTGCCAGAGGAAGAGCATTCCGGCGCATCCCACGAGGGCGATGTACAGCCAGCCGAGGCTGCGCATCGCCCCCGGGGCGAAAAAGAGGAGCCACGCGGCGGCGCTCAAGACAAGGAGGTAACCAGGCCAATCCGTCCACAAAGCGAGCGCGGCAAAGAGGGTGGCGCCCGCCGCCCACCTTCTGCGCCCCGTATCTTTCCACTGTGCCAGACACGCCAGGAGCGCGAGCATCCACAGCGTGAGCACCGGTTCGAAATCCACCATGTCGCCGTAGTGCAACTCCATGGGTACGGCGGCAAAGATGGCTGCGCCCAGCGTCGCAGCGCGTGCTCCGGCGGCGTGGCGGAGCAGAAACCAAAGCACCAGCACGCTGGCCAGCGAGGCGGCAATCGGGACGAAGCGGGTGGTCCGTTCGGATTCGCCGAACAGGGCGAAGGAGGCGGTGACGAGCACGGGCAGCAGCGTGGGATGATGGACGTAGTAAGCCTCGGAAGGAATCGGCAGCGGCCCGAAGTACAGCGTCGCGGGCACACCGCCGGCGCGCATTCCCGCCCGCAGGTTATTGTGTGCGGCCTGGGCATAGACCGCGCCGTACCAGTTGTCTTCCTCCACCCAGGGACGGTCCAGGCCACGGGCAAAATGCGCGGCGAGAAGCAGGAGAACGACGGCGAGTCCCAGCCCCCACCACCGTCCCCGCTCAGGTCCGGCGTCAGACGAATCGGAAGGAGGAGGCAGGACGCTCGATGGCATGATGTGAAAAAGCAGAACATCCAACACCCAACCCCCAACGTCGAACATCCAATTATAAAGCCCACGCCGCGAGCGGCCAACTTGCTCCCCGCAGAATTCTCTGCTAATTGCCGCGCATGCCGCGTTTGTTGTTCCCCTCTCTGGCTTTTTTTTGCGCTGCCTCCCTGGCGATCGCCCAGCTTCCGACCATCGACCCACCTCGCAACTGGAAGACCGCGGAGGGCGTGGCCTTCCAGGCGTCCATCGTGAGCTACGATGGCACCACGGCGATGTTCAAGATGCCGAATGGCTCGCGGGCCCAGGCTCCAGCCACGAAGCTCAGCGCAGAGGACCAGCAATACCTCGTCGACTGGCAAAAAAAACAGCCGATCTCGACGGCGATGCCCAACGAAATCGGCGTGGAAACATCGCAGGTAAAAGCCGAAGTCGTCAGCGAGGATCCCGCCTCGGAGAAGTTCGTCTATCGTACGCAGCACTTTGAATTTGAGTCGCAGGGGAAATTCAACCAGGTGCTGCTGCGGGATGTGGCCCGCAACTTTGAGGCGACCTACGAGTTGCTCAAGGCGCTCCCCTGGCACGTCGATCCGAAGCCCGAGTCGGGCGATCTTTTTCACGCCAAGCTGTTCAAGAACCGCGAGGCCTACATCGCCGCGGGCGGCCCGCAGAACAGCGGGGGTGTTTACAAGTCGAGCCAGCAGATGTTCCTCGTCCCGTTTGAGAGCATCGGTGTGAAACTTGTCGGCAAGGCCTACGCCAAGGATGAGAATTTTGAGACGCACACCATGGTGCACGAGCTCACGCATCAGATGATGCGCTTCTCGCTCGATTTCCTCCCGCAATGGGTCGTGGAAGGCACCGCCGAATACACCGGCACGCTGCCGTTGCACACCGGCCAGTTCCGCATTTCCGCGGCCAAGAATGGCCTGCGCGACTACGTCAATTTCCTAAAGACCCGCACCGCCAACGGCGTGCCCGCGCCCTACCCGCTGGAGCAGCTTTTTCCCATCACCAACGAGCAGTGGAACGAAGTCCTCACCCAGGATCCGCGCTCTTCGCACCAACTTTATTTCACGTCGTTTCTCCTCGTCTATTATTTCATGCACCTCGACGGCAAGGGCGACGGCCAGCTCTTCGCGCGTTATTTCCGCGAGGTCGGCGAGGTTCGTAAATCGGTCGAGGATTACTACAAGGCGATGGAGACATTTAAAAAGCAGCCGGGCGTCGATGTGAAGCCGGATGGCAGCTTTACCTATCGCCGCGATCTCGTGCTGCCCAAGCGCCCCGACGTGCTGGAATCCGACCAGGCGCGGGCGGACTTCCAAAAAAGAACGCTGCAAATCCTGCTCGATGGGCGCAACGAGGCGGACCTGATGAAGCAGATCCGCAGCGGCTACAAGAAGCTTGGCATCCAGTTGTAATGCGCATCGCACGAAGGCCTCGCCTCCCGCGGCCGAGGCTGGCATGGTGCGCCCCCTCATGAAACTGATCTCCTGGAATGTGAATGGCATCCGCGCGGTGCTGAAGAAAGGCTTCGCCGATTTCATCGCCAGCGAGAAGCCGGACATTTTTTGCCTCCAGGAAACGAAAGCGACGCCGGACGACGTGGTGGTGCCGGAGGCGCTGGCGAAGTACACCGCATTCTGGAACATCGCGGAAAAGAAGGGTTACTCGGGCACCGCCATCTTCACAAAAACGAAGCCGATTGCCGTGACCCTTGGCGTCAGTATCGCCGAACACGATCGTGAAGGCCGCGTGATCACGGCGGAATACGCGGATTTCTTCCTCGTGAATGTCTACGTGCCGAATTCGAAACGCGAACTCACTCGGCTGCCCTATCGCCAGCAATGGGACCGCGACTTCCTCGCCTATCTCAAAAAATTGGAACGTAAGAAACCGGTGATTTGGTGTGGCGATCTCAACGTCGCCCATACCGAGATCGACCTGGCCCGGCCGAAGGACAACGTGAAGAACCACGGCTTCACCCCGGAGGAACGCGCCGGCTTCGACGCCTTCGTGAAGGCTGGCTTTGTCGATACCTTCCGCGAGTTCGAGAAAGCCGGCGGCCACTACACCTGGTGGAGCCAGATGGGCACCGCTCGCGCCCGCAACATCGGCTGGCGCATCGACTATTTCCTCTGCTCCGAAGCGCTGCGCGGACGCCTGAAATCCGCGACGATCTACCCGCACATCACCGGCTCGGATCATTGCCCGGTCGGCATCGTCCTGCGCAAGGCCTGAAGCAGGATCGTCGTCCGACCCATCCGCCGGGGATAGAATAAACGCCCCGCTCCGGGCCGGGGGGCTCCGAAGCAGGGCGGTGTTGTTTGGGTAAGTCTGGACGAGCGGCTAGCTCGACTTGTGATGAGGCCGTCCGTACTCGTTCGGCGTCAGCTTGCCGTCATGGTTCATGTCGAGCTTCTTCAAGTTGGCGCGAGCGGCGTCGATTTCCGCGGCGTCGAGCTTGCCGTCGTGATTCGTATCGATCGCATCGACGAGTGCCGAGCGTTGTTCGTCTTCCGGCGGCGCGGGCGGGGGCGGCGGCGGGTTGCCCGTGGAGGGCGCGTCGGTCGTGGCTGGCGCGTCGGCTGCCGCGGGAGCGTTCGTTGCCGCAGGCGCAGCGGCTGCATCGGGATCTTTTTTGTCCGGATCAGGCTTCGGCCCGCGAGGCGGCGGCGGCTGATGCCCATCATTTGGCCCGTGATGCGGCGGGCACAGCTCTTCGTGGCTGAGCTTGCCGTCGCTGTTCTTGTCGAGCGCGAGCAGTGCGTCGGCTGCGTGGTTCATCTCGCCCATCGAGATCAGGCCGTCACCGTCGGCATCGATCGCGCGCAGCAGCGCATGGAACATCGGATTGCGGTGCGGGTCATCGTGCACTTCACCGCCCGGGCCGCCGCCGTCGTGGCCGGGACCGGGAGGAGGGCCAGGTAGGTGACCGGGGCCGCCGCCGCGTGGGGCTTGCGCCATCAGCGCCATCGGGAAGGCGATGGCGATACCAAGGATCAGGACGTTCTTTTTCATTTGGTGTATTTGCTTGTCGTGGGGTTTGCAGCGGGCCGGCGGGGATCGCGAGTCGCACTGGATTTGATGACCGCATCGTGCCCCGCGCCGGGCGTTCTGTCGTGTTAAGGAGTGTTAAGCCTGCGCCCGGCTCATTGACGGGGCGCCCCTCACGGCCGCATCTTGCAAACCACCACCCCCCTTCGCCGTCCATGCATTTCCCGCAACGACAAACCCGCATCGAATGGGCCTTCCTGGCCGCGATGGTCGTGCTCTGCGGCGGACTCACCGCCTTGCAATATCATTGGACCGGAGAACTCGCCCAAGCCGAGGTGGTGCGGCTGCGCAGCAATCTCAACGAGCAGGCGCAACTCCTCGCACGGGATTTTGACGAGGAACTCGCCACCGCGTCCACGCGCCTCCTTCCCAGCGGCGGCGAGATCGATGATCTCGGTCGCGACGCCGCCTTCGCGGAACGTCTGCGCAAGTGGTCCGCGACGAATCCGCGGCCGATGTTCAGCCACATGGCCGTCGCCGTGCCCTCTGGCGGCGGATTCAATCTTTTCGAACTGGATCAAAAAAACGGGAAACTCACTCCCATGGCCTGGCCCGCGGGATGGGATGAACTGCGCGATCACCTGGGGCGCAAACCTGGCGGCGCTCCGGAACGCAGCGGCGCTCCCCGGCCCGAACTTGGCGCTGGCCGCCCCGATCGCCGCGACAAACCGCCTCCGCCTCGCGGCAGTGGTGGTGGCGGCGCCGGCCCACCGGCCTACATGGATCGCAACGGCACACTACTTCAGTTCCCCATCCTCGGCGGGCGCCTGCGCGAGCCCGGCACTGGCGAGCGCGGTTGGATGATCCTCGAGCTCGACGCCACCTACGTGGGCCGCGAATGGCTGCCACAGCTCGTCCACCAATATCTCGACCCGGAGGGAAAAGGCCTCGACGACATCGTCATCGCCGCGCCCGGTTCAAACCGGGCGCCCATCCTTTCCGTGCGCACGGGCAATGCCTCCGGTGCGCCCGACGTTACGCTCGAATTCAATCACCTCGGCCACGTACCCAACGCCCCACGCGGCCTCTCGCCCAAGTCCGCGTGGACGCTCGAGCTGTGGCATCGCCCGGGAGCCTTCGAGGCGCTGGTCGGCGTCTCCCGGCGGCGCAATCTTGCCGTCGCCGCGGGGCTGAATTTCCTCATCATCGTCGTCGGCGTGCTTCTCGTGCGCCACACCCGCCGGTCGCGCAAGCTCGCCGAGGCCCAGATGAATTTCGTCGCCAATGTCTCCCACGAACTGCGTACCCCGCTCACCGTCATTCGCGGCGCGGCGCACAATCTCGAGCGCGGTGTGGTGCAGGACCCGGAGCGCGTCGGGCGTTACCTGCGGCTCATCATCGAGCACAGCAACCAGCTCAACGGCATGGTCGAGCAGGTGCTCGAATACGCTGGCGCGAGCAAGGCGCCAGCCCTCGCCGCCCGCCAACCGCTGGCCATCGAGGAGCTCCTTGGCGAGGCGATTAACAATGCCGCGGAGGAAATCGAAAGCGCGCATTGCGAAGTGGAATTCACCATCTCACCCAGCCTGCCCGCCGTCACCGGCGATCCCGCCGCGCTGCGCCGCGCTTTTCAAAATCTCATCGCCAACGCCGCCAAGCACGGCGGCGAGGGTCGTTGGATCGGCGTCAACGCGCGCGGCCGCAATGGCGGCACGCCGCCCGCCGTGGAAGTACAGGTCACCGACCGCGGCGCCGGCATCCCCGAGCACGAGCAGGCTGAAATCTTCAAGCCCTTCATCCGGGGCGCCACCGCGCAAAGCCGCCAGGTGCGGGGCAGTGGCCTCGGCCTCAGCCTCGTCCGCGAGATCGTCGAGGCCCATGGCGGCACCGTCTCCGTCACCAGCCAGCCGGGCCGCGGCGCCACATTCACCGTGCGGTTGCCAGCCCAGTGAACTCGCGCATTCTGCTCGTCGAGGATGAACCCGGTGTCGTCCTCATCGTCTCCGATCTCCTCGAGGCGGAAGGCCACCTCGTCGAGACTGCCGGTGATGGCGATCTTGGCTTGCGCCGCGCCACCGAGGAACGCTTTGACCTGCTCATCCTCGACGTCATGCTGCCGGCTAAGACCGGGTTCGAAATCTGCCACTCCGTCCGCGAGCGCGGCTTCGACGGCGCCATCCTCATGCTCACCGCCCGCGGCCAGGTGCGCGACCGCGTGGATGGCCTTCGCACCGGCGCCGACGACTATCTCATCAAACCGTTCGATTCCGACGAACTGCTCGCCCGCGTCGCCGCGCTGCTTCGGCGTGTCCACAAGCAGGAACTCACCCCCGTCATGCGCGTCGAATTCGGCAAAGTCGTCGCCGATTTTTCCACGTGGGAATTCTTCCGCAACAAAAGGCCCCTCAATCTCGCCGCCAAGGAAGCTGAACTGCTGCGCCTCCTCATTAACCATCGCGGCCAGATCCTCTCCCGCGAAAAAATCCTCCAGCAGGTCTGGCGCGAGCAGCCGCATATCACGCCGCGGACCGTCGATGTCCACGTCGCCTGGCTGCGGCAGAAGATCGAGGACAACCCCGAGTCGCCCCGGCACATCATCACCGTGCGCGGGGAAGGCTACCGCTTTGAGAAATGAATTGGCACCGAGGGGGCTCCAAGGTGTAGGGCGCGTGTCCCCACGCGCCGGGATGGCGCTGCGAATGGAACGCTCGCCCGGCGCGGAGGAACACGCGCCCAACACCTGCAATTGCACCGCCGCTGTTACCTACGGCTTCACTGCCGCCGAGGGATTGGCGATAAAATGAATGATCGCCTCCGCCGCCGGGTCGCCGGGGTGCGCCATGTCGCCCGCGATGCTCCCATGAGTGCGATCGTCGATCTGCAATTGTTGCACACGCCCGTCGCCCGTCGCTCGCAGCGCCGCCGCGAGATACATGCTCTCCTCGCGCCGGGCTGGCATGTCCTTGTCCGCATAGAGGATCAGGAACGGCGGCGTGTTCTTGTGCAGATGGTTGATTGGCGCGGCCTCGTCGGCGCTGATGATATTGTGGTCCTTGATCCCGCGCTCCTCGCGCACCGTATAGTGCGTCATCACCTGGCCACTCACCGGAATGAGCCCGGCGATTGCCTCGGGCGTCATGCCGTACGGTTTCAGCCACCGCTCATCGAGTCCGATCATGAATGTGAGATAGCCGCCCGCCGAGTGCCCGCCCACGAACACCCGCGCCGGGTCGAGGTGTTGCTCCGTGGCGTGCGTCTTGACCCAGGCAAAAGCCGCCGCCGCATCGTCGATGTACGCGGGATACGTCGCCTTCGGGCTGAGTCGATAATCCGCCACCGCCATGGCGATGCCATCGCGGGCGAAACGCTCCGCGATTTTTTTGGTGAAATCCGATTCCTTCGACCCGCCCGTCAATGCGCCGCCGTAAAACCAGACCAACACTGGGAAATGATCTCCGCTGGAGGGTAGATACAGGTCCAGCTTGCAGCGGCTCTTCTCATAGTCGGTCAGCGCGTCGCCCGATTTGTAGACGAGGTTTTTGATGACGTGAATTTGCTCCGCAGGATCCGCCGAAAGACATTGCGTGGGGAAAAAAAAGCCGCCGGTGCAGAGGACCAGCAGCGCCAGC
>Ga0068858_100007261_pt1 | contig 10735 bp, 13 predicted proteins | sample KBSSwiS12_FD_66589 | JGI IMG/M metagenome (GOLD analysis project Ga0068858, IMG submission 66589) | Switchgrass rhizosphere microbial communities from Kellogg Biological Station, Michigan, USA - KBS Switchgrass S1-2 | ecosystem: Host-associated > Plants > Roots > Rhizosphere > Soil ... | reverse complement strand
GCGAAGCAGCGCCGCTGGGGCTACTGGGCGCTGCCGATCCTGGTCGACGATCAACTGGTCGGCAAGGCGGACGCGACCGCCGACCGGAAGGCGGGCGTGCTGCGGGTGGACGCGATCCACGAGGACGTCGCCTTCGACGAGGCCGCGGTGGGCGCCGAGCTCGCCGAGCTGGCCGACTGGCTGGGGCTGGACCCGGTGGGCTCGATTGCCGCCTGATTGCATCGATCTTCTTCGATGACTATCGTGCCGTGTGAACGATAACAACGATCACCCGGGGTGGAGTCGTGGGAACGCCTCCGGTGTGAAGGAGGTCCCCCATGCGTCGCCCCACGGTTCCCCTGCTCGCCGCCGCCGCGCTGATCCTCGCCTCGGCGGCCCCGGCCCACGCGGCCACGACCATCACGGTCGCCGCCGACGGGTCCGGCAACTACACCACCATCCAGGCCGCACTGGCCGCCGCCGCGTCCGGCGACACCATCTCGGTGAAGGCCGGCACGTACCGCGGCCAGGTCTCCATCTCGTCGTCCAAGTCGGGCATCACCATCAAGGGCGCCACCGGCACCGCCACCGACGTCGTCATCACCGGGAACACCCCGCAGTCCAGCGGCGGGGCGACCGGCAGTGCCACGGTGCTCAACCTCGCGGCCAACACCACCGTCACCGGCGTGACGATCGCCAACACGTACGGGTCGGGCAGCCAGGCCCTCGCCCTCTATGCCGGCGGCGACCGGCAGACCTACCGCAACGTCCGGCTGCTCGGCTACCAGGACACGTTCCTTTCCTGGGGCGGCACCGGCAGCAAGCAGGTCCGGCAGTATGTCTACAAGAGCTACATCGAGGGCGCGGTCGACTTCATCTACGGCAACGGCGCCCTCGTGATCGACAGCTCGACGATCCGCTCGCTCGACCGCGGCAGCAGCAACAACGGCTACATCACCGCCGCCGCCACCAACGCGTCGAACAAGTACGGCATCCTGATCACCCGCTCGACGCTGTCCTCGAGCGCCGCCGCCCGGACCGTCGCCCTGGGCCGCTGCTGGCACGCCGGCGGCGCCACCGACGCGATCGGCCAGGTCCTGATCCGCGACTCGTCCCTGGGCGGCCACATCCGCCAGGCCGGCGCGTGGCAGGACATGAGCGGCTTCTCCTGGAAGACGTGCCGCTTCAACGAGTACAACAACACGGGCGCCGGCGCCTCCCAGGGCACCTCGGACCGCCCCCAGATGAACGCCTCGACCGCAACCGGCTACACCGCCCAGAAGTACCTGGCCGGCGCGGACGGCTGGAACCCCGTCCAGTAGTCCGCCACGGCTCGCTACGCCGCGGACAGCACGTGGTCGAGCGCTGCCTGGCCGGCCGGCCCCCAGGTCTGCTTGCCGCCGGGAAGTCCCTGGTCCCACATCTGGCCGATCCGGATGAGGACCAGGGCACGCAGCACGGCCCACCCGCGGGCACGCCGGATCGTGGCCTCGTCCGCCACGCCGTAGGCCGCGATGAACCGCGGAGCCGCACCGGCGGGCAGCAGGACCCAGGCCGCGGAGAGGTCCGCGGCCGGATCCCCCGCGCACAACTCGCCGAAGTCGACCACACCGCTCAGCGTCCCGTCCGCGACGACGACGTTCGCCGGATGCAGGTCGCCGTGCACCCACAGCGGCGCACGGTCCCATTCCGGCGCGGCCGCGGCGTCGTCCCAGACCCGGCGCGCCGCGGTGGCCCGTTCGTCGGAGCCGAGGACGGCCAGCCAACTCGCGATGCCGTTCGCATGCGTGGTGAGCGGGCCGCCGTGAGTCGGGTTGGCCGGGACATCGTCCGGCGCCGGCCGATGGAGCGCTCGGAGGAACGCCGCGAGGCTCTCGGCGGCGTCCGGCCGGCTGATCGGCTCGTGGTCGGCGGGCACGCCGGCCACCCACCGGGTGACCGTCCAGGTCGCCGGGAAGAGTGCGGACGGCTCCCCGACCCGTACCGGGGTCGGCACCGGCAGCGGCAACCGCGATGCCAGGGCCGGCAGCCAGCGTTGTTCCGATCGCAGCGAATCCGGCGCCCGTGCCAGGCGCGGCAGTCGCACGGCGAGCTCGTCCCCGAGCCGCCACATCATGTTGTCCCAGCCGCCGTCGACCTCGCGGAGCTCGAGCTCGGCCAGATCCGGATGTTGATCGGCCAGCAGCGACCGCACCAACGCGCGATCGATCGTGACGGCCGCCATCGGCCGCCAATCTACAGGTCGAACTCGCCGTCCTTGGCGCCGCCGACGAAGGCTTCCCACTCGCGCAGGTTGAAGACCAGGGCGGGGCCGTCGGGGTGGCGCGAGTCGCGGACGGCGACGATGCCGGGGAGGTTGTCGGCGACCTCGACGTAGTCCTGGTCGCCGGCCGAGCGGTGGCTGCGGCGCCAGACCGCGCCGGACAGGTCCGTGGCGGAGGTCATCGCGGTCAGGAGCGCAGGTCGAACTCGCCGTGCGTCACGCCGTCGATGAAGGCGGCGAAGACGGCGCGGTCGAAGGTGAGAACCGGCCCGGTCCGGTCCTTCGAGTCCCGGACCAGAATGGTATTTCGCTGGGGAGCCACCTCGACGCAGGAGCCGCCACTGCTTCGCGTGCTCGTACGCCAGCGTGGCGCGTCCTCACGACCGTCCACGGCCAGTTCACCACCTATCTAGACCGGCCGGAGGCGCCGTTGCACGCGGCCGGGAGAAGTATATGCCCTTTTTCTCCGGTTTTAGCATGACCGGAGCGGGAACCTCAGCGAGCTTAGTCCAACCCCCGGCAATTTCCTAACTGCACTTTGCAGGTCATGGGTTACCGTTAGGAACGATCTCGGAGGGAGGGCTCATGACCGAACGTGTGGGACCCGCGCTGGCTCGCATGCGGCTCTCCAACCAGCTGCGCGAGATGCGGCACGACCGGCCGGCCGCCGACGTGGCGCGAGCGATGCACTGGTCGCTCTCCAAGCTGAACCGGATCGAGAACAACAAGGTGACCATCCAGCCGATCGAGGTGGAGGCGCTCGCCCGGCACTACGGTGTGGCCGACTCCGCCGAGGTCGGCCGCCTGGTCGAGCTCTCGGTGGCCTCCCGCCGGCGGATGTGGTGGCGGGACGAGCACGAGCACCTCGACGAGGACTTCCTGAACTTCATCGCCTTCGAGAACGACGCCTCCCATCTCTACGGCTACCACGCCACCTTCGTGCCGCCCGCCTTGCAGACCCCGGCGTACGCCATCGCCCTGACCTCGTCGATCCTCCGCAAGCCGCGACGCGATCCGGAGGTCCGCAAGATCGTCGATGTCCGGCTGAAACGGCAGGAGACGCTGCGGGAACGGCTGGCCACCGACACCCCGCCGCGGGTCAGCCAGGTGATCGACGAGGGCGTCCTGCTCCGGCCGGTCGGCGGCGACCAGGTGATGGCCGCCCAGCTCGACCACCTCGTGACGATGAGCGGGCAGCCGAATATCGAGGTCGTCGTGATGCCCTTCCGCCTCGGCGTCCACCCCGGGCTCGGCGGCTCGTTCGAGCTGCTCACCTTCTCCGAGGACGACGATCTGGACGTGGTCTTCATCGAGACCCCGGCCACCGATTTCCTGCTCACCGACGCGGAGGAAACCGGACCGTTCCGTGCGATCATGAGGGAACTGATCGCCAGCGACCCGGCCGGCGACAGCCTCGATCGCGCGGTGGCCACCGCCGTGCAGGCTCTCCGGCGGTAACGGCCCGAATTCACGGATCTCACGAAACCGGTCATGGTCCATTTCCGACCAGGACAGTCGCACTTCTCTTCCGGACCAAAATGTTGTCGGTATCGTTGTTGTCACTCGCTGTCGACCCCTCGAGAGGAGCCCCTCTCCCGCCAACCCCACCTCAGGACGACGCCGTAGTCGGACCTCGCTTCGTAGAGAGGCTCGTCATGCCAGACATCATCGGACCGGCGATCGCCCGCGATCGGCTCCGCACAAGCTTGCGGGAGTTTCGCGCATCCCGCGGCCTCACACCCGACGAGGTGGGGCAACGGCTGACCTGGTCGGCGTCGACAGTCGAGGAGGTGGAGTCCGGCCTTCGCCTGCTCCCGCCGCTCGAGGTGGCGGCGCTGCTGAGCGCGTACGAGGTGACCGGCCCCGAGGCGGAACGGCTCCTGCTGCTCGCCCAGATCGCCTGGTCCCGGCCGTGGTGGGCGACGCACGGGCTGACCGACGAGTACCAGGACTACGTCGGGTACGAGGCCGAGGCCACCCGGATCAGCATCTACGAGCCGCTGGTGGTGCCCGGTCCACTGCAGACGCCGCGATATGCGCGGGCGGCGACCGCGACGATCCTGGGCCGGCCGGTGGACGACCCGGCGGTGGTGGCCCGGGCGCAGGTGCGAGCCGAGCGGCGGAACCGGATAATGACCCGCCACGACGTTCAGTTCGTCGCGATCGTGGACGAGGTGGTCCTGCGCCGCGTGATCGGTGGCCCGGAAGTGATGGCCGAGCAACTGGAGCAGCTGGCCGCCGCCGCCGAGAACGGGCCGGTCACCCTGCTGATCATGCCGACCGGCGAGGGCGGGCACCCGGGCCTGGGCGGCGTCTTCGAGCTGCTCGAGTTCGGCGACGACGCGAGCCTGACCACGGTCCTGCTCGAGTCGACGATCCACGACCACATCGTGCGTGGCCCGCAGGTGCGTGCCGTGTACCGGCCGATCGTGGACTACCTGCTCGCCACCGGCCTGCGGGGTGCGGAAGCGATCGCGCTGGTCCGGCGGATCCGGGACGAGCTCGACGGCTGAGACCGCGGAGCGGTACCGGTGTGGGAACGGCGGGGTAACGTGGTGCGAACCGGGAGCGTCGTGCGGGCGGGACGGGGGCGGGAACCATGCCGGATCAGGTCGGCCAGGCGGTCGCCCGGGAGCGTCTTCGCTCGCGGCTGGTCGAGCTGCGCCGGTTGAGTGGGCTGACGCCCGACGCGGTCACCTCGCGGACGCACTGGTCGCTGTCCAAACTGAACCGGATCGAGACCGGCGCGGTCACCGTCCAGCCGCTGGATGCTCAGGCGCTGCTGCAGATCTACGGCGTCCACGACCCGGGCGAGGTCGCGGCGCTCACCGACCTCGCGATCGCCGCGCGACGCCGGCAGTGGTGGAGCGGGTTCCAGCTGGAGAGTGAGGTCCGCGACTTCGTCGCGTACGAGAGCACGGCCGCGCGGATCATCGCGTACCAGGCGCTGCACATTCCCGATCTGCTGCAGACCGAGGCGTACGCACGGATGGCATTGACCGCCGTCGCCGGTAAGCCGGACGACCCGCGGGTGCAGAGCGCGCTGGAATTGGTCATGCGGCGCCAGACCGAGCTCGACAAGCGCGTGCGGCTGACCGCGGTGCTCGACGGCGCCGTGCTGGAACGCCGGATCGGCGGCGGCGCGGTGATGCGCGCCCAGCTCGACCGGCTCGTCGAGGTGGTCGCCGAGCAGCAGGTACGGCTGGTCGTGGTGCCGCTCGCGCACGGCATGATGCCCGGCCCCGGCGGCGGCTTCGAGCTGCTGGAATTCGCCGGCGCGGAGGATCCGGACGTGGTCTTCGTCGAGTCGCCGGTGCGAAATCTGCTGGTCCGGGACAAGGACGTGATCGCCGGCTACCACGACGCGGCGGACACGCTGATCGACTCGGGGCTGACGAAGGACGCGGCGATCAGGGAGATTCGCCGGGTTCGGGCCGGTCTGTGAGCGGCAGCACGACCGTGCGCAGCGGCGGGAAGCCGTTGAAGCCGACCGAGGCGTAAGTGGCCGTGTAGGCGCCGGTGCCATGGATCTGCACGAGGTCGCCGGGGCGCAGCGCCATCGGCAGCTCGTACGTCGTGTTCTGGTAGAGGATGTCGACGCTGTCGCAAGTCGGGCCGGCCAGCACCACCGGGCCGGTGCGGGCGCCGTCGTGCGGGGTGGTCAGCCGGTACCGGATCGCCTCGTCCTCGGTCTCGGCCAGTCCGCCGAAGCGCCCGACGTCGAGGTAGACCCAGCGCGGCTCGTCGGCGTACGACTTGCGGGACACCAGCACCACCTCGGTGTGCAGCACCCCGCAGGGCGCCGCGATGTAGCGGCCCGGCTCGATCATCAGGCCCGGCCGGTGCGCCGGGAAGTGGCGGTCGACGGCGGTGGCGATCGCCGACGCGTACGCCTGGATCGGCAACGCCGGCGCGAGATAGTCCACCGGGAAGCCGCCGCCGCAGTTGAGCAGCCGCAAGCCGATGCCCTCCGCGCGCAGCCGGGCGTACAGCGCGGCCGCCTCGGCGATGCTCGGCTCCCAGCGACCCGGGTCGAGCTGCTGCGAGCCGACGTGAAAGCAGATCCCGGCCGGGTCGAGGCCGTTCCGGGCGGCCCAGCGGATCAGATCGGCCGCCATCTCGGGGGCGCAGCCGAACTTGCGGCTCAACGGCCAGCGCGCCCCCTTGCTCGAGGCGAGCACCCGGCAGATCACGGTCGACCCGGGCGCGTGCTCGGCGAGCTTCTCGACCTCGCCGAGACTGTCGAAGGCGAAAACGCGCACACCTCTGCCATACGCGTACGCAATGTCCTCGGCCTTTTTGATGGTGTTTCCGAACGACAACGCCGACGGATCGGCCCCGGCGGCCAGGCAGAGGTCGACCTCGTTGCGGCTGGCCACGTCGAAGTGGCAGCCGGCCCCGACCAGCTCTCGCACGAGCAGCGGCTCCGGGTTGGCCTTGACCGCGTAGTACACCGGCACGCCGGGGAAGGCGGCCGTTATCCGGCGGTACTGGTCGACCGCGGCCGCGATGTCGATGAGCAGGTAAGGAGTGTCCATCAGGGCAGCGGCTCGCCGAAGGTCTCCCGGATGCGGTAGAGGTCACGCATCCGCGGTTCGGTGCTGCCGGCCACCCACCGGCTGATCGTCTTGGTGGAGACGTCGAGCTTGCGGGCCGCCGCCTCCATGGTCAACCCCTCCGCCTGCAGCCGGGCGGCCAGCCAGGTGGCGAAGGAGGCGCGCTCGATCGGGAGCGGTGAGATCGGCGCGGCGAGCGGCCGGGGCGCCGGCCTCGGCACCGCCACGGCCGGGGCGCCCGGGGCGCGAACCGGCTCCGACCCCGCGAAGAGCACGTCGACCTCGGCCGCTTCCGGAAAGATCCGCAGGGAGACCTGGATGTTCCCGTCGGCGCCGGCGCCCTCCAGCAGCACCTCGGCGACGCGCTCGCAGAGGGTGCGAATGTCGTCGTCGGACACCGGGGTGCCGGTCAGCTGCCGGCGCACGAAGTCGCGCACGTCGGGCAGGGCGGCCGGCCGCGCGGGAAACGCCTGCACCACCACCTCGATGGGCAGGATCTCGATCTTCTCCACCATCCGGCCTCCGCGGGAGACAATGCCATCATCGCGAGCTTACGGTGACCGGACACACTCGATCGAGTGATGAGGGTCTTTCGCCCCACGCGCAAGTTGCATAACATCGCCCGCATCTCGGCGCTGATCGGATGGTGACGGCCGGTGGACACCCCGCCCGCGAGCGAGGATGAGCGGGTGCTGCACATCCTCTGGATGAACGGCGGCCTCAGCTGCGACGGCGAGTCGGTGGCCCTGACCGCGGCGACCCAGCCCAGCATCGAGGAGATCGTCGCCGGCGCCCTGCCCGGGCTGCCGCCGATCGCCCTGCACTGGCCGTACTTCGACTTCGACAGCGGCCCGGACGGCGGCGGGGGCAGCTTCATCGAGTGGTGGCACCGCGCCGACCGGGGCGAGCTCGATCCGTTCATCCTGATCGTCGAGGGTTCGGTGCCCGACGAGAGCAACAAGGCCGAGGGCTACTGGAGCGGCTTCGGCAACGACCCGCGGACCGGGCAGCCGATCACCGCGAGCGAGTGGCTGGACCGGCTGGCGCCGAAGGCCATCGCGGTGATGGCGGTGGGGACCTGCGCGGCGTACGGCGGGGTGCACGCGATGGCCGGCAACCCGACCGGCGCCATGGGCGTCCCCGACTATCTGGGCTGGGACTGGACCTCGAAGGCCGGCCTGCCGATCGTCTGCGTGCCGGGCTGCCCGACGCATCCCGACAATCTCGCCGAGACCATCCTGCAGCTGCTCTTCCAGGTCTCCGGCCAGTCGCCGGAGATGTCGCTGGACGAGTCGCTGCGCCCGCGCTGGTTGTTCGAGTCCACCGTGCACTCCGGCTGCGACCGGGCCTCCTTCTACGACCAGAGCGACTTCGCCACCGGGTACGGCTCGACCAACTGCCTGGTGAAAGTCGGCTGCTGGGGCCAGGTGGTGCGGTGCAACGTGGCCAAGCGCGGCTGGATCAACGGGGTGGGCGGCTGCCCGAACGTCGGCGGCATCTGCATCGCGTGCACGATGCCCGGCTTCCCGGACAAGTTCATGCCGTTCATGGAATCGATCACGGCCGAGCCCGCGCCGCCCGCCGGATATGCCCCATTGATTCGTACGCTGCGCGGCTTCACGCTGCGGGTGGCGGCGCACCGCCCCTAGGCGCTGGGAAATCCCCCATAAGTACGAAGTCGGGCCATGCCCGCCGGACACAAGTGTCCGGTCACCCCGCCGACCAGGCGTTTCGCATGATCGACCGGTAGGGGATCCGAACCACAACTGGGTAGACAGCTGTGGGTCTGGTGCCGGTGACTCCCCGTCATGCAGCCTGGTGACCGGGCCGGACACCCCCGGCTACGTGGCGTGACGACCCGGCACGCCGGCCCCGACGACTCAAGAGGTGGACTGCCTTGCTCTGGCAACGATTCATGGCGCCACGCGCGCTGACCGCGATACCGGTGGAGTGCACTCGCGGCCGGGAGACTAGCTCGCACGTCCCCCTGGTGGTCCGCGAGCCCGAGGCCGGTTGGTGGGCGGCGCAGCAGATCGGCTCGAGCGTGACCGTGGCGGCGGTTCGCGAGGGCGACACGGCGGGGCACCCGCAGATGGTGATGTCCCGGCTCGCCGCGCTGGCCACCGCCGCGGAGTTGCTGGTGATCTTCGGTTCGAACGCCCGCTCGGCGCAGCACGCGCTGGTGGCCGACCTGCGCGCCCGTCTGCCCCGGCGTCAGGTCGTCGCGCTGCGGGTGCGGCACCGGCACGGCGACCTGCTGCGCGACGCGGCGACCGTGGAGCGGCTGCTCGACGCCGGCCGCCTGCCGGTGGTGGTCACCCCCGCGCCGGCGCTGGTCGACGTGACCGCGGAGATCGCCAGCTACCTGCGAGCCGATCGGGTGCTCCGGGTGTTGCGCACCCTGCAGGGCGCGGACCTGTACCAGGTGTGGCAGCGCCGGCCCGAGCCGAGCCTCAACTAGACCGCGGCGAGCCAGTCGTACCAGGAGTCGAGGTTGTCCCCCCGGGTCGCGGACAGCGCCAGGACCTCCGCCTTCGGGTTCACCGAGGCCACGTACGCGCGGCAGGCCGCGAGGTCGAAGTCGACGTACGGCAGCAGATCCACCTTGTTCACCACGACGAGATCGGCAGCAGCGAACATGTATGGATACTTCAGGGGTTTGTCGGTCCCCTCGGTCACCGAGACGACCACGACCCGCCCCCGCTCCCCCAAGTCGAACAACGCCGGACAGACCAGGTTCCCCACGTTCTCCACGAACAGCAGCGCGCGCCTCGCCGGCTGGAGCCGGTCGATCGCCTCGCGCAACATGGCCGCGTCCAAGTGGCAGCCGGCCCCGGTGTTGATCTGCACCACCGGGCAGCCGGTGCTCCTGATCCGGTCGGCGTCGAGCGCCGTCTCCTGATCGCCCTCGATGACGGCCATGGTTCTGGTGAGCTCGCGGATGGTGCGCTCGAGCAGGGTCGTCTTGCCCGAGCCCGGGGAGCTCATCAGATTTATCGCCGTTATTTCCTGACCTTCCAGGAATGCGCGATTTGACGCGGCCAGCTCGTCATTCTTGGCGAGCACCTTCTGCTCCAGGGTGATCACCTCGTGGGTGTGCCCACAGCCGCAGGTCGCACACATCAGCCCACCTCCATCGAGACGATCTGCAGCTCGCGGCCGGCCGTGACGGCCAGGTTCGCGCTGCCGCAGGGGCAGAGCAGGATCGGGTCGGCGAGCTCGACCTCGGCGCCGCACTCGTGGCAGCGCGCCTCGCCGGCCCGCTCCTCTATCTCGAGCCGGGCGCCATCGGCGACCGTGCCCTCGACCGCGAGATCGAAGCAGAATCGCATGGCGTCCGGCACCACCGCGGTCAGCTTTCCGATCCGGACGGTCACGCGTCGCACTCGGCGTCCGTCGGCACGGGCGCAGACCGCGTCCACGATGTCTTGCGCAATCGCCAGTTCGTGCATGGGCGAAGTCCCGGGATCTACTGAACGGATTGACATTGTCACACAGCGCAGGACTACTGTGTTACCTGCCTCACCCGAAGGGCCGAGCGCCGACCCCTCTGCCACAAGGGGTCATGGAGGACCCCGGAAAGGTGGGTCCTTCATGCCGGACGATCCCGTCATCCATGTCCTGTGGATCAATGCGGGCCTCAGCTGCGACGGCGATTCGGTCGCGCTGACCGCGGCCACCCAGCCCAGCGTCGAGGAGATCGCGCTCGGCGCCCTGCCCGGTCTGCCGCGGATAGCCGTGCACTGGCCGCTGATCGACTTCGAGTGCGGCCCGACCGGCGGCGCCGACGACTTCCTGGAGTGGTTCCGGCGGGCCGACCGCGGCGAGCTCGAGCCGTTCGTGCTGGTGGTCGAGGGCTCGATCCCGGACGAGACGCTGCACGCCGAGGGGTATTGGTGTGGCTTCGGCAACGACCCGGCGACCGGGCAGCCGATGA
>Ga0068858_100007241_pt1 | contig 10751 bp, 8 predicted proteins | sample KBSSwiS12_FD_66589 | JGI IMG/M metagenome (GOLD analysis project Ga0068858, IMG submission 66589) | Switchgrass rhizosphere microbial communities from Kellogg Biological Station, Michigan, USA - KBS Switchgrass S1-2 | ecosystem: Host-associated > Plants > Roots > Rhizosphere > Soil ... | reverse complement strand
CGCGACGCCGCTGGCCGGGCGGACATGGATGCAGCAGGCGCTGCCGGTCACGCTCGGCCTCAAGCTCGCCGGAATACTCGCCGCCGTCGACCGCCACGCGGCACGCTTCGCCGCGTTGCGGCCGCGCATTGCGGTGCTGCAATTCGGCGGCGCTGCCGGCACGCTTGCGTCGCTCGGCCCCAAGGCGATGGCCGTCGAGGCCGCGCTCGCGGCCGATCTCGGGCTTGCGGTCGCGGCCACGCCGTGGCACGCACAGCGCGACGACGTGGCCGAGGTGGCCACGACCCTCGGGCTCCTGACGGCGACGCTCGGCAAGCTCGCTCGCGACATCGCGCTCCTCGCGCAGACGGAGGTTGCCGAAGCCTTCGAGCCCTCGGCGCCCGGACGCGGCGGCTCGTCGACGCTGCCCCACAAGCGCAATCCCGTCGGTTGCGCGGCGGCACTCGCCGCTGCGGTGCGGGTACCGGGACTCGTCGGCACCATGTTGTCGGCGGCGGTGCAGGAGCACGAGCGCGGGCTCGGCAACTGGCCCGCAGAGTGGGACACGCTGCCCGAGATCGCGATGCTCGCTGCCGGGGCGCTCGACGCCATGATCGACGTCGTTGCCGGCCTCGACGTGGACGCGGGGAGGATGCGCGCGAATCTCGAGCTGACGCACGGCCAGATCCTTGCGGAAGCCGTGCAGATGGCCGTGGCGCCTGTCCTCGGCCGCGATGCCGCGCATACCATCGTGGGCGCCGCATGCCGTCGTGCGGCCACGGAACAGCGGCACCTGCGCGACGTCGTCCGCGACGACCCGCAGCTCCGCCCGGTCCTCGACGACGCGGCCCTCGCGCGCCTATTCGAGCCGGGCAGCTATCTCGGCAGCGCCGACGTCTTCATCGACCGCGCGCTGGCGCGGCACTGATCCCACCCGCAGGAATACGACCATGCCCTTTGCCGACGTCGCTGGCGTGCGACTGCACTACCGCTTCGACGGTCCTGCCGGCGCGCCGGTCGTCCTGATGTCGAACTCGCTCGGCACCGATCTGCGCATGTGGGAGCCGCAGGTTCCGGAACTCGCGCAGCGCTATCGCGTGCTGCGCTACGACAGTCGCGGACATGGGCAGTCGTCGGTCGCCGCGGGTCCGTACGAGATCGCACAGCTGGCGCGCGACGTGCTTCGCCTGATGGATGCACTCGGCGTCGAGCGTGCGCTGTTCTGCGGACTGTCGATGGGCGGCATGGTCGGCCAGTGGCTCGGCGCCCACGCGCCGCAGCGCGTCGCGAAGCTGGCGTTGTGCAACACGTCGGCGCACATCGGCGCGCCCGACATGTGGAACGCGCGCATGGCGGCTGTCGCGCAGGGCGGCATGGCCGCGATCGTCGACGGCGTGATCGCGCGGTGGTACACGCAGGCGTTCATTGCCGCCGCGCCGGAGGCGCTTGCCACGACGCGCGCCATGCTGCTCGGCACGCCGGCGGCCGGCTACATCGCCGCGTGCGCCGCCGTGCGCGACATGGACCAGCGTGCGACGGCCGGCGACATCGCCGCGCCCACGCTGGTGATCGCCGGGGCCCAGGACGCAGCGACGCCGCCGGCGGACGGCAAGTACCTGGCGGGCGCGATCTCCGGTGCGCGCTACGTCGAGTTGCCGGCCGCGCACCTGTCGAACGTGGAAGCCGCGCCGGCGTTCACCCGTGCGCTCGCCGAATTTCTTTCCGACTGAAGGAGCTCCCGATGGACGACCGCGAACGTTTCGACAATGGCATGCAGGTGCGCCGCGCCGTGCTGGGCGACGCGCACGTGGACCGCTCGCTCGCCAAGCGCAACGATTTCACCGGCGAGTTCCAGGATTTCATCACGCGCTATGCGTGGGGCGAGGTGTGGACGCGGCCGGGGCTGCCCCGCCACACGCGCAGCCTCCTGACGATCGCTCTCATGGTCGCGCTGAACCGGACCGACGAGCTCAAGCTGCACGTGCGTGCGGCCTTCAACAACGGCGTGACGCGCGACGAGATCAAGGAGGTGTTCCTCCAGTGCGCCGTCTACGCCGGCGTGCCTGCGGCGAACACGGCGTTCCACCTCGCGGAGGAAGTCTTCGCGCAGATGGAACACTCGGCGCGCTAGCGTCTCGCGTCGATGAGGGGGGCGGGCGGCGTCAGCGGCGCTTGCCGAGCAGCGACCCGAGCACGCCGCGCACGATTTCGCGCCCGACGGTGGATCCCACCGTGCGCGCGGCGCTCTTGGCCACCGCTTCGACGAGGCTGTCCTTGCGCCCGGTACCCGTCATCAGGCCGCCGAGCGATCCCTTCACCGAGTCCCACACGCTCCCGCCCGGGACGGCACCGGCGGCGCCCGCGTCGGCGGACGCCGTTGCGCGCCCCTTGAGTTTTTCGTAAGCCGATTCGCGGTCGACGGCCTGCTCGTAGGCACCCTTGACCGGCGAGCGGTCCATCACGGCGCTGCGCTCCTCCGGCGTGATGGGGCCGATCCGGGACGCCGGCGGCAGCACGTACACGCGCTCGACGGGATTCGGCCGGCCTTTCTCGTCCAGGAACGAGATCAGCGCTTCGCCGACGCCGAGCTCCATGATCGCTTTCTCGGTGTCGATCTTCGGGTTCGCGCGCATCGTTTCGGCGGCGGTCTTCACCGCCTTCTGGTCGCGCGGCGTGAACGCGCGCAACGCGTGCTGGACTCGATTGCCGAGCTGGCCCAGCACGATGTCCGGCACGTCGAGGGGATTCTGCGTGACGAAGTACACGCCGACCCCCTTCGAGCGGATCAGCCGCACCACTTGTTCGATGCGGTCGAGCAGCACCTTCGGCGCGTCGGTGAAAAGGAGGTGCGCTTCGTCGAAGAAGAACACGAGCTTCGGCCGGTCGCGGTCGCCGACCTCCGGCAGCCGCTCGTACAGTTCCGCGAGCAGCCACAGCAGCAGCGTCGCATACAGCTGCGGCGATTGCATCAGGCGGTCTGCCGCCAGGATGTTGACCACGCCGCGGCTGCCGTCGGTCTGCAGCAGGTCGTCGACGTTGAGCATCGGTTCCCCGAGGAACTTGTCGCCGCCTTGCTGCTCCAGCGACAGCAGGCCGCGCTGGATCGCGCCGATCGAGGCGGCGGAGACGTTACCGTAGCTCGTCTGGAACGCCTGCGCGTTGTCGCCGGCGTGTTGCAGCAGCGCGCGCACGTCCTTGAGGTCGAGCAGCAGCCAGCCGTTGTCATCGGCAATCTTGAACACCAGCGTCAGCACACCGGTCTGCGTCTCGTTGAGGTTCAGCACGCGCGAGAGGAGCAGCGGCCCCATATCGGACGCCGTGGCCCGCACGGGATGTCCCTGGGTGCCGAATACATCCCAGAACACCGTCGGCACGCTCCGGAAGGCAGGCGCGTCGGCGCCGATCAGCTTCAGCCGCTCGGCAAGCTTGGGCGACGTCGCGCCGGCCTGGCTCATCCCCGCGAGATCGCCCTTCACGTCGGCCATGAAGACGGGAACGCCTATTGAACTGAAGCGTTCCGCCATCACTTGCAGCGTCACGGTCTTGCCGGTGCCGGTCGCGCCGGTGATGAGCCCGTGGCGGTTGGCGAGTGCCGGCAGCAGCGCCACTTCGATGTCGCCGTGCCGTGCGATGACGAGAGGGTCGGGCATGTCGTTTCCTTGCGTGAGCGAGCGTCCCCGAAGTGTAGCCGGGGGAGGGCTGGGGGTGCGGCGGGGGTGATGGCGTGCGTGCGCGTTGTCTGTGGGCGGCGGAGCGGCGGGTACGCTGGCGAGGGCTTCAGTGTTCAGGCGCCCTCGCCAGCGTACCCGCCACTCCGCCGCCGGGATTGCGCTGATCCGAGGCGCCCCCGCGGCGATGGTGTGGAATTCGAGGGAGACGACGGGGCATCGGCGTCACTTTCGTGCGCCGCAGTTGGCAACCGCACGGCCCGAGCGGGAGGGCGGGCGCCCCTGCGAGGGCGCCTGAACACTGAAGCCCTCGCAGGGGTGCCCGCCCTCCTGCTCGGGCAAACGGAATCGCGGCGCGGCCCCGCTCGCGTAGCGGATTCAGCGTGAGTCTGCGGTGCCGGGGCGAGGCGGGCGGCCGGCGCGCTCCGCAGAGTGAATTCCGGCGGCCGCCGCCGCTACTAATCGGCGGGCTTTTCTGCTATAATTCAACCCGATAACGATGAGAAATGGGCTGGGCACAGCCCATTTTTTTTTGCATTTGCCAGAAGACTGGCACTGACATGGCTGCGAACCTGGGCGAACTGCTGCAACGAACGCTGCCCCCGATGGGGTATGAACTGGTCGACCTCGAATTCTCGGGGCGGGGCGGGCTCGTGCGCGTGTTCATCGACAAGCCGCAAGGCGTCGACGTCGACGACTGCGCGCGCGTCTCCAACCATCTCACCCGGCTGTTTGCAGTCGAGAACATCGAGTTCGACCGGCTCGAAGTTTCCTCGCCTGGCCTGGACCGCCCGCTGACCAAGCTTGCCGACTACGTGCGCTTCGCCGGCGAGGAAGCGCAGCTCACGCTGACCACGCCTTTGGACGGGGCCAAGCGGCTGAAGGGAATCGTGCGCGGTACCGACGGCGACAACGTGCTCGTCGAGACCGCCAAGGGAACGAAGTCGCTGCCGCTCGGCTCGATCGGCCGCGCCCGGCTGGTGCCGAGGATCGATTGGAGAAAAGGATGATGAACCGCGAACTTCTGCTGCTCGTCGACGCCCTGTCGCGCGAGAAGAACGTGCCGAAGGAAATCGTCTTCACGGCGCTCGAGGCCGCGCTCGCCTCGGCGACCAAGAAGAAGTACGCCGACAATATCGACGCGCGCGTGTCGATCGACCGCGAAAGCGGCGACTACGAGACGTTTCGCCGCTGGACCGTCGTGCCCGATGAGGACCACGAGGAGCCCGCGCACCAGATCGCCATCACCGACGCGCTCGAGCACGATCCGCCGCTCGCCCTGGGCGACGTCGTCGAGGCACCGCTCGAGCCGGTCGATTTCGGCCGCATCGGCGCGCAGGCCGCGAAGCAGGTGATCCTGCAGAAGATCCGCGACGCCGAGCGCGAGCAGATCCTGAACGACTTCCTCGAGCGCGAGGACAACCTGCTCACGGGCACGGTCAAGCGCATCGAGCGGGGCAACGCGATCGTCGAGTCGGGCCGCATCGAAGGCGTGATCCCGCGCGACCAGCTGATCCCCAAGGAGATGCTGCGCGTGGGCGACCGCGTCCGCGCCTACGTGATGAAGATCGACCGCACGGCGAAGGGGCCGCAGCTCATTCTCTCGCGCATCGCGCCCGAGTTCATCATGCGGCTGTTCGAGCTTGAAGTGCCCGAGATCGAGGAGGGCCTGATCGAGATCAGGGCCGCGGCGCGCGACCCCGGCATCCGCGCGAAGATCGCCGTCAAGTCGAACGATCCCCGCCTCGACCCGCAGGGCACCTGCATCGGCATGCGCGGTTCGCGCGTCACTGCGGTGACCAACGAGCTCGCCGGCGAGCGCGTCGACATCGTCCTGTGGTCCGACGATCCCGCCAAGCTCGTGATCAATGCGCTGGCGCCCGCCGAGGTGCAGAGCATCCTGGTCGACGAGGAGAAGCACGCGATGGACGTCGTCGTCGACGAGGAGAACCTCGCAATCGCGATCGGCAGGAGCGGCCAGAACGTGCGGCTCGCTTCCGAGCTCACGGGCTGGGAGCTGAACCTGATGAGCGTGGAGGATTCGCAACAGAAGCACGAGGCCGAGACGGGCCGCCTGCGCGAGCTCTTCATCGCGAAGCTCGACGTCGACGAGGAAGTCGCCGACATCCTGATCGGCGAAGGCTTCACGTCGCTCGAGGAGGTCGCGTACGTGCCGATCACCGAGATGCTCGAGATCGAGTCGTTCGACGAAGACACGGTCAACGAGCTTCGCAGCCGTGCGCGGAACGCGCTCCTCACCGAGGCGATCGTGCGCGAGGAATCGGTGGAGAACGTCGAGGAGGCGTTGCTGTCGCTCGAGGGCATGGATACCGAGATCGCGAGCAAGCTCGCGGCGAACGGCATCACGACGCGCGACGCGCTGGCGGACCTTGCCGGCGATGAGCTCGTCGAGCTGACGGGAATGGATGCGACGAAGGCGCAGGAACTGATCATGAAGGCGCGCGCGCATTGGTTCGAAGCGGAAACCGCCGCGGCCGGAACGTCGGCCTGAACGCGCGGATTCGCGGGGGCATTTGAGCAGCACGGGAGAGCGTATGGCGCACACCACCATCGAACAATTTGCGACGGAGCTGAAAATGCCGGCCGGCGCGCTGCTGGAGCAGCTCGCCGCGGCGGGCGTCGCCGTCAAGCGCGAGGGCGATTCGCTCACCGAGCAGGACAAGACGCGCCTGCTCGACTACCTGCGCAAGCAGCACGGCGCCGGCGACGCGAAAAAGCGCATCACGCTGACGCGCAAGCAGACGACCGAGATCAAGGCCGCCGACTCGAGCGGCAAGTCGCGCACGATCCAGGTCGAGGTGCGCAAGAAGCGCGTCCTGGTGCGGCGCGACGAAGAGGCGGCGCCTGCCGCCGTTGCGCCCGTCGAGGAAGCGCCGGTCGAGGCCGCTGCGGCGCCCGCGCCGGCACCGGCGCCCGCACCGGGGCCGGTGTCGCTGCTCTCTGCCGCGGAAATCGCAGCGCGCGAGGCCGAGGAGCGCAAGGGCCATGAACTGATGGCACGGCAGCAGGAAGACCTGCAGAAGAAGCAGGAAGCCCTCGCCAAGCGCAAGACCAAGAAGCAGATCGAGGCCGAGGAAGCTGCGGCCAAGGCCGCCGCCGAGGCGCTGGCCGCCGAGACGGCCAAGAAGCAGGCCGAGTCCGCCGCGGCTGCGGCCAAGGCCGCCACGGCAGCGGCCAAGCCGACCGAAGGCACGTTGCACCGCCCTGCCGCAAAGCCGGGCGAGAAGCGCGACAAGCCGACCAAGAAGGCGCCGGGGCAGGTCTTCCAGGAAGAAGCGGCACGGCGGCGCGCGCTCAAGCTGCGCGGCGACGTGACCGGCGGCGCGACCGCCTCCGGCTGGCGCGGCCCCAAGGGCGGCCGCCACGGCCGCGAGGAAGAAGGCGTCGACGCGGGCGCAAGCGCCAGCCAGTCCGGGCCGCTGGTTCGCGACGTGACCATTCCCGAGACGATCACTGTCGCCGACCTGGCGCACAAGATGTCGGTCAAGGCCGCTGAAGTGATCAAGGCGCTGATGAAGCTCGGCCAGATGGTCACGATCAACCAGGTGCTCGATCAGGAGACCGCGATGATCCTGGCCGAGGAGATGGGACACAAGGCGAAGGCCGCGAAGCTCGACGATCCCGACTCGCTGCTCGAGGCCGCCGACCAGTCGGGTGCGGGCGAGTCGCTGCCGCGTCCGCCCGTGGTCACCGTCATGGGTCACGTCGACCACGGCAAGACGTCGCTGCTCGACACGATCCGACGCACGCGTGTCGCGAGCGGCGAAGCCGGCGGTATCACGCAGCACATCGGCGCCTATCACGTCGAGACGCCGCGCGGGACGATCACGTTCCTCGACACGCCGGGCCACGAGGCATTCACCGCGATGCGCGCGCGCGGCGCGAAGGTCACCGACATCGTCGTGCTGGTGGTGGCCGCCGACGACGGCGTCATGCCGCAGACGAAAGAAGCGATCGCGCACGCGAAGGCCGGCAACGTGCCGATCGTCGTCGCGGTCAACAAGATCGACAAGCCGGAGGCGAACCTCGAGCGCGTCAAGCAGGAGCTCGTCGCCGAAAGCGTGCTGCCCGAGGAATACGGCGGCGACGTGCAGTTCATTCCCGTGTCCGCGCGGACAGGGCAGGGCATCGACACGCTGCTGGAGGCAATCCTGCTGCAGGCCGAAGTGCTCGAGCTGAAGGCGCCGCGCGATGCGCCGGCAAAGGGTATCGTCATCGAGTCGCGCCTCGACAAGGGTCGCGGGCCGGTGGCGACGGTGCTCGTGCATTCGGGCACGCTGAAGCGCGGCGACATCATTCTCGCAGGCGCGGTGTTCGGCCGCGTCCGCGCGATGACCGACGAGACCGGCAAGGCGGTGGCAGAAGCCGGACCGGCGATTCCCGTCGAGATCCAGGGACTGTCCGACGTGCCGATCGCCGGCGAGGACGTGATCGCGCTCGGCGACGAGCGCAAGGCGCGCGAGATCGCGCTCTTCCGCCAGGGCAAGTTCCGCGACGTGAAGCTCGCGCGGCAGCAGGCGGCCAAGCTCGAGAACATGTTCGACCAGATGGCCGAGAACGAGATCAAGACGCTCGCGCTCATCGTCAAGGCCGACGTCCAGGGCAGCTACGAGGCGCTGCAGCAGGCACTGACGAAGCTGTCGACGTCCGAGGTCAAGGTCAACATCGTCCATGCGGGCGTCGGCGGCATCACCGAGTCGGACGTCAACCTGGCACTCGCGTCGAAAGCCGTGATCATCGGTTTCAACACGCGTGCCGACGGTCTCGCGCGGAAGCTCGCGGAATCGAGCGGCGTGCAGATCCGCTACTACAACATCATCTACGAAGCGGTCGACGAGGTGAAGGCGGCGCTGTCGGGCATGCTGACGCCCGAGCAGAAGGAAAGCCAGCTCGGCCTGGTCGAGGTGCGCGAGGTGTATCGGATCTCGAAGGTCGGGACGGTCGCCGGCTGCTACGTGCTCGAAGGCGTCGTGCGGCGGGGGTCAAAGATCCGTGTGCTGCGCGACAGCGTCGTCATCCACGACGGCGAGCTCGATTCGCTCAAGCGCTTCAAGGACGACGTGCGCGAGGTCAAGGCGGGCTTCGAGTGCGGTCTGTCGATCAAGAACTTCAACGACATCGAGCAGAAGGACCAGCTTGAGGTCTACGAGATCGTCGAGGTTTCGCGGACTTTGTGAGCGGGTGCCCTCACCCCGATCCTTTCCCCGTCCGCGAGGAGAGGGTGCAAGGGCCGGGAACGCAGGAGCCACGATGAAACGTAATTCGCAGCGCGCGCAGCGCGTGGCCGATCAGATCCAGCGCGAGCTCGGGGACCTCCTCGTCAACGACGTGAAGGACCCGCGCGTCGGCCGCGTGACGGTCACGCAGGTGGAGGTCACGCCCGATCTCGCCCATGCCACCATCCGGTTCTCGCATCTCGCCGGCAAGGCACAGGCGGCCGAGGCCGTTGCCGCGCTGCAGCGCACCGCAGGGTTCCTGCGGAGCGCGCTCGCGCATCGCCTCGACCTCTATTCGGTGCCCCAGCTGCATTTCACGTACGACGATTCGATCGAGAGCGGCATGCGCCTCTCGCAACTGATCGACGACGCGGTCGCCGCCGACAAGAAGCTGGCGCAGTGACCACGCCCTCCGGCGCGCGTCGCGCGCCGCGCGAGCGCGTCGACGGTGTGCTGCTGCTCGACAAGCCGTCCGGCCTGTCGTCGAATGCGGCGCTCCAGCGCGCGCGGCGCGCGTTCAATGCCGAAAAAGCGGGCCACACCGGCACCCTCGATCCGCTCGCATCGGGGTTGTTGCCGCTCTGCTTCGGTGAAGCGACCAAGTTCGCGCGCTTCCTGCTCGATGCCGACAAGCGCTACCGCGCGACGCTGCGCTTCGGCGTCACCACGACCACCTACGATGCCGAAGGCGACGTCGTCGCCACCCGTGCGGTCGATGTCGGGCGCGCGCAGCTCGACGCCGTGCTGGCGCAATTCACGGGCGATCTGCAGCAGGTGCCACCGGCCTTCGCCGCGCTCAAGTACCAGGGGCGCGCGTACTACGACTATGCGCGGGAAGGCGTCGACATCCCGCGGGCGCCGCGCGCGGTAAGCGTGCATCGGCTGGCGCTCCTCGACTGGGACCCGCCGGATGCGGTCGTCGACGTCGTGTGCAGCAAGGGCACGTATGTCCGCTCGCTCGCGGCCGATGTCGGCGAAGCGCTGGGCTGCGGTGCGCACCTCGCGGCGTTGCGGCGCGACGCCACCGGGGGGTTCGCGCTCGGCGATGCCGTCGCGCTCGACGTGCTCGAGTCGCTCGACCGCGACGCGCGCCGGCGCCTGCTGCTACCGGTCGACGCGCTCTTGCGCGAGCTGCCGCGCGTCGACGTGGCCGGCGCGGTCGCCGACGACCTTCGGCACGGGCGGCCTGGCGCCGGCGCCGAAGGTGGTGAAGGCCTCGCTCGCGCCTACGACGAGCGCGGCGTGCTGATTGGCGTCGTCCGGCATGAAGCGGGCATGCTCATGCCGGAGCGGATGGCGGCGCCGCCTCCCTGAGCACGCCGTCAAACTTATGCATTTGGCATGGAATCGCCGGCTTAGCCATTGTTTTGCCGTACTTTGGCGATTCCGGTTTTCGTCAGTACCGCAACTTCCTCGCCGCGCGTACGTAAACCCCTGATCCCGCACGCATGCTGGCGATGTGCAGCCGCCGCACGTATGCGGTGCAGCGCGGGAAAATAATCCAACAATCCCCAGCGGGAAAAAGCCGCATTTGACGTTGTTTCGTTGATTTTTGTTCCGTAACTCCTTAGCCTCGCGTGTAGTGCCGGTCGCACTTTCAAAAGGGGAGCAACGAATATGATGCGCGCGGTTGCGGTCTTTGCAGGATTGGTTCTCGCGGCAGCGTTCGGCACGGTCAGTGCCCACACGTTCACCATCGGTTACGCGAATTCGGGCCCCGGGTCGGTGACCTTCTGGTACGGCACCTACCACGATTGCAGCGAATCTCCGCCGCACGAGGGCAGCTTCAACCTCGTCGGTACCAACGGCAATTCGTTTCCGAGCACCACGGTGGCATTCACGCTCGCATCGCCCACGAAGCCCGCGG
>Ga0068858_100007239_pt1 | contig 10754 bp, 6 predicted proteins | sample KBSSwiS12_FD_66589 | JGI IMG/M metagenome (GOLD analysis project Ga0068858, IMG submission 66589) | Switchgrass rhizosphere microbial communities from Kellogg Biological Station, Michigan, USA - KBS Switchgrass S1-2 | ecosystem: Host-associated > Plants > Roots > Rhizosphere > Soil ... | reverse complement strand
ACGTTGCGATGTACGCTGCCAAGGCCGGCTATTTCCGCGATATTGCCTTCGTTCCACTGGGTATGCGCAGCGCGGCTGCGCCCGCCGCTCCCGAGGCTGGCGCGATCCCGCTTTGGGACACAGTCGAGAAGATCGACCAGAAAAAAGGCGTCAGTTGGGAGAATGGCGTGCTGCATATCGACCACAGCGACATGCGATACATGACCACGATCAGCCGTGATGGAATCCTGCGGGCGTCCATTCGGATGAACCCGGATCACGAGTCTCCACAGATGGGCATGCGTTATAGCACAATGGCCGATGGCGGGGGTTTCTACCGTCTGTCGGTAAACGCCAAAGGGGGCGATCTTTCGCTTTCCACCGTTCATCTAGGGAAGACGATTTTTCTGCGACATTGGCATTTGTCCCGCGCGTACGGCCCGGATGAATGGCTGCGCCTGGAACTGCGCGCCATCGGCGACGAAGTGACGGTGACCGCAGACGGCCAGGTGCTTGGAACCGTCCATGATACCTCGCAGCCGGGAGTTGGCGGCGTGATGGTCTACGCCACCGCGAACGGCTACTTCCGCGACGTCGTATTTGTGCCGCTGGATATACCCGGCGGCGTGGCCGTGAAGGGCTACCCGCAACCGGCGAGGTGGATCGACGCCGGGCCCTACTTGCGCAAGGAGTATCTGGCGAGGGGAGAACTTGTCGCCGACGGTGATTGGTTGGTGGCCACGGCAGACAAGACCATGACGTTGGCGGGGAACGCGTCGTTTCGCAATCCGATCATTCGCATCCTTTTCTCCGAGCGCGTGGATTTCGCGTCGCGCCGCGGGCGGAAAGACAAAGGGGACACGCGCTACCTCGCCGGAATCCGCCAGGGCCCGCCGGGCATAGGACTGTTCGACGCGAACGAAACGCATTGGTTTGACACCCACCGGCAGGCGCCTTTGCCTGGCCGGCTCGACGGAGAGCACGAAGGCGTCTTTGCCACGCAGGGCGATACGCTCACGCTCTGGCTGGATGGCAAGCTCCTGGCCACGGTGCATGACAGCACACTCTCCGCGGGCGCGATCGCGATCGCGCTCACCAAAGGAAGTCCCATGGGCGATGGCCGGATTAAAAAAGTCGAATATGGGGAGCTGCCTGATGCCGCGCCAATTTTCGCAACTGTCTCCAGCCCCGCTGCTCTGCCCGCGGTTGGCTGGCTGCCGATCATTACCGACCTGCCGACGATCACGACGCAAAAGGGAGTGACTCTTCTGCCCGACGGCTGGGTGCGATTGGACAATGCATATCTCCATGGTCCTTCGCAGCAGGATGTGGCACTGCGGACACGACTACGTTTTAACGGGACTGAAGCCTGGGCCCTCAAAGTACGCGAACGCGGTTCGGCGGGTGAGGCTTATACCGTGGCGGTCAGTGCCGACGGCGCGGCGGTTTCGCTTCGTAAAAGGGCTCTCACCGCAGCCGACGATACCGTGGTGAAGAAGGCGCCGCTCCCGGCGAAACTGGCCATTGGACAGGAATACGAACTCGCCATCGCGGCAATGGGCGACGACTTGACGGTGTATGTGAACGGCCAACCGCTAATCCATGAGCGTGATGCCGATTATAATGGGACTGGAACGACCGTGGGCGCCAAAAGCTTCGCGGAATTCAAAGATCCGCAGTGGCTGTCGTTACGCGCGCCCGCCGCCGTCAACTCCCCTCCCGCCGAATCCTGGCAGGATGCGTTTGGCGCCTCCAGGAAGATTCTTGTCGCTGGCGCGGCGGAGCGGACACCGGACGGATTGCGTTTTACCAATGGCGGTTCGGCGATGCTCCCCCGTCCCGGAGGGTCGCAACACGATGGTGCGGTGCGGATGCGGGTGGTCTTCGGCAGTCCGCCAGTGGAAGTGCGCATCCGGGCCAGCGCCGCCGGTCTCTATCAACTCTACGCCGGGGACGGAAAGCAGATTACTTTGCGCCGCTGGGATAATATAGCCCAGCACGCGATAGAACTGCTTCGCTTTCCGCTGCCGGAGCCTCTTCAGCAAGGACAGGAATACGATCTCGAATTGCGCGCGGTCGGCCAGACCCTCACGGCAAAGTTCAACGGCGAAGTCATCGGCACGACAACGGATACGGTTCTACCGGAAGGTTCTTTCGGTGTGGGGGTCAGCGAGAAGAAAGCAGGCGGAGCACTGGTCAAGACCTTCGAGCTTCTGGATCTGGACGCGCCCAACGGTACCGGCGCGAGCTCCGCTCCGGCTCCGTAGATGTGGTAGGGGACGAGCGCGCTGCTCATGTCCATCAGTCAACTGGTCAACCGAACTGACCAGTAACGGCGGCTTTGCTTCGGGAAGTTCGCGTTGCACATTCGCGCCATGCGTTCCCTCCTCCTTCGCTGCCTCGTTGTCGTCCTGTCGCTTCATGCCGTCTTTGGCGCGGAGCCTTTTATCGAGAAGAGCGATCTCTTCACGGCTGGTGATGGCGGCTTTAAGATTTTCCACATCCCCGGCATTGTAGTGACGGCCAAGGGGACGGTGCTCGCGTGGTGCGAGGCCCGCAAAAAGGGCGGGGATTGGGACCAGATCGAAATCGTGCTGCGCCGCTCGACCGACGAAGGGAAGACCTGGAGCGACATGAAGAGCATTGCGAATGTGCCGGGCCCGAAGACGAAGAATCCCTTTTCGCTGAACGTCAAAGGCGTGGACCCCAATGATGTCACTTATAACAACCCCGTGATGATTGCGGACCGCAGCGGCGCGGTGCACATGCTCTTCTGTCTGGAGTACATGCGCTGCTTCTACCAGCGCAGCGACGATGATGGCGAAAGCTGGAGTGCGCCGGTGGAGATCACGAATGCATTTGAAACATTCCATTCCGCCTATCCATGGAAGGTGTTCGCCACGGGGCCGGACCACGGCATCCAGTTGCGAAACGGCCGGCTGGTGGTGCCGGTGTGGCTTTCCACTGGCACCGGTGGCAACGCCCACCGGCCTTCAGTGACGGCAACGATCTACAGCGACGACCGGGGCAAGACCTGGCACGGGGGCGAAATCGCCGTGCCGTGCACGGAGGAGTGGATCAATCCGAACGAAACCATCGCCATCGAACTGGCTGATGGGAGCGTGATGCTGAACGTGCGCAGCGAATCGAAGGCGCACCGGCGGCTCGTGACCGTGAGCAAGGACGGGGCGACCAACTGGAGCACACCGAAGTTTGACGACGCCCTGCTGGAGCCGATCTGCATGGCCAGCATGGTGCGCTATTCGCTCGCGCTGGGCGGTGGCGCGAACCGGATTCTGTTTTGCAATCCGGATAATGTCTCACGCGCGGATGGCAAGGAAGAGCCGGGCAAGGTCCGGGACCGCAAGAATCTATCTGTGAAGGTCAGCTACGACGAAGGCAAGACGTGGCCGGTAACCCGATCGGTCGAGCCCGGCCCGAGCATGTATAGCGACATCGCGGTGGCCAAAAGCGGTGCGATCCTCTGTTTCTACGACCGCGGCACGAAACCGGGCTATGCCGGTGAATTCATCACCCTTGCCCGCTTCAACCTCGAGTGGCTGACGGGCGGCAAGGACATCACGAAGTAAGGACCAACTCCTTTTGTGTAACGCGAAACATTGCTTCCCGCATTTTTCCCGCGGCAGTGCTGCTTGAAATACGATGAACGTCGTCCGGATCATAATCTTCCTGGCTCTGGCGTGGATGAGCTTCCGTCCGTCTCGCGCGGCGGAACCTTTGTTCGAGACGACCCGCGTCTTTGCGATTACGCCGAACAACAAACCGAACTACCGCATCCCGTCAATCCTGCAGGCGCCGAATGGGGACATCCTGATCGTTGCTGAGAAGCGCAACGATGGGCCGGGTGACATTGGTAACCACGACATCGTCCTCAAGCGCAGCAGCGACAAAGGAAAGACCTGGGGTGACGAGCAGATGATTTTCGATGACGGCAACAACGTTTGCACCGACATCACCGTGGGTCGCGACTGGACGAATGGAAAACTCTGGCTGTTCTTCCTGCGGAACAAGAAGCAGTTCGATTACTTTACCAGCACGGACAGCGGCGCGACCTGGCAAGGACCGGTCTCGATCCATGAGCAAGTGACGAAGCCAGAATGGGACAAGTTAACGTCGGCCAAGCCGGAGGCGGATGAGGAGGCATCGGGCGGCGGCCGCGGTGCCGTTTGGGCCAGGGGATGGGTGCAGCGGTACGGTATTGGCCCGGGGAACGCGATGGTGCAACTCCACGCGGGGCCGAAGGCGGGACGGCTGATCGTCCCTGGCAGGCATCGCGAGGATATCGGCAAGGGGCGCTTGCGCAGTTTTGCGCACAGCTTCTACAGCGACGATCACGGCGCGACGTGGAAGCTCGGCGGGACGATCGGCTTGAATACGAGTGAGTGCCAATTTGTCGAACTGGCCAACGGCGACGTGCGCGTAATGTCGCGCAATGAAAGCTCCGAGGATGCGCCGGATAACTTGCGCCATCTTACTGCGATCAGCCACGACGGCGGCGAGACATGGAGCGACCTGCGGCGCGCGGAGGAACTCATCACGCCGCGCTGCCACGGCCCCGTGGAGCGTTTCACGCTGGCAGGGCAGCAAGACAAGAACCGATTGCTCTTCTCCAGCCCTGCTTCGCCGATTCGGCAAAAAGAGCATCCGTACGGAAGATACAACCTGACGATTCGCCTGAGTTACGACGAAGGCGTGACCTGGACGGCAGGCAAAACAATCTGGCCCCACCCGGCGTCGTATTCCGACATCGTGGTGCTCGATGATATGACGGTCGGTTATGTCTACGAGCGCGGAGACAAGGGCTCGACGCACTATTGGGACGAACTGCACTTTGCTCGGTTCAATCTCGAATGGCTGACCGACGGGCGTGATTCGCTCGACCCACCAACCAAGCCGCAGCCCTGATGAAGCCACTTCCCATCCTGCTGCTTTTAATGACGCTTGGCGCCCTGAGCGCGCGCGCCGAAGTGAAGGTGCCAGCGGTCTTTTCCGATCACATGGTGTTGCAGGGCGACGTCGCGGTGAATGTCTGGGGTTGGGCGGAACCAGGTGAAAGTGTGGCTGCCTCGATCGACGGGCAGACCAAGACTGCGGTCGCCGATGCCGGCGGCAAATGGGCGTTGAAGCTCGATAAGCTCAAGGCGGGCGCCGAGCCACAGACCCTGACGCTCAAAGGCAGGAACACGGTGACTATTCACGACGTGCTGGTCGGCGAGGTTTGGCTCTGCTCCGGCCAATCGAACATGGAAATGCAGGTCAAGGGTGGGATGCATGGGCAGGTGGACAACGCCGACGAAGAGATTGCGGCGGCGAAATATCCGGAGATCAGGATGTTCGTGTTTAAACAAACCTATTCCGTATATGAATTGCCCACGCCGCCGGATGCGCCGATGTCCGACCGGCCCGGCGAGTGGCTGGTATGTTCCCCCGAGACAGTCGCGCGGTTTTCGGCGACGGGCTACTTCTTTGGCCGTGATCTGCAGCGCGAACTGGGGGTGCCGATCGGATTGATCCACAGTTCAGTCGGCGGTACACCGATCGAAGCGTGGACCAGTCTCGAGGCCCAGCGCAGTGGCTCCGCCCTCCATCCGGTACTCGATGAATGGCAGGAAAAACTCGCGAACTTCGATGCAGAACGCGAACAACAGAATTTCGCGGCGGCGAAGGCGGTGTGGTTGAAACAGCGAGCGGCGGCGCAAGGCAAAGGGGAGCCGGCTCCCAAGGCGCCGCTGCCCTTCAAGAATCTTCGCGTGATGGAACCCGGAGGTTTGTTCAATGGCATGATCGCGCCTTTGGTGCCGTACTCGATTCGCGGGGTCATCTGGTATCAAGGCGAGCGGAATGCCGATGGTCCGCACGGAGGATACTATGGAGCGCAATTGAGGACGCTCATTGCCGACTGGCGGGCGCGCTGGGGCGATGACTTCTATTTCGCCTGGGTGCAGTTGCCGAAGTTCAAGGCGGAGCAACACCTGCCGAGCGAGCCGAACGGCTGGGGGGTGAGTATTCGTGATGAGATGCGCAAGACACTGAGCGTTCCGCGCACGGGCATGGCGATCACCATCGATCTCGGCGGAGTGACTGCGGGGCATCCCACGAACAAGGCGGATTTCGCGCGCCGCTTGTCACGGCTGGCGTTGCACGATGTTTACCAGAAAGCGATGGAAATATGGTCGGGTCCGCTTTTCCGATCGGCACAACGTGAAGGTGGTGGAATGGCAGTCACCCTCGATCATTCGACTGGCTTGAAAGCGGCTTCGGGCGAACTCAAGGGTTTTGCCATTGCGGGAAGTGACCAAAAATTCGTGTGGGCCGATGCGCGGATCGAGGGAGGTAAAGTCATCGTCTCGAGTAACAAAGTGTCCGAGCCCGCTGCCGTCCGCTATGGGTGGGCATCCAACCCCATTGGTAATCTCGTCAATGCCGCCGACCTGCCCGCGTCACCCTTTCGCACCGACGACTGGAAATGAATATCACCATGAAAAATACCCTGTTCTGCCTTTTCGCTTCGATCCTCGCTGGCGTCTCCGCTGGGGCGCAAAATGCGGAATCCACGGGGGACGTCCGTGATGTGCGGGTCGTGCGTACGGTCGAGCAGCATCCCGGGGCATCATTGCTGTGGGAGCCGTACATTGCCGAGTGGAAGCCGAAGCACCTCGTGGTGGCCTATGGCGCGGGCATTCCGGGCAAGACGGATATGGGCGACATCGTGGCCAGTGTATCGACGAATGACGGCGACACCTGGAGCGAACCGGCGTTCGTCTTCGATCACAATCAACGCTTCGGTGCGATGCAGTTTGGCTACGCGAATGCCGTGCTCTACAAGCCGCCGGGACAGGATGTGATGTGGTGCTTTGCCATGCGCTGCCCGATGAACTACCAGCACAGCGAGGATTCGCAGCTCGTGGGCGCGTTCAGCGCGGATGGGGGGCGGTCGTGGACGCCGGTGGAAGTGGCGATGCATTACACCGGCCCGCTCATCATTGTCGGTGGCATTCAGCGGGTCATCGAAAATGGGCAGCCGCGTTATCTGTTGCCGGCCCATCGCAATACGAAACGCAACGACCCGCTTGGTTCGCGCGATCAGTTCATGCTCAGCAGCACCAGCCTGCTGGAGTGGCGGCTAGCCGGGCACATCCCGCAGCCGGAGAGCGGGCCGGTCTTTCTGCACGAGGGCAACCTCGCGCCTGGTGACGCCGAGGGTGAACTCAAGCTGGTCATGCGCACGGCCAATTGGGAAGAAAAGGCCGCGTTGGACCCACCCCGGGCATTCTCGAGCGTGAGCAAGGATGGCGGCCGGACCTGGACTCCGGCGCGTCAGGAACCCGATCTCTGGAATGCGCGCTCGAAAGGATTCTACGGCCAGAGCGCGACCGGCACACACGTGTATGTTTATAACGATGGCCCGGCGATGCCCGCGCCCGGCGCAAGGACGTCGCTGCGCTACAAGCTCCAGCGTGCGGCCGGTGGCGCATGGAGTGTGGAGAAGACTTTCTACGACTCTGGTGCCCATAACTCGTATCCAACCTTGATCGAGGTCGCGCCCGGTGAGTTTCGTGCCGTGTGGGACAGTGGCACCAAGGAGCGCACACGCACGCTTATCCACTTCGGAAAATTCCACGTCTCATCGGACGCGAAATGAATCGCTGAACCGCATATGCAAACTGCCAAACCGTTTAGTGAAAGATTGCGCGCCGGTGAACTGCTGTTCGGCACGCTGGTGGTGTCTCCATCGCCCATGTGGCCCCGAGCGCTGGAGGGCAGCGGGCTGGATTTCGTTTTCATCGACACCGAGCACATTGCCCTCGACCGCGGGCAGGTAAGCTGGATGTGTCAGGCCTACTCGCGCATGGGGCTGCCGCCGATCGTGCGCATCCCGTCGCCTGATCCGTTTGAGGCGACCAAGATGCTCGATGGCGGCGCAGCGGGGATTATCGCGCCGTACGTTGAGACGGTCGAGCAGGCGCAGGCCTTACGCGGCGCGGTAAAATTGCGGCCGCTCAAGGGACGGCGACTGGAGGAGCGGCTGACTGGCGGCCCATTCGAGCCTGAGCTCGAAGATTATGTGCGGAACCGCAACCAGCAGGCGCTGATCCTGAACATTGAAAGTGTCCCGGCGATCGAGGCGCTCGACAAGATCCTGGCCGTGCCAGACCTGGATGCAGTGCTGATCGGGCCGCATGACCTCTCGTGCAGCCTGGGGATTCCGGAGCAGTACGCGCATCCGAAATTCCGCGAGGCGGTGCGGACCATCTTCGGCAAGGCGCGTGCAGCCGGGATCGGCGCGGGCGTTCACTTCTGGGGTGACCTGGAGCTTGAGGCGGACTTCGCGCGCGATGGCGCCAATATGCTCATCCACAGTGCCGATATTTCGCTTTTCCAAAAGCACCTGCGGCTCGAAGTGGATGCCTTGAAGGCGACACTGGGAGCCAAAGTGGCGGACGCTGCCGGTGCGGAGAAGATCAGTATCTAGAGAACGATGGCCGCGCTCCGCACACTGATCTGCATTTTGATAGGCGCTGTCGCTTCCAGTGCGGTTGCCGTGGCGAAGGAAGGACAGGTCGTGGAAGCAGATGTATGCGTTTATGGAGGCACTTCGGGAGGTGTCGTCGCTGCCGTGCAAGTGGCGCGGCTGGGCAAGCGGGCGGTGATTGCCGAGCCGGGTGGTCATTTGGGCGGGATGACTTCGGGCGGATTGAGTGCGGTCGATATTGGGGATCCGCGCACGGTGGGTGGCCTGGCTCGGGAGTACTTTACCCGGTTGGTGGCGAATTACGGAAAGACTTTGCAATGGGACAAGCCGTTCCAAGGCAAAGCTGGCGGGCCGGCGACCGGCGGGGCGTATTCCATCGAGCCGCACGTGGCGGAGCAGGTATTTAACGATCTCGCGCGCGAATCCCAAGTCCCGGTGCATTTTCATGCGCGCCTGGCGGCGGTGCACAAGGAGGGAGCGCGGATTACCGAGCTAACCACCGAAGACGGCACGGTATTTCGGGCGGCCATGTTCATCGACGCGACCTACGAAGGCGACCTCATGGCAAAGGCGGGCGTGAGTTACACCCTTCTTCGGGAGGGCAACGCCAAGTACGGCGAGACTTACAACGGTATTCACTTCGCACCGAATTTTGCGCCGCGAACCGATCACGCGAAACCCCGTGCCAACGGACGCACGCCCAGCGGACAGGGAGTGTGGGATCGCGATCTGCCGCTCGATCCTTATGTGGTGAAGGGTGATGCGAAGAGTGGACTGTTGCCGCTCTTGAGCGCCGGCGGGCCGGGCACTCCCGGTGAACCAGCCCCCGGTGTGCAGGCCTATTGCTTCCGGCTCTGCCTCACGACTGCGGCAAACCGGTTGCCCATCGCGCCCCCGCCGGACTTCGATCCGCGGCGTTACGAATTGGTGGCGCGTTTCATCGAGGGTTGCATGGCCATGGGGGATGACATGGACCTACGCTGGTTCTCGAAGTATGACGCCCTGCCCAACGACAAGTGGGATTTCAACACGGCGACATTTGGTGGGAATCTGCCCGGGGCGAACTGGGAGTGGCCCGAAGCTTCGTACGCCCGGCGCGAGCAGATTGCGAAGGAACACGAAAACTATCATCGCGGGCTGCTGCACTTTCTCGCCACCGATCCGCGGGTGCCAGTGAAAGTGCGCGAGGACATCCAGCGTTTCGGCCTGCCTCGCGATGAGTTCACCGATAGTGGCGGCTGGCCCCATCAACTCTACGTCCGCGAGGCGCGCCGCATGGTGAGCAATCTCGTGATGACCGAGCATCATACCTTCGGGAAGGAAATTGCGCCGGATTCTGTCGGGCTGGGTTCCTACGGCACCGATACGCACGAGATTCGCCGCATCGTGAAGGAAGGCGTGGTGATTCGCGAGGGCAAGACGGCTGGTGGCCGGGGCGGCGCGCCGCCCTACCCGATTGGCTACGGAGCGATCGTGCCGCGAGCCGGTGAATGCGAGAACCTCTTCGTGACTTTTGCGATCTCGGCGAGTCATACAGCCTTTAGCAGCATCCGCATGGAGCCGGTGCTGATGGTCACGAGCCAATCCGCAGCCACGGCGGCCTGCCTGGCGATCGACGGTCATACTTCGGTCCAGCGAGTAGATTACTCGAAGCTGCGCACCGAATTGGAAAAGAAAGGACAAATTCTCGAATGGAAGGCGGCCGTACCATGAAGCTGCGTCACCCATTCCTGGTAATCTTGTCGATCGCCATGATCGCGTCTTCTGCGGAGCCGGTTGGCAGCGAGGAGCAGAGGACGCTGCGTGCCCAGCGAGCAGCAGCGGTGGCGCTGTCGCCGCTTGCAGGAACGACTGCGCCTGGCCATCCCAGGGTTGCCGAAGACGAGGCGGTGCAACTTGCGCATGACGCGGCGCCACAAGAGGTGGACGGGAAAACCTATGATCTGGTCGTGATTGGCGGTACGGGCAGCGGAGTAATGTGTGCGGTACGGGCGGCCCGGGAAGGGTGTTCCGTGTTGCTCGTGCAACATAACCGGCACATCGGCGGGATGATGACGAATGGCTTGATGCAATGGGATGCACTCTACGGTGGCGCGCGCGCTCCGCTCTTCACCGAGCTGCTGCGCAATATCGAGAAGCACTACGTCGATACTTTTGGGAAGGCTTCCAAGGACCATCAGATCATCCGCTGTACGCACGAGCATTACCCGGTCAGTTGGGCCGAGCCGCATGTCGCCGAGCGCGAGTTCAACCGGTTGGTCGCCGGGGAGAAGAACATCAC
>Ga0068858_100007235_pt1 | contig 10756 bp, 7 predicted proteins | sample KBSSwiS12_FD_66589 | JGI IMG/M metagenome (GOLD analysis project Ga0068858, IMG submission 66589) | Switchgrass rhizosphere microbial communities from Kellogg Biological Station, Michigan, USA - KBS Switchgrass S1-2 | ecosystem: Host-associated > Plants > Roots > Rhizosphere > Soil ... | reverse complement strand
TGATTCAATTTGATCTATACCTGGCCCGTGGAAATTTCGCGAGCTTATACGACAAAGTTCGAAAGTACCCAATCAACGGCGAAGCGGCTTTTTCGGACATCTGCGAACAAATCTGTGAGGCGATGGACATAGCTTGTATCTGGTACTGGAAGGAAGCGCTTTGCTTGCAAAGATCGGCGGCCACGACCTGCCTACTTAGGCGCTACGGCGTATGTGCTGACCTTGTCATCGGGGCACAGCAGATCCCTTTCAAGGCGCATGCCTGGGTCGAAGTGGATGGACGTGTCGTGAACGACAAACCCTACACACCAGAGATATATGCCGTGCTGGACAGGTGCTAACGATCGCGGCGATAGGAAGCAGGCGGAACCATGAGCGTGCAATTCGGCAAGGTCAATCTTGATGGCAAACCAGTGGATCCGAAAGATCTCGAACAAGTGCGCCCGGTGCTCGCGCCATACGGACCAGATGGCGAAGGGAGTATTTGTAAAAACAATGTCGGATTGCTCTATCGCGCCTTTTACACCACCAAGGAGTCGAACCTAGAACATCAGCCCCATATCTCGCCATCAGGCGCGATTATCATCTGGGACGGTCGGCTGGACAACCGGGATGATCTGATCCGCGAACTGGCGGATCCATTTTCGAGTAGTTCAAGCGACCTTGCAATCGTTTGTGCTGCGTACCAGTACTGGAGCAAGGATACCTTCGCCAAACTGATCGGTGACTGGGCTGTCTCTATCTGGGATCCACGAAGCCAGGAATTAATCCTGGCCAAAGATTTCCTTGGCACACGCCAACTTCATTACACCGCAGCAGCGGATCAAGTCACCTGGTGCACGATTCTAGATCCTCTTGTTCTCTGTGCGGGGCACGCATTTGGCCTTGAGAAAGAATACATTGCAGGTTTTCTTTCGTCGTTTCCGGCAACTCACATTACGCCTTACGTCGGGATTAATTCTGTGCCAGCGTCCTCGTTCGTGTGTCTGAGCAGAGGAAGACAAACCATCACCAAGTATTGGGATTTTGATCCGGATAAGAGAATTTGTTATCGCAAAGACGGTGAATATGAGGAACATTTTCGTTCTGTTTTTGCGCAATCTATCCGTCGGCGTCTACGTTCGAATTCTCCTGTCCTCGCCGAGTTGAGCGGCGGAATGGACTCTTCCTCCATCGTTTGCATGGCGGATTTGATTGTCCGTGGATCAACCGAGTCCCCACGCCTCGATACGGTCTCTTATTACAACGACTCCGAGCCGAACTGGAACGAACGCCCCTTTTTCATGAAAGTGGAGGAACAGCGCGGACGCGTCGGTTGCCATATTGATGTAGCCTCCCAAAGCGAAGCCCATGTTCAGTTTGACCCTGGCCGACTTGCGGCCACACCGGCCGAGATTCGCCCAAACTGCCGGGCCGCCCGACAGTTCACCGCGCTACTAACTTCGCAAAACAATCGTGTCGTGCTCTCGGGCACCGGTGGAGACGAGACCATGGGAGGCGTACCCACGCCGACTCCCGAACTGGCAGATCTGCTTGTGAAATGCAGACTCCGGGAGTTGGCCAGTCGATTGAAAGCGTGGGCGCTGAACAAACGGAAGCCTTGGATTCATTTGTTGTTCGAGACCATTGGATGCTTTGTTCCGCACTCGCCAGTCGGTGTTCCCATCTATCATCGACCGCCCGTTTGGCTCCAGTCGGTGTTTGCCAGAAACTATCGCAATGCCTTGACCCCTTACCGACGTCGCCTGACACTCTTCGGTGCCCTTCCGAGTTTCCAAGAAAATATGATCGCGCTCGATATTTTGCGGCGCCAGATTGCATGTCGCTCACTTCCTGAAGAGCCAGCGTATGAAATTCGCTACCCGTACCTCGATCGAGACTTCCTCGAATTTGCGTATTCCATACCTAGAGAGCAATTGATTCGACCTGGCCAACGTCGCTCTTTGATGCGTCGGGCGCTTCGAGGAATTGTTCCAGACGCGGTGATTAACAGAAAGAGGAAGGCGTTTGTTGCTCGTGAGCCTCGAGTCGCGATTTCATCTGATTGGGCAACATGCGTTGAGCTAAGTAACGTCATGGTCACTGAGGCCATGGGAATCGTAAGTGCTTCGCGTTTTCGCGAAGCACTTCAAACCGCACGTGTCGGCGGTGAGCTGCAGATCATCCATTTGACTCGCACCCTCGCGGTGGAGTCTTGGCTTAGAACGTTTCACGCCCGCACAGACTTGAGACTACAACCCGCAAAAGCAGTGCAGCACACGCGCCATGTCGGCAATGGAGTCGAATTCATTGGGCCGTAAGCCATTTCCACGCTGAAGTGGCTGAGACCGATCTCGATCATTTGTGTTCTTCGGTCTTACCGGAAGGAAGGAGGTGATATCTATGGCATACACGAAGCCCGAAATCGCTCACGTTGCGACCGCGCAACACGTGATTCAGGCTACCAGCAAACTGTCGTCAAGCACCGACGCCAGTAACGGCACGAACCGGCCACCGTCAACCACGTCTGCCTATGAGGCAGATGAGTAGCAATACCTGAGGGACTGGGGCGATCTCGGAACTTCGGAGCGCCGAACGTCCCGGTCCCTCACTGTTGGGCCTGTTTTCCGATCGAAAGGCTGCCATTTGGATGAACCAGCCTTCGAAGTGCGCGCCAGCGTTCGTACTGGCTATGCGTTGCCGCGTCGTCACGCTCCTGGTCCTTAAGCCAGAATGTAAACCAATCTACATTCCCCTGTTGCGAAATCAACCGATCTGACGGTCTCACTAGTAGATGCGTTGCTTCTGGGAGATAGATTAAGTCCACCGGTTTTCCCAAATGAGTTAAGCCGGAAAACCATTCCCATCCGCCAAGCACTCCCGCGAAATAATAGGCTTCTATTCGAACAGGTGTTCGGACCTTGTCCAAGTTGAAACCCGGAGCATTCTTTAGCCAGAGGGCAAGACTCGGGTTGAAAGGAGCTCCGCCGTTTACCGATACAAAATCGCTATCGGTGCCGGGATACACGAGATATTGCAGATAACCAGCGTCAAAACCATCCGCAAGAGTTGCCGCCGCGAATTCGTAGCTAGAGTGAGTCAGTGTGAATTCCACCTTCCACACCGTACGGCTGAATCCGATGATTCCCACCCGCGCCTTATCGATCAGCCCCCGGTGATCGAGATAATCGATTCCTCCTTCGTAAGCGGCGGTTTCCCGACTTGCCTCAGCCGGCGTATTCATGTATTGGTAATCCTGCGAAGGATCGGTTGAGTGCCCTACTTGAAGAACCATGATGCCGTTTGAAGCCAACATTTGCGCTGCAAACGCGCTCGACCAAGGGCCATCGATAGTAAATCTATGTGGGTCGAATCCGTGAGTCTGAATAACCAACGGATAGCGCTTCCCCGATTGGTATTCCGGCGGCCAATACAATGCCCCAGCAACTTCGTGACCGTCAGTTGCGGTCCAGTGAATCGCTTCGACTCTTGCAAACTTCAGTTGCTCAAATTGGGGATTAAGATCCAGAAGTAGGTCCTTCCGATTCTTGCTTGGATCTGTCACAAATATTTTAGGAGGAGTATTGAAATCCTCTTCCAGGGTGACGTCCAAAGGAAGGTCGGATTTCACTTCATCGTGAACTGACCCTATCTGCTCCCAGGCCTTCTTATTCTTGCGAAAGACGACCGGTATCGCCTCGGGCGAAAACACCTTCTGTAGGGTGATCTCGTCATGCTGGCTCCATCTAGTCACCTGTAAATTTTGGTCAGTGATCCTGGTGACGTTAAGAGTTGGAAACGTAACCTCGACAACAAAACTGTTTTTGCTGCGCAGCTCCCGCTCGCTAGGCTCCTGACCGTCTAAGGGGAGATACGCTCCCGACACAACTATCGACTGAGAATCCGGGGCCCAGGCGTAGGCATCTTTTTCTGTAGATAAAGGTGCATCGATCAAAGGTGTCACGGCTCGATTCTCCAAATCCAACAGCATGTATCGGAGAAGCTGCGACCGAACTCCCGGCTTTCGCCTGCCATTTACAACGCTTTGTATCAGGTGGTCCTGATATCCCTTCCATTGTTCTGGCACGTTGCGGACTAGGACTGCAAACACGGCGTATCGACCGTTCGGGGCCAATGACATTGGCCTATAAAAAACATCCTCTGCCAGCGGAATCCGCACGGGAGGATCCGATCGAGTCTGCATGAACAATTGCTGCGGTTCGGAAAGATCGGTGTACAGGCAGTCGCGGCCGCCACGTGGAATATTGTCCAGAGCCTGTGTCGTGATCACCATGGCTCCGTGACACGCATCGACCGGGGTGGTTACAGGTTGTGCCAGAAAGATGAGTCGATCACCTTTCAAGGTAATGTCATACGAATCAATGGGCGTCGGATGGTTTGTCAATCTCTTCCTGAGCCGAGTTTTTGTATCGAGCGAATATATTTGCGGAACCTCGTCCAGGTCCTCTCCAATGAAAGTAATCGTCTGGTTGTCCTCCAGCCACTTGACGTCCTTAATGGCCGGACGATTTGAGGACGAATGCATGGTGACTAGCACCGAGTTTTGCGGTGATTGAAAGGCTTCGGCAGTTCGAAATAGGAGAATGGAATACTCATTTGTGTTCTGCTTCAGGTTACCCCTTGATAGGACCGTAACGAATTTGCTGCCATCCGGCGAGAATCGAGCAACACGGCCGCTAGACGAGCCACCGAAAAAATAATAAGTGTCTGCGAGTCGTGTCATCGCGATCGAATCCTCTACAGTTACCGGTCGTTTGTGTGTTTCTGCTTCGGAGACCACAGGATGAGCAAGCAGTAGTTGCAGCAGAAGCATCACTGCAATTCGAGACATCTGGTTTGTACGCAAAGATGCGAATATCGTCATAATGATCCAGGGACTTAGAGGCAAAATCGGAAGCTCGCCTTTAAAATGCCAACCTTAGAGAAAGCTGGAGGGAACGCGGACCGCCTTCCTGAAAAAGCGGGTTCAATCCCCCAAGGCCGTGGTTCAACATCGATTCGGAACTCAGATGCTGTACGCCGGACCCAATCGTTGCAACTGGATTTGTGAAGTTTGGGTGGTTAAGAGCATTGAATGCATCGGCACGGAATTGGAGATTCAGTCTTTGGGTAATTAGAAACTTGCGGGCTAAGGAAAAATCTAATTGGGTAAGCCCGAATCCAGAAATGTCGTTGCGCGGCTCAGAGCCCTGAGTTCCAGCTGGCGGAATCGAGAATGCCGCCGGATTGAGACTTTTCCCGCCGGGAGCCCCACTCCGGTGAAGCCAAACCGGCTCGTCCGGGACCAGATTCGCGCGCGGAACTGCACCCTGAACCGCCGACTGAACGACTCCATTGAATGGGAAGCCACTTCGAACCACGATCACCGAGTAAACAGACCAATCTTTAATCACCGAGTTTAATGATCTGAACTTATTGCTACCCGGAATCGCGAGTGTGATCGCTCCCGACAGGCTGTGCCGGATATCGAAGTCTGAAGAAGCCCGATCGTTGAGAGCTGAGACGATCGAGTGGGAGACATACTGAATCGTGTCGTTCGAGGCGTTGTCGATCGAATGTGACCAGGAGTAGTTGAACAGAGCTTGGACACTTTGCCCTACCGGTCGCCTGTATTGCAATTGCAGCGCGTGATAGTCGGACCTGGCCGTATTCCCCGTTAGGTAGAATGTGCCCTGAAAATCAGGAGTGGGTTGCCCCAGCCCTTCACTTCGGAGAAGCTTCCGTCCCGCTTGGCCCAGGTAAGTCGCCGAAACCACCTGCCGGCCCCGAAACGATTTCTCGAGCGCTGTGTTCCACTGAAACGAGCGAGGTAGTTTGAGGTCTGGTGAAAACGCATTCACGGTTCCCTGATAGGGAGGGTCAAGCGAAATGATTGGCAGAAAGGGTGTGACGTCATTGACAGGTATGTGGACATTTCCAAAGAATCCTGACACCAGGTTGGGGAATCCGGACGTCAGACTAGCCGACGACCCCACACCCAAATCGTAGAAGATACCTGCACCGGCACGGAAAACAAAGCTCCCATCCTCGGTCAGCGCGTATGCAACCCCAAGCCGCGGCGCAAAATTCGCATAAGTGGTTTGCCATACCGAGGTGCCGGGAGGCGCTAAGGTGATCTGCGGCGGATTATCAACATTTTTCCAGGCCGCCAGAACTGTGTTTCCCCGGGCGGATGGCGCCGGGCTTAGCTCCCATCGAATGCCGTAAGTAAGCGTGAGTCTTGGCGAGATCTTCCAGGCATCCTGGCCATATAGCGACAGCGACCTCGCGACTAACCGACTCGGTTGAGTCGTGATCGGTATCATGAAATCAGCATTCGAGGTTGACAGTAAACCCTGCAGGTTGAACCCCAGGTATTCCAACAGATTCTGGTACGGCCTGGCGTTTAAGTAGTTGGCCCGATAGTCACCGCCAAACTTCAGGCGATGCGATCCGACTGAAACGCTCAAATCATCGTTAACGTTTAGCTGAGTGTTTGTGTTCTTAGCCAGTGGCCCGCTAATCAAGAAATTGGTATCAAAGGTCCCAAATAGAACATAGGTATCCACGCTTGGAAGGGACCCAGCAAGCAAGCTCGGCGGATACGGAACCGCCCCTCCGGCGGAGGTCAATTGGTAAGAACCGCCGGAATGTTGAGTGGAATAGTTAGCCCGTATTATGTTTGATACTTGGTCGCTGCACAGCATATTGATTCCAAATGTAAGCGTCCGAGTATCGACCGAGGTAGTTTGTGGATCGTTCAAACCTTGACCAAAACTTACAAGTTGCGACGGGGCTTGGTTGTACCTGCCAAAGAGTGAATACTTCCCGCTAAAAGCATGGTCCACGCGAATGCTGCCCGCATCTAGGGTTGCGCTGTTCGAGTACACTCCAGTCAATTGCGCGGTGTACCCATCTGCTGAAACAACACCGTTAGGCAATGGATAGGCGTTTAGGAGCGGCACTAGGTCTGCCGGCGTCGATGGCGAAGTTCGGATCCCTGACGATGGGACTGTATAAGGAGTCACTTGAGGAAGCCTCAAGCGCGCTCCCTCATAGGAGAGAAAGAAAAAAGTCTTGGTCCGCTGCAACGGCCCACCTAAGAAAGCACCGAAATCATTGTGACGCTCTGGCGGCCGGGGTTGGCCGGCAGCATTTGCGAACCAATCGTTTGCATCCAGTACATCATTGCGGAAGTACTCGTAAACGCCGCCGTGTAACTCATTTGTTCCAGACCGGGTTTCTAGTATCACTTGCCCGCCTGGTGTATGCCCGAATTCAGGTGCGAAGGACGAAGTGAGGACACGAAACTCTTGAAGAGCCTCCACGGATACCAAACTGCTTGTGCCACCGATTGCACTGAACGCTTGAGCGGTACCCGTACCGGAGGCGCCGGGAACTGTGTTCGGACCGACACCAAAATTTGCAGATACACCATCTACGACGAAATTGTTCGCGCTTGTCCTTTGACCGCCGATGCTGTACTGACCAGGGGAAATCGAACTGGTCGGAGAAATCACGACCCCTGGAGTGAGTTGCAACAACGTATTGAAACTCCGACCGTTCAACGGTAGATTTTCGACGAACTTCCGATCTATCACCGTACTTACGGTTGCAGATTCACTATTCACAAGCGGCGCGCCGCCCTCGACCGTTACTGTTTCCGCGAGTGCACCGACCGGCAGCGTGAAGTTGATGGACAATGCGTCTTGAACGTTAAGAGTGATATCCGGCTTGATGAGAGTTTTGAAGCCGAGTTTCGAAACTTGTAACCGATACGGCCCTGGCGGGAGATTTGCCAGGACGTAAATACCTTCGCTATTCGTTTTTGTTGTGTACTGTACGCCCGTGACATCATTAACAGCCACGATCTCCGCTCCAACGATTACGCCGGCGGAGGGATCCAGAACTTGGCCATTTAGAACCCCGTTGGGGGATTGCGCAAGAAGCGGGGAAGCCAGCATCACAGCGCAACTGAAAAGCAGGACAGCAATAGGGAAGCGCATTTCGACTCTCCAGCGAATCAAACGGGGTTCCAGCCCCCTCAATGTATTGTTCGCAGGACGATCCGCGCTGGTACCACGGTGAACCAGATTTTAGGACAATTCTTTCTCTGGGACGCCAAATGAAGGGTTGAATTACGAATTACGGATGATTTGGATCCACTCTCAGGTAGGCGAATAGAAGCGATTTGCCACTTGGTTTGTGACTACCGCCATTAGGCTCCATAGTTACAAATACCGCGTCGATTTGAGCGAGGGTTTTCGGGTCGTCGCACTTCAGAATCCAGCGTTTTTTTGCGGCGCTGTCCTCGTAGAACACTCCTAAATTAATCGCTTGGTCTTTTTCCGGTCCACGTCGGCCCCAAGCCTGAAACGCACTGGCACGCTTCATTTCTGTCTGGCGATCCAAGTCATACGCGTAAAAGATTAAGGACTTCCCTTTTGTATAAAACACACGCCCATAAGGCTTCTGTGTCTCGCCACTCCGTCCCACATCGTAAACTTCGGCGACATATAGATCTCGCGCCCCCATTAGCTCCCGAATGTCGCGATCATGAGAAAGAAGTTCGTCTTTTTGGTCAAGAGCTGCTTCTCGATCCCGCAGCATACGATTAAGGTCTTCGATTGTGGCATCCAATGCTTTGGCGCGAGCAGCATCCTGTGCTGACTGTCGTGCTAAGTCATCGAGTTTCTGTTGCAGCGTTTGAGAATTACTTTGCGCGGCATCGAGCTTTTGGGACAAGTCCGTGCGCTGCTCGGCGAACTCTTGGCTAGCCATGTCACGAGCTTGTAGATCATTTTCGAGACGGTCTTTTGCCATTTTCAGATTATTAATTTCGGCGAGTTGCTGCGCGAGTTGCGCCCGCATTACAGTTATTGTCTTATCGCGTTGTTCGATTTGATCCCGCGCCAACTGCCGCTCATGGCCGGCGTCGCTCAGCTGAGCTTCGAGCAAGGAGTGAGCTTCTGTAACGGCAGGAGGAGACACAAGCTTTGCACTAGGAGTCCCGCGGCGAATTCCGACACGATAGGCACAATAACTTAACGAAATGAAAAGCAGTATCCCGGTGATGTAGAGCATCCAAACGTGCCGCCAAGCGGATTCGCTGGCGAATGAGGAAAGTTGATGGGCGGCCGGGTCAACATCGTTTATGCCCTTTGAATTGCGCGGCTGTGATTGTTCTTCCCGCGCTAAGCGTTTGAAAAAGTTCTTCTCGGCCTCTTTCTCCGACCAGCCAAAAGCTGATTGGTCAGCTTTTGCTGCTTCACTGGCTGCAATACCCGGGATTGCATCACTGACAACCGATTCGTATTGCTGTAGGACTCCCCTGCAGGTCTGACAAACGACAAGATGCTCCTGTAGCTTCTTGTGTTCTTCCTCAGTCAGCTCGCCTGAGGTCGAAACGGCACAGAGCTCTAGGAACTCGCTATGGGGTTCGGAGAATGACAAAGCCCCCGCTCCTAGTTTGGATAAAGCGTTTTATCATATTGCTCTTTCGCCCGGCAATTTGCTACCAAAAAGCTCTTTACGCAACCTCTCCAACGCACGGAAATAGTGATGCTTGATGTTGCCTCGCGACTGTCCCAGCTTCTCTGCAATTTCTTCGAAACTATCGCCCTCGATAAAGAACAAGCGAAGTGTCTGACGTTGATTTTCCGAAAGAGTCTGAAAGATCTCTTCCAAGTTTCTGGCTGCGGAATGTTGATCGATCAACTCATCAAGCCGACTAGAATCAGTTCGTGGTTCTTGCCCGCGGTCAATTGCGTCTTCAATATCAAGCTGGGTGTAGAAATGTCGAGAGGTCAGATAGCGGCGACGTGAGAGCGCACGCCGGAAAGCCATACCAAGGATCCAAGATCGGGCTGAGCCTTTAGAGACGTCAAACTTTCCCGCTTCGGAACGAACGCCGAGGAAGATATCCTGAAGGAAATCATCCGCTTCGGCTTCATTACGCAGTATTTTTCGGGAAATTGCGTATACCTGACGGGCATACCGACGGAAAAGCAGAGCAAGCGCTTCCCTGCTCCCGGCTGAGATTTGGGATATCAAATCTTCGTCTGAGATCTGAGCAGTCGCCGACAGCTGTTCAATCGACTCGGCAGTTCTCTGCTTAGAACCAGCTAATCCAATCAAGCGGAAGGTAACCGAAGCATCCAAAAGAACTCACATCCTTTTATTTCAAGCGCTTACATGAATATCCATGAGCGGATCGTATTACGTCACCGTCGATATTTCGGCATCCTTTATTATTACGTTCCACCGCTAAGGCCTAGCCCAGGTAACTTTTTATAATCAATTACTTACGTCTTTATAAACCGGTGCGCGGACTCAGTCTTACCTGTGGTCTTTTTGCCTTGGAACCGGAATCTTTTAGTTTTGACGCCCTTCTGCATTCCCTGTCTTGATCTGCCTCAACTGAGTAATGTGGTGTCGAACAGCACGAATCTATTCCGTCTTGGAATAATCCATTTTGGAGTAATTGTCAACCGGTTCCTATGCTCCGTGCATGGAGCGGATTGGTGGATTCTCTGCTGAACGTCAGCGTGATCGGAAGGTTTTTCTCCGTCTGCTCCGTCGAGTTCGAGTAGAGGCAAAACTAACGCAAGCGCAGCTCGCAAAGCTTCTAGGCGTCACTCAGGCCCGTATTAGCAAGTATGAACAGGGAGAACGTCGAATCGACATGCTAGAACTTAAGACGATCTGCGACGCGATTAAGCTACCTTTGACTGATTTCGCGCGTAGGTACGAAGAGGGTTGCAAGTAAACGTAATCC
>Ga0068858_100007234_pt1 | contig 10757 bp, 9 predicted proteins | sample KBSSwiS12_FD_66589 | JGI IMG/M metagenome (GOLD analysis project Ga0068858, IMG submission 66589) | Switchgrass rhizosphere microbial communities from Kellogg Biological Station, Michigan, USA - KBS Switchgrass S1-2 | ecosystem: Host-associated > Plants > Roots > Rhizosphere > Soil ... | reverse complement strand
TTCCCGCAGAATTGCGAAATTCCACCGCGCGACAACGCTCCTTTGCCGCTGCAGACAGGCGGCATCGTCTTTGCCCATCGGTTGAATAACCCAACCGGCTTACATGTTTGAAGGGGCTTTGCAATGTGGGAGTTGATTCACTGCTATCTCTCGGGCCGGCACGACTACGGTGTCTGGTGCGAATCCGGCGAAATGTTCCTGCGCTGCGTCCACTGCGGAAAGCGTTCGTCCGGCTGGGCCGTCGAAGTCCGGTTTCATAAGACCGCTCCGGTGACCGCCGCGGTTCGATCCACTCCGGTTCCTGCGCGAATCATCCCGTTCGATCGCGCCGGCAGCATGCGAGCGGTCGAACATCAGCCGACGACGTAAGGCCGCTCCGGCTGCTGGAAATTTGACAGTCCGCGCACGGCGCGATCACAATAACAGCCGTGCCGGTGCCCCGCATCACCAAAGAAGAGTTGAAACAGCGCCTCGACAGCGGCGCCGCCCCCATTCTCGTCGACGCCAGGCTCAAATATCCGTACGAACACAGCACCGTGAAGCTGCCGGGATCGGTGCGGTTCGGTCACGGCGCGCCAGCGCCTAACTTCCCGCGCGATCGCGAAGTCGTGGTGTACGACTCGGATCCGAATGAAGTCGCGAGCTCCGACGTCGCGGCGCAACTCATCCGGCAGGGGTACAAGGCCGCAGCGTTGAAGGGCGGGATCGTCGATTGGCTCGCCGCCAACCTTCCGACCGAGACAAAGGAAGCGCCCAAGCAGGCGGCGCCCGAACCCGGGGCGCTCAAGGGCTAGCCAGCCGATTCCTGGCGCTTTCGCAGCGACATCTGTGTCGCCTTTCCATCGAACACTCGAACAGCTGGCGTCCCTGGCGGCGATCCGCGGCGACATGTCCGAAGCCGCTCTGTGGACGCGTGTGATCGATCTCGTGCGGGCGAACCACATCGAATCGGATGGCGATGCCGGTCCCCTGTTCGACAGTCCTCCGCCGGGCAGCGACCCCGAAGTCCTGAGGCGTCTGCGGCAGATGTACGAAGCCGGCGGCTGGGTGCTGGTCGAATCCGCGATCGCCGACCTGCCGGCCGATTTGCGCTGGCTGTTCGAATCGGGCGCGGTCACCATCGAGCAGCTCGCAGAAATTCATCGCGAGCTCGGCGTCATTTCCGCCGCGGACATCGCCGCCGCGGCTCGCGAACACACGCTGCGCGCTTTACCGGGCGTCGGCGCTGAAGTGGAAGCCGCGATCGTCGACACGCTCCCCGCCTTGCGCGCACGCGTTCCGAGGATTCCGATCGGCCGCGCTGTCGATCTCGCCGAGCACGTCCTCGAGGCGTTGCACGCGGTGCCGGGCGTCGAATGGGCCGTCCCGGTCGGCTCGCTGCGGCGCGGCGAGGAGATCGTCGGCGACATCGAGATTCTCGCGCCGACGGATCGTCCAGCCGCCGCCATCGACGCGCTGCTTCCGCTTCCAACCGCGGCGCACATCCTCCATCGAAGCGAACGGCGGCTGTACGCGCTCGCCGATCGGATGCAGATCGGCGTGCGCCTGCCGACGCCGGCGGACGCGGCCGCCGAGCTGCTCTATCTCACCGGATCCCGCGCCCATTTCGAGTGGCTCCAGACACACGCGGCGTCGAGAGGCCTCACGCTCACCGCCCGTGGCCTGTACGCAGGCGACGGCACGATCATCAGCACAGCTACCGAGGCCGACATCTACGCGGCGCTCGGCCTGCCGTTCATTCCGGCTGAAATCCGGAATGGCGACGAGGAGATCGAACGTGCGATCTCGGGAACGCTGCCGCGGCTGATATCACGCGACGACATCCGGGGCGATCTGCACATGCACTCGCTCTGGAGCGACGGTCGCGATGTCATCGAGGCGATGGTCGAGGCGTGCGCGGCGCTCGGCTACGAGTACATGGCGATGACCGATCACTCGCCGCACTCGGCTGCCTCCCGCAACCTGTCGATCGACGGCGTCAAGAAACAGGCCGAGGAGATTGCGGGCTTGCGCGAGCAATATCCCGGCATCGCCATTCTGCACGGCTGCGAGGTCGATATCCTGCCTGATGGACGGCTCGACTTCCCGGATCAGATCCTGGAGACGCTGGACATCGTACTGGCGTCGCTGCACGAGCACGCGGGTCATGGCCCGAACCAGTTGATGCAGCGCTATGCCTCGGCGATGAACCACCCGCTCGTGACGATCATCACCCACCCGACCAACCGGGTCGTGCCGTCGAGGCCCGGCTACGATCTCGACTACGACCGTCTCTTCGAGATGGCGGTGGAGACCGGAACGATCCTCGAGATCGACGGCGCCCCGTCTCATCTCGATCTGAACGGCGCTCTTGCACGGCGCGCCGTCGCCGCCGGCGCAACCGTCTCGATCGACAGTGACTGCCACCGCGCGGCGTTGCTCCGGCGGCAGATGGACCTCGGCATCGTCACCGCCCGGCGTGGATGGGTGGAGCCCAGGCACGTGCTGAACGCACGATCCCTTCCTGAACTCCGGCTGACGATCGCCAGCAAGCGCGCGCCGCGCTGACCTGTTCCTCATGAGCCGCCGCGGACTGCTCGCCGCGCTGGTTGCCTCGGCAGCCGCGTTCGCCGTGTATCGATCGACCCTGCTGCCGGGCGTCGATCTGGGCGACACCGGCTCGTTCCAGACAATGGTCGGTTCGGCGCTGATTACGCCGCGCGACGCCTACCCGCTCTACTTCGCCATCGGATCGGCGATGCTGTGGTTGACGAAGGCACCGCCGGCGCACGCGTTGAACCTTGCCTCCGCGATCGAGGCGGCTGTCGCCTGCGGTCTCACCGTGCTCGTCGCCGCCGAGCTGTCCGGATCGATCGCGGCCGCACTCGGAGTGTCGCTGCTTTTCGCCGCGTCGTACACGTTCTGGAGCCAGGCGATCATCGCCGAGGTCTACTCGCTTCATATCGCCCTGATCGCCCTGACGCTGCTCCTCCTGCTCCGCTGGGAACGAGTGCCGACCAAAGGCCGGCTGTTTGCCTTTTTCGCGGTCTTCGCAATCGGCTTCGGCAACCACCTCTCGATGGTCCTGCTGCTGCCTGCGTACACGATCTTTCTCCTGATGACCGCCCCGCGTGGCTGGCGCTCCATGTTCGCGCCTTCCGTCGTTCTGATGGCAACCGTCTGCGCAGCCGTGGGCGCGCTCCAGTACGCCTGGAACGTGCGAACGCTCTGGCTCTTGCCGGACCCGCCTCATGGTATCGGCGAGGCGCTGCAGCGATTCTGGTTCGACGTCACGAAGTCCGATTGGCGCGACACCATGGTGCTCACCGTCCCGCAATCGCGGCTCGGCGATCATCTGGCCATGTACTGGTTCGATCTTCGGCAGCAGTTCGGCGTCGTGGGTCCTGTGCTGGCCGCGGTGGGACTGGCCCGGCTCGCTTTCACCAACCGCCGGTATGCGGTGCTGCTGTTCATGCTCTTTGCCGCCAACGTGGGCTTCGCGTACAGCTACAACGTCGGCGACGCCCACGTTTTCTACCTGCCCTCACATTTCGTGCTCGCGCTGCTCATGGCGCCTGCGCTGGCGTGCCTGGGGAGTTTCGCACCGGGCGGCGCGGCGATCGCCGGCGCCCTGCTGACCGTCTATGCCGGCGCGCGCGCCTATCACGACTTCCCCGCGCTGGATCGCAGCCACGACGGACGGCCTTCGGCCATCGTCGACGCACTGACTGCCGGACTCGACGATCGGCGGGATATCCTGCTGACGGATCTGAACTGGCAGATCGGAAACGGCCTGTCGTACGTTGCCGACGTCGAGCGGCCCCGAGTCGCATACACGCGGCTCGCCGACGTCCTTCTCTACGCGCCCGCACTGGTTGCCGACAACCACGCAATCGGACGGCGGGTCACGGCAACCGAACGCGCCCGGTCTACGCTCCAGGCCGCTTATGGACCGCTGTTCGAGATCGCACCCGACCATCGCGTCCCGGTTGTCGGGTTCGCGGACGCGATAGCGATGGTTCCGCCGGGCACTCGGTATGTCTTGTGCGTGCTGAAGCCGTCGGGAGATCTGCCGGTCAACGCCGGCGACCTCTCACAGGCATTAGCGACACTCACGGCGGGGCATGCGCCCTCTCCACCGCGGGCCGACTATCTTGCGATCGCCGGCGTTGCCGGCCAGGCGCCGGCGCTGGTTGCGGCCGGCGATCGGCCCTTCCGCCGCGAACTGGTGTTGCAAGGTGTTCGAGTCGAGATCCGCATGGATTCGTGGCTGGTGTCCGACACCATCCGGCGCATGGGATTCGGGCACGTCGTAGCGAATCGTCAGCACACGCTCATTGTGGAACGCGGTATCAGCTTCGCGGCGTTCGACGATCGGGGAGCGGCTCTCCGTACCGAATACGCGTCCAATATTTATGCGCCGCAGCCGCGCTACCTCATCGATTCACGATCCCGCTAACGCCCGCCTCCGTCGGACCGTTCGCGTGCTAAGGTTATTCATGACCACGTGGCGTCGCGCAGTCATAGTCCTGATGACTGTCTGTGCGGGCTTCAGCGCGCGGCTCCCGTTGTTCGCCGCCGACTCCACGGCGTCCGAGCTCGCAGCCGCCCTCCAGCGGAAGTACGACAGCATCAAAGACTTTTCGGCCGATTTCGTCCACGCGTACGAAGGCGGGGTCCTGCACAAGTCCATCACGGAGCGTGGCCGCCTTCTCGTGAAGAAGCCGGGAAAGATGCGCTGGGATTATTCGGCGCCGGAAACCAAGCAGTTCGTCTCCGACGGCCTGAAGATGTATTCGTACATCCCGCAGGACAAGCAGGTCATCGTCGCCACCGTGCCGCCCGACGAGGACGCACCGACGCCGACGCTGTTTTTGGCCGGCAAGGGCAATATCCAGCGCGACTTCACACCTTCGCTCGCGGATGCACCCGCAGGGATGCCGGCCGGCAGCCGGGTGCTGAAGTTGGTCCCCAAAGCGAAGCAGCGGGATTACGATTGGCTGGTGCTTGTCCTGGACCCTGCCAGCCTCGCGATCCGCGGGCTGGTGACGGTCGACGCGCAAGGCGGGAAATCGAGCTTTACCTTCACCAATTTGAAGGAAAATATAGGCTTAGCCGATAAGGAATTCGCGTTCAAGATCCCGCGCGGTGTTGATGTTGTCAGCGCTCCATCCCGTAACTGAGACTCGCCTTCGCGGATCGGCCGCGCTTCTGGCACTCTGCCTGTTCGCCGGCGGCTGCGCCGCCTCGTCGGCGCTGCATCGCGGCGACGCCGCCGAACATCGTCAGGACTACGACCTCGCGGTGGTCGAGTACGCCAAGGCTATTCGCCTCAATCCCGACGATGGAAACACGCGTGCCGCGCTCGAGCGCGCCAAGCTGCGAGCGTCGCAGGACCACTTCAACCGCGGCCGCAGGTTTGCTGCGACCGGCAAGCTCGATCAGGCGCTGGTCGAGTACCAGGTCGCTGCCGAGTTGAACCCCTCGGACGGCCAACTCGACCGAGAGCTGCTGGAGACGCGGAACAAGCTTCGCGCGAAAATCGCGGTCGCCCGCGAAGGCAAGACCGAGTTGCAGACGCTGATGGACCGCACACGCGAGCTGCCGCCGCCGGGCATGGATTTGCCCACGGGCATCAAGATGCCGGCGTCGCTCACGTTCCGCGACGCGGCCAGCCGCGACGTCTTCACAGCCATCTCGAGGCTCGCCAACATCAGCGTCATCTTCGATTCCACGTTCCGCGACACGCCGGTGACCGTAGATCTGCGGAACGCGACGCTGGACGACGCGCTCACGACGGTCTCGGGTGCGACGCGGACGTTTTTCCGGGTCACGGCCCCGAAGACCATCATCGTGATTCCGGATACGCCGGCGAAGCGCCGCGAGTACGAAGAGGAAATCGTCAAGACGTTCTACTTGAGCAACGCCGATCTCAAGGAGACGATGGATCTGCTGCGCATGGTGCTCGACGCGCGGCGCATCTCCCCCACGACGGCCACCAACGCGCTGACCATCAAGGACTCGCCCGAGCGCATCGCCGCCGCGTCGCGCGTGATCAACGCGATCGACAAAGCGCGGCCGGAAGTGATCATCGACGTCGAGCTGATCGAGGTCGATCGCACCAAGCTCCAGGAATACGGCCTGCAGATCGCGTCACCAGGGTCCCCAGGGATCAACGGCAGCGTCTCGATTGACAACGGCACGACGGGCATCTCGCTGTCGGCCCTCCGCAACCTGTCGCAGTCCGACATCCTGCTCGCCAACCTGCCGTCCCTCTACTACCGGCTGCTCAAGAGCGACACGAACACGCGCACCCTCGCAAACCCGCAGCTGCGCACGACCGACGGCGTCGGCGCGACGGCGCGCTTCGGCGATCAGGTGCCGGTGCCGGTGACCACCTTCGCGCCGATCGCGACCGGCGGCGTGTCGCAGCAGCCGATCACGTCATTCAACTATCAGAACATCGGCGTGAACATCGACATCACGCCGCGCACGCATCACGACGACGACGTATCGCTGCAACTCAAGATCGCGGTGACCAATATCTCGGGGACCGGCTTCGGCGGCCTGCCTACATTCGGCAACCGTGAGATCACGACGGTCATCCGCCTGCGTGACGGCGAAACGAACATGCTGGCGGGGTTGATTCGCGACGAGGAACGGCATTCGCTCGATGGCCTGCCTGGACTGAGCGATCTGCCGCTGGTCGGCCATCTCTTTGGCCATACCACCAAGTCGATTACCCAGACCGACGTCATCCTGACACTGACTCCGCACATCATCCGCGTTCTGGATCTGTCAGAGGCCGATCTGAGACCGTTCCGCGTCGGACGTGACTCACTGGCGCCGATCGCGGAGCTGCCGCCGCTGCCGATCGCGGAACCGCCGAAGCCGCCGGAACTGCCGAAGGAAGACCCCGCGAACCCCGCGGTGCCGATCAAGAAGCCCGGGGGCAGACAGTAGACCAGTCGTTAGTCGAGAGTCGTTAGTACGAAGTCTCTAGTCGATAGTCACGTCATTAGTCGATAGTCAGGTCATTAGTCGATAGTCGGTCGATAGTCGATTCGACTCAAGACTATCGACTCGACTATTGACTCGAGACTCCGTACTAACGACTAAGGACTCTGGACTCTATGGCATCTTGGCCACTTTAGCCCCGAGGCCTTGCAGTCGCTCGACCAGCCGCCCGTAGCCTCGCTCCACGGTCTCCAGAGGCGAGAGCCTGCTCTGGCCCTCTGCCGCCAGGCCGGCGGCAATCAACGCCATCCCTGATCGAAGATCGCGGCTATCGAGAGGACGGCCGCGCAATCGGCTCGGGCCGGTCACGATAATCCGGTGCGGGTCGCACAGAAAGAGATCGCCGCGCATTCCGCTCAACTGCTCGAGCGCGAAGAGCCGCAGTTCGTACAGCCAGTCGTGCACGAGCGTCTGACCCTCCGCCTGCGTGGCGAGAACGGTCACGAGGCTCACCAGATCGCTCGGGAAGCCGGGCCACAGGCTGGTCGTGATGCGGCCTGCCGCGCGCGGCGTCGACTGCTCGACGCGAAACAGCTCGCCGTCAGACGAGCAGGTGATGTTCATACGCGTCAACACCGCGGCAATCACTTCCATGTCCTCGGCGCGGGCGCCCTGAATATCGATTTCGCCGCCGGTCACCGCGGCCACCACCGCCCAGCTCCCCGCCTCGATGTAGTCGCCCCACAGCTGGTGCGACGCGCCGTGGAGTTTGCTGCCGCCTTCGATTCGGATGGTCGTGGTACCGGCTCCGGTGATCCCCACGCCCAGCTGCTCGAGGAACACGCACAGCTCGACGACGTGGGGCTCGCACGCCGCGTGGCGAATCTCGCTGACGCCGGGAGCGGCAGCCGCTGCAAGAAGCGCCGTCTCGGTGCCGGTCACTGACGCTTCGTAGAGATAGATCGATGTCGGCTTCAGGCCGTCCGGCGTTTCGAGGACGTGCCCGGCGCCTTCCGCCTTGCGTGCGCCCATCGATTCCAAAGCCTCGAGATGCGTGTTGATCGTGCGGCGGGCCGGGAAGTCGCCTCCGGGCGGCGCGAGGTGCGCACGCCCGCGGCGAGCCAGGAGCGGCCCCAGCAACAGCACGGATCCGCGCAGCCGCCCGACGAGCGTCCCGTCCGGTTCGTCCTTGACGATCTCCGGGCACCGCACCCGCAGCGTCGTGCTGCCGATGCCCTCCACCTCCCCGCCGAGATCGAGAATCAGCCTCGCCATCACCTCGACGTCGCTGATCCGGGGCACGTTGGTAAGGACGCATTCCTCGGTCGTCAGGAGACAGGCGGCGAGGAGCGGCAGCGCCGCATTCTTGTTGCCTTCGACTTCAACGGCGCCGGACAGCCGGCGGCCGCCTTCAATCAGTAGTGTGGACATACATCGCCGTTCAACGTTCAGGATCCTGATCGAACGCACCGAGATACACGATCTCTTCCCGCAGCTCGACGCCGAAGCGATCGCGCACGGCGGCCTTGCAGCGATCGATCAGACGCTTGATGTCTGCGGCGGTCGCCCCGCCGTCGTTCACGATGAAGTTGCCGTGCGTCGGTGACACGCGCGCGCCGCCCTCCGCGGCTCCCTTCATGCCCGCGCGATCGACGAGCGCGCCGGCCGACCAGGGGATACCGTCGGGGACGGCATCGCGCCCGCGCTCGGGATTCTGAAACACACAGCCGGCGCTCGGCGTGTCGAGCGGCTGTGTCCGCTTTCGAAACGCCAGCGACTCGCGCGCGGTGGCGCGCAGCGATGCGGGATCTCCTGATGACACGACAAAGACCGCCGACAACAGCACCTCTCCCGATCGCTGCAGACGGCTGCAATCGTAGCCGAAGCCCATCGCGGATGCCGGGACGTCGGCGGGCGAACTGTCCGGACCGACCAGGCGCACGCTGCTCACCAGGTCGCCAATCAACCGCCCTCCGAAATGCGCGTTGCCGAAGATCGCGCCGCCGACGGTACCTGGTGTGCCCGCCCAGGCCTCGAGACCCGCTTTGCCATGGTTGATCGTCCAGCGGACGAGCCCGTTGATGGTGACCGCAGCGTCCGCGCGAACGTGGGTCTCATCGATCGCGCTCACCTCGCCGCCGCGAGTGCGAATCACCAGGCCTCGCACACCGGCGTCGGCCACGAGCACGTTCGAGCCGCCGCCCAACATGGTCACCGGCACGCCGGCGCTGCGCGCGATCGACAGCGCCGCCTCGATCTCGCCGCTGTTTCGTGTTTCGAACAGCCACTCGGCCGGCCCGCCCACGCGGAACGTAGTCAGCGGCGCGAGGAGCGCGCCGGATCGCAGCCGGGCATCGCCGAACGCACGCCGCATCGCGCCGGCAAAATCGCTCACGAGTCGCGATCCTCCACCGCCATCAGCGCGCGCTCCTGGGCGATGAGCGCCTTCAACGCGTCTGCCCGCGTGCACACGGCGAAGGTGATGGTGTCGTTCGGCGCAAGTTGACCGGCCACGGCCATGTCGGCGGCAATCACCGTGGCAAGCTTCGGATAGCCGCCGGTGGTCTGCCGATCCGCCATCAGGAGAATCGGCTGGCCCGAGGCGGGAATCTGCAGAACACCGAGCGGTGTCGCATCGGAGATGATGTCGGCGCCTCGCGCGTGTGTCAGCTGCGGACCCTGCAGCCGGAACCCCATGCGGTCTGAGTTGCCGGCAATGGTGTAGGGAGCCGATTGAAGCACGTCGAGCGCGTCGGCGGCGAAGTAGTCGACCTGCGGGCCCGGCAACACGCGGAGCGTCGCGTGCCGATCCGGCAGCGGCGCGATCGGATCGTGCGGTGCAAGCGCGGGAGCTCGCGACGGCGGATCGCCGAGCGGCAAACGGTCGCCGCCGACGAGTGCGCGGCCTTTAACGCCGCCCATGGCGCTCACGAGATGCGTAGAACGGCTGCCGAGCGTCTCAGGAACGTCGATGCCGCCCGATACGGCGAGGTACGCGCGCGCGCCGTGTTGACGGGAGCCGAACTTCAGCCGTGATCCGGCGCAGACGATGAACGGCGCCTGCGACGGCGCCGGACGCCCATCGAGCCACAACTCGAATTGAGCCCCCGTCATCGCGACGACGCGCTCGTCCTCGAACTCGAGTTCGGGACCGATGAGGGTGACTTCGAGCAGCGCTGCGCCACGGCCGTTGCCGACGAGCGCGTTCGCCAGCCGATGCGACACCGGATCCATCGGCCCCGCGACCGGCACGCCGCGCGCCTGAAATCCCCATCGCCCGGCATCCTGCACCGTCGTGAGCATGCCGGCTCTGATCACCGACACCGCTGGCCCGCGCGGGCCGGAGCCTTCTGCTACGCCCATCGGTCGTACTCCGCGCGATCGATGGGATAGAACTGCACCGCGTCGCCCGCTTTCATCAGGAATGGATCCGCGCGATCCGCATCGAATGGCTTCACCGGCGTGCGGCCGATCAGCTGCCAGCCGCCCGGCGTTTCCGCTGAATAAACGCCAGTCTGGCCGCCGGCAATGCCGACGGAGCCGGCCGGCACGCGTACGCGCGGGGTGGCGCGCCGCGGCATCGCGATCCGCTCGTCGACGACGCCAAGGTACGCGAACCCAGGAACGAAGCCGAGCATGAACACACGGTAGATGGCCGCCGTATGGAGGCGCACTACGTCGGATTCAGTCATCCGCGCGAACGACGCGACGCCGCCCAGATCGGGACCGAGATCGCCTCCATAGCAGACGGGAATCCGGACCGTTGCCTGCTCGACGGCCGCGGACGGCGTGAACAGCGCAGCCTCACGCTCGAGGCATCC
>Ga0068858_100007229_pt1 | contig 10762 bp, 8 predicted proteins | sample KBSSwiS12_FD_66589 | JGI IMG/M metagenome (GOLD analysis project Ga0068858, IMG submission 66589) | Switchgrass rhizosphere microbial communities from Kellogg Biological Station, Michigan, USA - KBS Switchgrass S1-2 | ecosystem: Host-associated > Plants > Roots > Rhizosphere > Soil ... | reverse complement strand
ACTATCCGGGAGCGGGTTGTTACCGAGCCACTTTCCGCGCCGGCGCGCTGCAGCGTGTGCGTGGTGGGAGGGGGCTACACCGGACTCTCCACGGCGCTGCACCTGGCGCGTCGAGGCGTCGATGTCATGCTGCTGGAACAGTCCCGACTTGGCTGGGGCGCGTCAGGACGCAATGGCGGCCAGGCCCATGTCGGCATGCGCCGCGAGCAGGACTGGCTCGAGAAGCATGTGGGCGCGGCTGACGCCCGCCGGCTTTGGGATTTCGCGCTAGCCGCTCGTGCCCACCTTGACTGGCTAATCGAAAGCTACGCGATCGATTGCGATCTGCGGCTGGGTTACCTGCACGCCAACCATCGCGCGCGCTACACACCCGCCACCCGCGAACATGTGGAACACCTGCGTACGCACTATGGATACGAGTACATCAGATTCGTCGAGCGCGATGAGCTGGCGAGCTTGGTGGCGACCGAAGGCTACTGCAGCGCCAGCCTCGACACGCGGTCCGGGCACCTGCATGCCTTGAATCTCGCCCTCGGACTGGCGCGCGCGGCGAGCAGCCATGGCGCACGCCTGCACGAGGACGTGGAAGTCACGGGCATTGCGCCACACGGCGGCGGCTGGCGCGTCACGACTACACGCGGTGAGGTCAGCGCCGAGCGGCTGGTGCTCGCGTGCAACGGCTACCTGCGGGGTCTGGCGCCCGAGGTCGAGCGACATGTCATGCCGATCAACAACTACATCGCCGTCACGGAGCCTTTGGGCGCCGAGGGCGCGCGGCGCCTGATCAGCAACGGGGCGGCCGTATCCGACTCGCGCTTTGTCGTGAACTATTTCCGCATGACCGCGGATCACCGGCTACTATTCGGTGGCGGAGAGAATTACGGTTACCAATTTCCGCGAGACATCGGTGCCTTTGTGCGACCGCAGCTGCTGAAGGTATTCCCGCAGCTCGCCCAGGTGCGTCTGGACTACGCCTGGGGCGGCACCCTCGCCATTACTCCGACCCGGATGCCCTGGGTGAAGGAGATCCAGCCGGGGCTGGTCAACGCCAGCGGGTTTTCCGGACTCGGCGTGGTCATTGCGCCCTACACCGGCAAGGTTGTCGCCGACGCGCTGTGCGGGGAGCGCGACTCATTGGAGCTGCTCGGGCGAGTTCCGGTGCCGAGCTTCCCCGGCGGCCCATGGCTCAGGTCACCGACGCTGGTGGCCGCGATGCTTTTCTATGCTTTAAGAGACCGACTTTGAAACAGCAAATTCAGGTGAGGAAATCATGCATGAACACAGAACCGATCAAATCGCCACGCTAAGCGAATGGCAGCAGTTCCAGTCCGCCAATCCCGATATTCAGGCCATCGATGCATTCATCTTTGATCTGAACGGCCATACCACTGGCAAGCGGCTGCCGGTGGCCGAAGGTGAGAAGCTCTACAGCGATGGCGTAATGTATTCGGCCTGCGCGCCAATGGCCGATTGCCGCGGCCTCGGCCACAACGCCGGCGGCATGGGAAAGTCCGACGGCGATCCCGACGGCATTGCCCGTCCGTTGCGCGGCTACCTGCAGCGCGTCCCCTGGGCCGCCACTCCCACAGCCCAGGTCGTTTGCCAGATGACCAACGCCACCACCGGCGCACAGCTGTGGTTTGATCCGCGCGTGATCCTCGCCGACGTCGTCAGACAGTGCCGCGAGGCCGGTGTGCACCCGGTGATGGCCTGCGAGCTCGAGTTCTATCTGATCGACCCGCGGCGAACGCCCGAGGGTGGCATTACCCTGGGCGCGCTCGCCGGACGCACGCCGGCACGGCGCGCCGGCAACCTCTCACTCGAGGCCATCGAAGACATGTCAGGCTTCCTCGGACTTGTGGACCAGGCCGCAGGGATCCAGCAACTGCCGGTCTGCGGCGCCGTGGCCGAGTACGGCATTGGCCAGTATGAGGTCAACCTGCGGCACGTGGCTGATCCGCTTCAGGCCGCCGACCATGCCGTGCTGCTCAAGCGCCTCGTCAAGGGCGTGGCTCGGTCCCTGGGTATGGAGGCTACTTTTATGGCCAAGCCATTCATGGCCGAGCCAGGAAGCGGTCTGCACATACACGTGAGCGTGGTTGATGAACAAGGCCGCAACCGCTTTGGCGCTCCCGGGGGCGAAGCCATGCTCCGTCACGGGATTGCCGGGATGCAGGCGCTGATGTACGACTCGATGGCGTTGTTTGCTCCGAACTTCAATTCGCAACGCCGGTTCCTTGGGCCGTTTGTGCCGAGCAGTCGCGACTGGGGCCACAACAATCGCAGTGTGGCCTTCAGGGTGCCGCTGGGAGAAGGGCAGGCGCGGCGTATTGAGCATCGTGTGGCGGGTGCCGACGCCAGCCCGCATTTGGCCTTGGCAGGGGTGCTGTCGGCGCTGCTCCACGGAATCTCCAATCGCCTTGAGGCCACCGCGCCGATCGACGGGCGCGCGATTCAGACCGACGACTCGGATTTTCCGGGCGACCTGATCGTGGCGCTCGAGCGGCTTGAGCGTTCCAACATCCTGGCCAACTACATTCCGAGCAGATACCTGCGGGTATACGCCGAGGTCAAACGTGGCGAATACGGTGAGTTGATCGAGGAGGTGTTCAATCGCGAGTTCGACTTCTATGCCTGAACGCCATTAAGTCAAACGGAAAAGCCGCCGCCTCATTGCCTCTGCCCGAGAAAGGGCAGAGGGTTTTCGAAAAATCTCAGTAGAAACAAATGGATAGTATTTAACTAAATATTTTTGCGGCGGCGAAATTGGCATTCTCCGGAGGACTCCACAGCGTGCCCTATGCTCTAATGACTTCAATAATTAGCACGCCTGAGGCGTACCGACCACGGTGGCTTAGTGCGTCGGAGCCCGTTCCATGTCTTCCAAACGTCCACTGATCGGCATACCCGCAGACCGCCGGCTGCTGGGGCCGCAGGCCTACCACTTGGCGGGGGAAAAATACGTTATCGCCGCCCTGGATGCCGCGGGCGCCATACCTGTGATCGTGCCCGCGCTGGGCCGTGAACTGAATTACGAGGGACTGCTGGACTCGCTGCACGGTCTGTTGTTTACCGGGAGCCCCTCGAACGTCGAACCGCATCACTATCGGGGCGACCCCAGCGCTACAGGAACGCTGCATGATCCGCACCGCGACGAGACCACGTTGCCGTTGATTCCGCGAGCTGTGGCTGCCGGCGTACCCGTGCTCGGAATCTGCCGTGGTTTCCAGGAGATGAACGTAGCCTTCGGCGGCACGCTATGGCAGCAGTTGCAGGAAGTGCCCGGCCATTTGGATCACCGCGAGGACAAAGAAGACCCGCTCGAAAAGCAGTATGGCGCAGCGCATGAAATCACGCTCGCTCCCGGCGGGCTGCTGCAGCGCCTGGCCGGAGGTGCCGACAAGCTGCAGGTTAATTCGCTGCATGCGCAGGGTGTGCGCGAACTCGGGTCCGGTCTGACCGTTGAGGCGCGTTCGACCGATGGCGTGATCGAAGCCTTTCGCGTGACGGCTGCCAGAAATTTCGCACTCGCGGTGCAGTGGCACCCTGAGTGGCAGGTCCTGAAGAACAAATTTTCCACGGCGCTGTTTGCCGAGTTTGGCGCCGCATGCAGAGCACAGATGTAAGGTTGGGGTGATTTATGTCCAATGAGATTCAGCAATTTTTCCGCGATCACGGCATTTCCGAAGTTGAAGCCATCATCCCTGATATGGCCGGGATAGCGCGCGGCAAGCTAATGCCAGCCGAAAAATTTGCCGAAGATGCCGGCATGCGATTGCCGGAAAGCATCTTTCTGCAGACCGTGACCGGAGACTATCCGAGCGACACCTCCTCGGCCATGAGCCCGGAAGAGATTGATATCGTGCTCAAGGCCGATCCGAAGACGGTGCGCGTAGTGCCGTGGGCGGCGGAACCCACTGCGCAGGTTATCCACGACTGCTACTACTCGGACTCGCGGCGCGTGACTATGGCGCCTCGGCAACTGCTGCAGCATGTGCTGGAGCTCTACGCGGAGCGGGGCTGGCAACCGGTGGTGGCGCCGGAGCTGGAGTTCTATCTGGTCGAGCCGAACATCGACGCCGACTATCAGCTCAAGCCGCCGGTCGGCCGGTCTGGGCGCTCGGAGCCGGGTCGACAGTCCTACAGCATTGCGGCCGTCAACGAGTTCGATCCTTTGTTCGATGACATGTACGCCTTCTGTGAGGCGCAGGACATCGAGATTGACACGCTGATCCACGAAGACGGCCCGGCGCAGATGGAGATCAACCTTCTGCACGGCGATCCGCAAAACCTGGCCGATCAGGCGTTTCTGTTCAAGCGCACCGCGCGCGAGGCGGCACTGCGCCACAAGATGTACGCGACGTTCATGGCCAAGCCGCATGCGAAAGAGCCCGGCAGTGCGATGCACATTCACCAAAGCGTCATCGACACGACCACCGGCGCCAATATCTTCAGCAACCCGGACGGCACTCCTTCGCCGCTGTTCTTCTCGCATATCGCCGGTTTGCAGCGCTACCTTCCGCCGGCCATGAGTCTGTTTGCTCCCAACGTGAATTCCTACCGGCGCATTGCCCGATACCAGCTGGCGCCGGTCAACGTGCAGTGGGGCTACGACAATAGGACCGCGGGGCTACGCGTGCCGGTATCAGATCCCGACGCCCGCCGCGTCGAAAACCGGCTGGGCGGTGCGGACGCCAATCCCTATATAGCGATCGCCGGTTCGCTCGCCTGCGGATACCTGGGCATGGTGCAGAACCTGCAGCCCAGTGACCCGATCACCGGGAGCGCGCAGGATCTGCCGTGGGATCTGCCGCGCTCGCTCGATGATGCCCTCAAGCGTCTCAAGGATTGCCAGCCGCTCGTCAATTTGCTCGGTCAACCCTTCGTTTCCGCCTATACGATCGTCAAGCAGGCAGAGCACGAGGTGTTTCTGCAGGTGATCAGTTCCTGGGAGCGCGAACACCTGCTGCTAAACGTCTAGATCGGTTGCGGCGGCACTAAGCTGCGGTGCCGCGGTGTGATGGAGACTGCGGTCCGATCCGGCCGCTGCAATCACGGAAGTCCTGTGACAAGGGCTGTTTCTCCGGGGGCCTCGTTGGTATATTGACCTTGGTATTTAAGCGTTGGGACGGTCGCGACCCTGATTCATGCGGGCGCTGCCATTAGTGGATTTGCATACCCCATTTGGAACAAGCAGATGATCCATAAAGTCGGTGGCTACGCTCTATGGATTATGGCTGGCTTAATGCTGGCCGCTTGCGGGTCCAAGCCCGCGGGCACGACTGCCGCAGGTACCGGTGCCGCCGGAACCGCCGGGCCAGTGGCAGAAGAAAAAGTACTCAACATCTATAACTGGTCCGACTACATCGCCCCGGACATCGTGCCGAACTTCGAGAAGGAGTACGGGATCAAGATCCACTACGACGTGTTCGACAACAACGAGGTGCTGCAGACCAAGCTGCTGGAGGGCAAGACCGGTTACGACATAGTGGTTCCCACGGCGAATTTTCTGGCACTGCAGATCAAGGCAGGGGTGCTGCAAAAGCTCGACAAGTCGCTGTTGCCCAACCTCAAGAACCTCGATCCGAAGATGACAAAGTTCATCGACAACTTTGACCCGGGCATGCAATACGCCGTGAATTATTTCTGGGGCACTTCCGGCGTGGGTTACAACGTCGACAAGATCAAGGCGGCGATGCCGGACGCGCCAGTCGATAGCTTCCGCATGTTCTTCGATCCTACCGTCATCAAACACTTCAAGGACTGCGGCGTGGCCATGCTTGATGCACCTGATGAGGTGATCAATACGGTGTTCGTCTATCTCGGAATCCAACCCAACAGCGAGAAGCCCGAGGACCTGGCAACCGCCGAGAAGGCATTGATGGCCATTCGACCCTACGTGCGCTATTTCAATTCCTCGAAGTACATTGAGGATCTGGCCAATGGCGAGATTTGCCTGGCGCTGGGCTGGAACGGCGATGTGGGACAAGCGGCGCTTCGTGCCCGCGAGGCCAAGAACGGTAACAACATCAAATACATGATTCCCAAAGAGGGGGCGGTGCTGTTCTTCGACATGCTGGCGATTCCGAAAGACGCCCCGCATCCGAAGAATGCGCATTTGTTCATCGACTATCTGCTGCGACCGGAAGTTTCGGCCAGAAACTCCAGCACCGTGCATTTCGCCTCCAGCAATGCGGCGGCCTACGACCTGATTGACCCGGTGATCTACAACGATCGCGGAATCTTTCCCGCACCGGAAACCACCGAGCATCTGACCGCCAACCTGCCGCGCTCACAGGCCTATACTCGCTTGCTAAACCGTATGTGGACCCGGGTGAAGTCCGGCCAATAAATAACCCACGGAGCAGGGTTCGATAGCCGGATTGCGGCGACGAACCAAAATAAAAATGGCCGAAAACCGCAGCAAAACGCCAGAGCCCTGGCTCGATCCGCACGCGCAAGCCTATATTCGAATTGAGAACGTCACCAAGCGATTTGGCACGTTCGTAGCAGTCAACAACGTCTCCCTGAGCGTGTTCAAGGGAGAGATCTTCTGCCTGCTCGGCGGATCGGGCTGCGGCAAGACCACGCTGCTGCGAATGCTCGCCGGATTCGAGCAGCCCACATCGGGTGCCGTGTACATCGATGGCCAGGACATGGCCGGCATTCCACCGTACGAACGCCCGGTCAACATGATGTTCCAGTCATACGCGATCTTTCCGCATATGACGGTGGCCGGAAATGTGGCATTCGGCCTCGAGCAGGAAAGACTGCCGCGCGCGGAGATCGAGCAGCGCGTCGCGGAGATACTCGACATCGTGAAATTGGGCGAGTACGCCAAGCGCAAGCCGCACCAGCTCTCTGGCGGTCAGCGGCAGCGAGTGGCCCTGGCCCGTTCGCTGGTCAAGCGCCCGAAACTGCTGCTTCTCGATGAACCTCTGGGCGCACTCGACCGCAAGCTTCGCGAGCATACTCAATTTGAGCTGTTGGGCATCCAGGAAAAGCTGGGTGTCACTTTCGTTGTCGTCACTCACGATCAGGAGGAGGCGATGACGCTGTCCTCGCGCGTGGGTGTGATGAACCGGGGTGAAATCGTCCAGGTGGGAACCCCCCGTCAGATCTACGAATTTCCTGCCTCGCGATTTGTGGCCGATTTCATCGGCTCGGTGAACCTGTTTGAAGGGCAGCTCACCGAAGATGAGCAGGATCATGTGCGCGTCAAGTGCGAGGACCTTGCAGTCCCGGTGTACGTGGACCATGGGATGAGCGCGCCACCGCTTGCGCTCTGCTGGGTGGCGGTGCGCCCGGAAAAGATCGTGTTGATGCGCGAACAGCCCGCCGGCCCGGATAACTGGGCCCATGGCACGATACACGACATTGCCTACCTCGGTGACATGTCAGTTTTCGTGGTAAAACTCGATTCCGGCCGCGAGGTGCGCGTCACGCAGGCAAACCGTACCCGCAAACCCGAGGAACAGTTTTCCTGGGATGAGGCCGTGTATCTGACCTGGGACGCCTCAAGTCCCGTGGTCGGACTGAACTGAAATGCGAAGGTCCGCTTCCGGGTCGCGCAATTCGCCAGGCGAGCAGGGCCGGAAGGGTTCGCGTCTCACCACGCCGTGGGAACCGCTCTGGCAGTTTCTGCACAGATTGCGGCCGGGCCGCTGGTCCGCCTATATCCGTGACCACTGGATCGGCAAGCCGCTGGTCACGGCCGTTCCCATGGTCTGGCTGGTTCTGTTCTTCATGGTGCCGTTTCTCATTGTCTTCAGCATTTCCTTCTCGATATCGGTGCTGGCAATTCCACCTTATGAGTCGTTGTGGAGCTGGGTCGACGACAAGGTACTCACTTTACGGCTGCACCTGGGCAACTACGCCTTTCTGTTCACTGACAAGCTCTACATAAGTTCCTATCTCTACTCGCTGAAGGTTGCGGCGGTCTCAACGTTCTTCTGTCTGCTGGTCGGGTATCCGATGGCCTATGGCATCGCGCGCGCCTCCCACACGGCGCGCAACGTCTACTTGATGCTGGTCATCCTGCCTTTCTGGACATCATTCCTGTTGCGCGTATACGCCTGGATTGGGCTGCTGAAGAACAATGGGGTCATCAATAACGTGCTCATGTCGCTGGGGATCATCCATGAGCCAATCACGATGATGCAGACGGACTTTGCCGTGTACATAGGTATTGTCTATTCATACCTGCCTTTCATGATCCTGCCGCTGTATTCGAACCTCGAGAAACACGACCGGACGTTACTGGAGGCGGCTGCGGACCTGGGTTCGCGTCCCTGGAAGGCGTTCTTGCGCATCACGCTGCCGCTATCGATGCCCGGGATCGTTGCCGGGGCTTTGCTGGTGTTTATTCCGGCGGTCGGCGAATACGTGATTCCGTCGCTGCTCGGCCGCACCGATCAGTTGATGATCGGCCGCGTGTTGTCCGACGAGTTCTTTGCCAATCGTGACTGGCCGGTGGCCAGTGCCGTGGCCACCGCCATGCTCATCCTGCTGGTAGTGCCGATCATGATCTTCCAGCGATACCAGAATCGGGAGCTGGCACACAAATGATCGGCGGGCGAAAATTCTTTGTGCCGACCATGATGGCCTTCGGGTTCGCCTTTCTGTACGTGCCAATCCTGTCGATGATGCTTTTCTCGTTCAATTATTCGAAGCTCGTGACGGTCTGGGACGCCGCCAACTCGCCGACCCTGAAGTGGTACGGCCTGTTGTTCCAGAGCGGCCAGATCATGGGCGCGGCCTGGCTGTCGATCAAGATCGCCACCCTCAATGCCTGCATTTCGGTGGTTCTTGGGACCCTGGCGGGCCTGGTGCTGGCGCGCTTTGGCCGATTCCGCGGCCGCACACTGCTGGCGGCGATGACGACTGCGCCGCTCGTCATGCCCGAAGTCATTACCGGTCTGGCGATGCTGCTGCTGTTTGTCGCCATGGAGCAGATGGTCGGATGGCCGGCCGGACGCGGAGTTACGACCATCACTATCGCGCACGTGACCTTTTCCATGGCTTACGTGACGGTCATTATCCAGTCGCGGCTGACGAACTTTGACGATTCGCTCGAGGAGGCGGCCATGGACCTGGGTGCTCGCCCGGCCAAAGTCTTCTGGCGCATTACCTTGCCGCTGATCATGCCGGCTATCGTCTCGGGCTGGTTGCTCGCCTTCACGCTCTCCTGGGACGACGTCGTGATATCACAGTTCGTAGCCGGGCCGAGTTCCACCACCCTGCCGATGGTGATCTTTTCCAAGGTCCGGCTCGGCGTGAGTCCCGACGTCAATGCGCTTGCCACCCTGATGGTATTGATCGTGGCTACGGGCGTTGTCGTGTCGGCGCTGGTAATGCAGCGCCAGGAAAAGCGCCGTCAGCGTGAGATGCAGCTCGCCAACGAATAGCGGGCGTCTGCGCAATGATTCCTCCCAATAAGCTGCCGGACGTGGGCACCACGGTGTTTACCGTGATGTCGCGCCGGGCTGCGGAAACCGGTGCGATAAACCTGGGCCAGGGATTTCCCGACTACCCTATTGACGTTCGGCTGGCGGAACTCGTGCAACAGGCAATGGCCGCGGGACACAACCAGTATGCGCCTATGCCGGGCGCGCCCGCCTTGCTAGAACAGATTGCTCTCAAACTGCAGCGCACTTACGCCATTACCGTAGATCCGGTCGGCGAGATTACCGTCACCCTGGGCGCTACTGAGGCGATTTTCTCGACAGTGCAGGCGCTGGTCGGGGCGGGCGATGAAGTGATCGTCTTTGATCCTGCCTACGACTCCTACGATCCCGCAGTTCGGCTGGCCGGAGGCCGTTGTCTGCACGTGCCTTTGGCTCCGCCGCTGTTCCGCCCGGATTGGGAGCGGGTCGCAACGCTTATGAGCGCGCGCACCCGCCTGATCATCATCAATTCACCGCAGAATCCCGCCTGCAGCTGCCTGCAGGCGGCCGATCTGAACGCGCTGGCGGCCACAATCCGGAATTACAACTGCGCGGTGCTGTCCGATGAAGTGTACGAGCATATGGTGTTCGATGGCGCTCGCCACGCGAGCGTGCTGGCCCACCCCGAGCTCCGCACAAGGAGCGTGGCGGTCTTTTCCTTCGGCAAGACGCTGCACTCGACGGGGCTGCGTGTCGGCTATGCAGTCGCGCCTCCGGCACTCACGACTGAGCTGCGTAAGGTGCATCAATTTAATACCTTCACCATTGCGACCTGCCTGCAGCAAGCCATCGCCGGGTACCTGGGTGAGCGGCCACAGTGCGGGGAAGATCTGCCGGAGTTCTTCCAGCAAAAGCGCGACCGGCTGGGTACGCTGCTCACTGGCAGCGGCCTACGTGTGCTGCGCTCCGCAGGATCGTTTTTTCTGCTGATTGACTACAGCGGCCTCACGGAACTGACTGACATTGAACTGGCCACGGTCTTGATAGACGACCCGGGCGTAGCGACCATCCCTTTGTCGGTATTTTACCGCCAGTCGCCGGCACCGAATTTGTTGCGGCTGTGCTTCGCAAAGCGCGATGCCACGCTGGTCGAGGGCGCAAGCCGTCTCGCGGAATGGGCGCGGCGCCAGCAGCGTTAGTGCTTGCGGGTACAATGCACCTATGGACAAATTCACACGCCTGAATCACCCGCCGGATGCGCCGTTGCCAGCCGATAACCGGGCGCTGGTCGCGCCCATACACCGCAGCGTCAAGTTCGATTTCGACACGGTGGATGAGACCGTCCAAAACTGGCGCGGCGCCCGTCCGGGGTTCAA
>Ga0068858_100007226_pt1 | contig 10764 bp, 8 predicted proteins | sample KBSSwiS12_FD_66589 | JGI IMG/M metagenome (GOLD analysis project Ga0068858, IMG submission 66589) | Switchgrass rhizosphere microbial communities from Kellogg Biological Station, Michigan, USA - KBS Switchgrass S1-2 | ecosystem: Host-associated > Plants > Roots > Rhizosphere > Soil ... | reverse complement strand
CGAAGGGCTGCGCTGCAAGACCGCCGTCCACATCTGCTACGGCTACGGCATCCAGGCCAACGTCGACTGGAAGAAGACGCTCGGCGACGAGTGGCGGCAGTACGAGCAGATCTTCCCGGCACTCGCGAAGAGCCGGATCGACCAGGTCTCGCTCGAGTGCTACCACTCGCACGTGCCCGCCGAGCTGATGCGTCTGCTCGATGGCAAGGACGTGATGGTCGGCGTCATCGATGTCGCTTCCGACATCGTCGAGACCCCCGAGGAGGTCGCCGACACGATCGGCCGGGCGCTCCGCCACGTCTCCGCCGACCGGCTCTTTCCGTGCACGAACTGCGGACTCGCGCCGATGCGGCGCGAGATCGCCGAAGCGAAGCTCGCCGCGCTCGGCGGCGGCGCGGCGCTGGCGCGCGAACGCCACGGGCGATGAGCCCGGCCTCGCTCGTCCCGCCGGCGACGCCGCTCGCCGAGCTGCCGGCGGCGCTCGCGGTCGCCGGCCACGGCGTGCTCGCGCCCGCCGAGTTCGTGCGCTTCGCCGCGACGACGCTGGCCGAGCTCGATGCGTTGCGGCCGGCGTGGGACGAGCTGCCGCCCGACACGCATCTGCGCGACGGCGGCCGCTACCGGCGCCGCCGCCATTCGAGCTTCGTCGTCGAGCGCGGCGACGTGCGCCTCGTCGCTCAACGCGCGCACTGGCAGCCGCTCGAATACAACGCGCTGCACGGCGGCATCGAGCGCTGGTTCGAGCCGATCGCGCCGCACGTGCTCGCGGCGCCGGCCTGGCGACAGATCGTCGTCGCGTTCGCCGCGCTGGCGTCGACGCTGCGCGGCGAGCAGCCCTGGTTCGTCGAGGCGCATCAGTTCCGCATCGACACCACCGACGGCATCGGCCGGCCGACGCCGGAGGGAGCGCACCGCGACGGCGTCGATCTCGTCGCCGTCGTGCTCGTCGGCCGCGACGGGATCAAGGGCGGCGAGACGCGCGTCTTCGCCGCCGACGGCCCGGCCGGCCTGCGCTTCACGATGCTCGAGCCGTGGACGACGCTCGTCCTCGACGACGCGCGCGTCATCCACGAGAGCACGCCGATCCAGCCGCTCGAGGGCTATGGCCACCGTGACACGCTCGTGCTGACCTACCGCGCCGGATCGTTCCAGGGCCCGTCGGCTTCGTAGCGGCCCGACGCGATCGACAACGTCAGGAGACCTCGCATGTGGTGGACCATCGTCATCGTGATCGCCGTCGTCGTGGTCGGCGTCCTCGTCGTCGCCGCGAAGCGCCCCGACAGCTTCGCCGTCCAGCGCAGCGCCCAGGTGCGCGCGGCGCCGGCGGCGATCTACCCGCTGATCGCCGACTTCCGCGAGTGGCCGCGCTGGTCGCCGTGGGAAAAGCTCGACCCCGGCATGAAGCGCACGCTTTCGGGCGCGCCGAGCGGCACCGGCGCCGTCTACGCCTGGGAGGGCTCGAGCAAGGTCGGCGCCGGCCGCATGGAGATCCGCGACGTCGCGCCGCCGTCGAAGGTCGTCATCCAGCTCGACTTCATCAAGCCGTTCGAGGGCCACAACGTCACCGAATTCGCGCTCGTGCCGAAGGGCGAAGCGACCGACGTGCAGTGGACGATGCGCGGCCCGGCGACCTTCATGATGAAGGTGATGGGGCTCTTCACCGACATGGACAAGATGATCGGCAAGGACTTCGAGCGCGGCCTCGCCAACCTGAAGGCGGCCGTCGAGAAGTGATTCGCTACGGCGCGCGCTCGAGCGCGGCGCGGACGCGCCCGGCGCGCGGGATCGGCTCGACCGCGCCGTAGCCTTCGGTCGAGAGCGCGGCCGTCGCGGCGGCGTAGCGCCCGGCGGCTTCGAGGTCGTCGCCGGCGACGATGCGGGCGACGAATGCGCCGCCGAAGGCGTCGCCGGCGCCGGTCGCGTCGACCGGCCGGCACGGGTGCGGCGCGATGCGGACGACGCGTTTGCGGTCGGCGACCCAGGCGCCGGCGGCGCCGTGCTTCAGCGCGACGATGCGCGCGCCGCGCTCGAGGCAGTGCGCGACCATCGCCTCCGGTTCGACCAGACCGGTGAGCGCGGCGAGGTCGTCGTGGCTCGGCAGGCAGATGTCGGCGAGCGCGATCGCTTCGTCGATCGCGGCGCGCGCTGTCGCGGTCGGCCACAGGCGCGGACGGTGGTTGGTGTCGAACGAGACCATGGCGCCGGCCGCCTGCGCGCCGCGCATCGCCGCGAAGCACGTTTCGCGGGCGGTCGCCGAGATCGCCAGCGAGATCCCCGAGACGTGGAGGACGCGCGTCTGCGCCAGCGCCGCGACCGGCAACTGCGCGAACGTCAGCCGGCTGGCCGCCGAGCCGGTCCGGAAGAAGTGGAAGTGGTGGCCCGCGGCGTCGTGGGTGACGAAGTAGATCGCGGTGAACGCCGCGGCGTCGGTGACGACGCCGGCGTCGTCGACGTCCTCGCTTCGCCACATCGCGCGCAGCATCGCGCCGCAGGCGTCGTCGCCGAGCGCGGAGAGATAGCCGACCCTGGCGCCCTGGCGCGCCGCCGAGACCGCGAAGTTCGACGTGTCGCCGCCGAAGCCCTGCAGGTACAGGCGCCCGCCGGGGTCCCCGGTCTGGTTGAACTCGACCATCGCCTCGCCGAGGGCGAGGATGTCGAGCACGTTCGCGGCCTCTGCGCTACGAGGCGAGCGCGGGCGTCGTCGGCTGGATGCCGGCGATCGCCCATTCGCGGCTGCCGTCGGAGGGGCGCACGAGGTGCCAGACCTCGTCGAACGGCATCGCGCCGGCTTCCGCTTCCTCGCGGATCAGCCCGTGGAAGCGCACGCTGACGACCTGGCGATCGCGCTCGCTCGCGACCTCGAGCACCTCGGCGTCGACGCGGACGACGTCGGTGCGCTGCTGCGCGCCGCGTTCCTGCAGCTCGAGCCGGATCGCGGCGAACATCTCGGGCGTGGTGAACGCGCGCAGGTCGTTGAGATCGCCGGCGTCGTTGGCCGCCTGCAGGCGGATGAAGATCATCTTCGCGACGCGCTCGAAGCCGGCGGCGTCGAAGTCGCTCGGCAGCCGCGCCGCCGACGCGCTCGCGGCCGTGCTCGCGGCGTCTCCTGTGCCGGTGCCGAACCCGGCCGTCTGCGGCAGCGGCGCGCCGGCGCCGGCGAGCTGCGCGCCGGAGCGCGCAGGTTGCGGCGACATCCGGCGCATGACGAAGCGGATCGCCACGATCGCGACGACACCGAGCAGGAGCAGCGTCAGGAACTCGCCGAACGCGGCGCCGAGCCCGAGGTGGCTCATCAGTGCGGCGATGCCGAGCCCTGCAGCGATGCCGGCGATCGGCCCGAGCCAGGAACGGCGCGGCGCTGCGGCGGCAGCCGCGGTCGTTGCCGGCACCTGCGGAGTCGCGGCGGGCGCGGCGGGCTGCGCCGGCGGCGTTGCCGTCGGCGCGCGCGGCGGCACGGTCCGCTGCATGCCGACCGACCCGCCGCCGCCGAGACGGCGTGCGTCGGCGGACTCGGGGGCGAGCGCGGTCGTCGCTGCGAAGGCGAGTGCGAAGGCGAGGGCGAGGACTCTCATGGCGTTTCCTTCACCGCGGGTACGGTCGGCGGCGGATCATACGGGCGGGCAATGACCCTTCGCCCCATGTGCGGTGCGATCGCTGCGATGCAAGTGGCGTCGTTCACGCGACGCGACGTTGACCGATCGTCGCAGGTCTGCCAGACTCGCGCCCCTCGCGGCATTTGCCGCCCGGCCTTCAGCGGCCGCCCGATCCACGAACCGAAGGAGGACGACCATGCACAAGCCTTCGCCTTCCAAGGTCCCTGCCGCCGCTTCGCGCGCGCTCGCCTGATTCGCCGCTGAACCCCTGCCGACGCATTCGCGTCGCGCTGCCTAGAGCTCCGAACCGAAGTGCCTGTCGCGCGCGGCCCCGCCGTGCGCCGACGTTCGCGTCGCCGCGTCCAGCGCCGCCTGTCGCAGGCGTCGCATCGCACTTCCGGAACCGACATGCACCACTTCGATTGCGATCGCCTCGCGGCGATCGGGCTGAGCGAAACGCTCGCGGCGCGCGCACGCGCCGCTGCCGCCGCTCTCGGCGCGACCGACGTCGCGCTGCTTCGCATCACCGTCGTCCACCGCGCCGGGCTCGAGCTGAGCGACGGCGACCGCATCGTCGCGGCGCGCGCGCTGCCGCGGCTGCTGCGCGCCGGCACCGACGCTCTCGCCGTCGGCGACTGGGTCCTCGCGGTGCCCGACGCCGGCGGCGACCTCTGGGTCCACGAGCAGGTCGCACCGACGACGCGGATCTGCCGCCGCGACGGCGACGGCAGCGTGCACGCGATCGTCAGCAACGTCGATCGCGCGCTGGTCGTCATGGGCCTCGACGACGACTTCAACCCGCGCCGGCTCGAGCGCTACCTCGCGCTCGTCGTCGCCAGCGGCGTGCAGCCGCTCGTCGTGCTGACGAAGGCCGACATCGCGGCCGCCGACCCCGAGCGGCGCGACCGCCTCGTCGCGCAGCTTCGCGAGCGCATTCCCGCCGACGTCGCGATCGTCGCCGTCGATGCCACCGATGCGCGGAGCGCGGCGGCGTTCGCGGCACTCGATCGACCGGGACAGACGCTCGTCGCGCTCGGCTCGTCGGGCGCCGGCAAGTCGACGCTGACGAACACGCTGCTCGGCGCCGCGGTCCAGGACACCGGCGCCGTGCGCGCGCACGACGGCCGCGGCATGCACACGACGACTGCGCGGTCGCTCCATCGTCTTCCCGGCGGCGGCTGCATCGTCGACACGCCGGGCGTGCGCACGCTGCGACCCGACGCCGACGGCGACGCGCTGCTCGCGAGCTTCGCCGACGTCGCGACGCTGGCGGCGCGCTGCCGCTTCCGCGACTGCGCGCACCAGGGCGAGCCGGGCTGCGCGGTGCAGGGCGGCGTCGACGCCGACCGCCTGCACAACTACCAGAAGCTGCTGCGCGAGCACCGCCGCGACGCCCTCACCTGGGTCGAGCGGCGGCAGCAGGTCGCGGCGTGGAAGTCGCGCGGCAAGGATGCGCGCGTGCGGATGCGGATGAAGCGCGGCGAACGCTGACGTCAGCGGCCGATTCGCTGCATCTCGGCCGACGACAGCACGCGCGTGCCCGGCGCCGACTGCTCGAGCGCGGCGACCATCGCACGGGCGACGGTCGTCGCCGCGATCGGGCGCACCGCGGCCGGGATCCACGACATCACCGGCGCGACGAAGCGCGCGGCGAAGAGCTCGCCGCTGCGCGTCGGCTGACCGAGCGCAGCGCGATCGCCGAGCAGCAGCGACGGCTGCGCGATGACGAGCGATTCGTAGCCGAGCGTCTTCAGCGCGTCCTCGGCCTCGCCCTTGACGCGGTTGTAGAAGATGCTCGAGCGCGCGCTGGCGCCGAGCGCGGAGACGACGGCGAGTCGCCGCGCCCCGGCGCTGCGCGCGGCGCGCGCGACGCCGACGACGAGGTCGAAGTCGACGGCGCGAAACGCCGCTTCCGACCCCGCGACCTTGATCGTCGTGCCGAGCGCGATGTAGACGTCGCGGACGTCGGGCGTCTCGGCCGCGAGCGCGACGAGCTCGCCGGTGCGCACGCTGAGGCGCGGGTCGCTGCGCCCGCCTGCGAGCGGTCGGCGGGCCAGCACGGCGATGCGCTCGCGGCGGCCGGATGCGAGGAGGACGTCGAGCAGCGCACGACCGATCAGCCCGGAGGCGCCGGCGAGGACGACGGTCGGCGAGTCCGCTGCGCGCGCAGCCATCGCGCGATGCTAGCGCTTGGGACCGAGCAGGCGTGCGTGGCCGTTGTTGCGGTCGCCGGCGCGGCGCGGCGCGCTGTCGCGCGGACGATCGCCGTGGTGCTGCGCGGCGTCGACGCGCGGACGGTCGCCGCGGTGCTGCGCCGTCTCGCTGCGGCCGTGCTGGCCGTCCGCGGCGCCCGGTTGGCGACTGCCTGAAGCTGTGCCGCCGGCACGGGGGCGGCCGCGCGGATCCCCGCTGCGCGGTTCGTTGCCGCGCGGATCGCGGCGCGGCTTGTTGCCGCCGCGACCGGCGCCTTCGCCGATGACCATCCGGCCGAGCACGATCGGCTCGGGTCGCTCGTGCGCCGGTGGCGCGAAGCCGGGGACGATCTCCTTCGGGATCTCGCGCTGGATCAGCCGCTCGATGTCGCGCAGGAACACGTTCTCGTCGACCGAGACGAGCGAGATCGCCTCGCCCGGCGAGCCGGCGCGGCCGGTGCGGCCGATGCGGTGCACGTAGTCCTCGGGAACGTTCGGGATCTCGAAGTTGACGACGTGCGGCAGCTGGTCGATGTCGATCCCGCGCGCCGCGATGTCGGTCGCGACGAGGACCTGCAGGTCGCCCTTCTTGAAGTCCGCGAGCGCTTTGGTGCGCGCCGTCTGGCTCTTGTTGCCGTGGATCGCCATCGCGGTGATGCCCTGCTTCACCAGATGCTCGGCGAGGCGGTTGGCGCCGTGCTTCATGCGCGTGAAGACGAGCACCTGGTGCCAGTCGTTGCTCAGGATGAGGTGCGTCAGCAGGTCCTTCTTCAGCTCGCGGCCGACCGGATGCACCTTCTGCGCGACGAGGTCGGCGGTCTGGTTGCGGCGCGCGACCTCGATCAGCTGCGGCCGCGCGAGCAGGCGGTCGGCGAGCGCCTTGATCTCGTCGCTGAACGTCGCGGAGAAGAGCAGGCTCTGCTTCTTCTCCGGCAGGATCGCGAGGACCTTCTTGATGTCGTGGATGAAGCCCATGTCGAGCATGCGGTCCGCCTCGTCGAGGACGAAGATCTCGACGTGCGAGAGGTCGAGCGTGCCCTGGCCGTGGTGGTCGAGCAACCGTCCGGGAGTGGCGACGAGGATGTCGACGCCGCGCGCGAGCCGGTCGATCTGCGGCTGCATGCCGACGCCGCCGAAGACGACCATGCTCGTCAGCCTGGAGTGCTTGCCGTAGGTGCGCACGCTCTCTTCGACCTGCGCCGCGAGCTCGCGGGTGGGTGTCAGGATCAGGCAGCGGATCGGCAGCCTGCCGCGGCGGTCGCGCGTCAGCGGCCGCTGCATCAGGCGATGCAGCAGCGGCAGGACGAAGCCGGCGGTCTTGCCGGTGCCGGTCTGGGCGCCGCCCATGACGTCGCCGCCGGAGAGCACCGCGGGAATCGCCTGCGCCTGGATCGGCGTGGGGGTCGTGTAGCCGGCCTCGTGCACGGCACGCAGCAGCGGCTCGGCAAGGCCGAGGGAATCGAAGGACATTTTGGAGTTGTGAAGTTCGCCGGCGTGCGGCTCGCGTTGCGCGAGGCCAGTCGGTGCAGCCGGAACCGAACGATCGAAGGGATGCGCCGAAGTCGACTGGAAACGCTTGCGACGCAATCCGCCATTGTAATCGATTGCCGGTATTCGCCGACTTCGCGTGCAGCGCCGGGCGCACGAGAGCCGCCGGCGAGCGAGAATCGCCCATCCGCTCTCTTGGCCGGCTCGGCAGAGGACCTCGCCAATGGCGTCCGGGAACACAACGCTCCGCCAGCGCCTGGCGACGATTCTCGTCGCCGACGTCGCCGGCTATTCGCGCCTGATGGGGACGGACGAGTGCGGCACCGTCGCCTCGCTCGACAGCGCGCGCAACGTCTTTCGCAGCGAGGTCGCCGCGCACCGCGGACGCGTCGTCGACATGGCCGGCGACTCGGTCCTCGCGGTCTTCGACAGCGCCGCCGGTGCGGTCGACTGCGCACTTGCGGTGCAGCACGCGCTCGGCGAAGCGGCGGCCGCGGTCGAGGAGAGCTGCCGGATGCGCTTTCGCATCGGCATCCACCTCGGCGACGTCATGGAGAAGGACGACGGCACCGTCTACGGCGACGGCGTCAACATCGCCGCCCGCCTCGAGGGCCTCGCCGAGCCGGGCGGCGTCGCCGTCTCGGAGTCGGTGCTCGGCGTCGTCAAGCGGCGCGTCGCCGCGAGCTTCGACGACCTCGGCGAGCAGCATGTCAAGAACATCGCCGAGCCGGTGCGCGCGTACCGCGTTCGCGCAGGCGCGTCGGCGGCCCCCGAAGGCAGCGGCGAAAGCGTCGCGACGACTGCGCCGGCGCCCCCGCCCGCCGCGCCGCGCGAGCGCGTCGACAAGCCTTCGATCGCGGTGCTGCCGTTCGACAACATGAGCGGCGATGCCGAGCAGGACTTCTTCGCCGACGGCATCACCGAGGACATCATCACCGAGCTGTCGCGCTTCCGCGAGCTGTTCGTCATCTCGCGCAACTCGTCATTCAAGTACAAGGGCAAGGCGGTCAACGTCCAGCAGTTCGCGCGCGAGCTCGGCGTCCAGTACGTCGTCGAGGGCAGCGTTCGCAAGGCGGCGCGGCGCGTTCGCATCACGGTCCAGCTGATCGACGCCGAGACCGACCGCCACGTCTGGGCCGAGCGCTACGACCGCGATCTCGAGGACATCTTCGCGATCCAGGACGAGGTGACGATGGCGATCGTCGCGATCCTGCCCGGCCGCGTCGAGGCCGCGGCGCGCGACCGGGCGGCGCGCAAGACCACCGACAACATGGCCGCGTACGAGTGCGTCCTCACCGGCAAGGTGCTGCACCACCGCAGCAACCGCGAAGACAACGCACGTGCGCAGCAGCTGCTCGACCGCGCGATCCGCCTCGATCCGAACTACGCGCACGCGCACGCCTGGAAGGCGTGCGTGCTCGGCCAGACCTGGGTCTACAACTGGTGCGAGAGCCGGCCGGAGACGCAGCTGCGGATCATGGAGTCGCTGCGCACGGCCCTCGCGCTCGACGACAACGACTCCGACGTCCACCGCATCCTCGCCGCGATCAACGTCATCCAGGAGAACTACGACGAGGCGGTCTACCACCAGCGGCGCGCGCTCGGGCTCAATCCGAACGACGACCTCGTCGTCGTCCAGCAGGGCGAGATCCTGACCTGGCTCGGCCAGCCCGAAGAAGGCATCGAGTGGATCAGGAAGGCGATGCGCCTCAATCCGTACCACCCCGAGCGCTTCTGGAGCCACCTCGCGCGCGCTGCATTCGCGGCGCGTCGCTACCGCGATGCGATCGACGCCCTCAAGTGCGTCGCGGCGCCCGAGCCGCTGCAGCGGGCGCTGGCGGCGGGATGCCACGCGCAGCTCGGCGACGCCGCCGCGGCCGAGGAGCAGCGGCGGGCGACGCTCGCGGTGGCGCCGGCGCTGACGATCGCCGAAGTGCTCGCGTCGCTGCACTACAAGGACCCGGCGCACCGCGAGCACCACCGCGAAAGCCTCGAGCGCGCGGGCTTTCCCGCCTGACCGGGCGGCGGCGCGCGGCGACAGGCGACAATAGCGAAATCGGCCCGCGCGAGCCTCGCGCGGCGCACCTCCGAATCCTCCGTTTTTTCCGGGCGCTCGCGTCCGGCATCGCCATGGCTCAGTACGTCTTCACGATGAACCGCGTGGGCAAGATCGTTCCGCCCAAGCGCCAGATCCTCAAGAACATCTCGCTCTCGTTTTTTCCCGGCGCGAAGATCGGCGTGCTCGGCCTGAACGGCTCGGGCAAGTCGACGCTGCTCAGGATCATGGCCGGCCTCGACCACGACATCGAGGGCGAGGCGGTGCCGATGCCGGGGCTGAGGATCGGGTTCCTGCCGCAGGAGCCGATGCTCGACGCCGCGCAGACGGTGCGCCAGGCGGTCGAGGAAGGGATCGGCGGTGCGCTCGCCGCGAAGAAGCGCCTCGACGAGATCTACGCCGCGTACGGCGAGCCCGACGCCGACTTCGACGCGCTCGCCGCCGAGCAGGCCGAGCTGGAGGCGCAGATCGCCGCCGCCGGCAGCGAGAACACCGACCTGCAGCTCGAGATCGCCGCCGACGCGTTGCGGCTCGCGCCGTGGGATGCCGTCATCGGCACGCTCTCGGGCGGCGAGAAGCGCCGTGTTGCGCTCTGCCGCATGCTGCTCTCCAAGCCCGACATGCTGCTCCTCGACGAGCCGACCAACCACCTCGACGCCGAGTCGGTCGAGTGGCTCGAGCAGTACCTGCTGCGCTTTCCCGGCACGGTCGTCGCCGTCACCCACGACCGCTACTTCCTCGACAACGCCGCCGAGTGGATCCTCGAGCTCGACCGCGGCATGGGCATCCCGTGGAAGGGCAACTACTCGACGTGGCTCGACCAGAAGGAGCAGCGGCTCGAGCAGGAGCAGAAGGCCGAGGACGCGCGCACCAAGGCGATGAAGAAGGAGCTCGAGTGGGTGCGCCAGAACCCGAAGGGCCGGCAGGCGAAGAGCAAGGCGCGGCTGGCGCGCTTCGAGGAGCTCTCCGACATCGAGTACCAGAAGCGCAACGAAACCAACGAGATCTTCATCCCCGTCGCCGACCGCCTCGGCCACGAGGTGATCGAGTTCGAGAACGTCAGCAAGAGCTTCGGCGACCGCTTGCTGATCGACGAGCTCAGCTTCAAGGTCCCGGCCGGCGCGATCGTCGGCATCATCGGGCCGAACGGCGCCGGCAAGTCGACGCTGTTTCGCATGCTCGCCGGCAAGGAGAAGCCCGACAGCGGCACCGTCAAGGTCGGACCGACCGTGAAGATGGCGTTCGTCGACCAGAGCCGCGACGACCTCGCCAACGACAAGACGGTCTGGCAGGACGTCTCGGGCGGGCTCGACAACCTCGTCGTCGGCAAGTTCACGATGCCGAGCCGCGCCTACCTCGGCCGCTTCAACTTCAAGGGCAACGACCAGCAAAAGCTCGTCGGCAACCTTTCGGGCGGCGAGCGCGGCCGGCTCCA
>Ga0068858_100007219_pt1 | contig 10772 bp, 9 predicted proteins | sample KBSSwiS12_FD_66589 | JGI IMG/M metagenome (GOLD analysis project Ga0068858, IMG submission 66589) | Switchgrass rhizosphere microbial communities from Kellogg Biological Station, Michigan, USA - KBS Switchgrass S1-2 | ecosystem: Host-associated > Plants > Roots > Rhizosphere > Soil ... | reverse complement strand
TAGCGGGCACGCAACTCTTCCGGGTCGAACTCGAGGGGGCCGACGATCTCCGCAACTGAAGGCGAAATTTCCATTTACCCAGCCTTAAATTTTGTTATCCGCAGCTTAGGCCATACTTGATGGTATTGTCAAGTTTGGTCCTTTTGGAGGCGGGGTGCAAATCAGTCGCCAAGAATAGCGACGGCTCCGTCCCCAAAGTCCCCGTTGCCGGTGACCAGTATCGGCGCAGGCTGCGCGAGCTGCGCGGCGCCGGCTTCACCGCGCAACTGTCGCACCGCCTCGCAGACATGGTTTATGGCGGCGGTCGAATGCGATTGAGACAGCAGCCCGCCGTGCGTGTTGACCGGCAATCGCCCGCCGCGACGGATTTCTCCCGCCTCCACGAATGGGCCTCCTTCGCCGGGACGGCAGCATCCGAGCCCTTCCAGTTGTGCAATCACCAGGAAGGTGAACGGATCGTAGAGCATCGCCGCGCGCAGGTCGCCGGGAGCCACCCCCGCCATGCGGAACGCGCGCGGAGCCGCAATGGCAACGCCGCTGCGAAGCATATCGGCCCGCGTGGCCACGGATGTCGGGCTTTCCGGGTGCCCCTCGGCGATACCCAGTATCCAAGCGGGCTTCTTCGGGCGATCGCGAGCCGCGTCGGCTGCGCTCACGATGTAGGCGGCCGCGCCGTCCGACTCAAGACAACAATCGAACAGTCTGAACGGTTCCGCGATCCACGGTGAGTTTTGATGGTCCTCGATCGTCATAGGCTTTTTCATGAGAGCCGAGCTGTTCAGGAGGGCATGCTCACGTTCGCAAACCGCGACCATGCCGAACTGACGGCTGGTGCTGCCGTAGAGCGCCATGTGCCTGCGTGCCATGAGCGCATAGAAATGCATCGGGACCGACGCGCCGAAGGGGCTTTCGAACTCTCGCATGTTTTCGAAGTTCGCCCCCGGCAAGCCTGGACGAGCCGATATCTTTGCCGAACCGGAGTAGCCATTGCGCCCGGCAACCACTACCACGTGGCGGGCCACGCCGGTCGCGACTGCCATCGCAGCCGTCTGCATGGCGGCCACGCCATTCGCCCCTCCGAAGTGAAGGGTGGTCGAGTAGTTGACCTCGCGCAAACCAAGGTTCTCGCTGAACCCTTCATAAGTGAATCCGCGGCCGTGCGGCGAAGGAATAATTCCATCTATGTCGCCGCGCTGCAGACCGGCGTCTGTGATCGCACGCTCCACGGCCTGAAGCTGCATGGCTTGGTCCGACAGGCCCGAACCATCCTTTGATCGACTGTACTCCGTCTCTCCAATTCCGGTAATCGCCGCTTTTCTGTACAAAGTCATTTTGAATCGCTCTTGAGCGGGGTGAATTTCGGAAGTGGATACGGACCGCTCGCATCATCCCATGTCAAGTGCACCGGCATTCCGACCCGCACATCCCCGTGGTCTACACCAATGACATTCGACATGAGACGCACTCCCTCCTCAAGCTCAACGACTGCGACCACATAAGGAAGATCCGGCATGAAGGCCGCATGAAATGCCCGGTGAACAACGATATAGCTGAAGACGGTTCCACGACCGCTCACGGCGCACCAATCGAAACGATCTGACCCATCATTCGGGCAGCGAACCTTCGGATAGTGCAGAAGCGCCTTGCACACGGTGCACTGCTGTATCCGCAGCTCGTGGCGCTGACAAGCCTCCCAGAACGGTCGAGAATGATCACTGGGCCGTGGAGCTGGTTTCTGAGCTGTCATCATCAAATCGCTTTCGCATATGGGGCGGTTCAAGTCCCGGCGGGATTTCCCCGCGCCAAAAAACAGGGCCTGACAAGCTTTCCGTATATTTGACCATCTTATCAAGTTTTCTGGTAGACTTTTTTGGTCCCCCCTGCGAGCGATACCGACCGAGGGCTACTGACCCATGGATGCGACCGAATATCCCCTACCGCTTTCCGGCATTCGAGTGCTGGACCTCTCCCACGTTCTCTCGGGCCCATGGGCTTCGCAGACTCTCGGGGACTTGGGCGCGGAAGTGCTAAAGATTGAGCCCCCGGGGCGCGGCGACATCTTCAGAAACTCGCCGCCCCACGTGAAGGATCGACAGGGCAAGACCGCACCCAAGGAGACTGCGCTGTACCTGAGCGCCAATCGAAACAAGAAATCGATCACGTTGAACTTGTCGAGCGATGAAGGTCGAAACCTTGCGAAGCGGTTGGCGGCGAAGTCCGATGTGGTTCTGGAAAACTTCCGTCCCGGTGCGGCAAGAAGGCTTGGACTTGGTTATGAACAACTGGCGTCGGAAAATCCGGGCCTCATCTACTGCTCTATTTCGGGCTTTGGCCAGACTGGTCCCGACGCGTCCAAGGGAGGTTACGACGCGATCTTCCAAGCGATGAGCGGCATGATGAGCTACACGGGTTTCCCGGACGGAACCGAACGGGCGGGCCCTCTTCGCGCGGGCCCCAGTTTCTGCGATGTTAACGCTGGCATGTACGCCGCGTTTTCCATAGCCGCCTGCCTTTTCCACCGCACCCGGACCGGTCGCGGCCAGTACATCGACATCGGGATGCTCGATACTACCCTTGCTATGATCTCACACCAGGCAATGGGATATCTGGCGGCCGGAAAAGACGCCCCTCGATGCGGAAATGGAAGCGCATTCGGTGCGCCTGCCGGACTTTTCCCCTGCAAGGATAAGCAGGTCATGCTGAGCTGCACACAGGATGCCCCCTTCCGGCGGCTATGCACCGTGCTGGGCATTCCCGAGGCAGCGGATGATTCTCGCTACTCGCTCTTCCGCGACCGGGTCCAGAACGCGGCCACGCTCGATGCGCTCCTGGCGTCGAAGACGCAGACCTGGCTTGCCGCCGATCTGGTGAAGCGCCTCGATGAGGTCGAAGTCCTTGTCGCGCCGGTTAATAGCACGGAACAGGCTTATCAGGAGCCGCAGGTGCAGCACCGGCAGATGCTGCGCTCGGTCGATCACCCCATTGTGGGTCCGCTGAGCATGGTCGCCAGTCCTATCCGTCTTTCCGACACGCCTATATCGGAATACGCACCCCCGCCCACACTTGGTCAGCATACCTCGGAGGTTCTTATGGAGGTCCTCGGCCTCGAGGCAGCCGACGTGCAGAAGCTGTTTGCGAAAGGCATTGTGTAAGTCCCTGATCGCTCGTCGCGGTCCTAAATTTCAGGAACGAAGTGAAAAAATTGAAGAAGGGCACTCTATTCAGAACCATCGCTGCGGCAATCGCCGCGTTGTGCCCGTTGATTGCCACCGCGCAGTCCGGCACAGCATTTCCCCATAAACGCGTCACAATCATCGTCCCCTTCACGCCAGGCGGGCCCACAGACATTCAGGGGCGAATGCTCGCGGCAGAGCTGCAAAAGCGCTGGACACAGCCTGTCACGGTCGAGAACAAGCCTGGCTCCAGCGGAATGGTGGCCGGACAGTCCGTGGCGAAGTCCGATCCGGACGGGCACACCCTGTTTTTCACGGCCACGGGCTTCGTCAGTACCGCCAGCGTCTTTATCAAGAACCCTCCTTTCGACCCGGTGCGCGACTTTGCGCCCATCACGCTGACGTCTTCCGCTCCGTTTGTCGTCACGACGGTCACGGCGATACCTCCCCGCAACATGAAGGACTTCATATCGTACGCAAAGGCGAATCCGGGCAAGCTTAACTACGCCACCATAGGCGGAGGCACTATGGAGATCGATCTCGCGCTGTTCGTGGAACGTCTCGGCCTGGATATGATCAAGGTGCCCTTCAATGGCTCAGCACCCATCGCGCGCGCCTTGGCTACCAATGATGTCCAGCTCTACTTTAGCGGGATATTCTCGAACAAAGCCCTGGTGGACGCCGGCAAGGTAGTCCTGCTGGCGACAACTGGCGATCGACGCTTCAGCCTCGCTCCCGATCTCCCCGCGCTACGGGAGCAGGGAATCAACTACACCGCCACCTATGCATATGGTTTCCTTGCGCAAGGCCGAACGCCGCGCGCAATCGTCGACCGCCTCAATCGCGACATCAGGCAGGTGGTGGAAATCCCCGAGATGAAACAGAAGATTTCTGAAAGCGGCACCGAGGCGACGACGAGCACTCCGGAAGAGATGTCGAAAATGCTGGAAGACGAGGCGCAACGCTACCGGCAAGGCGCCGCAAGGGCCGGCATTCAACCCCAGTGATAGAGAACTTTGTGTCAAGAGGCGCGCGAAACAGATGACCAATATGAATGACCTTCCTGCCGGTTTGCGGATCGAGTGCGATGGGCCGGTGAGGTTGGTCTGGCTCGACCGGCCGGATCAGCTGAACGCGGCGACATCGGAGATGCAGGCGGCGCTTGCTTGGATATGGGACAGGCTCGCGGCCGACCCTGAAGCGCGGGCCATCGTGTTAACAGGAGCGGGACGTGCGTTTTGCGCCGGCGGGAACATACGGGATTTTCTCGCGACACAGCAGGACTTTTACCTGCGCAGACGGCAGTTCCGGGAGTCGCGGGCAATTGTCAACAGCATGATGGAATGTCCTTTGCCGATCATCGCGGCGGTGAATGGAGCGGCGGTCGGCCTCGGCGCAAGTCTGGCAACACTCTGTGACATAGTCCTCATGAGCGACGAGGCGTTTATGCAAGACCCCCATGTGTCCGTGGGCCTGGTGGCGGGCGATGGCGGCGCCGTGGTGTGGCCCCTGCTGATGAGCTTGCTGCAGGCCAAGGAATTTCTTTTCACCGGTGACCGTATTTCCGCGCAGACGGCCTTGCAATTGGGCTTGGCTAATCGGCTGTTGCCCCAGGAGCAAGTGCTTCCTGAAGCCGTCAAGCTGGCACATCGTTTGGCAAAGCAGCCGCCACAGGCGCTACAGGATACAAAGCGGGCATTGAACCTGCACCTACGTCGCGCCGCGCTGGGCATTCTTGAATTCGCCACCGCCGCGGAAAGCGAGTCGTTCCTTTCGGCGGAGCACAGGGAACGGGTGGCAACGCTATTGGAAAAGCAAGGAAAGTAGGCCTGTGCGTGGACAGATTGAATAGGTCGTCCGCTGAAGTCGCCCGGCGAGCCGCCGATTATTTCCACCGGCCAGGTGATTAATCGCATGGCGGCAGTCCCGGGGCCGCTCAACGGTGTCCGCGTGATCGACATGACGACCGTCGTGATGGGCCCCTATGCAACCCAGATCCTGGGCGACTATGGGGCGGATGTCATAAAGGTGGAATCCCCGAAGGGCGATAGCACCCGCGCACTGGGCCCGGCGCGCAATCCGGGCATGGGGCATATTTTCCTGCATGCGAACCGGAACAAGCGCAGCGTGGTTCTGGATCTCAAACAGCCGGAGGGGCTGGAGGCTCTGCTTTATCTCATTCGATCCGCGGACGTGCTTATCTCGAATGTCCGTGCTGCTGCGATGGCGCGCCTCGGGCTCAGCTATGCAAAGCTGTCGGAAACAAATCCCCGCCTGATCATGGTGGGTTTGGTGGGCTACGGCCAACGCGGTCCGTATGCGGCAAAACCCGCTTACGACGACTTGCTCCAGGGCCTGTCGGGAGTCGCCTCGCTGTCGGCGGTCGCCGGCGGAAGCGAGCCACGATATGCGCCTGTTACGTTGAGCGATCGCACCGTGGCGCTGTCGGCAGTCAACGCCGTCCTGGGTGGTCTTTACCACCGTGAACGAACGGGGGAGGGGCAGGAGATTGAGATACCGATGTTCGAAACGACGGTGCAATTCGTCATGGGTGATCATCTTGGCGGGCTGAGCTACGACCCCCCCATCGGGACCGCCGGGTATGCACGCCTGCTTTCCCGGGACCGCCGTCCCTATGCCACGCGGGACGGGTATATTTGTGTGATGGTCTACACCGATGACAATTGGCGGGATTTTCTTGCCGAAATAGGTCAACCAGCGCTGTTCGACCGCGATCCGCGCTTCGCGACTCTGCAGGCCCGCACGCAAAACATATCCGCGCTGTACGCCCTGGTGGCTGATGCCATGAGGGGGCGGACGACCCGCCAATGGCTCGACGTTCTCGATCGCCTCGATATTCCCGCGATGCCCATGCACACGGCCGATTCGCTCATCGATGATGCCCATCTGAAAGCGATCGACTTCTTTCGTATCGTGGAGCATCCGAGCGAGGGGAAAATCAGGGAAATGGATATTCCGGGCACCTGGTCGAAGACGCAACCAACTGTTCGCAGACGCGCTCCGCTTCTTGGAGAGCACACCGCAGAGGTTCTGCGGGAATTTGGAATGCCCGAGGAATTGGTGGTCAATTTGCTCAATCCTTCCCGGCACCGGGCCGGATAGTTTTCAGAAAGGGCGCCTTGGCGGTTACGACGCGCCTCGAAGATTTTATTCGGCGCCGAGGGGGCGCCCGCGGCCGCTCAAGCACATGAATCCAGAAGACCACCGGTTGAAGGAAAACATCGATGCAGCTGGCTGAATCGGAAGAAATTGCCGCGTTGCGCGAAACGATACGTCGCTTTTTGGCGAAGGAGTTTCCGCTCGACGAAGTCCGGCGATGGGATGAAGAGGACGACATTCCCCGTTCGGCAATAGAAAAAATCGCCCCTCTCGGAATATGTGGACTATGCATATCCGAGGAACATGGCGGCATGGGAAGGCGAGTTGTGGCCATGGCGTCTGTCATGACGGAACTTGCCCGCCACAGCCAGGCGCTCGCCGGCCTCTTCAACATGAACGCATCTTACGGCGGGCTCAATATCTCCGAGTCGGGCTCCGAGGAGCAAAAAAAGCGCCTTCTTCCCCAATTGCTGGCGGGAAAATTGCTTTTCGCGTACGGACTTTCGGAGCCGGACATTGGCGCGGATCTGGGCAATGTCAAGACCCGCGCAGAGCGCAGGGGCGATCGAATAGTCATCAACGGCGCAAAGCGCTGGACGTCGGGAGCGAACGTCGCGGACTATATCTATGCCCTCGTTCGTAGCGGACCAGTCGAGGCCCGGCGAAAAAACCTGTCGTTCGTCCTCATTCCAACGGACGCGCACGGTGTTCATATCAGCAAACTGGCGGCCATGGGCTCTTGTGGAGTGGCGCTTCACGACGTTCGCTTTGAAAACGTCGAGATAACGAGCAACGACGTGGTAGGCGGAGAGAGGGGGTGGAACGAGGCGTGGTCAATACTGGCGGGCCCTTCCCTGGAGATTGAGAAGCTGGCGCCCTCGTGCATATCGCTCGGAATAGCTGAGGCGGCAGTTCAGGAGGCTTGGGAGTACAGCCAACAGCGGGTGCAGGGCGGCAAGCATATCTGCGGCCACCAGGCCGTTCGCCATGTCCTTGCCGAATGCCAGACTGAGCTTCATGCTTGCCGGCTGGTGCTGCAAAACGCCGCATGGCTCGTGGAGACAAGGCAGCAAAGCGCCGTCGCGACCTCCATGGCTAAGCTGTTCATCACCGAGAAAGCTAAAAACATGGTGCTTGCATGCCAGCAATACGTCATGGGAGCGTATGGATACGCCAAGGGGTTCAATATGGAGCGATATGTGCGAGATGTGCTGGCCGGGCCCATCTATGGGGGGTCTTCGGCGATTCAAAAGAACAATATTGCCAACCTTCTTGAGCTTCCGCGCGATTAGCGAAGAACGGCTCCGCCACTGCCCGAGAATAGGAACATGCATGCATTGCACCCCCTAGGCGGCGACTTCGCCTTCCCTGGCTCCCAAGTCAGCAAAATAATCGCCGAGCGCAAACTGGATTTGAATTGAAGGGAATATCGAGCATGGAAAGTACATCACCTCGGCTTGCAGGCAAGGTCGCCGTCATTACCGGCGGAGCCAGTGGAATCGGGTTGGCGAGCGCGCTCCGCTTTCTGAAAGAAGGGGCGTCTGTCGTCATCGCCGATCTTAATGAGGCCACCGGCGAAGCCGCGGTGCGGAATGTGGAAAGCGCCGGGTATGCCGGACGATCAAAGTTCATGAAGGTAGACGTAAGCCAAGAGTCCGACGTGGCTGCAGCAATCGGCATGGCGGTTTCCGCTTTCGGACGCCTTGACTGCATGTTCAACAATGCCGGTGTCCCGGGCGCCCTCGGCCTGCTCAGCGAAATGCGCGTGGAGGAATGGGACTTCACTTTTGGCGTGCTGACGCGAGGCCCCTTCCTTGGCATCAAGCACGCAAGCCATGTCTTCAAAAAGCAGGGCTTCGGCGGAACAATAATCAACACTGCTTCGGTCGGCGGCCTCACGGGCAATGCAGGGCCGCGCGCCTACTCGGTCGCAAAGGCCGCGGTTATCCATCTGTCCAACATCGCCGCGCTCGAACTTGCTCCGCATCGAGTTCGTGTAAATGCCATTTGCCCCGGCGCTATTCTGACGCCAATCGGTGGCAGGGACGAAGAAGCCGCCAAAGAGCGCCTATCGCGCTCCCAGCCATGGCCTGATTACGGGCGGCCGGAGGACATTGCCGCCACGGCCGCCTTCCTTGCCAGCGACGACGCCCGCTTTATCACCGGGACTGCGATTGTGGTGGACGGCGGCTTGTACGCCTCCGGCTCGAACCTTGAAGAACGTTCCGGCAGGAGCGGATGGTCGAATATCAGCGGTATCCACTACGGAACGACGGGAATAAAAGGGGAACTGCGCAGAACGTAGGCATTGCCGCTGAGGCAAAGGGCTCAGTGAGAAAATACCTCGATTTTGTGCAATCATTTGATCGACACGGCAGCTGTTCAACCTGCCTGGGTTGGCCGGCAGCCGCGGGACAGTTCGCCACCAGGAAATGAATGCCATGCTGCCACGGCCCCGCCTAGCGTACCCGCAATCACCGGCTTATTCGTTCCTTCAGCGCGCGGCTGAGCTGTGGCCAGAGCGGGAGGCTCTACGCTTCGAGGGCGACAGTTACAGCTATAGGGAACTGGACAGTCTGTCCAATGCGTTTGCCAATGCGCTCCTTGGCCTTGGTCTTAGGCCGGGCGCTCGCGTTTTTCTGATGGTGGGAAATTGTGTCGAGTGGATGGTCGCCAACCAGGGCATTCTGCTCGCCGGGGGCGCTTCAGTCATGCCCAATCCGCTATGGAAAGCGGCCGAAACCGAGCACGCCCTCTCGTTGACGGAGCCGGATGTCATCGTTGCCGACCGGAATTGCCTTCACCTCGTCGAAGGAAAGAGGGATGGCCGGATATTGATCGGCGTCGGCGATCCTTTGCCACCAGGATGGCGCCCCTTTTGGGAGCTTGTGCGGTCAGCGCCGGCGGCGCGCCCCATGGTGTCAAACTTTAATCCGGAAGGAGAGGCCGCTCTTCCGTTCAGCTCGGGCACAACCGGGTTGCCCAAGGCTGTCCGTCATACACACCAATCCTTCGTGGCGTCAGTCATCAATTGGAAGTCCGCGACGAGAGTCGATCACAATGATCGTCTGTTGTTCTTTATTCCGCTTTTCCATATATACGGTCTGGTGAACGCGGCATGCAGCTTCGCTGCTGGCGCCACCGTGCATCTGCAGCGTCGCTTCGATCTGGAATCGATGCTCAAGACAATTGAGCGGGAAGCCATTACCGTCACGTTCGCCGCTGCGCCCATCGCCAACGCCATGGCGCAATACCCGGATATCGAGCGCTACAACCTCAGTTCTCTGCGTTATGCGATGTGGGGTGCCACCCCCATTGATCCCGAGATTGCAAATAAGGTGACGTCCCGGACCGGGGTTCGCTGGCTGCACGTGTACGGAGCGACAGAGGCACCGGGGTGTCACTGCAATCCCGTGGAGTACCCGGATAGTTGGCGTTTGGACAGCCCCGGCCTTCCAGTCTCCGATCTGGAGCTGCGGGTCGTCGACCTTGCCAGCAATGTTGACGTCCCACTTGGCGAACAAGGCGAAATCGTAGTGCGGGGCCCGCACGTAATGGCCGGGTATTTGCCTGCTTCCGCCGATGCGGACGCGTTTTTGCCCGGAGGGTGGTACAGGACGGGCGATGTTGGCTGGCGGGAGCCTGACGGCTGGATCCATTTGACCGACAGGGCCAAGGAAATGATAAAGGTTTCCGGTTTTTCTGTTGCTCCTGCCGAAATTGAGCGCGTCCTTGCCGCGCATCCGGCTGTCGCTGATTGCGCGGTATTCGGCATGCCGGACCCTCAACGTGGTGAGGTGCCAAAGGCTGCCGTCGTCCTTAAGCGGGATTCGTCAGCCAGCGCCGAGGAACTAATTGCGTGGGTCGGGGAAAAACTCGCAACATATAAGCACATTAGTGCCGTGCGTTTTGTCGCGGCAATTCCGCGCACGGCATCCGGCAAGATTTTACGGCGGGAACTCAAGCAGTCCCCAACCTAGGCGCGCACCATTCGCACAAACCTGCATAATTGACTAACCGCAGTTTACCCTTGGCGCTGGCGGATCAAACTATCAAAGGAGGAGTTATGAAATTTATCGTTCGAGGATTGTTTGTGATGGCTTTGGCCGTCATCCCACGCTACGCACTGTCGCAGTCGGCTGCTGATTATCCGTCCAAGCCTGTTCGTGTCATCGTGCCTTCAACCGCCGGGGGGCCAGCAGATCTACTCACCCGGTTTCTTACCGCATCTTTGGAAAAGCAATTCAAGCAATCGTTCGTGGTCGAAGCCAGGCCAGGGGGGCTTCAGGCGATTGGCCTTCAGGCCTTAGCGCAAGCGCCAGCTGATGGATACACTTTGGCTGTTGCAACAAGTGGATTTCCGTACGAAGAGGTAACGAACAAGGACTGGTCGCTTCGCTTTGGGCGCGATTTCACCACCGTCTCTGTGTTCGCCAGCGGTGGAGCCGCCATTATCGTGCCGGCAAATCTACCCGTCAC
>Ga0068858_100007214_pt1 | contig 10775 bp, 7 predicted proteins | sample KBSSwiS12_FD_66589 | JGI IMG/M metagenome (GOLD analysis project Ga0068858, IMG submission 66589) | Switchgrass rhizosphere microbial communities from Kellogg Biological Station, Michigan, USA - KBS Switchgrass S1-2 | ecosystem: Host-associated > Plants > Roots > Rhizosphere > Soil ... | reverse complement strand
AACTGGTCTGCGGCATCGAGATGCCGATCGAATCCGAGCAACGGCATGATCGCGTCGTAGTAGCGCTTGGCCGAGGCGAGATCGGGCACGTTGACACCGAGATGTCCGAGCATTCCGCGATTTCACCACGGATGGGCGGATAGCCTGGGCGCGCACCCGAACACCGCGGTCTTCACGCCCTGCGAGGCTCGGTCCGTGACCCGTCGTAGCAGTTCGCCGTGGTGGGGGCCAACTGCGCTCCGGTACCGCAATGGCACACTGGTGGATTACGAGGCCTTGCCGTGACACGCGTCCGGACGCCGTACCCAGCTTGACCGACACGAAAGACGATTGCTCCGATGGAACTGGTCACCTTCCTGCCCCTGCTCATCATCCTCGGCGCCTTCATGTTCTTCGCGTCCCGGCGCCAGAAGAAGGCCATGCAGGCGACGATCGACCTGCACGACTCGCTTCAGATCGACGATCGCGTGCACACCACGTCGGGATTGCAGGCGACGATCAAGGGCATCACCGACGACACCGTCGACCTCGAGATCGCTCCAGGCGTCATCACCACCTGGATGAAGCTGGCCGTCCGCGATCGCATCGAGGACGACGACGACGACGATGACGATTTCGACGCCGACGATGCCGATTTGGACGCTCACCTTGACGCGACCGATGCGACATACGAAACGACGTCGGCCGTCGAGGCTCCGTCCGACCCCGACAGCGTCAAGAAGGCGTCGGGAAAGACTGACGGCTGAGGGCTCAGCTCCACCACGTACCCTTTGCGTGCTGTCTTACTGATCTGAGGAGACCCAACCAACGTGGCATCGTCTTCGCCGCCGGTGCACCCGTACCGCTACCTGACGCTATTTCTGGTCCTGCTGATCGGTGCGTACCTTTTGGTATTCCTCACCGGCAACAAGCAGCCAGAACCCAAGCTCGGCATCGACCTTCAGGGCGGGACGCGCGTCACGCTGACCGCACGCACCCCCGACGGCTCCAGGCCGAGCCGCGAATCGCTACTCCAAGCGCAGGAGATCATCAGCGCCCGCGTGAACGGCCTCGGCGTCTCCGGGTCAGAGGTCGTCGTCGACGGTGACAACCTCGTCATCACCGTGCCGGGCAACGACTCCAGCGAGGCGCGAAACCTCGGCCAGACGGCCCGCCTCTACATCCGGCCCGTCATCCACTCGATAGCGGCAGCGGGCCAAGGCCAACAGCCGCCCGCTCAGGGGCAACCAGGCGCGCCACCTCCGGGGATACCGGGTCTGCCCCCCGGTGCACCCCCTCCCGCTTCCGGCGGACCTCTCTTCGACCCCAATGCGCCCCTCCCGCAGCCGAACGTCGTGCCTGCACCGGGATCCGAGGCTCCTGCCACGGAGCCTGCACCGCAGCCGCGTCCGTTCCCTGAGGAGCCGGCCCCGTCGCCGAGCCCGGCCCCGACCACCCCGGTTCCGGAGGGACAACCGGCCACCAATGAGGCGACGACGTCGCCTGCTACGCCGCCACCTCCTGCACCGCCAGCTCCCGTGCCGCCGCCGGCTCCGAAGCCAGGCGCGGACCGGGCGCAGCGCATCGCCGACGAGAAGGCACTCCGTCAGAGCACCGAGCAACAGATTCAGGCGTTGGCGATGCAGTTTCAGGCCACTCGCTGCGACAAGGAGGACGACCTCGCAGGCAACGACGATCCCAAGCTCCCGCTGGTGACGTGCTCGCAGGACCACAAGGTGGTTTACCTGCTCGCGCCGTCGATCATTAGCGGCGAGGGGATCAAGGACGCCAGTTCCGGGCTCGATTCGCAACGCGGCGAGTACGTCGTCGACCTCGAGTTCAAGGGTGACGCGGCGAACGTCTGGGCGGACTTCACCGCAGCCAACGTCGGTACGCAGACGGCGTTCACACTCGACTCGCAAGTCGTCAGCGCGCCGACGATCAACGAGGCGATTCCTGGCGGTCGTACGCAGATCACCGGATCGTTCAACGCCAATTCCGCGCGTGAGCTCGCCAACGTGTTGAAGTACGGCTCCCTGCCGTTGTCATTCGAGTCTTCCGAGGCCGAAACAGTTTCTGCGACACTGGGTTTGACGTCCTTGCGGGCGGGTTTGATCGCCGGTGCGATCGGTCTTGGGCTTGTCTTGGTGTACTCCCTGCTCTACTACCGCGTACTCGGGCTACTGACGGCGTTGTCGCTAGTGGCCTCGGGTGCAATGGTTTTCGCGATCCTCGTCTTGCTGGGTAGATACATCAACTACACGCTCGACCTGGCAGGCATCGCTGGTCTGATCATCGGCATAGGCACTACGGCCGACTCGTTCGTCGTGTTCTTCGAACGCATCAAGGACGAGATCCGCGAGGGGCGCTCGTATCGGTCCGCGGTACCGCGCGGTTGGGCGCGTGCGCGGAAGACGATTCTGTCCGGCAACGCCGTCAGCTTCCTGGCGGCTTTGGTGCTGTACATCCTGGCCGTCGGTCAGGTCAAGGGCTTCGCGTTCACGTTGGGTCTCACGACGATCCTCGACGTCGTGGTCGTGTTCCTGGTGACGTGGCCGCTCGTGTACCTGTCGTCGAAGTCCACGCTGCTGTCCAAGCCGGCCTTCAACGGGCTGGGTGCCGTGCAGCAGATCGCCCGCGAACGCCGTGCCGTCACGTACCCGTTGGGAAGGCGGTAGACCCATGGCCAAGAGCGACGCCAAGAGCGACACCGACGTGGTCGAGGTCGGACCCACCGGAGAGGAGCTGACGGGGTCGACCGCGACCCTGCCGAAGCATGGCTTCTTCGTCCGCCTGTACACCGGAACTGGCGCCTTCGACGTCATCGGCAAGCGCAAGCTGTGGTTCGCGATCAGCGGCCTGATCGTCGCGGTTGCGATCGTCAGCATCGCCCTGCGCGGCTTCACCCTCGGCATCGACTTCGAGGGCGGCACCAAGGTGTCGATGCCTCGTGGTGACGCGTCGACCAAACAGGTCGAAGAGGTCTTCACGAAGGCGATCGGTAAGGCACCCGAGTCGGTCGTCGTCGTCGGGAACGGGGCGTCGGCCACGGTGCAAATCCGGTCCGAGACGCTATCGGAGCCGCAGATCGAGCAGCTGCGTACGGCCCTGTTCGACGCGTTTCACCCGAAGGGCGGCAACGGCGAACCGAGCAAGCAGCAGATCAGCGACTCCAAGGTGTCGGAGACCTGGGGCGGTCAGATCACGCAGAAGGCGCTCATCGCCCTCGTCGTGTTCTTGGTGCTCGTCACCATCTACATCACGCTGCGCTACGAGAGATACATGGCGGCGGCGGCGCTTGCCGCATTGGGATTCGACCTGACGGTGACCGCGGGCGTCTACTCGTTGGTGGGCTTCGAGGTCACCCCTGCGACGGTGATCGGGCTGCTGACGATTCTGGGCTTCTCCCTCTACGACACCGTGATCGTGTTCGACAAGGTGGAAGAGAACACGCACGGCTTCGAGCACACCACCCGCAGGACCTTCGCCGAGCAAGCGAACCTCGCGATCAACCAGACGTTCATGCGGTCGATCAACACCAGCCTCATCTCGGTGTTGCCGGTGCTCGCCCTGATCGTCGTCGCGGTGTGGCTGCTCGGTGTCGGCACGCTCAAGGACCTGGCCATCGTCCAGCTGGTGGGCATCATCGTCGGCACGTACTCGTCGATCTTCTTCGCGACGCCATTGCTGGTGAGCATGCGGGAACGGACCGAACTGGTCCGTGCGCACACCCGTCGAGTGCAGAACCGTCGGCGTGGCGCGTCGGCCAAGTCGAGCGCCGAGACGGAGACGGCCGTAACCGAACCCGCGACCGTCGCCGCAGCGAAGGTGGCCAGCACGGTCAGCACGGCGGTCGCGCCCGAGAAGCCCGCCCCAGGGGCGAAGCCGACCCGTCCGACCGGTAGGCCGTCGGGTAAGCGAAACACCAGGCGCTAAGCCGCGATGACGGCCCGATTCCGGCGAGGCGCTATTCCGGCGGCGATGCTGTCGTGCGTCCTGGCGCTGGGCCTGACGTCGTGCTCGGGCGACGCCGAGGGACAGATCGACTACGCCATCGACGGCACGGTCGTCACCTACAACACCAACACGGTGGAGGGTGCGGCGTCTGGGGGTCCGCAGGCGTTCGCCCGAGTGCTCACCGGCTTCAACTACCACGGACCCGACGGGCAGGTGGTCGGCGACCGCGACTTCGGGAGCATCTCGGTCGTCGGTCGAACTCCGCTGGTGCTCGACTACCAGATCAACGATCAGGCCGTGTACTCCGACGGCAAGCCCATCACGTGCGACGACATGGTGCTCGCCTGGGCGTCGCAATCGGGGCGCTATCCGGCCTTCGATGCGGCCAGTCGGGCTGGCTACGGCGACATCGCGGCCGTCGACTGTGCGCCAGGCGCGAAGCGCGCGAGGGTCTCGTTTGCGCAAGACCGCCCGTTCGTCGACTACGGCCAGTTGTTCGCCGCAACCTCCCTGATGCCGTCCCACGTCATCGCCGACGAACTGGGCCTTGGCGACGGTGGCGTCACCAAGGCGCTGCAGGCGAGCGACCTCCCCGCGATCGATCGCATCGCCAAGGCATGGAACACCATCTGGAACCTGTCGCCGGACGTCGACCTCAAACGCTTCCCGTCCTCCGGTCCCTACAAGCTGAGCTCCGTCACGTCGGACGGTGCGGTCGTCCTCGTCGCGAACGACAAGTGGTGGGGTCCGAAGCCCATCAGTGCGACGGTCAAGGTGTGGCCGCTCGGCGCGGACATCCAGGACCGCCTCGTCCAGGGCAGCTACGACGTCGTCGACTTCGCGGTCGGCTCGGCGGGCACGATCAACGTCCCCGACGGCTACGCGCGCGCCGACAGCCCGTCCTCGGGAATCGAACAGCTCATTTTCGCCGCTGCAGGCCCGCTCGCGGATCCTGCGGTACGCCGTGCGGTTGCGTTGTGCACGCCGCGCGACGTGATCGCGCGCAACGCCCAGGTGCCCGTCGCCAACAGTCGGCTCAACGCCGCAGCGGAGGAAGCGATCACCGCGGCCGAGGCGCAAGCCGAGGCCGGGCAATTCGGCGCTGCGAACGTCGACGATGCGCGCGACGCGATCGGAGGCAGGCAGATCGCGGTGCGGATCGGCTATCAGACACCCAACTCGCGTCTGGCCGCGACCGTCGGCACCATTGCCAAGTCGTGCGCCCCGGCCGGCATCGCCGTGACCGATGCCGCGGGCGCCGCGATCAGTCCGCAGGCGTTGCGGGACAACAAGATCGACGTCTTGTTATCCAGTACGGGCGGCGCATCCGGCAGTGGTTCGACTGGTTCTTCGACGATGGACGCCTACGCCTTTCACAGTGGCAACGGAAACAACTTGTCGGGCTACGTCAACGAGCGGATCGACGGGATCATCGACGCGATGGCCGTAACCTTCGATGCCAAGGAAATAGCGCGACTGTTGGCGGAGGGCAGTCCCGTCCTCTGGGGTGACATGCCCACGCTGCCCCTCTACCGTCAGCAGCGAACCTTGTTGACGTCGAAGAAGATGTTCGCCGTCAGCAGCAACCCGACTCGCTGGGGTGCAGGCTGGAACATGGACAGATGGGTGCTCAACAAATGACCGACCCCGCTCGCGACGTGTCGTCGTTGATCGACTCGCTGACTCGCGAGGTGGCGGACTTTCCCGAACCTGGCATCCAGTTCAAGGACCTCACCCCGGTGCTCGCCGACGCGCGAGGCCTCGCCGCCGTCGCCGACGCGATGGCCGAAATCGCCGCGGGCGCCGACCTGGTGGCGGGCGTCGACGCACGCGGCTTTCTGCTCGGCGGTGCGGTTGCGCTGCGACTGGGCATCGGCGTGCTCGCGGTGCGCAAGGGCGGCAAGCTGCCGCCGCCCGTGTTCAGCGAGACGTACACCCTCGAATACGGCAGTGCGACCCTGGAGGTGCCCGCCGACGGCATCGCACTCGCGGGCCGCAAGATCATGATCATCGACGACGTGTTGGCAACCGGCGGGACCCTCGCCGCGACGGCGCGGCTGATGACCGCCGCGGGCGCGGACCTGATGGGTGCTGCGGTCGTGCTCGAATTGGCAGCACTCGGCGGAAGGGCGCTGCTGGAGCCTCTGCCGGTGACGAGCTTGCGGACGATCTGAACTGCGCCAGCTGCACGCTGGTCCTCCTGCGCATTCGGTACGCGATATCCTCGAAGCCTCGGGGCAACCTAGCGCGGCGATGCCGCATGATGTGCCGGGTGAGGAGGTGGTGACGTGGCCGACGATCACGCCCTGACGCAGACCCAGCCGATGCCGATCGTCGTACCGGATGCCACGCCGTCGGACGCCCCCAAGACCACGTCCAGCGCTTCGCGACGGGTGCGCGCGCGGCTCGCCCGCAGGATGACCGCGCAACGCGGTGCGGTGAACCCGGTGCTCGAACCGCTAGTAGCGGTGCATCGCCAGAAGTTCCCGAAGGCAGACCTCACGATTCTGCAGCGCGCCTACGAGGTGGCAGAGCAGAGGCACTCCGACCAACTCCGCCGTTCCGGCGACCCGTACATCACGCATCCCCTGGCGGTGGCCAACATCCTGGCCGAGCTCGGCATGGACACCACCACCTTGGTCGCCGCACTACTCCACGACACCGTCGAGGACACCGGCTATACCCTAGAGGCGCTGACCGCCGAGTTCGGCACCGAGGTGGGCCACCTCGTCGACGGCGTGACCAAACTCGACAAGGTCGAGCTGGGCAACGCCGCCGAGGGCGAGACCATCCGCAAGATGATCATCGCCATGGCGCGTGACGGGCGCGTGCTCGTGATCAAGGTCGCCGACCGGCTGCACAACATGCGAACCATGCGCTTCCTGCCCCCGGAGAAGCAGGCGCGCAAGGCTCGCGAGACGCTGGAAGTCATTGCGCCGCTTGCGCATCGGCTCGGCATGGCGACGGTCAAGTGGGAGCTGGAGGATCTTTCGTTCGCGATTCTGCATCCGAAGAAGTACGAGGAGATCGTGCGGCTCGTCGCAGACCGGGCGCCGTCACGCGATACCTATCTGGCCAAGGTGCGTGCAGAGATCGGCGCCGCGCTCGGTGCGATGAAGATCGACGCCTCGGTCGAGGGCAGGCCCAAGCACTACTGGTCGATCTATCAGAAGATGATCGTCAAGGGCCGCGACTTCGACGACATCCACGACTTGGTTGGCGTGCGGATCCTGTGCGACGAGATTCGGGATTGCTATGCGGCAGTAGGCGTCGTCCACTCGCTGTGGCAGCCCATCGCGGGGCGCTTCAAGGACTACATCGCGCAGCCGCGGTACGGCGTGTACCAATCGCTGCACACCACCGTCGTCGGGCCCGAGGGCAAGCCGCTCGAAGTGCAGATCCGCACCAACGAGATGCACAAGACCGCCGAGTACGGCATCGCGGCGCACTGGATGTACAAGGAATCCAAGGGCCGCAACGGAGTTCCCGCGGGCCACGCAGCGGCGGAGATCGACGAAATGGCGTGGATGCGCCAACTTCTCGACTGGCAACGGGAGGCCGCGGATCCTGGCGAGTTCCTGGAGTCGCTGCGCTACGACCTCGCGGTGCAGGAGATCTTCGTCTTCACGCCGAAGGGTGACGTCATCACGCTGCCCACCGGGTCGACGCCCGTCGACTTCGCGTACGCAGTGCACACCGAGGTCGGGCACCGCTGTATCGGCGCGCGCGTGAACGGCCGCCTGGTGGCGCTGGAGCGCAAGCTCGAAAACGGCGAAGTGGTAGAGGTTTTCACGTCGAAGGCACAGAACGCCGGTCCCTCGCGCGACTGGCAGACGTTCGTGGTGTCACCGCGCGCGAAGGCCAAGATCCGTCAGTGGTTTGCCAAGGAACGGCGCGAGGAGGCGCTGGAGACGGGCAAGGACGCGATCGCCCGCGAGGTCCGTCGCGGCGGACTTCCCTTGCAGCGCTTAATGAATGGCGAGTCGATGGCTGCCCTGGCCAGGGAGCTTCGCTACCTCGACGTGTCCGCCCTCTACACGGCGGTCGGCGAGGGGCACGTCTCCGCACGACACGTCGTGCAGCGCCTGTTGGCGCAACTCGGCGGTGACGACGAGGCCGAGAACGAGATCGCCGAGCGGTCGACACCGGCGACCATGCCAGTGCGGCAGCGCACTAGCGACGACGTCGGCGTCGCCGTCCCCGGAGCACCGGGCGTCTTGACCAAGTTGGCCAAGTGCTGCACCCCGGTACCAGGCGACAACATCATGGGCTTCGTCACCCGCGGGGGTGGGGTCAGCGTGCACCGCACCGACTGCACGAATGCGACGTCGCTTCAGGAACAGGCCGAACGCATCATCGAGGTCAAGTGGGCGCCGTCGCCGTCGTCGGTCTTCCTGGTTGCGATCCAGGTCGAGGCGCTGGACCGGCACCGGCTCCTTTCAGACGTGACGCGCGTGCTCGCCGACGAGAAGGTCAACATCTTGTCGGCCTCCGTGACCACGTCCAACGACCGGGTGGCCATCAGCAGGTTCACGTTCGAGATGGGTGACCCCAAGCATCTGGGGCACGTCCTCAACGTCGTGCGCAACGTCGAGGGCGTCTACGACGTCTACCGAGTGACGTCGGCCGCGTGAGCTGACGGCGCCGAATACGGCGGCGGCGAGGCACGCAACCGCGACCAATCCGGCAAAGATTGGGAACACGGTTGGTAGCGGCCACCGCGTAGCCGCCCAACCCGCGGCGATGGTGGGCACTGCCATCGCGGAGTACGCCAAGAGGTAAAAGGCCGACATGGTCTCGCCGCGGCGGTCGGCAGGCACGACGTTCGACAGATGCCGCAGGGAACCGCCGAAGCCGAGACCGAACGTCGCTCCGAGCAGTGCGGCCGCGACGAGAACGAGCCACCACCGGTGGGTTGCCAACGCGGGCACGGTCAGCACTAGTGCGATCGCCATGCCGACGTCACCCGCGATGGCTGCGCGCATCGCGGGCCCGCGTGCGGCGAGCAACGGCACGATCGCGGCGGCGAACGCGGTGCTGCCCGCGACCGCTCCGCCGAAGACCAGATTGTGCATCTGGGTCTGGTGAGACGCCAGCGACGGGTACAACGACAGCAGGACGCCGAGCACCGACCAGGACGCCATGGCGCATAGCGCTGCGAACCAGAAATCAGCGCGAATATCCTTGGGCACAGCCGGTTTGGTGATCCGAATCGGTCCACGTGACTTCGTGGAATGTGGTTCCCGGAGCGCCACGACCCCGACACCGACTACCGCACACAGCACCGCGACCACTGCGTACGGCGTGCGCATGGGGTGCGGTGCGTACTGAGCAAGGACCGACGAACCGACGATCGCCACAGTCATGCCGATGTTGAAGCTCACCCCGCTGCGGTGGTGCGCGGACCCGCCTGAGCGCCGATCACTGCTTCTTCTCGCGCCAAGCCCTCTCGAATGGCAACCGCCAGGCATTCGGGGCGATGAGCTGATGAATGGCATTGGGCCCCCAGCTGCCTGGCGGGTAGCTCTTCACCGGCGGAGGGTCCTCCAGCAGCGGTGCGGACCGCTCCCATAGCGACTCGATGCCCTCGGCCGTGGTGAAGAGCGTGTGGTCGCCGCGCATGGCGTCAAGGATCAGCCGCTCGTAGGCCTCCAGGACGTCACCGACGGAGTCGGTTTCCTGGGTGGCGAACTGCATCGACAGCTTGTCGAGCTTCATGCCCGGCCCTGGCCTCTTGCCGTAGAAGGACAGCGACACCTTGGAGGCGTCGGCCAAGTCGAAGGTGAGGTGATCGGGCCCTTGCGAACCGACTCCCGAGCCTGCGGGGAACATCGTTCGCGGTGCCTCCTTGAACGCGATCGAGATGATGCGCTGGCCCTCGGCCATCTTCTTGCCGGTGCGTAGGTAGATCGGTACCCCCGCCCAGCGCCAATTATCGATGCCGACCTTCAGCGCGATGAACGTCTCGGTGTCGGAATCCTTTGCGACACCGTCTTCTTGGCGGTAGCCCGCATACTGCCCACGCACCACTTCGTTGCAGTGAATGGGCAGCATCGAGCGAAAGACCTTGTTCTTCTCCTCGCTGATCGCCCTCGGCTCCAACGCCGTCGGCGGCTCCATCACGACGAACGCCATCACCTGCATCAGGTGGGTGACCACCATGTCCTTGAAGGCGCCGGTGCTCTCGTAGAAGTTCGCCCTGGCATCGAGACCGAGCATCTCGGGGATGTCGATCTGGATGTGATCGATGAAGTTGCGGTTCCAGATCGGCTCGAACAGCCCGTTGGCGAAGCGAAACGCCAGGATGTTCTGCGCGGCCTCCTTCCCGAGGAAGTGGTCGATGCGAAAGATCTGCCGCTCCCGGAACGTTTCGTGCACGAAGTCGTTGAGCTCGATCGCGCTTGCGAGGTCCGTCCCGAACGGCTTCTCCATCACGACCCGAGACCGGTCAACCAGGCCAGCTTCCTTGAGCATGGTGATCACGGCGTGCGCGGCCTTCGGTGGGACCGAAAGATAGTGCAGCAGAAGGGTATTAGGGCCGAGCTTCTCTTCTGCGGCGGCTACCGCCTTGGCGAGAGCCTCCGGGCCTGCCCCTTGCGGGACGTAGGTGAGCCTGCTCGAGAAGTCCGCCCACTGCTGCTCGGTCAGCTTGTGCGTACCGAAGGAATCGATCGCCTCCTTGGCCAGCGCCCGGAACTCGTCGTCGGTGAGATCTTCGAGCGACGTGCCGACGATCTCGATGTCGGGCGCCAGTTCCGATTGGTCCAGATACGCCATGCCCGGAATCAGCTTGCGCTTCGCCAGGTCGCCGGTCGCACCGAACAGCACGATGACGTGGG
>Ga0068858_100007213_pt1 | contig 10776 bp, 8 predicted proteins | sample KBSSwiS12_FD_66589 | JGI IMG/M metagenome (GOLD analysis project Ga0068858, IMG submission 66589) | Switchgrass rhizosphere microbial communities from Kellogg Biological Station, Michigan, USA - KBS Switchgrass S1-2 | ecosystem: Host-associated > Plants > Roots > Rhizosphere > Soil ... | reverse complement strand
TCAGGCCCCCGGCGTCGCCCGTCACCTCGGGGCCGTCGGGTCGCTGCGGTCGGAGGGCATAGCCCAGCGCGCCTCGCAGCTCGACCTCACCGGTCGGCACGCTCCTCGTGCCCAGCTTGGGCTTCAACCGTCGCATGACCACGTTGTTGCGTCTGCCGTCGTCCAGCTCGCGGGGCACGAGGTAGAGGCCGAGCCCGGCGGGGCCATCGGGCGCGCCTTCGGGCCGGGCGAGCAGCACGATGGCGGCACCGTCGATGTTCGAGCAGAACCACTTCTCCCCGTCGATCAGTACCCGCCCGTCGCCGATGTCGCGAGCGACGCAGTGCACGGTGCGACCGAGGTCGGAGCCGCCGTCGCGCTCGGTGAGGAACATCGACCCGTCGACGCCGCCGTCGAGGTCCGAGGCGCGCAGGCCGGCGAGGAGCCGGTCGCGCACCTCGGCCGGGGCGTACGACGCCACCAGGCCGGCGACGCCGCTCGTCATGCCCAGGCTGCAGACCATGCCGGTGTCGGCTTGCGCGACGAGGTAGCTCGACGCGCCGAGCACGACCGCAGGGGTGGGTCTCCCGCGTGCGCGCTCGTCGGCCGCGTACCCCGACACGTAACCCACCTCCCACAACGCCGCCTTCGAGTCGTGCGCCGCCGGGTGGTGGACGATCTCGTCGACCTCGTTCGCCCACCGATCCCAGCGAACGAGCTGGGGCGGGTTGGCGTCGATCACCTCGGCGTTGCGGGCGATGCGCCCTCCCACGAGCGCGCCGAGATCGCGCAGCTTGGCCGACCCCCAGGCGACGTCCTCCGGCGCGCAGTCGGCCCGCACCCTCGCCTGCAGATCGGGGTCGAGGTCGTACCAGTTCGCCCCGACTGCCGAGTCGAGTCCGGCGTAGTCGATCATGCGACCTCCCCGCGTCAACCGCCGCACGCCATGCTCGCGCCTTTCGTGCGGGTCCGGCGGGGCGGATCGTCGAGATGACGCGGCCGAACCCCGCTACCGGGGCGGGTTCGTGGACCACTACCTGACGGGACGGCTCTTCCCACACGGCTACGACTGGGCGGTGCAGGTGCTCGTCGCGCTCGCCATCACCGGCTCGTACGTCGTCCTCGCTCGGCGTCGCCTTCATCGTCCCCGCGGTTCCGCGAGGATGCAGGGGTGGGAATCGCCTTGATGGAGTTCGTGCGGGACGTGCTGGTGGCTCATGGTCTCGAGGGGAGCGAGAGCACGACGTTGGCGGACGCTGGTTTGGACTCCTTGACGTTGGTCGAGCTCCTCGATCGGCTGGAGCCGTTCGACGACGGTGACGACCCGGAACGAGGGGACGTGCTCGCGGATGGAGGTGTGCTGCAGCGGTTGAGCATCGCCGAGCTGGTGGCCATCGCCCAGGCGATCGACGACGGCGGTGATGTCGGTCGGGTCCTCGAGCCGTATGTCGCGGTCCATGGGGACGAGGCTCGTCGCAGCGTGGAGTCCATGATGCGACGCGACGCGCTCCTCGACGCCGACGTCGTCTACGAGCCGGTCGTGGAGCTCGGCGGCACGGTCCTCCTGACCGGCGCGACCGGCTTCGTCGGCCCGTTCCTGCTCGCGAGCTTGATCGAACACACCGATTGGACGATTTACTGCTTGACCCGTGCGCCCACCAACGCCGCCGCGCAGAGCCGCCTCGAGTCGTCGTTGCAGGCGGCGGGCTTGCTCAACGCCAAGGTCACGGACGCTCTCGCATCGCGCGTCGTCGGCGTGGCGGGTGACCTGTCCGAGCCCAACTGCGGACTCACGTCCGACACGTGGGAGCAGCTCGCCCGAGAGGTGAGCACCGTCGTGCACAACGGTGCGTCGGTCGACTACGTACGGAACTACGAGGCGCTGCGGCCCCACAACGTGGACGGCACCCGCGAGATGCTGCGCTTCTGCCGGACCGGCCGACCGAAGAACCTGCAGTACATCTCGAGCACGATCATCTTCGGTTGGACGGCGCTCGAGCGCCTCTTCGAGAGCGACTCGAACACCGACATGGCGAACCTCGATTTCGGCTACGCCCAGACGAAGTGGGTCGCCGAGCAGCTCGTGCGCCAGGCGCGTGACCGCGGCCTGACGACCACCATCTTCCGACCGTCGTTCCTGACCGCGTCCACCGATGGCTTCGGCGACCCGACCGACATCGTGGCTCGCCTTCTCTCGTTCATGATCCGCCACGGCGTTGCCCCGACCGCGACGAACCAGGTCAGCTTCCTTCCCGTCGATGTGGCCATGGACACGACGGCGGCCATCATCAGCCAGGGCCGAGGGTTCGGCGAGACGCTGCACGTCACCGTCGACGACTACTACAACCTCGGACAGGTGATGACCGAGATCGCCACCGCTCACGGGTACTCGATGTCGTTGATCGACACCGACGCCTTCATCAATGAGCTCCGACGTCTGTGCCGGCAGCCCGATCCGATGTTCCCGTTGCTCGAGTTCGTCGTTCGCTCCTACAAGAAGCTCCTCAAGATGGAGCACAAGCGCTACGACAGCTCGGTGTACCGCCGCGTGCGAGCCGAGGCGCTACCCGACTACCGGGAGCCGACCCTCGAAGCGACTGCCACGTCGCTCGTCGAGTTCCTCGTCAGCGAGAAGCTCGTTCCCGCTGGCTCCGGGTCCCGCCGCTGACGGATCGGTGCCGCGCATGACCCAGGGTCTCCCGACACCACGTCTGGCCACGGACGATGACGCCGCCGAGATCGCTCGACTGTTGCATGACTTCAACACCGAGTTCGCCACACCCTCTCCCGGCGCACGAGTCCTGGCCGAACGCCTCGGCACGCTGCTGGCCGGCCCGGAGACCTTCGCCATCGTCGCCGGAAGCGAGCTCGTCGCCGTCGCACTCGTGACGTTGCGGCCGAACGTCTGGTACGAGGGGCGCGTCGCCCTCCTCGACGAGCTGTACGTCGTGCCGCACCTCCGAAACCAGGGGATCGGATCAGCGGTCATCGAGCTGCTTCTCGCCCTCGCGGTCGAGCACGGGATCGACCTCATCGAGATCAACGTCGACGAAGGCGACGTCGACGCTGCCCGCTTCTACGAGCGCCACGGGTTCGGTGCGTCCGAACCCGGCTCCGACGAGCGCGCTCTCTACTACTGGCTCGAGCTCACCGCGGGGGCGTGACCGGCGTTCGGGGCCTCGGTTTGTTCGCGCTCGTCCGGGCGTGACGGTGGATCCGTGCCAAGAGAGCGCGGCCTCCTCACTTCGCTTCGAACTCATGGACGATCCGGTCGGCTCCGAGGTGCACCTTGTCGACGACCGGGCCGCTGACCGCCTGCACGTTGCCGGTCTCGCAGTGCAGCGTCCCGGCGGCCGTCGGGTACGCCTGCGTCCACTGCGTCTTGTCGAGTCGCACCACGGCTTCGCACGGCGACGGCGCGTTGGCACCCACGTCGGCCTTGCCGGAGAGGCCGCCGCCGTTCCAGTCGTGCACCGCGGCCGCCTTCTGCAGCACGCACGCCCGCGTCACGGTCGCGCCGCACGCCTTGGTGGCCGTCGCCCAGAGCAGGAACGCCGATGCCGCGTGGATGCCGAGGTCGCTGATGTCGCCGCCGTTCGCCTTGACGATGCGGATGTAGTCGGCCGTCGCCTTGTTGGTCGATGCGTACTCGAGGGGCACGTCACCGATGCGGACATAGGTCGTCTTCGCGAGGTCGTTGGTGTTCCACCTGGCGAACTGCTGGTCGTAGAAGTTCGCCTCGACGAGGTAGTCGGGGTGGTACCCGAGCTGGTCGGCGGCCTCCAAGAAGTTCTCGAACACCGGGTACGGCGTGGCGATGAACGACACGGCTTCGGCGCCGCAGTCCTTCAACTTCTGGGCGAACGGCTTGTAGTCGGGCTCACCCGTCAGCGCGAGCTGCTGGTCGCACGCGTCGAGGAACGTCATGCCGACCTTCGGCCAGGTCGACCGCTGCTTGTCGCGCGTGTCGAGCGAGGCCGCGAAGTTGATCTCGATGGTGGCGACCTTCTTCGCCTGGTCGGGATGGGTCTGGGCGTACCACCGGGCGAGGCCGACGGGTTGCTGGTCGACCGGGTTCGGCACCGCGGCGATCATCTTCGGGCCGTTGGTGAACTGCGGGCTCACGCCGTAGGTGGGGAAGGCCGGGAGCCCGCAGCCGAGACGCGCCGGCTCTTGCGTGCTGTCGAGCGTCCATCCCTCGCCGACGAGCATGAACTCCTTGGCCGCGCACGCCTGGGTGACGGCGTTGTTGATCTCGGTGATCTTGGCGTCGTAGTAGGTGCCGATGAGCTTGCGGCCGTTGATGCCGCCCTGGTCGTTGCACCACTTGACGAGCGCCTTGACGGCATCGGACATCTCGTGCCCACCACCGGGAAGCCCGGCGAAGCCGGCGTCGTCGCCGTAGCCGATGTGGATCTCGGTGTCGCTGACACCGACATCGGTCGCGCCCTTGGCGGTGCCTGTGCCGCACGGCGAGGCGAGCGAGCCGAAGCCGGCCGCCGCCGCGGCCGTGGTCGTCGTGCCCGATGATGCCGATGGCGCCCTCGAGCTCGAACATGCGCTGGCAACGAGCAGGCACGCGGTCAGCGCGAGCATGAAGCGACGCATCGGTTCCCCCTGGTTCGACGTGTGGCGCTGGGGGTCGGTACTAGCGTAGGTCATACGCAAAAGCAAGGATGAACCCATGCCCCGCACCACTGCCGCCCCCCGCCGGGGCCGGCCCCCCAAGTTCTCCCGGGACCAGATCGTCGAGGCCGTGGCCGAGATGCTCCTCGCCGATCCGACGACGCCGCTGACGATCGCCCGGGCCGCCGAGGCGGTCGGGGCGAAGCCGATGTCGCTGTACCGGCACTTCGCCGACCGCGACGACCTCGTCGCCGCCGTCGCCCAACGGCTCTTCGCCGAGACGCGCCAGCCGATCGCCGCCGACGCCAGCTGGCAGGAGGAGGTGGCGTCGTGGATGCGCGCGGTGTACCGCATGGCGCAGCGGGTGCCGCAGCTGGTGCAGCTCAGCGCCAGCGGTGAGTCGGCCGGGTGGCTCGTCGACAGCGCCCATCTCGCCGCCATGTTCGAGCGGGCGGGCGTGCAGGACGATCGCCGGGTCGCCGAGGCCATCTTCTGGGTGTCGACGACCACGCTCGGCCACGCCCTCATCTACGCGGCAGGAGAGCACACGCTCACGCTCGAACGTCTCCAGCACAGCCTCGAGTGGCTGGAGGAGGCCGACGCGGCGCGGATCGGGCGGCTCCTCCCGCACCTCGATGCGCTGCGCGAGGACGGCTTCGAGCGGGTGGTCACGCTGACGATCGAGGCCCTCGAGCGCCGGTTCGGTTGATTTTGCGTATGTAGTACGCTAGAACGGTCGGAGCAGCCGCAAGTTGGGGGGAACCGACATGGTGCGAGCACTGGAGGGCCGCGTTGCCCTCGTCACGGGCGCGAGCAAGAACATCGGCAAGGGCATCGCCCTTGAGGTTGGCGCCCAGGGCGCGATCACCTACGTCACCGCCCGGTCGGTGACCGACGTGCCCGGTCAGCTCGCCAGCCTCGACCGCACGGCGGCCGAGATCGCCGCCGCCGGCGGCAAGGCCATCCCCGTGGCGTGCGACCACGAGGACGACGAGCAGGTCGCCGCGATGTTCGAGCGGATCAAGGACGAGCAGGGTCGCCTCGACCTCGTGGTCAACGTGGCATCGCCCGACTTCAGCGAGATGGTGGGGATCCCGTTCTGGGAGCTGCCGTTCCACCACATCACGCGCTGCTTGCACATCGGCCCGCGCTCGAACTACGTCACCACCGCGCTGGCGGCGCGCACGATGATGCTGGCCCAGGGCTCCGGCGTGGTCGTGAACATCTCGTCCCACGGCGCCGAGAACTACCTGCTCTCGATCCCCTACGGCGTCGGCAAGGCCGCCATCGACCGGGTCACGCGCGACACCGCGCAGGAGCTGCGCCCGCACGGCGTCGCCGTCGTGTCGCTGTGGCCCGGTCTCGTGCTGACCGAGGGACTGCTCGCCAACACCGTCGAGACGGAGGACGGGCGGCGCGAGCTGCACGGCCTCGATGTCAGCTTCGGCGAGACGCCGAAGTTCAACGGCAAGGCGGTGGTCGCCCTCGCCGCCGATCCCGACATCCTCCAGCGCTCCGGCGGCTCGTTCTGGACCGCCAGCCTGGCCCGCGAGTACGGCTTCACCGAGGACGACGGTCACCTCCCGCCCGAGATGGCGAGCACGATCCTCGCGTCGATGGGCGACGAGATGCCCGACTACTGGCGGGGCGTGGAGCGCTTCGCCGGCGCCGATGGAGCCTGAGCGCCGCCGCAGGTCGGTCGTACCGCTCCTCGCCGGCGTCGTCATCGGCATGCTCGCCGCAGGCGTGCTGGTGCCGGTCCTCGTCGGCAGCCACACCACCACGACCATCGCCGCCGATGTCGCGCCGGAAGGCGGCATCGCGCCCGGGGCCACCGGCGCCGCGCCGACCGAGACGACCGTGGCGGCCGGCGCCGGAACGGTCCCGAGCGGGGGCGCGACAGCCACGACGCTCGCCGGACGCGCCGCGGCGGCGGGCGCGGCGCGGGACGCCTCGCCGGTCAAGGTGGGCTTCACCCTCTTCGACGTCGGTGGCGCGAGCAAGCTCGGCTTCGCCATCGGCGCCGACCCCGCGCAGGAGCGGCAGGCGTGGCAGGCGATGGTCGACTACGTCAACTCGACGGGCGGCCTCAACGGCCGTCCGGTGCAGCCGGTGTGGTCGACCTACGACCTGACCAACGGCGATTCGCAGCAGGCGAGCTGCCTGGCGCTCACCCAGGACGCGCACGTCTTCGCGGTGCTCGGTGGCTACAACTACCCGGCGGCCAGCGAGTGCGTCGTCGACTCGAACCGCACGTTGCTCGTCAACAACAACGCGTTCAGCCTGGACGAGCTGTACCGCAGTGGCCGGCACCTGTCGATCTTCGCCCGGTCGAGCCGGATGATGGTCACGTTCGCGCAGCGCATGGCGGCCGAGGGGCAGATCAAGGGCCGCAAGATCGGCATCCTCGACGACCTCGGCGGCGACCCGACCAAGAGCGTGATCAACGCGCTCGTCGACCAGGTGAAGGCGCTCGGCGGCGACGTCGTGCACGAGTCGATCCTCTCGGGCGACCTCGCGTCGGGGAGCTCGCGCGTTCCCGTCGAGGTCAACCAGATGCGCACGGCCGGCGTCCAGGTGGTGCTGCTGCTCGCCAGCCCGCTGTTCGGCACGCAGTTCGTCGAGCAGGCCGACAGCCAGCAGTGGAAGCCGGTCTACGCCGGCAGCGACTGGGACGTCTGGTACACGGACACCGGCGCCCAGAACATGCCCGCCAGCTTCGACGGCGCCTATTCCGTGGTGACGGTGCGCACGGGGGAGTGGCGCACCGGGACGCCCGAGCCGGCGCCCGCGGCGCGGTGCCGGCAGATCTTCGAGCAGATGACGAAGACGAAGGCGCCCGATCGGGGCACCGACTTCTACGGCTCGATCATGCAGATCTGCGACGCCTACCTGTTGTTCGCGCGCATCGCCCGGGCGGCGCCGGCGCTCGACCAGGCGTCGTTCATGGCGGCCGCGCAACGCCTCGGCCACGTCGACGAAGCCGCGTGGGGCGGCGGGTCGCTCGGCCCCGGCAAGTTCGACCTCAACGACGCCACCCGCATCATCCGCTGGCACGCCGACTGCAAGTGCTGGAAGCCCGCCACCCCGTTCGAAGGATGACCACATGTCCGACCACCTGATCCTCATCTCCGCCGACGGCCACGCTGGTCCGCCCGTCGCCGAGTACGCGCCCTACGTCGATCCCGAGTGGCGTGACGAGTTCACCGCCTTCGTCGACGCTCGGGAGGCGTGGCGCCAGGAGCGCAACCGGTCGATGGGCCTGCCGGCGAACGACGAGCTCGTGCACGCGCTGTTCGGCGAGCAGATGGTCGAGCTCTACGAAGGGCAGCCCGCGGTGGCCGGCGGAGGCGTCACCGGCGTGCACGACTCGGCGCGGCGCAACCAGGAGCTCGAAGCCGAGGGCATCGTCGCCGAAGTCCTGTTCCCCGACTTCCAGAACAGCAACGAGCCGCCGTGGGGCGCGGTGTTCCCGTATCCCGACACCACGCAGGCGCGCCGGCTGGCCGGCGCGCGCGCGTTCAACCGCTGGCTCGCCGACTTCTGCGCCGAGCTGCCGGGACGCCGCGCCGGTGTCGGCGTCGTGCAGCCGCACGACATCGACGTGGCGATCGGCGAGGTGCGCGCCGTGAAGGCGGCGGGGCTGGCCAGCGTGCTGCTGCCGACCGGCGACCTCGAGCTGGCGTCGTACCACGACCCGCGCTTCGACCCGTTGTGGGCGGCACTGGTCGACGAGGGACTGCCGGTCACGTTCCACTCCGGGGGCACGCCGTGGGAGGGCTACGGCTCCTACGCCATGTGGGTCACCAAGGTGGAGTTCCTGTGGTGGTGCCGGCGGCCGTTGTGGCAGCTCATCTTCGGCGGTGTCTTCGAGCGGTTCCCCGACCTGCAGGTGGCGTTCACCGAGCAGGGCGCCGACTGGATCCCGTCGATGCTGCGGCGCCTCGACGAGCAGTACCAGTCGCCGTTCGAGCGCGGCATCGAGGAGAAGCTGTCGAAGTCGCCGAGCGGCTACTGGGCGTCGAACTGCTACGTCGGTGCCTCGTTCATGAGCCGGGCGGAGTGCGAGCAACGCGACGCCATCGGCGTCGGTCGGATCATGTGGGGTGCGGACTACCCGCACATCGAGGGAACGTGGCCGCACTCGCTGGCCGCCATCACCGAGACGTTCAACGGCTGCACCGCCGAGGAGATCCGCCTGATGGCGGGGGAGACGGCGGCGCGCGTCTACGGCTTCGACCTCGACGCGCTGCGGCCCGTTGCCGAGCGCATCGGGCCGCGGCTCGACGATGTCGTGACCGAGCGCGTGCCGCCGCCCGCCGAGTACCCGGAGGTCGACTTCGCGCTCGGGAAGGTGAGCGGGATGGAGACCGGTCGGCGCCTGCTCTCGACCATGTTCGGATGAGCGACGCGCCGTACCTCGAGGTACGCGGCGTCGACTTCTCGTACGGCCCGCTCCAGGTGCTGTTCGGGGTCGACCTCGAGGTGGCGCGCGGCGAGGTGCTCGCGCTGCTCGGCACCAACGGCGCCGGGAAGTCCACGTTGCTGCGCGCGATCAGCGGGCTCGGTGCCGTCGACCGGGGCACGGTGTCGTTCGACGGTCGTGACATCACGCGCGCCAGCGCACGCGACCGCGTCCGGCTCGGCATCGTGCAGATGCCCGGCGGCAAGGCGGTCTTCCCCGACATGACCGTCGCCGACAACCTGCGGGCCGCCGCGTACACGTTCATCTGGGACCGCGCGACGGTGGCTCGCCGCATCGACGCCGCCATCGAGCGGTTCCCGATCCTGCGCGAGCGCCACGACCAGCAGGCGGGCACGCTCTCCGGGGGCGAGCAGCAGATGCTCGGCCTCGCCAGCGCCCTCGTCCTCGACCCGAAGCTGCTCCTCGTCGACGAGCTCTCGCTGGGGCTGGCGCCGATCGTCGTGCAGCAGCTGCTGGAGGTCGTCGAGGCCCTGCGCGACCGCGGGGTCACGATCGTGCTGGTCGAGCAGTCGGTGAACGTGGCGCTGTCGATCGCTCACCGCGCCGTCTTCATGGAGAAGGGCGAGGTGCGCTTCGAGGGACCGGCGGCCGACCTCCTCGCGCGTGACGATCTCGTCCGCGCCGTGTTTCTCGGCGGAGCGCGGTCGTGAGCGTCTCCGCCGAGACGCTCGTCCTCGGCGTGCTGGCGGGCCTGACCTACGCCATGCTCGCCGCGGGGCTCGTCCTCGTCTACCGCGCCACGAAGGTCATCAACTTCGCGCACGGTGAGCTCGGCGCGTTCGGCGCCGCGGTGCTCGCGAAGCTCGTGCTCGACGAGCACTGGAACTTCTGGGTCGCGCTGCTGGCCGTGCTCGTCCTCGGTGGAGCGCTCGGCGCCGTCGTCGACCTCGTCGTCGTCCGGCGGCTCTTCCGCGCGCCGCGTCTGGTGCTGCTCGTCGCCACCATCGGCGTCGCCCAGCTGTTGCTCGTCGCCCAGCTCCTGCTGCCGGGGATCCACCACACCGCCCGGTACCCGTCGCCGTTGCACCAGACCCTGCGCGTCGGCTCCGTGCTCCTGCGCAGCGAGCACTTCCTCGTCTTGCTGCTCGTGCCCATCGTCGTCGCCGCGCTCTCGTTGTTCCTCGAGCGCACGCCGTGGGGCGTGGCCATCCGGGCCGTCGCCGGCAACGCCGAGCGCGCCGAGCTCGTCGGCATCTCCACCCGGCGCGTCTCCACGCTCGTGTGGGTGCTCGCTGGTTCGCTGGCGACGCTCACCGCCGTTCTCGTGAACCCGTTGCGCGGCACGATCGTCGGCGTCCCGACGCTCGCGCTCGGACCCAGCTTGCTGTTGCGGGCGCTGGCGGCCGCGCTGGTGGGGGGCCTGGTGTCGCTGCCGCTCGCCCTGGTCGGTGGCATCGCCGTCGGTGTGCTCGAAGCCGTCATGTTCGCCAACGTGAGCGATCCCGGCGCCGTCGACATGGTGCTCCTCGTCGTCGTGCTCGTCCTCGTCCTCACGCGCGCCCGACGCGTGGCCGCCGACGGCGAGGGCTCATGGGCGCTCGCCACGCGCGTGCGCCCGGCGCGGGCGCGACAACGACCCAACCAGGTGGCGGGAATCGTCGCGCTGGCGGCTGCGGTCGTCGCCCCGCTCGTGTTCCACCGGTCGTCGCAGCTGTTCCTTCTCTCGCGGGTGTTGCTGTTCGGGA